>Ga0181520_10000809_pt1 | contig 67491 bp, 62 predicted proteins | sample PEATcosm2014_Bin_29_FD_132451 | JGI IMG/M metagenome (GOLD analysis project Ga0181520, IMG submission 132451) | Peatland microbial communities from MTU Mesocosm Facility, Houghton, MI, USA - PEATcosm2014_Bin02_30_metaG | ecosystem: Environmental > Terrestrial > Soil > Wetlands > Peat | place...
CGCTCGAGCGGTATTTTCCCGTAGAGCTTCCGGCAAGCCGCGCAAGCTTACATATTCTTGGAGGGTTTGCTGGCTGATCTCCTCCTCTTTGGCCAGTTCCTCCTGGGTAAGTTTTCCGGCATCCATCATGGCCTGGTAGACCATCCCTTTGTGGATAGGGTTTTCCGCTTCACGGGCATCGTTTTCCGAAAGCATAACCTGAAGCTTCTGGACATATTTAAGGTCAAAACCCGAAACTCTAAACCAATTTTCGATTATGGTGCCGCGTGAAGGCAGGAAAAATCAAACGGACGGGGGCGATCTACTGTTTTGCTCTGTACCAAACAACAACCGGGTTTCTTTATTTTTTCAGATCGCTTATTTTCTTATTCTGTTCCTTTGGTCAGTACGTCCAGATAGGGCGTATATGCAAACACGCGGTGTTTTTGTTTGCCGGTGATTTCACGAACAAACCCGAGCTTCTGAAGATTTAATAGCGCCTTATTGGCGGCCGGGAAAGACATCTTTAGCTCTTTCTGCGCAAGGCTGGGCGAGACAAGCACACGCCGTTGCAGGAGGCTATGTAAGCGTTCTGCCGTATAGCTGGCGCGCCCCAGATCCCGGATTTTCTCTTGATGTTGATGAAACATGAGTGAGAGTTTTCTAGCTGTATCGCTGGCCTGATTTCCAACATACTCTATTCCTTCCAGGTAGAAAGCCATCCAGCCTTCCCATCCGCCCCCTATGCGCAGATTTTGTAGCGCTTTATAATAAGCGCTGCGGTTCTCTTTGAAATAGAGACTGAGATATAGCAACGGGCTGGAAAGAATCCCTTCGTGACAGAGGATCAGCGTAATCAGAAGGCGACCCAAACGTCCATTGCCATCCAAAAACGGATGGATACTCTCGAATTGCGCATGGACAAGACCCGCCTTTATGATGGGAGAAGTGGCTACAGGATCGTTGTGGAGGAATTTCTCCAGAGCCCCCATAGCGGGCGCCACGTCGTATGGTGGCGGCGGTACGTATAAAGCATTCCCAGGGCGACTGCCGGCTATCCAGTTCTGGGAGCGCCGAAACTCTCCCGGCGTTTTATCCTGGCCTCTTCCCTTCCGGAGAAGAACTTCGTGCATTTCACGAATCAGGCGCAGGCTGAGCGGGAAACCTTCTTCAAGCCTTTTGAGCCCATGCTGCAAGGCACCGACATAATTAGACACCTCACGAACATCGTCCAGCGGAATACCCGGAACAGCTTCATTTTCGAATAGGAGAAGTTCTGACAAGGAAGATTGGGTTCCTTCAATCTGAGAGGACAGCACAGCTTCTTTGCGAATATAGGAATAAATGAACAAATCCGGCGAAGGAAGTAATGTAGTTACTCCTTCCAGGCGTCCCAAGGCGCGGTTCGCGCGCTCAAGGAGACCCTGCAATTTATCGTCGAAATAAATCGGAGGCCGAGGTGGCAATGGAGCGGGGATAAAGACTTTGTACGATTCATCCCCTGTCTTGATCAGGCGCCACTGTCCAGCCCGGTTTTGGTGTTCATGATGAATATTAACCATAAATCTGTATTAAACGATAACTCATTATCGCTTAATTGTAAAGAGGGCAATGCAACAAAGCTTAATATGCCCGCACCAAAAGGCTGAAGGCCCGCAGTCCTTCTTACGAGTCAAGGGTGGTTTTTTCGTTTCGCGGCTTGGCCGCCACTTTTCCGTGGCTTGTACCACGGAAAAGTACTGCCGAAGAGGTATCCACAGAATTTGCCGAATCTGAGGAATCTTACGCCGCGCCGCTCACCGCACATGAAGCTCGGGTTTTTTCTGCATGACGGCCATGTGGAAATCGCGCCCATGGAAGAGCGCCGCAGCGACTATTCGGCAGAGGACCTGGCCAAGCTCCAGGCTCTTGCTGAAGAACCTGGCGCGAAGAAATTCAAATCGGTTAAATCAGCCAAGAAATACCTCGAACGCCTATAACCTTGGAAGTCGTCTTCGCTCCAGCCTTCCTGCGGATCATCAAGAAATTCGACCCTCACATTAAAGAGGGCGTCAAATCTTCCGTAGCGGACGTGATCGATTATTACGAAACCGGACAGAAAACACCGGGGCCCGGGAAAGCTGTGTCCCAGCAGATGCAAAACCCCTTGCCCTTGGGGTTCCTCCATTTTAAGGTCAAAACCCGAAACTCTAAACCAATTTTCGATTATGGTACCGCGTAAAGGCAGGAAAAATCAATCCAGGCCAGTTCACTACCGAATATTTTCGCTTGATCGTCCTCTAACAGGTAAGGAGGTACATCATGGATCAAACATTAATATCTCAAATTGAGCCAAGGATTTACATGATCCGGGGAAAGCAAGTAATGCTGAGTTCAACACTGGCTGAACTTTACAGAGTTCCTGTTGGAGTCCTTAATCAGGCGGTAAAAAGAAACATATTCCGATTTCCACCGGAGCTTTTGGGTTCAGCTGAACCCCATTGAAGTTACAAACTTGAAATCACAAAATGTGATTTCAAGTTGGGGCGGCGTTCGAAGGGGATTGCCTTATGCGTTTACGGAACATGGAATTGTGATGGTGTCGAGCGTTCTGCGAAGCAGGCATGCCATTGAAGTCAACATTGCTGTTGTGCGAGCTTTCGTTAAGCTGCGGCATGCACTCGAAGTTCGAAAGGATCTGAACATAAGAGTCGAGAGACTTGAAGGGAAGATCAACTTGGTCGAAACCGATGTGCGCCAGATCCGAAATGCTGTCCAGCACATGAAAAGAATTCCGGAAAAGACCGGCCCAACAGTGAAAGGGTTTGAGAAGGAGTAGCCGCCGCCAACGAGGGCAGAACACTTATATTTATCCAACCCGAATAATACCTAAATGTTTGCGGATAAATTTCAGGATGCACCAATTGAATCCATTATCATGAATAACTTTATGGAATGCTTCATAAACCGGGTGGGGATGATCCGCCGTCATTTCATCCATCCGGCGGCCTGGATCCACATCGTGGACCAGGATGAATCCGCCCGGCTTAACCATCGGCAACCCACTTTGAATATCCTTAAGCGCCCCTTCATAAGTGTGATCCCCATCAACGAGATAAATATCAACCTCCCGAGGATACTCTTCTGCTAACCGCTGGACCAAAACCGCAGAGTTTCCGTTCAGCAATTGGACTATCTTATTGTGGCCGCCTATTCGCTGCAAGTTTTTCATTGTAACGATAGGATATGTGTTCGCTGAATAGGTGTCATTATCTATACAAATCAATCTCCCCTTCTCATTATCAACGATGGCTTTTGCCCAACCAATTGCCGTACCGCCGGCGTACGTTCCCAATCAAGCGATCCAATCATCGGTGGGTGCGGAAGGATTCGGGCACATACATTTGTAGCGCTCTGCTTTGTCTGGGTGTTGTTACCCAAGATACTGGAGCCAACACTCTTGCTGATGTCCCACCCCAGTCCGGCTCCCGTCCTGAAACGGCCAGCAGGTGGGCATAAGCAGAGAACGGCTGACCTTTCAATTTCTTGCTTGCGTATATTTTTTTGAAAGATTAAGCAGGTGCGCTCCAGAGGCCTTGGCCATTTTGACGGCAACTGCATTTCCAATTTGCATCGCTATTCGAGTAATAGATGAACCATAAAAAACGTAGTCGTCATCAAAACTCTGGAGCGCCGCCGCTTCCCTCAAAGATATTGCTCGATTTTGTTCCGGATGCCCATACCTGCCATTAGAAATACTCCAACATTTGCACGTCAGCGCTGGCGCTGGTTTTCCCCAAGGGAGTCTCCCATACACATCCGTATGTCCGAGGTATTTTTTATGACACTCTAAACGCAACTCTGCAGGCCATGCAAACCGATTTCCGCCATCGGAAGGAGTGTTACGTAGTCTCCGAAAATTCGTTTTGGAAATTGATGCGGCCCGATGGTTTGGGATATTTAAATGTGACTCGCCCGCCTTAATGGGAGGATATTTTCTGATAGCGTCTTTAACAGTAACAAAGTCTCTGAGTTTAGGGCCATGCGTTGGTTCGGGCGGAGTAGGCTGGAATAATCTGGACGCGATTAAGATCAATCGTCGGCGAGTTTGCGGGACCCCGTAATGTTTTGCATCCAGAATATTAATGGACACCTTATATCCTCTTGTCGTAAGCTCTTTTTCAAAACGACGAAATGCACTAAATCCTTTGACTTTCAAAATTCCCGGCACATTTTCGACTAAGATATGTGCTGGTTTGAACGTGCGAACAAATTTTTGCACCTGCCCTAGCAGACTCTTTAAATGATGGTTGGAAAATTCGCGTCGCTGCTTAGTAAACGGCTGGCAGGGTGCGCATGCGGCAAAGAGCAACTCGTCCTTATTTATCCCTTTCAAAAAAGGTCTCAGTTCTCTGGGCTTGAGCTTCCGAATGTCTTTGCAAAGGAATCGGGCTGGCGAGTTATTTTTCTCATATGTTTCCTGGCAACTTTCGTCCGAGTCTATCCCTAAGATAACATTAACGTTGGCATCCAAAAGGCCGCGAGTTAAGCCGCCGCCGCCGCAAAAGAAATCTACCGCTATCATGATGTTCGGTTTGCCACCGTGTACGTCCAAATATCTGTTAACCATTGGTCAGTATTGGTTTCTGGCAATCCGGGCCTTCCCACAATTTGCAGATAGGCCCAAACAATCTGTTCCCGAAATGGGCTGTCAATCGAAAGAAGGCGCTTAAATTTATTAGTAGGAACAGTGTCCTTGAATGAGATGTCCCCGATAGGAATCTGCAACAGTGACCGGACATTTACGGCTAGGGGTGGCATGATCGAAGGATATTCAGGCAATAATACATACCCGGCGAACTGAGTCTGCGTAATATGAGACGCCAATCTTTTGCGAAAATCACTTTCCGATGTTGTGGAAGTAACGCCACACTTTTTAGCGTACTCGTTTAAGTTCTCGCACCTCGCAACTAATATTTCGGCAGCACGACAAGAACCATCCTCACGAATAGCCATGTCGCAAGAGGGTGTAAGCACAAGAAAATATGCGGTTGCTGACTCCTTTGGCTGCCCCGCTTCAAAAAGAATATCGCCAGTTAATAGGCTCGCCTCAAGCGGTGGATATATGAATTGTTCCCAGGATATTAATTTCTCCGATGTGCGGGAAGTGTCCATATCCATCAGAGCCCCCATACGTCTTCGAGCAGTTCTGAGGAGCATCTTACTGCGCAAGGCTTCATCGCTCTGCGCATCCCAAATGTTTTGACATGTTGTGCGCAAAATCTGTTGCGTCACCCCCGCAAATTCATCGCGAATATTGTTCAACGCCCCAATGTGTGGTAAGAATTCCTCCAAGGCTGCGACAACATTTTGATCGCTGGATTTACTTTTCGTGATAACTTTTACGAATGGATGATTTGGAGGGATACGAGGGCCAAGTTCCGCTTCCCCTGCCGTGTAAATTATTACAGGCGAAAAATGTTTCTCCCAAACGTCTTTCCATATTAATTCTCCATGCTTCTTACTATGTTGTGCAGGATTACCTTGATACAGATCAAGCACAATAACATCAGGACGAGACGACGAAAGGTCAGATACACCTTTAGTAAAATCGCTTTCAATAGTAACGTCGGCCACAGAGGGTGGCCACTTCTCATTTATAGATTGTTTAACAACTTCGGCATGCTCTTTCTCGTCGTCGATTATGAGTATCCTAAAGGGGGTCTTTACAGGCATATTAATACCAGTCCTATCGTTTCAGAGGAATGTCAAAACCAAAGCTAGCGCCACCCAATTCGCCAGGCTGAATCAAATGCATTTTCCCGTCATATTGTGCGACTAATTCAGATGCGACGGTGAGACCCATGCCAATGCCATCCGGCTTCTTAGTGACCCCCGGCCAGAAAATCCGTTCTTCGTCTTCATGATCTATTCCAGGTCCTGAATCGTGAACTTTAATATAGAGTCGTTCTCCGTCAGATATTTTTTTAGCTCCCACTTTGATTTGGCGTTTATCTGGACCCACTTCTGATAACCAGTAAATTGCATTTGTTAGCAAATTCACGAGAATGGTTGATAGGTCGGCTGGATCAATTGCAACGATTTGAGCGGGGAATTCTTTCATACTAAGGCTGATTTTCAATTTATCTATATCCGGTTGATTCATAGCGACACATTCTTCCATGATGGTCTTTGCATCGCAATTCCGGAGTTGCTTACTTTGACTTCGATTGGCCAATGGCGCAAATGTGTTCGCTAAGTGTTCCAAAGTGTCAACTGCATGCTCAGCTAACCGAATATTTTTTTCATACGGCTTGAGAGCCTCGCTTTGATCTTCAATGGCTTTTAGAAGCAATCGATTCAACTTGCTGATTGCGAGCAATTGATTCCTGACTTCATGAACGATAGTCGCAGCCATTATCCCAAGGCTTGCCAGACGACTGTAATAAACAAGCCTCTTCTCAATTTGCTTGATTACTTGTTCCTGTTCGGCGGCAAACCGTTGAACAGCAGATACTAATTCTGCTGGCCCGTTCTTTTCTTTTGAAATTCGCTCAATTGTTTCCACCATTTCGCGAGGAGACAGATTCGAAAACAAATCTTTAAATGGCGGCTCCTTGTGCTTGGCTCCTTGACGGTCAGAATCTCGTTCTCGTTCAAGAACAGGGAATAATCGCGTTTTGAAAATTTCGCAGAATTGGCGAAATGCCTGATTATCTTCAAGTCTTTCTCGATCACTGGTGTCTTTAAGACGACGATTCTTATCCGCAGATATGGCGATATACCCAATAATCTGGTTTGTGCTCAGACGCACACCAACCCGACTAACTCGACGAAGATCGATTCCCATCCAGTCGATCGCCGATCCAGATTTAGGAAGGACTAAAATTCCATCGCGGTAAAGAGAGATCCCTGACTGGGCTTTTATCGTGTCGCGAACATCCTTTCTGTCTAGATGGAGTTCTCCACTAAGATCTTCGAGCTCGCCAAGTGCGATATCCCAAACTCTTAATTCAAATTCAAATGGTCCACATATGAGATCCTTTTTCCTGCGCTGAATTGGATCAGATGACGTAGTCAAGACATCCAAAGTGAATGGGACACTCCTTTTCTTCACTCGTCTACTGAAACAATATTCGGCGATTATCTTACCCGAATCATCAACCTTACCCTTTAACAAATAAGGTGGGTTCTCCAAGAATGCAGGAGGATTAATTTCAAGAGGGATGGAGCCTCCTTCGGGCAATGTTAGCCGTATTGAAAAGTTGTCCAATTGACGGAATGGTGGGATTAGCCTTGCTAGACACTCGCGCAAATTAGCAAATTCGTCTTGATCCCATTCAGTCTTTAGATCAATAATGCGCAAAATTGTACCCGTGGAAGAAAATGGGCTCTCCTCAACCTCATCTACCCTTATCTTATACGAGTCGATATCTTCAGCGCTCTCCAGCGTGTCCCAGCTAACGTTAAATCTGAAGCAAGGACTGGCCTGTGCTTTCGTTATTACTTCAATTTCCTTTCCCAAACGAGCGGAGGACAATCTGCCCAATCCCTTTTCTCCAGAGACACGTCTTTTCATCGCGCCTGACTTCATAAATGGCATCTTAAGGCGATACGGTGTGGCCACCACTGCCCAAACATCCTGGATAATTTCTCGCGTCATCCCAGTTCCGTTATCTTCTATTTCGACCGCCATTGTCCCGGAGGTATTCCGAATGAACCGAACATCCACGCGTGTAGCTAAAGCATCGTAGGAATTCTTGACGAGTTCCATGATTGCGACGATATCACTGGTTACCAAATCCGCTCCTAGCGCCGCAAAGACACGAGGATGCATCCTGAATGTGACCTGGTTGTTAATTGGAGTGTTCATGCTTTTTGGTAAAGGACCTCATTTTGTAATTTTTCGAAGCTCCGAGTGCTCCATTTTTTGGAGGACGTCGCGCAGGTACGGTTTCCCCGCCCCAATCTTCTCAGACTAACCTTTTACGAATCCGACTCATAACCATTTCGGGATTTTTCTTTATATCATGTTCCCATATTCGAATCACATGCCATCCATTCCGCCTCAACTTGGCACTGACTCTTCGATCTCGTCTTCTATTTGTCCGTAATTTTTCAGCCCAGTAAACGCTATTGCTAGCTGGTTTTAGGTTCCTGCGACATTTCGTGCAGCCATGCCAAAAACATCCATCAATGAAAACCGCTAATTTTGCCCCCGGAAATGCAATATCTGGCCGACCAGGCAATTTCGAAAGATGGCGCCGCCACCCCACGATTCTGTGACGTCTTAACATGCTGACAATCACGCGCTCAGTGGATTGGTTATTTCGGCCTTTTATTAAAGCCATCACAGCAGAACGCTTGGCTCGGGTGAAAATATCCGCCATGCTCTAACCTACGGTACGACGATATAGCTTGCCGGTCGGCGACGCACCAATAGATTGATCAGTTTTTTCAGTGGCGGGCAGACCGGGCTCCTTACCATATCTTCGAAACTAGGTTTCGTTTTGCCGTCCTTCGGAGCGGCGGAAATAGGCCCCGAATACAATTTCCCTTCAACTAAATCGATAACGTCTTTCGGCTTTCTAAAACTTTCGGCGTAGGAGAAACTGAGGAGATTTACTTCCGACGTTATCTCGGACAGGAATTTATAAACATCAAGAGCTGTTGTAGCGCTGATATATTTGACGAGCACGTCTTGAACTATCCAGATCGTTTTGCCGCCCCAAGCGATCCCCACCTCGGATTTCACAATAAGTTGGCTGACCATACGTGCCCAGACCTGCCGATAATTTATGCCCGGAGCGCTGTGCTCTCGGCCTAAAATCGCATCCTCAAAGGCCATAGGGATCGTCGTCCGTTTTGTCTTGTTGCCGCCAGAAGTACTGGACGTCATTATCTCTATAACGGCCGGTATCCCTACCGGCGCATCGTCGACGAAATAGGCGTTACCTCGTTTAGCGATGGTGTAACCCTCTCTTTCAAAATGAGGTTTTAGAAATCCCCATTTCTCACCAGTTGAATTTTCGATCTCTTCCTGGCTGGAGACACCGAGAGGCATCAATATGTAGTCGAATGTATAATCAAAGGCTTTCTCAACACCATTGATCTTCTCGACATATTTAAGTTTAACTTCGGGCCAAATGCCCAGCCGTGTGCCGGATTCGTATCCGCATAAACTCAAGACCTTGTCCTCAACTTGGCGTTGATGGGCACGCCTTTCCGCGCTATCTCTCCCAAGAGCCAGGAGGCGACGTGGGCATACGATCCAAGGCGCATCGTCTTCGCGCATTTGAAGCGAACAAACGCCGGAGCAGACTTTCTCCTTACCAGTACCGAAAAATCGTTCAAGCGCTTTATTGCCTGATATGACTACATCGGAGAGGTATCTATTACCCCCACCGTCGCACTCTCGGTTCATGAAAGGACAGAGAGCCGATTGTCGATTACGAGTGGCTTCTTTGGAAGTATCTGCTACTGGATATCCGTAGAGTTCGAATATTTTTGCCAATTAGGTGTTCCCAAGATCGCGAGGGCTATCGCCTTCGCAACAGGCGGCGGAACCGAGTTAGCAACTTGACGGTGCTGGTCAAGCTCGCGTACGCTGCCTGATCTTCCCCGGATAGGTCCTTTCAAATGATAGTCATCTGGGTATCCATGCAATCTCATGTATTCCCGAGGAGTCAAATATCGATCTTCTGTTGGATGGAAGAAAATCTCACCACAACGAAGCGTCAAGGATGGTTGTTTCCTAGATAGCCGACGAAATTTCGTCGTATCTTTTTTGGATAGTCTTCCCCGCTGTTTTGCCGGAAGATGATGTTGGGCGGATAGATGACCTCCTTCTGGTACTCCACGAATGCGCTTATAGTCCCCGTCAGGCGTGATATCGACGTGACTATCCGCAAATTGCGCCCCGTCAGATTTTCGTCTAGGCTTAGGCAATCCAGCCAGGACCCGCCCAGCCGTGACGAAGGGAGGAAGGGGAAATAGAGTCATCTCGGTTTCGGGGTCCGCATGGGTTGGGGAAGGAAAAACGAAACCGTTCGGCTTAGGAATAGCGACGGTAATGACACGTTGACGTAGTTGAGGCACTCCGTACTCCGCGGCATTTACCACTTTCCATTTCGGGACATATCCCAAGCTCGAGATTTCCCCCAAAAACATTTCGAATACTCCACCAGGCTTTCCGGTATGATCCGGCGCATTGAGCAATCCCTTAACTTGCTCTACGATGAGGGCTTTTGGTCTAAGGACCTTTGCGAATCTGGCAATCTGAAACAACAGCATGCCTCGTTCGTCGCTCAAGCTCTCACGTTTGCCAATCTGAGAAAAAGCCTGGCAGGGCGGACCTCCAAAAAGCAAATCAAGCTCCCCAATTTTTAAGCCCAACTCTTTCATGAGATTCTCAGGATCAATCGTTCGAATATCCGCTTGGATCACCTTCGTCTTTGGGCTCTTTTTTAAGAACGAGGACCTCAACGTTTCGCAACAGTTGGGGTCCATTTCTATGCAAGTCAATATCTCGAACCCGGCTTGATGAACACCGAGGTCCATGCCACCCGCTCCTGAAAATAGCGAGATTGCCGTATATGAGGTTTTGGGGTTCTTTCGAATTGTCTTTAAGATAGGGTCTGCTGTCGCGAAAGTCATATCATTCCTCCAAGGATTATATATAGGCAAGTAGCGTCCGTTAAGAGCTTTCTGCCCAGAGACACCAAAGACTTCTTATATATTAGAGTCGAAAAGCCGAAAAATATTCATTTACTGACGGAAAAGCACGGTTCAGGTGGGTCCTCAAGCAGACGGTCGGTTTCGAAATATAAAACGAGGGAAGAGGACTCAAAACCTCGGATGGGTTCGCCCTTTCCGTTTTCTGAACACGTTGGGGATGGGGAACCTATAGCAGAATCGACGGTCGGTTCCGACTCTCTCCGGCTTCCAAGTCTTCCATGTTGTCGTAAAGAACAACCACTTCCTCACTGATCGCGATCACCTTCCCGCTCTTAAGCGTGACCAAGTCCAATATGGTCCCACCACCCGAATCCCAAGAGGAAACATCTTCGACATACTCAGCCTTCAGTGCATCATTCACTGGATGACCTCCTACTAGATAGCATTACGACTATTTCAAGAAAAATAAAACGGAGGGAGAGGGATTCGAACCCCCGGTACCCTTTCGGGTACAAACGATTTCAAGTCGTTCGCTTTCGACCACTCAGCCATCCCTCCAAAAATTTGTTTACAACTCCATGCAGCCGACTTTACAGCCACATCGTACAAAAGCGTAAAACTCGGTATCACTCCGTTTCACTTCTCTGAATGAACAGGTGCGGCAGCTTCGGCCTTTCATTTACCTTCAAGTCGTCCGCTTTCAACCGTTCCCAACCTCCAAAATCATTTTATCCAAGGCGCAGACCTGGGATCTGTTTTAATCCGATGGCGGTGACGCGTTCCGACAATGGAAATGAATGATCCCCCGGATAGACGATCCACAAATGCGAGAGACGGAGGTCCTTTAAGACCACATGAATCGATTTCGTGAGACGCGGGGTCTCGGACACTTTAAACTCGAATCCCCATCGGCGGCTTCCCCGCGGCACAAAAAGATCCAGTTCCGCGCCGGCATGCGTCGCCCAGAAATAGACATCGCGTTCGCCGACAATCTTGAGAATCTGCTCGATGGCGAATCCCTCCCATGATGCGCCCAGCTTCGGATGCGCCTGAAGGTCCCGCCAAAGAGAAAACCTCATCAGGCTGTGGAACAACCCCGAATCCCGGATATAAATCTTGGGCGCCTTGACGACCCTTTTCCCCATATTCTCGTGCCACGGCGCCAATTGCCGAACCATGAAGGCGCCGCTCAATAAATCCAGGTAATCCCGAGTCGTCGTATGGGCCAGGCCCAGAGAGGCCGCGATCTCCGACGCATTCCAAACCTGTCCATGATAATGAGCCAACATGCTCCAGAATCGACGCAGTTTTCCCGCCGGAATCCGAATGCCCAGACGGGGAATGTCACGCTCAAGAAAAGTGCGGATAAAATCGTCCCGCCACTGGAGGCTTTGGGACTCCGCCCGCGCCAGGAAAGACCCTGGAAATCCTCCCCGCAACCAGAGCTTTTGTTGGGCGCCCGGCCCCACCTCGTCCAGCGTAAATCCTCCCATATCTACAAAATGGATCCGTCCGGCCAGAGATTCCGAGGCGCCGCGCACCAGGTCAGGAGAAGCGCTCCCCAAAAGTAAAAACCGAGAGCGTCTGGGTCTGCGGTCCGCCAGCCCGCGGAGGACGCCGAAGATGTCAGGGCGAAGCGGAACTTCATCGAGGATGACAAGCCCCCGGAGCCCTTCCAGCGCCGTTCGGGGGTTTTGCAGCCGAGCATCATCGGCCGGATTCTCAAGATCGAAATAATGGCTTGCTTGACCCCGGGCGGCCTGTCGGGAGAGGGTGGTCTTCCCGCTTTGACGCGGGCCCAGGAGCGCCGTCACTGGATAATGATGGAGTCCCTGAGAGAGCCGGCGTGACAGCCGGGAGCGTGGGATAAGCGGCATGGGGAGATTCTAGAAAACTGAGCCCATGGTAATCAAATTTCAAGGAAGATGCCGGGGACATGAACCCCCTGTTTTTTTGGCGTTCCGGCTTCGGTGCAGCGATGGTTTTGGGCCCGCTAAAATTGAGCCCGGGGGCTCTCCGCAACGTCAGTTTAATTTTATTCCATTCACTGCTGTTTATCGTACTGCTCTTCGATAATCTTCAGAGACCCGGTGACAGAGGCATTTTCGCTAGGCAGACAAATGACGCGATCTTTTCCATACTCGCTGCGTAAAACAGTAAGCACTTCATCCAGCCAGGAAGGACCCACGGCAAGAACACCGCTGAAGTCGAGCTCAATTCGGTCGCCCGGCTGCGGTTTGAAATAAGCTTTGATAGCCAGTCCGGCTTCCCGACCCGAAGGCCTGGACGTCAGGATTTCTCCAAACTTTCTCACTTCAACTTTCACTGCAACCCCCAGACTAAAAGGGTGACGGTGCCTTCAACGTTGCCAAAATGCTTATCTAAAACAGTTGCGCACTTCTCCCCTTGTTCACCATAAAATACACGGCCAGTTCCAGAAACACAGGCTAGGCCACAATTCGGACTGGTCGAAACAGTTTCTCTGACAAACTTAAGTCCGTTGCCGCGCTGCTCCGGAGCACGGCCAGAAATATTGGTTTCAAATGCGGCTTTCACAGCTGCATGTTCATCTGCCAGATCAGGAAGAACCTTGACCAGGGACCGGAATATTCCTTGTCCCCTGTCAGCGATGCAGATCCAGAACCTCCGTCCAGTGATCTGCGACTCGAACCAGCAGCCGGGAACGTCCCTCCACTGCCCGATATTATGGTCGAACGAATTATTACCAACTTCGCCAGCCGTCGAAATAACCAGAGGCAAAAGGTTTTCCTGCAGTCCGTTTCTGACAAAAGATTTCAGATGAGGCAGTCTGGCAGTGAAAATATCACGCGTCTCGCATACCAGTGACTCCGGACTTTTGGGCGCAGCCTGCTCACTCATCCATCCGGAAGCCGCTCCGAAATCCGGTACCCCGGCTAATGCGTAATGCACCAAAGGAGCTGACCCTTTGGCCTCAATAATTCCTTGCTCTGTGAGATCCTTTAAATGACGGTGAATAGCCTGAGCAGAAATGTTCAAGGACTTCCGTAAATCAAAAGGCCTGATTTTTCCGCTTTTCTCAATTATTTCAAGGATTTGAGCTCGTGTATTTGTTTTCATTATTGATAGTTTATAGTATACTATGAACTATAAACTATAGCAATAGCTAATTATACAGGCCTTATTTTCCTGAACGGCGTTTTCGCAGGACAAGACGTATCGCTATCCAGGGCGCCAAAAAGAACAGATAAGTGAATACTTTTGCCAGGCCGAGGCCGCAGTAGGCAACCAGGGCGCATTCGTGCGGCGAGAGGCCGAACCACTGCTGGCCCTGCCGGTAGACCAAACCCGTTCCCCACTTGAATACGCCGAACCAGATGCTGATAAAAACAATACCGATCAAAAAACAGCGCCAGAGGATGCCGCTGACGGCATCCAGCAGTTCGTTCAGGTCGTTCATGCTCCCCTCCTGTTAAGGGACTTCAGCTTATCAGGGTTTTGTTGTCTTATCCGTAGTGGTCCCGCCGATTTGCGTGATACCCATGCCGAGAAGCCGGTTCAGGAATCCCGGCAGCGAGTGCCAGTCCTGCGCGGCGCTGTTGACGTTAGTCACCGTGGAGCCCGAGGGCACGCGCTCGGCCGCCAGGACTTTCGGATCTTTGGGAATCTGAAGAAAAAACAGATTCATGGAATAACCGGTAGCCGTAAATCGCTTATTGTACTGCTGCACTTCGGAACAACCTGCCAACAGAACACCCGCTACAATCAGTAAGCCCAGGTAACGCATGATGCCTCCCTTTTATTTAAGGATACGGCTGATTGACCGGCGTATTCTATATATTTTTTGTGTTATTGCCGGCCCAGGGAGCAAGGCGGAGAAGCATGAATTTATTGATCGAAAGCCTTAAGTACGATCTCTTCGGCGCGGCGAAGCCAGCCCGCGCGCTGTTCCGGCGTGCTTATGATCACCATGCTGAAGGTTTCGCGATAGACTTTTTTCACTCCGCAAAGGTCGAAGATGCACCGCTTCCAGAGCGTTTCCAGCGGATCGCCGAATGCCGCGAGCTCGCGGTCGGGCGGCGTGTTTGCGGTATTGAATACCACTGCTGACTTTGCGCGGAGCAGGCCTACAGGCACTCCTTCGCCCTTATCATTAGTATCAAAGCGATAGGCCAGGCCCATGCGCAACACGCGGTCCACCCAGCCTTTGAGGATCGCGGGGGGCTGCCCCCACCAGTTCGGATGGATAATAACAACGCCGTCCGCATTCACAATTTCGCGGCATTGTGAATCGATGTCTTTCGGTACGGGCAGCGTCGTATCCAGTTCTCCTTTTGTGAAAAGAGGATCAAACTTCTCCGCATAAAGATCGTGGAGCTTCGGGTTATGGCCGTTTTTTCGGAGCGCTTCCGCGACCGTGCGGGCAATGGCATGGTTGAAGCTTTCCGGATTGGGATGGGCCAGAATAATGGAAATGTTCACCGGAACATTCTAGCTCTTGGTTGGCCCTGCTTACACCACTGCAGGAAAGTTGCGGGGCTGCTGGCGAAAAAGCTTCCGGCGGAAGCTTCTTCGCCATCCCAAAAACACTTGCCATTTCCAGCTTCCCTGCCGTTATTTCTTATCCCAAGTCTGGACATGCGGCGAGTGAGTTAATCGCCGCAAGTCCCGTCGAAGAGGAATAGCGAACGGGATTTCCTTAGGGGGAAAGGAAAACAAAAGGTTGGATCGAGTGCGGGGAGAGCTGGTGAGCGAGTCGCCGGTTTCAGCGAAGCAGGACAGCCGGTATCGCTGTGCCGACCGGCTGTTTTGGAGGCCGGTGAGGCTGGACTGCGGAGCGGCCCGCCAGACTCCTGGCGGGAGAAACCGCCGCTTGAGCGAACGGATCGCCCCGTACTCGATCAAGACTTTGAATAAACACCCAAAGGATTTCCTGCTTAGAAGTCTATGCCCATGCCTAATCCCATATAGCTTTCCTGCTGGGTATAGAACTGCCCGAAGATGGAATGCCCGGTGAAATAACTGCCGAACACGCGGAATTTGCGGGGATTGCCGGCAAATCCCACAGCCAGACCGATCTGCGTATTGGAGTTGACGTTCCATTTGACTTCCTGTTTAGACTGGACGTCTTCGCCGAGATAGGCAAAAAATTCAGTAGTCCCTGCGCCGCGCCACAGCGGGCTGCGCAATTCGAATCCTGTCTGCAGCGTCACGGTTCCAACATTTGGATCAGTATGAACCAGCTGCGTTTCGCCCGCGTAAAAGCGGGTGAGCCTCCAGGGTTCTACCGCAAACATGCTCTGGAAACCTTCGCGGCTGTAGGGAATCCTCTGCATGCCGGTCTGCTCTATGAAAGTGTCTCCCAGATGGCTGCTTTTGTGAAATCCCGTAAATCTGGCGGAATAAATCCCGTGGCGCACCTCGAACGGCACGTTGATGATCAAATCCAGCGCTTCCATGGCGGCGGGATTCGAAAGAATGAAACGGGGAATTATAACTCCGGATACGTCCAGCTGCAGCGGCCAGTCGTTCTTTTCGCCGGCATCCCAGCGCCTGATTCCCCAGTTGTTGCCTACGGAAAAATCAGTCGTGTCCTGGCCCTTGAGACGGAAATACTGTCCTGCGGTCTGGACTTCTTCCGGATCCGCTGAAATTTTCGGGAATATGCGCCCTCCTTCAGGAAACCACTGGGCGGAAACAGGCATCGTGAGGAATAAAAAAATAAGTATTGACGCAGGGAAGACAGGAAAACGCATGCCCGTTAGACGCCGATATGCGGCGACAGGTTGCTGTTTGAAGCGGTTAGGATGCCATTCCCGAAATATGTTATCGGGAATCTAGAAGTTCCCATGAAAAAGGCTGGGGCCCCCGATAACAAAATTCGGGGGCGACATCAACGGAAAACGTCATCTAGTCTCTTATGCGGTTCTCCTGGTATGACTGCGCCGGCCCGCTGACTACGGCGTGCTTGTTGCCGGGCAATCCCGCCTGCGTGTAGGGCACCACGACTTTGAATCCCGGATCCAGATAATAGCGAACGCGGTTTGTCTGCTGAACGCCGCCGTCAAGCTTTGTCAGCCATTGTTCGACACAGGCCTGCGGCATACCTTCGGTAATGGCTGAGGCAAGATCTTTGATTTCTTTGGTCCGGGATTTCATGTCGCCCTGCCGCCAATCAACCGGATTGAACCACTTCACGGTCGCCGCATAGGACTGGAAGCCGCCCAGTTTCAGGCTGAGGCGATGCTTCCCCGCAGCAATTGCGGGCGTGTAATCGTCCGCTGAAAAGCATCCTTCCCAGTCGCCCTTGGGCGCAAGCCCAGGCGGGCCGCTGAAAGCGCCTGTACGGTTAGACGGCTGCCCATCAATAATCAACTCCGAAGCGGAAACCCAGCCGGCAAGATCCGCGGGCGTGTAGGCGGGATTAAATACATGAACATAGATCAACTGATTGAAAGAGGATGGGTGGCTTGTCCCTACAATCCGGACCGTCAGATTTTTTTCATCGGCAAAAGCCCCGCCGGAAAGCGGCAACGAACAAAGAAGAAAACCCAGTGCAATTATTCTTGCAGCGCTGCGATACGAATTAATATCCATACCATAATAATACTACTCGGGGCGGCGGGGTTCGCCTATAGTCTCGCGGGGCAGGGTTCCCGGAGATTTGGGAAACGTAAATCCATATGTTAACCCCGTAGTAAACTGCCAATCGTCTGCGCCGCTGGAAAGCCCCCTGCGGACCCCTGCGTCGAAGAAAAGATCCGGCCTGGGCGATTCCCAAATGAGGCCCAGGAGGCCGGAGTTATTGGGGAGAAACTCGTGCTGCCCCTGCCCGTCGATTTCGCCCACGATCCGCAGCTTTTGGGTTATGGGACGCTCGGCAATCGTTCCCCAGGAAACGAACCCGTCCTGATCAAACTGGTCCACACCGCCGCCAAGGTTAATGTGAAAAGTCATTCCAAGCAGGCGGTGGCTCCAAATGCCGGTTTCCTGAAATCCCACGAAGTGTTCCCCCGGCTCGCCGGACGGAAGCAGGAGCGCGGTTTCAAAGGCGACGCTGTCTCCGGGCCGGTCCTGCAGGAAGCCTTCCTTCGCTACAACCTTAAGGTTCAGTTCGTTTTCCCCCACATGAGTCGACGCTCCATTGGTCCTGTTCACATTGAATTGGCCGACCGCTTCCATCCCATCCCAGATGCCGTAGTTGATCACTACCTGCGGAATGGTGTAGGTCGTGGCATCCCCGTTTCGGGCCGCATTGAAATACCCCAGCTCAGTTTCGACTTCGTGCAGGCCCGCGACTGCCGCGTCAGTTGCGATAAAAGGCCGGTAAGCATACGCCGCGCCCGCTCCGGCAAAAATAATCGCCGTTATTATTTTTAGTCGCCTCATAAGCATCGCGCACATTATACCGCGACGGGAACTTACCGCATGGGAACGTTATAATGAAGTTGTGACCTCCAGACACAAAGTCTTCATCGTTACGCTTGGGTGCGCCAAAAACACGGCGGACACCGATAACCTGACGCGCCTGCTCAAGGCGCGCGGCTGCCTTATCGCCGCAAACCCTGAAGAGGCGGATGCCATCATTGTTCACACCTGTTCTTTCATCGAAGCGGCCAAGAAGCAGTCCATCGAAGCGATACTGCAGGCCGGCGGCATCAAGACTGGAAAACAGAAATTATTCGCAACCGGGTGTCTGATCCAGCAGCACGGCGCCGAACTTTTCAAGGAGATGCCCGAGGTTGACGCTTTCCTCGGTACCGGCCAGCTCGCGCAGATTCCCGGCCTGCTGGAGAAACCGCGCAATCGCTTTATCAACCGGGCCCGTCCCGGCGGCTTCATGGACGCCCCACGACAGTCAAAAAATGCGGATTTCGGAGTGTGGAGTTCGGAATTAGGAATTTCTAACAAAAACAACCTGCTTCCACATTCCGCATTCCACATTCCGCAATTCCCAAAAGCGAGTGCCTACCTGCGTCTTTCAGAGGGCTGCAGCCATCCGTGCTCGTTCTGCGTCATCCCCCGAATCCGCGGGGCGGTGCAGAGCCGCAGCGAAGATGCGATCCTGCGCGAAGCCCGCGAGCTTGCCGAGCATGGCGTCGAAGAATTCAGCGTGATTGCCCAGGATACGGGTGATTGGGGCAGGGATACCCGGTCCCGGAACCGTCTGCCGGAGCTGCTGCGCGCCATAGGGAAAATCCCGGGGGTACGCTGGGTGCGCCTGATGTACATGCACCCCGCTTCATTTTCAGATGATCTGCTCGAAGTTTTCGCGGAACAACCGGATAAATTCCCATATCTGGATATGCCGCTGCAGCATATAGACTCACAAATTCTCTCCAGGATGAGGCGCAAAATCGACGAGAAGAATACCCGGCTGCTGATCGAACGGGTACGAAAACGCGCGCCCGATCTCAGCCTGCGGACAACTTTACTGGCGGGATTCCCCGGAGAAACAGCGGCCCAGTTCAGGCGTCTCGTTGAGTTTGTGAAGGAGGGGCACTTCGATTATCTGGGAGCTTTCGCTTATTCTAGGGAGGAAGGGACCGTCGCCGGCAGGATGCCCGGGCAGATTTCACAGAAGGTAAAGCAGGAGCGCCAGACCACTTTGACCGATGCCTATTATGATACGGCCCACACCAGGGCGCAGAAACGCATAGGCAAGGCGGAGATTATCCTGATTGAAGAAACCGAAGGGAACGAAGTGCTCGGGCGCACCCGCAGGGAAGCGCCGGAAATTGATGCGATTGTCAGGCTTCCTCAAAAAGCTGCGCGCCGCGGACGTTTTGTCACAGCAAAACTCACCGGCTACGATGCCTTTGAGTATACGGCCCAACCTCTTTAAAGATTTGCGCTGTCATCCCCGAATACCGCTATCGGGGATCCATAAAATTAAAAATCCTCTATAACGACAAGGATTCCCGATTACGACCTCGGGAATGACATGGGGGGGGCTGGTTACTCACCACTATACGTAGCGGCAACATGGTAGTACAGCTTCGTGCCGCAGGGCAGACGTGGATCCATGTAGGAAACTGCTTGGCACAACGCCATTCCGTCCAATTCTTCGCGGCCCTCTTTCAGCATGGCGTCAACCGCGTCAGTCAAAAGAAAAACGCCTTTTGAGCATGCTCCTTCGCAAGTAACATTCAGCAGAAAGGGCTCGTCCAGATCGATGTTGCGGCGGCTTTCGTTGAGCACAGCGTCCGAGGCCGTAACCAGGCGGAATTCCACCCGCAGTTCCTGGATACGCGGGAAGCGCGAGCGGAGAGTACCCGCGTGCAGAACGTCGCGCTCGGCCGCTTCGCTGCGCGAAACTTTGAGTTCATTTTTATTCTGGGGTTGGCCGGCACGGCGCCGCTTGCGTGCGGCATAGTTCGGCGGCATCAGATATTCACCGCCGCAGCGCGGCGGCGCTCCTTCCAGGCGCGGTGCCAGGCGGAAAGAAACTGTTCCCTGACAAGCCGGTCCGTTGTGCGCAGAGGCGGAAGAGGTTCGTGCTTTTCGGCCTGTTCCTGCCCGAGAAGTAAACGTTTATATCTTTTTTTGTTCAAGATGGGCCTCCGTGCATTATTTGCCATGGGCCCGAGGTCGATAATCAGGGTAAACTTACGGAAGATTACATAGCTAAAGAACTCAGGTTAAGTATATTATCGCATATCCTTATGAGTTCTATGTCAGCCGATAGCTACGTGCCCGGTTTCTCCTGTACGGATCCGCAGGCATTCCGTGAGATCCACGACGAAGATCTTTCCGTCGCCTACGTGACCGGTGCGGGCGCCCGCCATGATGGCGTCGACCGCAGGCTTGACGAATTCGTCGTTTACCGCGACCTCAAGCCGGACCTTCTTCAGGAGGCTTCCCGCTTCCTTGTGGCTGCGGTACACTTCCGAGATTCCCTTCTGCCTGCCGCGGCCCATCACGTTGGTTACCGTAACAAGGTGAATTTCTTTTTCTTCCAGATGACGGAGAACCTCATCAAGTCGATCCGGCTGAATAACTGCAATGATATATTTCATGGCATCCCTCTCAATCTAACAAGGTATAACCGGCTTCACGATGCTGCGTGAGATCGAGGCCGATACGTTCATCCTGCGCGGAAACCCGCAAGCCAACCAGCGCATCGATAAGCTTCAGCAGCACGATGGTCATAACGAAGGAATAAACGATCGTGGCGAGCGTAGTCTTCACCTGGATCATCAATTGCGCCGGATTGCCGTAGAAGAAGCCGTTGCTGCCTCCGGGATTTACCAGCTTGGTGGCGAAAAGCCCTGTGGCTATGGCTCCCCACATCCCGCCGATACCGTGCACGCCGAAAGCGTCCAGCGAATCGTCGTAGCCGAACTTCGCTTTGACTACGGCAACCGCTAAGTAGCAGATCAGGGAGACTCCCACGCCGATGGCGATTGCCCCGTAAACATCGACGAAACCCGCGGCCGGCGTAATCGCGACAAGACCGCCGACAGCGCCGGTAATTATGCCGAGAACTGTCGGCCGTTTCGCGAAAACCCAGTCCAGAAGGGCCCAGGTCAGGCCGGCGGTCGCCGCCGCGATGTGCGTGGCTACAAAGGCCGTAGTCGCAAGCGCTCCGGATGACAGCGCGCTGCCGGCGTTAAATCCGAACCAGCCCACCCACAATAACCCCGCTCCCAGAACGGCGAATGGAAGGTTATGCGGCGGAGAAATATGATCCGGATAACCCTGCCTGCGGCCAAGGACGAGCGCGGAGGCGAGCGCCGCAACACCCGCGTTGACGTGAACAACCGTACCTCCCGCGAAATCAAGCGCTCCCATGTTGTGGAATATACCGCCCACTCCCCAGACCCAGTGCGCCACCGGGTCATAGACCACAGTCGCCCAGAGGAACGTAAACAGGCAGAAAGCGCTGAACTTCATGCGTTCGGCGAAGGCGCCAAGAATCAGGGCCGGAGTAATGATGGCAAACATCGCCTGATAGATCATGAACGCCTGGTGCGGGATGGTCGGCGCATAATTGACATTGGGCGTAAGACCCACGCCTTTAAGACCGGCCCAGGCCAGACTGCCGATTAATCCTTTAACATCCGGACCGAATGACAGGCTGTATCCGATCAAAACCCACTGCAGGCTGACGATTGCCATGGTCATGAAGCACTGCATCAGGATGGACAGGATGTTTTTCTTGCGCACGAGCCCCCCGTAAAAGAAGGCAAGCGCGGGCGTCATCATCAAGACCAGCGCGGCGCTGATAAGCACCCACGCCGTGTCGCCGCTATCGATGCGTGCGACCGCGATCGTATCTGCCGATGCGAAACTGGAAATAAACAACAGAGAAACAACTGGTGGGAACCACCGTTTGACAGCTTTCATACCTAATCCCCTTTCATTAGGAAATCCCGCCTGTTATACGGCGGGTATTCGCCATTTTTTTAGCGAAAAAAAGCGCAACTTCCATCAGGAAGTAGCGCCATTGGTAAGCTGCAAACGCATGGCAGCACGAAATCCGCACTGCTTTGTACGGACGCGCTTATTCTAGCAAACGAACGGGGTCTGGTGGCAAGTCAAGAAGCTACGGCCAGACGATGAATTTCCCTGGCGTTCATGGTTTTGTCAAAATGCACCCGGACCATGTCTTTAAGCGCCACGTCGTGAAGCGGGATCTTTTTGCCCTGCGCGTCAAATACAGGCACATCATTCTTGAACGAAAACGTCGTGAAGTTATCCTGAGGATCGCGAACTTTCAGCAATCCCAGACGCTCGTCAATGCCTGCCACGGTACCCGTTACGTTCCCGGACGCAGTCATCAAAGACCTATCTCCTTGAACCGCAGGCCCTGATTCCAGGCCCAACGCCGGCAGTGCCAGCGTCATCGCAATAACAATCAAACGAAGTCTGAGCATGCAATTTAGACATACGTAGGGAAAATACAGTTACAAGGAAAGTGCGTTACTTCGATTGATTCAGGATGGCTTCGACTTTGGAAATCAATTGATGGGAAACTGCCGTTTTTTCGATAAATTCGTCTTCGTAATGCAGAAGGCCCCGGCTCGCAATTTCGCTTTCGGCGTGGCCGGACATAAACAGGCACTTCATCCGTGGGCGCATATTCTTCAAAAGATACACAAGCTGCCTGCCGTTCATCCCGGGCATAATCACGTCGGTCACCATAAGATCAATCGGGTTTTCATAGTCGGCACAGGCTTCGAAAGCCTCTTTGCCGCTTTTGGCTTCAAGAGTCTTATAACCTTCTTTTATAAGAGTTTGGCGGATAACCTGCCGCACAACGGGGTCGTCATCGACTACGAGGATCGTATAGTATCTGCGGGCCGAATGTGATTTAGAAGATGGCGTAACAGCTTCGGGACACATCAGGGACCTCTTTTACGGGGAAACAGAATTGTAACGCGTCTAATTTACCAAAATAGCGCCCGGACAAACAAACAATTTTTTGCGGGGAATTTGTTATGAGCTTCCATCAAGAATGCTCCTGATTTTCCTTGTCAATTCCTGGGGCGTAAACGGCTTTTCGAGCAGCGATACTCCCGGCTTCAGGATTCCACCGTCAACGATCACGTTTTCGCTGTAGCCGGACATAAACAGAACTTTGATATCGGGTTGTCTCTCAGACAACAGGCGGGCAATTTCCGCGCCGTTCATGCCGGGGAGAACGACATCGGTCAACAATAAATCAATGTGCCCCGCATGCGGCAATATTTTTTCGGTCTCTTCGCCCGAAGCCGCAGAGACCACCCTGTAACCCTGGTGTTCCAATGTGCGCCTGGTTAAATCGCGGACAAGATCTTCATCTTCAATTAACAATATTGATTCCCTTCCTTTGTAAACGTCCGTATCCAGCGACGCCTGCGGATGAATTTCCGCTTCACCGGTTCGTGGCAAATAAACCTTAAAAGTAGTCCCCATATTTAAGTGACTGTATACAAAAATGTCCCCTCCGTTTTGTTTGACAATTCCGTAAATAGTGGCCAGCCCCAGTCCCGAGCCCTTTCCCGTCTCTTTGGTAGTGAAATAGGGTTCGAAGATGCGCTCTCTGATCTCCGGGGTCATGCCGATTCCGGTATCAGAAACTGACAGTATCACATAACTACCCGCTTTGAGCCCCTCCTGATGATCGGCCATTTCCTCAACCAGTTCGCAGTTGCGGGTTGTTACCGTCAATTTCCCGCCCCGGGCAATCGTCGCGTCCCGCGCATTCAGCGTCAGATTTATCAGCACCTGCTCGATTTGAGAGGGGTCCATTTTGATGTTCCCGGTATCCGGCGCCAGCTGCATATCCAGGGAAATGTTTTCAGGAATTAAAGGCCGCAGCAATTTTTCGGCGTCCCGCAGCATATCGTTGAGATTGATCACTTTTGGAGCGGCAACCTGCCTGCGGCCAAAGGCAAGCAACTGTCGGGTCAAAGAACTGGCCCTTTCTGCAGCTTTGATAATTTCGTCGATATCCGCCCGCAGTTCATTTTGTCCATCTAATGCCGATCTAAGATCGTTGGCGTAACCGAGAATGCCCGTAAGCAGATTGTTAAAATCGTGAGCGACCCCGCCGGCAAGCCTGCCGATCGCTTCGATTCTTTGAAGTTGCTGAATCTGCTCCTGCGCTTTTCTCAGCTTCTCCTCAGCCATGTGCTTTTCGGTGATATCCCGCACGAATTTGACATACCCGTTCAAACGGCCTTCTTCATCGTGGATAGCATTGATAACCACCTGCGCGAAATAGCGCGAACCGTCTTTGCGCAGCCGTTCCGCCTCTTCTTCATAGCGGCCTTCTTCAGCCGCCTGCCGCAGCATTTCCTGAGGATGCCCTTTGGCCACGACATCAGGGGGGAAGAATAATTCGTAAGGTTTGCCAACAACATCTTTATCCTGGTATCCGGTCATTTGCTGCGCGGCAGGCGGCCAGGACACCACTCTGCCGGTTAGATCAATCATATACACCGCGTAATCTTTTGCGTTAGCGAAGAGAGACCGGAAGTGATGCTCGCTTTCCCGGAGAGCCGCTTCGATCTTTTCCCGTCTCTTCACTTCACGAAGCAGCATATATGAGATTATCCCGATAAACAGCAGGCTTGTTCCCGAGATCGCCAGGAAAGCGGAAAGCCTGACCCTTGAAGCCTTTTCCAGCGAATTCTTGTGCAGCATGAGCAGCCAGTTTTCTTCGACTCTCATTCCACCCGCAATACTTTTAATTTCATCCAGGATATTGTCTATTTCCTGCAAGTTGCCTTCATGGAACGCAGTTCCTTTTCCGATTGCTTCGTCCGATTTGGAAAAAAGCTCATCCAGGAGCGGTTTTATCTCAGCGCAGTATTCGACCTGCGCACGGTTGTCCCGTGTTAACCGTGATATTCTTTCGAAGTTAAGGTAGCTTGTTCTTTTTGCAGCCTGGTAGGACGCAGCATAAACAGGCCCGCGAGTTAGCATGTAGGATCGCTGCGCGGTCTCTGCCGCGTTCAAGCTGGTCGTCAGTGACTCTATGTTTGCGAGCACTTCATAGGTATGCGTTACCAGATGCGAATTTTGCTGAAAACTTCTGAAATGGATGTAACCGGCGCCAACTGCGGCAATTAAAATAAGAGAAAAGGCAGCAATCAGTCCACCTTGATATCGAAAATAGGAAGTTTTACCCATGCTAATTAATATCTCCTCATTATTTAGAAACCTGATTGCCAGCAACAGTGTCAAACACACGAACTAAGCTATTAGCCAAAAGTCTCATTTTTTCCTATCCCCTTGACTACTACGTTAAACAGGGTTTAGACTTCTAATGCTGATATGAGACAGATCCTCCTCATCGGGCTGATAACCTTTCTCGCGGGATCGCTTCATGCTGCGGCTCTCCTTCCTATTCAAATGAGCAGCCGCATACTCACTCCTAACAGTATTCACAACGCCGTGACCTTCAGTGTCCAGAACCCATCAGCAACTGTTCCGGACGCCCAGATTTTTGATATCCGTGGCCGGCGCATAGTTCATATTTCAGGAGAAACCTCCGCCCAGCTTACCTGGAATGGGCGCGACGATACTGGGAAAACCGTTGAGTCCGGCGTATATATCATCCAGATAACGCGCGAGGATGGCTCGCGCTGGAACGGCGTAGTCCTCGTCGCCCGGTAAACCTTTCTAAAATCCCTTAAAATTCACCATGCGCAATTGCAGACTTCTGCTTGCGCATTCTTATTAATTTTTAACGTTAGACTTATTTGCTTGTTCCCTGAATTTATGGCAGCGTTTGCAGGAGAAAAGGGACGTGCAGCAGGTTTAAAACAGCAAGGTTGCAATTTTTAGCACTTTTCGAGATAAATGATGGGGGTCCCCAGCAGCGATTCCTGCCCCATAACTTTGTAGGACATTCCTTTCACGATCATCTGTGCTTGATTTGCAGGCAGTGTCCGGCCCAGGAGCACCACATGCGGCAAAGCTTGAACATAATCCAGAAATGCCCGGTGGCGGTCATTATTCCCTGCAGGTACAATAACCACTTTCTCACCGCTGGCTGCTGTGAATCGATAGGCGATCCAGTAGTCGGCGTACCCGCCCTGAATTCCCTTATTTAATAGCGCCTGCGCCAGGAGAACAGAGGTATCCGGTCCTGCACTCGCCTGCGCCGCTGAGCGGTTCGCGAGACTGTTGTTTGCCAATATTAGTCCCAGCAATCCGACGGCGGCAAGAACACTGCGTCTGGAAACCTTGCGCAGAACAAGCGCCGTGCCGAAGAAGACGCTTACGTACAAGCCTAAAAAATACCGCGAATTATACTGGTCCATCAGTTCGATGGTTAACATGCCTAAGATGAAGTTCACTGCGGATAACAGGCATAACGGCCGCAGGGGATGAGAAGACGTTCTTCCTATTTCCCAGAGACCCCAAACGGCGCCAATACTGAACAACCCGATCGTCAGAGCATTGAGCAGAGGATTGCCTGCCGGAGTGAACCAATAAGGAATGATTTGAGTGAAAAATATTCGAAAGTTCTGATAAATGACAGGGAATGAAACAAATTCCCCGTGCGATTTGGGAGAAACACCGGCGAGCATGCCCATCAGGGCGGGTGAATAGCCGATGATAAATCCCAGGATGACTCTCCGACAGCATTTATTATCCCAGGCTTTTTTCAACTGATCCAGCAGTTCCCGCCAGAAAACAACAACGCCCACTCCCAAAGCCATCTGCACGCTGGCGGCAAAGGTTGGCGAAAAGAACAGCTTCATCGTATGGCGCTCAAATAAGTGAATGAAATCTCCGTGGAACCACAGAAAAACGGCCAATGCTGTGTTTACCACGTTCGCGAGATTGACCAACACCAGAAGTTTTTTCAGCGGATTCGGAACGGTCACCGCATCGAGCCGGACAACGTGGCGCCAAAACCATCGCCACGAAAACCTTCCGCAGCAGGACTTCATTTTTACGAGATCCTGCGGGCCGCGGGTTCCCCACCAGATTGAAATCCCGTGCGACAACCAGAAAAAGGCTATGGCGTGGAAGTAATACCATGAGAAACCCGCCAGAATTCCCAGGGCATACGCGTTTTTTTTGTCCTCAGGCTGCCGAAGGACGCGATCCGCCAGCAGAAAATGACCAATCCCAAAAAGGAACACGAAGATGTAGCAATAACTCGCCTGGATCGCGGCGATGAAGGCGACCCCCGGAACAGCCAGCAGCGCGGTAGCTATATGCGCAGTCCAGACGTCGCTGACCCTGCGAACGTAAAAGTGAAAAAAGGCCAGAAAAACAATCGCCACGCCGCAAGGAAGGCCCTGCGAAACCGTCAGGCTCATCCCGAAATATTTGAAGAACGGCATCAGCAGGACAGAATCCAGAACACCGTAATAGCGCTGGCCCCAGTAATAGAATGCCCAATGCCCTTTCAGAAAGTTGAGGGCCATCAGGTCAATGATAGCCATGTCCGAGTTATAAAAAGGATGGCTATGGAGAATGTAGGGTAAACGGATGAGGAGGCCTGCTGTCAGGGTCAGGCACAGAATAAATCCATGAACAAAACTGATTTTTCTAGTAAGGTTCACATTCTGCCTCGAAGATGAATTGAAGTATAGCATGATGGAATAAGTTGCTTCTCCGGGACTTTTCAATATAATTTCACATATGCCTGAAAAGCGAACCTTGCTATGGAGTTTTCTGACGCTTGCCCTTTTTACCTCCTCTCTGGTGATATGGCACCGCTGCGACACGCGACCCCCAGCCTGGGACGAGAGCGTTCATCTGCATCTGGCGCTCGATTATCGTGATTTCCTTCTTCATCGCACGCCAATTACTACCTCCTGGGCGGATGTATATCCTCCTGCTTATCATCTTTCATTGATTCCTTTTTTATCCATAGGTATTCCTTCAACACATCAGACGGCATGGCCGCACGCGATATATTTTGCTCTGATGCTGGCCGCTTTCGTCGCGTTCGCAAAATCTTTCAGTCTGCCGGAGGAATCCGGCGTCTGGACTGCGCTTTTTATCGTGGGGTATGCTTTTGTGCATTGGGTGGCACGGTGGCCGCTGATGGATTTTGCGGTCATGAGCTGGGTCACCATCGGCATCCTGTTTCTGTGGCGCACGAATTATTTTCAGGATATCCGGCAGACGGTTCTCTGGGGTGTTCTTTCCGGCCTGGGGCTTCTGATCAAGCCTTTTTACGGCTTTAATTTTGTTTTCCCTTGTATTTATCTGCTTGCCTGCAGGACCGAGACATCGCGGGCCAGACGGTTCGCTAATTTTCTTATCGGTTGCGGCGCGGCAGCCCTGATCGCTCTTACCTGGTACGGCTGGGAAGGAGCCTGTTTCCTGCGGAATGTGGTTTATCTGGCTGGGGAAAGAGGGGCTGTTGAAGGCGACCCCTCGTTTACCACTCTCGCCGGCTGGTGGTATTACATCCGGTGCCTCTGGATTCAGATGGGGCCTTACGGCCTCACGCTGACGCTTGGCGGGATCATTGCCCTGATCATTAAGAGACCTCGCCTGCCCCGGGGGAGCGTGGGATTTCTCGCTGCCTGCGCATTGTCCAGCTACATCTGTCTGACCTTCGCGCGGAATAAAAACCCGCGCTACGATATGGGCATTCTTCCGCCACTGGCCCTGCTTGCTGCGGCAGGATGGTTCAGCACCTTTACCCGGCGCTGGGCCCGGGCCGGGCTGGGAGCCGCCGCACTTGTTTTATTCCTTTATTCAGCCGCGCGGACGGACCCGCCCCGGACGGAGAACTGGCAGCATCTTGCCATCGGCGAGGAAATGGAAAAAACGCGCGACCCGGCTCAATCGCTGCTGCTGGTCAGCGTGGCGTCGAACCATCGCTACCTTTTTGCCCGCAACCTGCGCTGGTCCCTCCGCGCGCACGGTCAGGCTATTGCGCCGTGCAAAGAAGGCGACCCCACGGCAGACTTTTCGGAATTTATCGTCGTGAAAACCGGGGACCGGGGGCCGGACGCTGAGGACCTGAATAAAGATTGGGACCGGCTCCGCCTGAGCGGTCGCGCTTTTGACGAACTGTTTCAGATGACGCGGCGTTTTTCTCTGCCTGACGGCAGCGAAGCGCTCCTGTACCGCCGCAATCCGGCGGTTGTCTTCCAGGGAGTGCCTGTGACTCACCGCAGCCTGCACGCCCGGCTGGTGGATATTTTTCATGATCAAATCCGGGGGCCTCTTATCCTTTCATTCACAGGGACTCCGGAGGACTGGCGGAGAGGACGTTTCCCCGGCATGGTCATTGAAGGGCAGTCCTGCAACATCAACGGTCTGCCTGTTTCCCGTCTCCGCGTGGAGGCCACAAGCCTCTGGCTGAACCTCTACCGGGTCTGGGGCCAGAAGCGGTTGGGGCTGCTGGCTGTTTCTTCCCTGCAGCCTTCCGTTGAAGTCAGCGCGCGGGACGTCGAATCGCTTTTGAAACAGAAGGCCCGAGGCATCGATGATATTCGTGTCCATTTTGATCGTGGGTTTCTTGTACTGAAGGCCAGGTGGAAGCACCTGCCCCTGGCGGCCCGCGGCCATGTTGAAGTGATTCCAGAACAAACCCTCACCGGCGTGATTGATTCCGTATCTATCGGCCCTGTGAAACTGCCTGGCTGGGTTTTGGGAAAAATTCACCGCTATGCCGTGCCGCTTTATCCCATTCCGTCGTTTCCTACACGCCTCGTGATCCATCGAATTGATCTGGACGGGGACAGACTGCAGATTTCTTAGTGGAACAAACTCCAGATTAAATAAACAGGCGGGAAAGCTTTAAAATTCCATACGGAGTCCAAGAGCGCGATGTTCTCCCAGCTCCACGTGGCGTAGGCTCCGATAGCATTCACGGCCACGGACCAGCCAACTGTAAGCCACCACAGCCGCCGCCAGCCGGATTTTGATTCCAGCAAAGGCACCACGGCGGGAAGAAAATAAAAGCCAAGCACGCACGGGCCCGTCAGATAACGCGGGCCAAACGAAAAACCCCCGTTCCAGGGGCCGTAACTGGCGATGAGCAGGAACATACTCATCACGTTTAGAGCCAGGGTAATTGTCACGGCACGGCAATGAAGACGGCGGTCCCGAATGGCAATCCATGCTCCGGCAACGCACCAGATCATCACAGGAGAGAAGAAAAGAATTCCCCGGCCCGGGCTCGCGATAAGCCCGGAAATGGCGTTCCATCTTGGATAGAGATGGAAATGCGTGCTCTGGTAACTGAATTCCGCAGGAAGGCCTGTTCCCACAACCTTATACCAGTACGTCCACAATATGGTGGCAGGGGCGGCGGCACCGACGATAAAACGCAACAGAGCGGATCCCCCGATTAACAACGCCGTGAACCCAAAAAACAACGCAGAGACCGCATTCGCGCTCCGTGCGGCAACGGAGCAAACAGCAAAAAATCCCACCGCATACCACAGCGCGGCATTTTCTGTCACTTGATCGATGGCAAAAAGTTCCGCCGTAAGCATCAGGGTCGATGCCGGATGCTGCCATAGAGCCTGGCTTGACAGGCTCCAGGCGCTCGTTCCCATGGCGAAGACCAGGGCCAGAATAAATGCCCATTTCTCGGATACTTTCTTCCGGAAAATACGGAAAAACAGCCAGACGACGACGGCGCACATCAACGAGGCGCTGATTTTCTCGAGCTGATGAAGCACGTGGCCGTCCGGAACAACACCCCGCAGGGCCGGGATCAAATAGACCGGAAGGGAGAGCAACGGCGAAAGCACCGGATAAAAGGACACCAGATGACCATGCACCCGGATAACATTGTCCTGGTTATGCGCAAACCAGCCGGCGAAGTTGTCGAGATGCGGATCGCCTTTCTGGATGATATTGAAGGGCATAAGGCTCGCAGGCAGGTCGTCGGAGCCGTGCCAGCGGAAGTTGGATAGAAAAATAAACAGGCAAAGCAGGAATAAAATACGGCCATTCCAGAATGGGCGTCCGGCCTTTTTATCCTGTAGAAAACAAACTATTAAAGTAGCCAGGGCAAAAAGAGCAAGACCAGTCCACGGCGTTTGTGTCTTAACAAACGCCAGCTGGAATATGAAGATGCTGCCTGTCAAAACAGATAAAAATAAATGGATCATTGACGGTATCAATATAACGATTTCAGGAGAAAAAAGGGTCGCTTTTAATTGCCCTAAGCGAGGAAGAATTTTCGCACAGCTATGCAGTCACCGAAGGCGTGCTTTTCATGCACCCAACGGTCCCGTTCCTTGTGAAATATTCATAGTCGGGTCCGCCAGAGTCCCAGTGGCGGATAACCCAGCCCGTGATCTGTCGCCAGACGTCTGGCGACCGTCCTAAGATTGCTGGTTTGGCCCGTACGGGATTCGAACCCGTGGTCTTGTCCTTGAGAGGGACACGTCCTGGGCCACTAGACGAACGGGCCAAACCAGCCTCCCTATCAGTTCTTGGGTATTTCCGGAGCGGCCAGGGCTTCAGGAACACCGCCTTCCAGGGCCTGATGGCCGCCCGCTGCCTGAAGTTTATCCTCAAACCTTCCCAGATGTTTTTCCGCTTCAATGTAGCGGGCCTGGGCGTTGTTTAAATGCTGGCCAACTTTCCTGAAATCCTCGCCGAACCGTTCCAGCTCGACACGCAAACGGTTCAGGTTGTTGATGATCTCCCTGGCCTGCTCTTCAATGCGCATGCCGCGGAAGCCCTGTGAAAGCGTCAGCAGGTACGCGTAAAAAGAATTCGGAGAAACCGGCATAACCTGCCGGGAAATAGCGTACTGGTAAAGAGCGCGGTCCGAGTCATCTCCGTCGACTTTGATGATCGTCTCATAATAAACATTTTCCGCCGGTATGTACATCAACGCGAACGGGAATGTGCCTTCTTCCGGAAGGATGTAGCGCAAGCGGATATCGTCGATATGCTTCCGGACATCGCGCGCGAACTCCTTGCGGGCCGCCTGGCGCTCATCGTCCCCGGCGGCCTCCAGCATCCGCCGGAAGTTTTCCAGGGGGAATTTTGCGTCCACAGGCACAAGCCCTTCCTTCAGCCGGATCACGGCATCTACGATGTTCCCGGTTTTAAAACGATACTGGATGCTGTAATGTTCGCCCGGCAGGATTTCTCTGAGCAGATTCTCAAGAAGAATTTCCCCCATGCCTCCGCGCAGTTTCGGCGGCCGCAGGATATCCTGCAGGCTTGCAACGTCTTTCACCATGGATTGAATCTGTTGGTTGGCCTGGGAGAGCTGGCCAAGCCTGCTGCTCAGGTCGCCGTAAAGTTTTGCGGCGCTGTCGAGACGCTTATTGATTTCCCCTGTGCTCTGATTAAGGCTCTGCGCCACCTGCCCGCGCAAAGCTTCGAGCTGCTGCTGCATAAGGGACAAGGCCGGATCCCTGTCCGGACGTGCAGAACGGCTGGCCAACCACACAAGGGTACCGACTAGAACAACGATGAGAATGATTAACAAGATGATCATCTATTTCTCCGTCATCCCCGAGGACTTAATCGGGGATCCAGCTATTCTACAACTGGATTCCCGCTAACGACATGCGGGAATGACAACTGTTTAAGGGATTATACCAAGGGCCAGCCAGCCGCCGGTGGTGTCGATCATGACATCCGAAATACAGCCATGACGTCCCTGGGTGAAAGTCTGATGGTATTCATCAAGAGATGCGTAAAGAAACGTCAGGACAAGCGCCGCGGCAAAGATTTTTTTCCACGACAGATACGCGGTGTTTATGAATGCTCTTGCGATTAAACGCGCCAGAATGCCAAACACGCCCATATGTCCGGCTTTGCGTATCCAGAAATCCCACGGCCCCTGCACAAACCGCAGATCAGGAATGCTGGAAAGATAAAAAATGAAAGCCGCCCACGCCAGAACCGGCAGCCAATACTTCACTAAGGGAAGAACTTTTGACGGTCTGCCTGTCATTCCGAGGCCCTCTTCCCTTTGCCTCGCAAGAAGGAGGGCCGTGGGAATCTCGCCGTTTGGAATAAGATCGCCACGTCGGACAATTTTAGATTCATTCTTTTACCTCCGTCTCATCCAGTCCTGATAATAAGGATACCAATGCTGAACTTTCCATGAAAGATTCCAGATGTTCGTTCCCGGAAAAATGACTACGCGCCGGATGCGAAAGAGATTTTCGTTGTGAGCACGCGGAGCGTTGTCCGTGGCGAAACCGGCTTCGAAACCGGCATCACTCACAAAATGATCCACCGTGTCGTTAGTTTCTCCATACGGATATGCGAAACTCCGGATAGATCTGCCCAGAAGGTCTTCAAGCCCCTTTTTTGAATTAGCTATCTCCTGCCTGGCGGTTCTTTCGTCGACTCTGGTCAGATGCACATGGCTGCAGGTGTGTGCTCCGATTTCAAAACCCAGCCCATCGAGTTCCCGGTATTGCGGCGCAGACAGAAGCCGCATTCCGCCATTGTCCCAGGCGTTTGAGCCGCCCAATTGCCCGGATACGGCAAAAACTGTAGCTGAATACCCGTATTCCTTAAGAATCGGCGCGGCCAGAGTAAGCACTTCCTCGTAACCGTCATCGAAAGTTATGGCCAGGCATTTTCCTTTATACGGTTCGTTACCGCGCAGACGGCGGCCGTAATCGTCCAGGCTGACGGTCCGATAGCCCCTGTTTTTCAGCCAGCGCATATGCCCGCGGAAATCCGTGTCACTGATGGAAATGCGCGAAGGATCGGAAACCTTATCCGCAGGACCTTTCAGCACACGGTGATAAACAAGAATAGGCAGGTAGGACACGAAGGTTATTTTAATTTATAAGCGAACGGTAAACATCTTCCAAGGCAAGGGAAACAACTTCGACATCAAAATACTTTTTCATCTGCTCACGACACCAGGCAGGCTGAACAGGCATGCTGCCTGCAAGCAATTCCCGCAGCGCTTTCTCAAGCGCCACGGGATCGAAGTGTTTTGGAACCATGTGGTCGCCAAAATTGGAAGCAAGGCACGCCTTGAGCGTTTCGGGCATGACCAATCCCGCTATACCGCCTTCACCTAATGCTATGACCGGAATTCCAAAAGCAAGACTTTCCATGGCGGAACGCCCTGCGGCAATGACGCCCGCAGCGCCGTTGAGAAAAGCCGGCAGATCATTTTGAAATCCCGCCAATTCAACCGTGCTCGGCGCGATTGCGGCATTAGTCTCCCGCAGCAGCCTGGTCCATTCCTGCCGGTGCTCTTCAGGAACGTGGCCGGCTATTTGAAAATGCACCTTAGGTAAAACCGCGGCGCAATGTTTCAGCGTCGTCAGCAAAAACCTGGCAGTCTCGCGACGCCCGCCAGAGAGCCGTCCCAAGAGAACGACACGATTCTCCTTCCCCCCTTGCGGGGGAAGGTTGGGATGGGGGGTACCCCCCACCTCTGTCCTCCCCCACAAGGGGGGAGGAGGTTCTATAAAAATCCCATTTCTAATCAGAACCAGCTTCCTGATTCCTTTTGCAAAATACCGCAACAGATGCGCCTCGACCATCTCGTCGATAGCAATGGTCGCATCGCCAAGGCAGGGCCATAGTTTTGAGAAAAAATGAACAGGCGGCGGCTGGTGTATGGTTGCAACGTGAGGGATACCGGTAATCCAGGCAGCCTGCGCCGCAGCCCAGTGAGCGCGCCTGGAGTGAGAATGGATAAGATCAATTTTGTTTTTTCTGATGAAGCCTGCAATCTTCAGAGCGTTTATGAAACCGTATGGTATGGCTTTCCTTGAAATGGGTAGAGACAAATACTTCTGGCCGTAATGCAGCCGGTCGGATATCCAGAAAATCCTGTGCTTTCCCTGCCAGGCCTTTGCAAGGGTTACGCAATAAGTTTCGGATCCCGCAGGCTCGAGGCAGGACAGGAGAAAGAGGATGTCCACCCCACCACCTCCAGACTCCTTCTCCCCTCGGGGGAGAAGGCGGGGATGAGGGGCGGTTCATCGCGGGCGATCCCCTCACCCAAACCTCGCCAATACTTCCGGCGAGTCGCCGGACGTCTGGAGCCCTCTCCCCAAAGGGGCGAGGGAGTGAACAACATAGAGATCATCAGAAAGCTCATCTTTCGTAATTATGCGCCGCGAAATTTCTTATGCCCTGAACTATGGTAAGGGCCAGTCTTTCCTGGAAGCTCGGATCAAAAAGAAGAATTTCCTGTTCCGGAACGATTATGAACGCCTGTTCCGTTAGGATCGCGGGCATTTGCCTGATCCGGCATACGGCGAAATCCGCATAGTAAAGACCATGATCTGAAAGAGGAATGTTTTTCACGTAAGCGGAATGGACTGAATCAGCCAGATCCTGGCTGTGCTGATGATAAAAATATACGCTGAATCCATTATTTATAAGAGGATTTTCTCCTTCGCCGGAAGAATTGCAGTGCACGCTTACAAAAAGCCTGGCCTGACGTGCCCAGGCGATTATTCCCCGGTCATAAAGCGGGACCTGCCTGTCATCTTCCCTTGTTAAAAACGGCTGTGCCCCCATATCGCGCAGGTGCTCGAACACGCGCTTTGCTATCTGAAGGTTGGCATCCTTTTCCATTGTCCCGTGCGGCCCGATAGCTCCTTTTTCCGTGCCGCCATGCCCGGCGTCAACCGCGATGATCATCCCCTGGAGAGTCGGCCGGAGCCATGGTTTTCGAATTTCAATTACAAGAGTGGTCCCCTCGTAGCGGACATCGTAGCCCCACCAGTTCTGGAACTTGGCGTCAATCATCAACTGGCACACATCCGGCGCTGTCTGCCTCCAGCGGATGTGGCGGATGAGCGGATCTTTTGGATCAAAACGGATCAAATCGGTCTTAGCGACAGCGCCAAAAAGAGTCAGAGTCAACGATGCGGGGTTGGCAAATTCTTCTGTACGGTAAGCAAGCATGGACTGCAGGGGGACACGCACGATAGTCGAAGACCCGCTGTAGACGGTGGTAATATTTTCCAGATAACTTATGGGCGGCGCTGTTCCCCGCGGCAGTTCGGCAACTGCGCTTTCCCTGACCCAGCCGGTTTGATTTGAAGAAAGCCGTATGAACCTTTCCCGGCCCGTCTTCCCAAGAATTTGAACACGCATGCCTTTGTACAGGAACAGATCATATCCGCCTTCAGAACCCGTCCTGACCGGGACATTATCTTCGGTGACCATGCCGACACGCACCTGAGATGGGTCAAGAATGGTGATATGCCCTGCCGCCTGCACGTCCACGCTTCGCGCCCCATGTTTTAAAAGAATTTCAATCGTCGCCCGGCTTGCCTTATCCGTCGGCTGTATAACATAAGTTCCTTCGTAAATTCCCCGCGCTGCCGGCAGCGCCGTCGTTCCAGTTGAGAGTTGGGGAATGCCCGTTCCGATCTCAGTCATGGGAATGTGATGCTTTAAGCCAAGAATGGCGAAAGTGGCTTTACCGTGCGGCGAACCTTGAAATACCACGCGCAGCGTTTCCCCGGGCATAAGCTCGACATCGTCCGGCGGGTTGACGGTATCTTTCAAGATCACAACAGGACGTTCAGGCAGAGGCTTGAAACCTTCTTCCACAACGAACCTGCGCTCAAGGCGGGTGACCTGGCCATTGGGAGCCTTTGCCTCGCAGGAAAGAACCATTGGCCCTTCATGAACAGGCGCCATCGCCAGATAACCTCCCCTGGGATGTACGGGAATCATCATCCCATTGATGGTGAGAGTGGATCCCGGCGTCACTTCGCCATAGACAAAAGTTTCCGAAAGGTTTGGCAAATGCTGGCCTTCAGCGGGATGCAAAACCGTCAGCGCTGTGCCGGTGGACGGAACAGGCTGAGCATTTGCAGTAGCTGCACAAACAAATACGAACAAACTCGCTATAAAACCAACAACCATATTCCCTCGACCCCAATGGGGGCAAGGGAGTTTTGGAGCTATCTTAGCGGCAATTGTTTTAAGCTTCACTTCAATTTTCCTTCTCCAGCTTTTGCCAGGGATGTCCCGAGCAAGGCAAGAAATCCACCTAATTGTTTGGCCAAAACCGCGGAATCCGCGCCATCCGGTTGCAAAGGACAAAACTCCAGTTTCCAGTTCAATATTGCATCATAGTCCATATTCCATTGCCACTTGTCCGACTCGTCCCCCATAACCAACCGGGCCTTGTCCCAGAATGTCTTCAAAGGATCTGTACTGCTTTTTTCAGCGGCCCCTTGTTTCCCCGATGCGCCGCTGCCACCATTTCCTTTGGCCAGTTTCCTGTCAATTGCAGTTCTTGTCTGTTTGACAGACCACCCACCTTTTATGATTTTATTGGCCATACCTTTTTGTGAATTCGCATTGTTAATTCGCATCAATTCGATTGAATGCTCACGCGTCAATGTGCGTTGACGCACATTATCCTTAATTGCCTCAGGCAAAGACAAAAGGGAGATTGATTTGGTCACATAGGTGCGGTCCTGACCCGCAATCTCCGCTATTCTATCATGCGTCCAATAAGCGCCATCAAGCTTGTTCAGGTTATTAAAACCTTCAGCTTCCTCTATAGGGTCAAGTTCTTCCCGCATCATGTTTTCAAGGAGCCCTTTGGCTGCAGCTTCCGCTTCGCTGACAGTTTTTATGACTTGCGCATCAAGAGCCTGCAAGCCGGCCAGAGCCGCAGCGCGCCATCGTCGTTCCCCAAAAATAATCTCAAAATAATCGCCTTTATCCCGCACAAGGATCGGCTCCAGTTGGCCTTCGTCCTGCATGGATTTGGCAAGAGCCTTCAGTCTGGGTTCTTCGAAATGCTTGCGAGCCTGATACGGCGACGGCTTAATTTTATCCAGCGGTATCTTAACAATGGCTCTGGCATCAGTTGACGTAGTATCAGCCATGACTATCCTCCTTGTATACTTTTATTCACCGTCTGCCGCCATGGGCAAATCTTCAACAGGTCCCGTGGAAATAATGTCTGTATCGACACCTGCACTCACCAAATCTTCCTCCGGCCAGTTGCGGCAGAGGAGTTCCGTCTGCTTGAGCACGGTTTCGGTGGCTCTTTCCTGTTTGTCCGGCGGATACCCGTGCTCGCGGAGGAGGCGTTTGATGGTGACTCGCATTCTTGCGCGCACGGATTCTTTGAGTGACCAATCAACAGCAAGATTCTGACGAACAGACTTAACGAGGTCCCTGGCGATAGCGCCAAGAACCTTGTCCCCCAAAATTTTGACGGCGCTGTCGCTGGTTTCCAGAGCGTCGTAAAAAGCCAGTTCATCTTCGGTTAAACCAAGCTTTTCACCCCTCTTGTGCGCCTCGCGCATCTCCCTGGCAAGCTTGATAAGTTCCTCAATGACCTGAGCCGCTTCAATGGCCCGGTTGTGGTAGCGCTGAATGGTTTCCTCAAGCATTTTGGCGAAAGACCGCGACTTCACCAGGAACTTTCGTTCCCGAATTTTAATTTCATCTTCCAGAAGTTTCCGCAGCGCTTCCGCCGCCAGATTCTTCTGAGGCATGCGCCGCACTTCATCCAGAAACTTGTCCGAGAGAATCGATATATCCGGTTTTCCCTGACCGCTCGCCGCAAAAATATCGACCACTTTGTCTGAGTAAACCGCACCGGAAACAATCTGCCGGATGGCATTATCCAGGTCCGCCGGATCCGCGCCGCCGGCCTCGGTGTTCTTGATCAAAGAGGCCTTGATCGCCTGGAAATAGCTCACCTCATTACGAACAGCCAGGGCTTTATCATGAGGAACTGACAACGCAAATGCCTGGGACATCTCCGCGACTGCCTGAAGGAAGCGCTTCTTCCCATCCTCAACCTGCTGAAGAATATAATCCATGCCGCCGCTCACGGCCGCTACGCGTTCCCCTGCCGTTCCTTTAAAGAACTTCCCATAGTCATATTTCCACCCGCCCGAGCCCTTAGCAGCGGGCGGGTGCGGCCGGAGAGGTTTCCCAGCCACAGGTTGGGACCCTGTCGGACCGGCGAAAATACCGCGCAGCACTTCAAGTTTCTCCAGGAGTTTCGCAACAGCTATTTCCTGATCAATACCCGCAGCCTTCCGGTCCCGCTCCGAGTACTCGGCCAGGGCGGCTTTCAGCTCGTGGGCAATGCCCAGATAATCCACGACCAGCCCGCCCGGTTTATCCTTAAAAACCCGGTTCACCCGTGCAATGGCCTGCATCAAACCATGCCCGCGCATGGGCTTGTCGATATACATCGTATGGAGAGACGGCACATCAAACCCGGTCAGCCACATATCCCGCACAATCACCAGCCTGATGGGACACTCCGGCTTTTTGAATTCGTCCCCCAGCCGCTTGCGTCGCTCTTTATCGCGGATATGTGCCTGCCACTCCGGACCGTCCGCCGCTGATCCAGTCATCACTACCTTCAGAAATCCCTTTTTATCGTCCGGATCATGCCATAGAGGGCGAAGCTTGACGATTTCGTTATAAAGGTCAACGCAGATACGGCGGCTCATGCAGACGATCAGCCCTTTGCCTTCCATGGCTTCCCGCCGTTTCTCAAAATGCTCCACGATATCCTTTGCGATAAGCCTGATTCGCCTCTCCGCTCCAACCAATGCTTCCATGCGCGCCCACTTGGTCTTAAGCTTTCGCTGGACGTTTTCCTCTTCGCCCTCCGTGACTTCTTCAAACTGAGGATCGATCTTCGGCATTTCTTCGGGTTTGAGGCCGAGCTTGGCCAGGCGGGCTTCGTAATAAATGGGAACTGTGGCCTTATCTTCGATTGATTGATGGATATCGTAAATATCGATGTAATCACCGAAAACCGCCCGCGTGTTGCGGTCGCCTGCCTCAATCGGCGTAGCGGTGAACCCGATGAACGAGGCTTGCGGCAGGCAGTCCCGCATATGCTTAGCCAGGCCTTTAATGAAATCGTATTGGGACCGGTGCGCCTCATCCGCGATCACAACAATATTGCGCCGATCAGAAAGCAAAGGATTCGTGTCCCGTTCGCTATTCCTTTTCGACGGGACCTGCAGCGATGAACTCATCCGCTGCAGATCACCTTTCTGGTCTGGCAGGAACTTCTGAATCGTCGTAAATATGACACCGCCTGAGGCGCGCTTGAGAAGCTCCCGGAGATGTACCCTGCTGGTCGATTGGATGGGCGCCTGAGCAAGAAGATCCGAACAAGGCACAAAGGTCCTGTCAAAAAGCTGGTCATCCAGATCGTTGCGATCAGTGAGAAGGACCAGGGTAGGATTTTTCATCTCCGGATGCTGGATTATTTTCCCTGCATAAAAAACCATGGTCAGGCTTTTACCCGAGCCCTGAGTGTGCCAGACAACTCCCGCCCGCCTGTCTCCCTTGACGGCCTTGACCGTAGCTTCAATTGCCTTTTGCACCGCATGGAACTGATGATAGCTGGTCATCTTTTTGATGGTGGTTTTCTCGCCATGCTCGAAGACCGTGAAATAACGGATCAAATCCAGGAAGCGTTTCTTTTCGAACATACCCTTGATGAGCACTTCAAGCTGCGGCCGGCTTGAAGGGGCCAACTCGCGCCCGTCCACAGTCCGCCAGGGCATGAAGCGTTCCCAATCCGATGAAACAGTTCCCGCTCTTGCGGCGAGACCGTCGGAGATAATCAGCGGCCCGGCGAACTGAAACAAAGAAGGAATTTCCTCCTTGTATGTCTCGAATTGTTTGAAGGCTTCCCGGACGGACGTTTGCTCCTTGGCAGGATTCTTCAATTCAAAGACAGCGAGCGGCAGGCCGTTCACAAAAATCACAACATCCGGCCTCCGGTTATGCTGATTTTCAATAACCGTGAACTGATTCACAACCAGCCAGTCATTAGCTTCAGCATCGTCAAAATCGATCAGCCGCGCATGATCAGATACCGTTCGCCCGTCGCCCTGATAATCTACCGGAACGCTTTCGATCAGATATTTATGAAACTGTTCGTTATTCTGCAGCAGGCTGGGATGTTCACTTCGCAGGACTTTACGGAAGGCATCGTCTAAAGCATCAGCAGGAATTTTCGGATTCAGCTTCGCCAGCGCCGATTTCAACCGCCCCGGCAGGACAACTTCTTCGTAGCTAGACCGCTCTGCGGGCCCATCAATCGCAACGGTGAAACCTCTTTGCGATGGTGCCGCTTCCGCTGCCGCAACAGGGAGCGGCGCAGGGGCAATGTCCGGGCCATGAGCGATAGAGTAGCCTAGGCTTTCCAGCCATTCAAGCGCGGCGTCTTCAGCGGTGGATTCGGTGATCGGGTTCACAACTATTTCTTTTTCCTCTTCCCGTGGGGTGGCGTAAGTTTTTTGATTTTTTCCACCACTTTATCGAAGTCGGACACCGGCTGGTTAGCTTCGATCCGCCGCCGGGTCTCCTCGTATTTCCCAAACTCGTCCTCAGCATGAGCGGCCGCGAGCTCATGCGATACCCTGCCAGCATGCGACAGAATATTGCGTTCGTTGAACTGGAGAAAACCATCCAGTTTTTTCACCCAGTCCGCCATCTTCATCGGCGTGCGCCTGCGCGCCTGATCCTCGGCGTAATCGAGATACATGGCGACCACGCGGTTCAACTCGCGCAGTTCTTCCTCATTCAGGTAGTTCTTGGCTACGGTAACGTCGGACCGGCGGATATGGCCTCTGGGTGCGTTCTTCCACGTAGTCAGTCCCATATTCGGCTTGCCGGCGTCCGCCCGGCCATAAATAATCTCTGCCGCCGTGTGCCCGTGAATCGCCCAATGCAGTTTGTTTTGCACTGTGGAGTAGAACGTCTGCGTGATCTCCGCCTGGGCATCATAATCGATGCTGCACTGCGCATAGATGTCGGTGATCTTCTGGTAGAACCGCCGCTCCGAAGCCCGGATATCACGGATGCGTTCCAGCAACTCATCAAAATAATCTGCGCCCAGGTTGGCTCCGGACTTGAGGCGTTCGTCATCCATCGTAAACCCTTTGACAATGTACTCCCGCAGACGCTGTGTCGCCCAGATGCGGAATTGCGTGCCTCGTTGGGACTTCACGCGGTATCCCACAGAGATAATGACGTCCAGGTTGTAGAACTGTGTCCGATAATTTTTCCCATCAGGGGCAGTCGTCAAGGAATCCTTGACAACTGAATCTTCAGACAATTCTTTCTCGGAAAAGATATTTTTGATATGCAGACTGACATTTTGCTTCGTTGTTTGAAGCAACTCCGCGATCTGATTTTGAGTGAGCCAGACCGTTTCGTTTTCCAAACGTACATCCAGCCGGGTCTGCTTATCTTCCGTCTGGTAGATTAGAATTTGAGATTGTTCAGAAGGTTCTTTCTTCATTTAAATACTTCCCTCCATCAAATCTTGGCTACACGTCCACTCAGGTAAAGATTCCTCATGCGCGATCTCTGGCCCGTGAGCGATGCGGTAGCCAAGACTTCCCATCCATTCAAGAGCGGCGGCGGCGGTGGATTCGGAGAACTTTGTAATTCTACTCATCTCTTGGGAGAAAGTTTGGGGTTTCTCCAGACCCAAGGTAGCGGTTTAGGTGTGTATCCGGTTAATCCCAACTTGATTTGATTTTCGATAGCTGGACGGAGTAAGTCCAAGTTTTGACGTAGTGCATCAATATCATCCTGGAGCAATTCAAAGTCAAACGATTTCTCGCTTAAATTTACTTTAAAGGGTGACCGGATCTGAAAATGGATGGAATATTTTCCGGCTTTCCACCAAAAGTGTTTCTTGTATTCCTCTACAAGCTTATGTACTTGCTCGCTCGCCATTAATTTATCGTGATAGTTGGGTTCCGCCTTCATCAGATATGACTGATGGGCAGTCGCCTCATTCATGGGAGAAGCTACCTCCTGATGAAATTCAGTATCTTGAAATCGAACAAATTTCTGGGTCAGCATTAGTGTGCTGAGTTTGAGGGCAATTGCATCATCACTCCGCTCGACCACCTGTTTTTTACCCATTTCATCGCTGATCTCGCTGAATTTCTCAGACATGCCCATCCAAGTTAAAACGTGTGTGTCATGGTCGGAATGACGGACGGTGACATAAATCTCGTTCAAAATCACATCTTTGCGTTCGACAGCAAGGCCCAGCCGTATATTAAGAATTGGGCCGAACGTCGTATATCCTAATTCGATCTGCTTGTTCGGAATTATCGTCACGATCGGCTTCGCGTATGCTTTATAACCCCATCGGAATATTTGGGGAATCCAGGCAGCAGCTCCAATATATGCAGCAACATCGGCTGGGTTAGTCATATTGTTCTCCTCTGGGTTGTATTAACATGGACATGACAAAGCAAATGAATTTTCCCCGACATCAGCTTCGGCAGCAGGGCGTCGCGTATGGCGGCGAGTTTTTTGGACTGCTCTTCGTTGTTCTCGATCATTTGATCCAAAGGGTATGCGAATTGTTCAAAGGCATCTATTAACTCTTTAGGCGGTGATGCATGTTTAATGTTGCAGAAATCATTTTTCCCAATTGATCCGAAGACAGTGCCTTCAGCTTCGAAAGATGCAAAGGATTCGTTCAGAAAATGCATCGAGTAGTAAGTGTACGAACGGCTGCCGCTTTTATGCCGAATTGCGGCAACCCCGCGTCCAATGCAACATTCCCTCAGCGTTAAATTTATATCTCCAACTGGAGCGCGAACGCTGACAAGCGTATCACCTGCCTGCGCTCGTCTAGTAGGTGCAGTGCAATAAACGCGAGATGTTGGGTAGCGGAATCCAAAATCTGTTCGCCCTTGGTAGAATTCCATTCCCCCTCCAACCTCATTATATGTATCGCCTGGAGGTGATTGGCCCATAGTGAGGTTAAATTCCTCACCTATCGTGCTAAGCTGCCAACCCTTCGGAATTTCGCCGAGCGGAGAGTCCTGGAAGGAATCTGGAAAGAGATCGAGGATGTCCTTATTCCACCCCTCACCCACACCCTCTCCCCCTTGGGGGCGAGGGAATTTATAAGGGCGGCCTTGCATCTTTGCGCGGACGGGATCGAAATCTACAAACCAAGACTTAAAAATCGCCCGCGCCATGGCCTCCAGCGTCGTGTTCATCTTCCGATTCAGCTCGATCTTGTCGTCAAGCGTGCTAAGGATGGCAGCAAGTCCTACCTGTTCCTCAACCGGAGGGATTTCGACTGGCAAGCTGTAAAACGAATCCCGGCTTGTCGAAGGAATGGCTGAACCACTATCCATTCTATTGATATCGTAAGTGAGCAGCTTGTAATACGCCCACTTCAAATCAAGTTCAATTTTTGGCTTGAGATAAAAGGCAGTATCTATCACAAAAAAGGGCTTGGCTGAATAATGGATTCCTCGATACGCCCCTTTGCGACCGACAATGACCCCCGGATGCGGGCACAAAGGCTCCGAGTGCATCCCGATTGGCCCATTTGTTCCATAAACCGGATATGGGCCAGTACCGTCCTCGTATCCACGAAGACTTTGGCCATATTCCAAAGTTACTGCATCACCCCAACGCATTTCTCTCCACTCACCCGCCATACCCGAGCTCCTTCAAGCGGTTGTAGTGCATTGTCTCACGCAGAGCGTTCCGTTCCTTCGGCTAGAATCTTGATATAAGGATCGTAAATGAAAATGCGGCCGCGAAGCTTCCCGGTAAACTCTCGGGCAATTGCAAATTTTTGTAGATACATCATCGCTTTGTTCACGGCAGGAAAAGAAAGTTTGAGCTCTCTTTCTGCGTCGGCCAGGGAAATAACTCCATGCTTTCTCAATAAGGTATGCACGCGCAATGCTGTCATGCCAGCCTTGCCAAGTTTTTGGATTTGATGACTATGATCTTCAAACATAGTTAAAAGTCTTTTGACGGTATCAGCCGCCTGGTTGGAAACCTCCTCCACCCCTCGTAAATAAAAGGCCATCCACCCTTCCCAATCTCCGTGCGTACGGATTCTTTGCAGAACCTCGTTATACTCTTCCCGATGTTGCTTGAAGTGGAGACTCAAATAAAGAAGGGGCTGGGACAGCGCACCTTCTGCACAGAGAATAAAGGTGATCAATAAACGGCCCAGGCGGCCATTGCCATCGAGAAAAGGGTGAATGGTCTCAAACTGAGCATGGGCCAAGCCAGCCTTAACCAGGGTGGCAGTCTGTATTGGATCTCCATGAAGAAACTTTTCCAAGGCCCCCATGGCAGGCATCACTTCATGCGGCGGTGGCGGCACATAGCGTGCGGTGCCGGGCCGCGTTCCACCGAACCAGTTTTGGGAACGGCGAAACTCCCCGGGTTCTTTGTCGCTACCGCGAGTATCCTTGAGCAACAGGGCGTGTATTTCTTTAAGAAGTCGAAGGCTTAGAGGGAATCCCTCTTTCAATCGCGCAAGCCCATGACTCATAGCGGCCACATAATTCGAAACCTCCTTTACGTCGGCCAGGGGAACACCAGGAGTTTGCTTATTTTCGTAAAGCAACAAATCAGAAAGAGATGATTGCGTCCCCTCAATTTGGGAAGAGAGGATGGCCTCCTTTCGGATGTACATGTAGAGGAATAGGGTGGGATCTGGCAAAAGGGTCGTAATTCCTTCGAGGCGACCTAATGCACGGTTGGCTCGTTCATGAGCAGCAGTATCCAACGTGACCGGTGGCGTTGGCGGCAACGGCGATGGGATGAACAAAACAAAAGGCTCAGGTCCTGACTGTTTCTCCCAGCGGCCTGATCTTATGCTTTTTATGGGGTCAAAATCTATCATATATTTGCTATTAAATTATACACGCTTATAGTTTAATAATCTATAGTGTTATTAAGCTTTAGGTTAATAGATAAAACACATCTACAATACATGCAGTTTTTAAACACGTTTCAGATTATCTCGAATAACAGCCTCCAAACAGGCACTTTTGGCAAATTGTTCCTCTAGTTGCTTGGTGAGCCGTTTCATCTTTTCTTCAAAGGGTTCGCCGTCATCCTCCACAGCTTCCGCGCCGACATAGCGGCCGGGTGTAAGCACATGACCGTGAGAGGAAATCTCTTCCAGCCTGGCGCTTTTACAAAAACCGGGGATATCTTCGTACTTGCCAGCTTCTTTCTCTCCCCGCCAGGCATGGTAGGTTTTCGCAACGCGGGCGATTTCCTCATCCGTGAGTTCACGGTGCGTGCGATCAATCAGGTGGCTGAGCTTGCGGGCGTCAATGAAAAGGGTCTGGCCGCGTCTATCACGAAACTTTCCATTCTTCTTGTCCCGAGCGATGAACCACAGACAGGCGGGAATCATTGCTCCATAGAAAAGTTGACCTGGCAGGGCAATCATGCAGTCCACCAGATCGGCTTCGATGATTTTCTTGCGAATTTCGCCTTCCCCGCTGGTATTGGAAGACATCGATCCATTAGCCAATACGAAACCTGTAATGCCTGTCGGGGCCAGATGGTGAATCATGTGCTGGATCCAGGCGTAATTGGCGTTACCCGCAGGCGGCGCTCCATACTTCCAGCGCACGTCATCCCGCAAACGCTCTCCTCCCCAGTCTTTGAGGTTGAATGGGGGATTGGCAAGGATAAAGTCAGCTTTTAAATCTTTGTGCAGGTCATTGTGGAAGGTGTCCGCATTTTGAGGCCCGAGGTTGGCTTCGATCCCGCGAATGGCAAGGTTCATTTTGGCCAGACGCCAGGTTGTTGGGTTGGATTCCTGGCCGAAGATCGCGATATCGTCCCGTCTGCCGCCATGAGCTTTGATAAATTCCTCGCTCTGCACAAACATGCCGCTCGAACCGCAGCAGGGATCATACACACGCCCTTTATAAGGCTCGATCATTTCGACAAGGAGCTTTACGACGCAGCGCGGTGTATAAAATTCTCCGCCCTTTTTCCCTTCCGCGCTCGCAAATTTGCTCAGGAAGTATTCGTAGACCCGGCCAAGAATATCTTTTGAACGGCTTTCCTTGTCACCCAGGCCGATGGTGCCAATTAAATCGATAAGCTCGCCTAGCCGGTGTTTATCTAGATCAGGTCGAGCATAAATTTTCGGAAGAACCCCTTTGAGCGAAGGGTTATCCTTCTCAATGGCGACCATAGCGTCGTCAATCAGTTTGCCAATCGTCGGCTTCTTCGCATTATCTTGAAGGCGAGTCCAGCGCGCTTCTTTTGGCACCCAGAACACATTGGCCGCAGTGTATTCATCACGGTCTTCCGGGTCAGCGCCTTTTTCCTTTGCCAGCTTCGCGCGATGTTCCTCAAAAGCGTCTGAAATGTACTTGAGAAATATGAGCCCCAACGCAACGTGTTTATACTCGCCCGGGTCCATGTGCCCGCGCATCTTGTCCGCAGCGGACCAGAGCTTTTCCTCAAACCCAAGGTTCGCGCCGTTGCCGTTTTGCTTAACAGATTTCATTTCACGCGCCATAGAATGTTCTCCGAAGGAATGTATGTCTAAAAGGATGAATCTATTTTCGCTCTTTTAAGGTTGCATTTCTAGCAAACGGGGGAAGTTGGGAGAGAACCCCTGACAGGATGACACTTACTTGGCGGCGGGTTTCCAGAATGGGGTTTCGTAGCGTGAACGTTCCTGAGGGATGTTCAGATTCATCCCGGTCTCAATGCGATCAAAATCAGGGATAGCATCGTGGTTGGCTTTCCAGATGGCAACCCATCCGGCGCCGCGATGAACAGGGGAATGTCTTGCCGCTATATCCCATAACGTATCGCCGCGGCGTACGGCGTAATACCCGGGAGGAAGACCGGCAATTTTTGTTCTAAATTCCTTTACCGACTGCCATGCCGTGTGCGCTTCCGCCATGGCAACATCATACTGCTCCCTGCTGATAAGCTCCTTGGCGTTGCGCAAAGGCGTAGAAATAGTTGGGACATCGCCGAAATGCTCCCTCAAGGGCTTATAAGCCTCACCAATTACGGCGACGCTTGCAACCACGGTTCTTCTGAGACGTTCCATCGCCGTGTTTTCCTCGCGACGGGCTTCCACGGCAGAGGCAACGCGCGTTTGCTGTTCATCACAAACGGCTCGCGCATGGCGCAAAGCTAAAATCCCTTCCTCTTCCACGCTGTTGATTCGAGCAACCAGAAAACCATAGCCAGCGGCAATAGAGCCGAAAAAAATCATTAACAATTGAAAACGAGTGAATCGCATTAGTGAAAATAATGCAATTCATTTGAGCGACCGTCAAGAAAAACACCAGGAACGACAGTAACAACAGTAACTAAAGGGCCGAGTAACTACAGGGCCGAGCAAAGGCGGGAACTAAAAACGGAAGGGTCGAAAAACATCGGTAACTACAGTTCCGAGCTCGGCCTTTTTGTTACTGTCGTTGCTCGGCCCTTTTGTTACTGTTGTTAGAATCTCCAGAGGCGGAAGCGGACTTTTATTTCGCGGCGTTCGTGGAAGATCCAGCTGAGGGCCGTACTGAACAGGGAAAAAAGAAGCGATCCGACGATTGCCCAGCCGTAGTTTCGGATCATCAGTCCCCGGATAATATAGCCCGCGCTGAAAAATATGGCGGCGTTCAAAAGAATAGTGAAAAATCCTAATGTGATAATGTTCAAGGGCAGAGTCAGGAAAAGAAGCACGGGACGGACAAAAGCATTTAGCAAACCAAGAACCAGAGCGCCGAATATGCAGGATTCCCATCCCCGGAACCACACTCCCCCGCGAAGGCAGAGCGCCGTAAGCATCAGCGCAATCGTATTAACAAACCAGCGAAGAAAGAAAACTTTCATTCCGTCTTTCCTTACCAAAATTCTCCCTGCCGAGAAGGCATGGATCGCAGATTTTCCTGTTTTATTTTAGCTGATCCGGCTTTGTTTAATTCCTTGTTAAGCAGTTTATCCGCCCGGCTGATCAAGGGATGCTCACGCGGCACCTGTTCAAACGTCACGGTTTCAAACTGGGCTGCCAAAGATTTTACTTTTTCCGCGAGCTTTTTCAGCTCGGAATCCTTGATTCGGTACCTTCCCTGAAGCTGAAAGACTATCAATTCGCTGTCCGCGCGGCACAACACCTGCCGGGCCTTTCTCTTTTTGGCCATTTCGAGCGCCATTATCATCGCGTTATATTCGGCTTTATTATTAGTGGTTTCACCGATGTACCGGGCCGTCTCTTCCAGCACCTTCCCCCCGGCGTCGCAGACAACAACGCCCACGGCCGCAGGGCCGGGATTGCCGCGCGCTCCACCGTCGGAAAATGTCTGGAGAAAAACCATTGATTATTCCTCTGTCCCCCGGCTTACGGATCTCCGGGGCGACGGCTCTTACCGGTAATTAACGAACTGCAGCGGCAGGCCGAAATCCCGGCCGCGCAGGAATTGAATCACTGCCTGCAGATCATCTTTCGACCTGCCGGTAATGCGGAGCTGATCTCCCTGGATGCTTGCCTGAACCTTTAATTTCGTTTCTTTGATGGCCTTAACCATTTCTTTTGCCTTATCAGAGACTATTCCCTGCTTCAGTGCGACGGGCTGGCGAACCGTGCCGCCTTCTCCTGGCTCGACGGCTTTAAAATCCAGGCTTTTCAGCGAAATACCCCTTCTGGTCAGCTTGCTTTCCAAAACATCTACGACGCTCTTCAATTTTTGTTCATCATCCGAAAAAAGCGTCAGCTTCGCTTCCTTTTTGTCAAAGTCAACGCGGGAAACGCTTCCCTTGAAGTCGAATCGAGTAGAAATTTCCTTATTCGCCTGATTGAAAGCGTTTTCCACTTCCTGCAGGTCGATTTTAGAGACAACGTCAAAAGAGAATTCAGAAGCCATGGTTCACTCCTTCCATATCACTGTTTATGAGCGGCGGGAAAGCGATCTCCCTCAAATTCTTCAGGCGGCTTTTTAGAAACTCCGGAATGATACTTAAGCGCATCTAATATGCGGGCCGAAGCGCCGCCGTCGCCGTACGGATTAACCGCATTGGCCATATGTTCGTATTCCGGCTGATCGACGAGCAGCCTGTCTATTTCTTCAAAGACTTTTTGCTCTTCAACGCCTGCAACCCTGGCCGTACCAGCCGACACCGCTTCGGGACGTTCCGTCACTTTCCGCAGAACAAGAACCGGTTTCCCCAGAGCGGGCGCTTCTTCCTGTATGCCGCCGGAATCAGTCACGACCAGATAACTGAGCTTCATCAGATTTATCAGATCCAGATAATCAACGGGCGGGATCAGATGGATGCGGGGGTGGTTCCCCAGGACTTCCTTTGCCACATTCTGGACTCTGGGGTTCAAATGCACCGGATAAACGATTTTTACGTCCGGATGCTTTTCCGCGACGCGGCGGAGCGCACGGAAAATGCCGGCCATGACTTCGCCCAGGTTTTCCCGGCGATGCGCCGTAACCAGAATAACGCGGGAATCGGCCAAAGATAATTCCTTCAAGCTATTGTGCGTCCATGCATGATTCCGTTTAACGGCGAATTTCAATGCATCTATTACCGTGTTGCCGGTAACAAAAATTCCCCCTGCAGGAATGTTCTCTTTTAAGAGATTTTCCCCGGCCCTGTGGGTCGGCGCAAAATGCAGCGTACAGAGATGATCCGCCAGAACGCGGTTTGATTCTTCGGGAAAGGGATTTGCTTTATCGTAAGACCGGAGTCCGGCCTCAACATGGCCGACCGGGATCCGGTGATAAAAGGCGGAAAGGCTGGCGGCAAAAGTGGTGGTCGTGTCCCCGTGGACAAGCACCATATCCGGCTTTTCGCTGTCGAGAATCGGCCCGAGCCTGCCGAGAACGCTGTTGACTATATGCTCGAGCGTCTGGTTCGACTGCATGATATTCAGATCGTAGTCGGAAGTGATTTCAAATAACCGCATCACCTGATCGAGCATATGGCGATGCTGTGCGGAGACCACAACGCGGCTGACAAAATCTCCGGAGTGTTCGCGGAGGGAGCGCACCAGCGGCGCCATCTTGATGGCTTCCGGCCGGGTGCCGAAAACGCTCAAAACTTTCATTAGTACCGCGCTCCCATGGAAGTCAGCACCTACGCCTCCTTCACGATGGCCAGAAAAATTGCCGAAACCGAGAGCATAAGAGTCAAAACATAAACCAGCAGCACCACTTCCCTGCCGGTCCATCCAAGCTTCAATAACTGGTGGTGCAGGTGTTCCCGGTCAGGCTCCATGATCTTCGATTTTTTCTGGAAACGGCGGATGATCGCCAGGCTGACATCGAGCACCGGCAAAGCTACGACTATGACCGGGATCATTATGGAAAGTACCGCCGTTGTCTTCAGCGTGCCTATCACAGTGATCGCCCCGAGAAGAAATCCAATACCCAGCGCCCCGCCGTCGCCCATGAATACTTTGGCCGGCGAAAAGTTATAGGGCAGAAACCCCATGCAGCTGCCGCACAGTATGGCGGACAATACGCCGGCAAGTTTCAGCTGTTTGGAGATGAAAACCGTTTCCGTATTGCCCTGGATCACGGCTACGGCAAGAAAAGTTGCCGATGCGATCGCCGCCAGGCCGGCGGCCAGTCCATCCAGCCCGTCGGCCAGATTGAGGGCGTTCATGAACCCGATCATCCAGAAAACTGTGATCACCTGCGACAGGAGGATGGGAAACTGCGCGTAGCCGCTGCCGATCAGAGGGAGACGGAGACCTGAGATCTGAACGCCGTAATTAAGCACAACGAGCGAGGCAATGATCTGAATGGGCAATTTAAGGGCGGCGGGAACGCGCCTTTTATCGTCGATCATCCCAAGTATCACGACAAAGGTAAGGCCCACCAGTATGCCGGCCAGCTGGTTTTCCAGACTGACCACGCCCAGAAGTTTGCCCTGCTGATAAAGGGAATGACGGTACTCAAGGAGAGTGCGGAAACGGGGAAATCCCGCATAAATACCCGCTACCGCGGTCACAATGCCCAGATATATCGCCACTCCGCCCCAACGCGGGGTCGGGATGTTATGCACCTTGCGCGCGTCCGGCTGATCAAGAACGCCGAAGCGTTTGGAAAGCCAGATTGAAAAGGGGGCGGCTGCAAAGCTTGCAACACATGCAGCCAGGAATGCAGCGAGGTAGATTACGCCCATCAGTCCTTGAGGCGTCCCGTGTACATGGGATGTTTCAGACAGAGTTTTTTAACTTCTTCGCGCACCTTATCCAGCGCAATGTCATCCTGAGCGCTGGCGATCGCCTGGTCTATCCACCCGGCTAAGGTAGCCATATCCCGTTCTTTCAGGCCGCGCGTGGTGATCGCAGGCGTGCCGATGCGTATGCCGCTGGCGACAAACGGCTTTTCAGGATCAAATGGAATGGTATTTTTGTTAACGGTGATGCCGGCTTTGTCCAGCGCCTTTTCGGCTGCGGCGCCGGTAATTTTCTTGGGGCGCAGATCCAGCAGAAACATATGGCAGTCCGTTCCCCCGGATACGATGCGGAACCCGCGATCCGACAGCTGTTTTGCCAGTTCCCGGCTGTTTGCGAGAATCTGCTGCTGATATTCTTTGAACGATGGTTTTAGCGCTTCCCCGAATGCCGCAGCCTTTGCCGCTATGACATGCATCAGCGGGCCGCCCTGGGCTCCCGGGAAAACGAGCTTATCCAGCGCGGGCGCGTAGGAAGCACGGCACATAATCATGCCGCCGCGCGGGCCGCGAAGGGTCTTGTGGGTAGTAGTAGTCACGAAATCCGCGAAGGGCACGGGAGAAGGATAAATCCCTGCGGCTATCAGCCCGGCGTAATGGGCGATATCAGCCATAAAGACCGCTCCCACCTTGTCGCATATCGCCCGGAAGCGCTGCCAGTCGAACACGCGCGAGTAGGCGGAGGCTCCGACGCATATCAACCTGGGGCGATGCTCGACAGCGAGGCGTTCCGCCTCATCGTAATCCACCAGCTCGGTATCCTGCCGGACGTTAAAACCGATAACCTTGAAATACTTCCCGGAAAAATTCAGCGGATGCCCGTGCGAGAGATGCCCCCCGTGCGCCAGGTTCAGCCCCATGATCGTATCGCCGATATTAAGAACTGAAAGGTACACGGAAAGATTTGCGGAAGTGCCGGAATGCGGCTGGACATTGACGTGCTCCGCGCCAAACAGCTGCTTCGCGCGGTCGATCGCAAGGCGTTCGGCGACATCAACCATCTCGCAGCCGCCGTAATAGCGTTTGCCCGGATATCCTTCGGCGTATTTGTTCGTAAGCACGCTGCCCTGCGCCTCGAGCACGGCTTCCGACACCATATTTTCCGAAGCAATCAGCTCCAGCGTCCAGGCCTGACGCTGCGTTTCCCCAAGAATGGCCTCATATAGAACGGGATCCTGCTTTTTAAGAATGCTTTTGACCACGTGCGGCTCCTCTCATGCGAATATGACTTTTTCCAATATTTTCCTGCCGATAGCGCCTTCCCGGCGAACGGTGAACGGAAAACGGGTGAAATCTATAACGGAAGACGCCCTGCTCAATCTGCAGGCTCCTCCATCAATAAGCCAGTCTACTTTTTTTTCAAAAAGCTGTCGCGCCTGTGCGCCGGTTGTTGCCGGCTGCCTGCCGGACAGGTTCGCGCTTGTTGCGGCGACAGGAACTCCAACGGCCTTAAGAAGCGACAGGACCAGGCTGTGGTCAGGCACGCGGATTCCAATCGCATTCAATCCGCCTGTCACCATTCGCCCGAGCGGCGAAGCGGGTAATATAAATGTGATCGGGCCCGGGCAGAACTTTTTCGCCAGACGAAACGCCTCGTCAGGGATCGCTTCAACCAGCGGCAGAGCCGCGTTAAGCGACGGCACCAGAAGCTGAAGAGGCTTGTTCCAGCGGCGTCCCTTCAACCGGTAAATATTTTTTATCCCCCTCCGCGAAAACGCCGAAGTCCCCATGCCGTATACGGTTTCCGTGGGGAAAATCGCCACGGCGCCGCCACGAATATCCCCGGCGATTTCCTTTAAAAGAGCTTTCTGGATATGCTTCCGCCTGATCCGGACAGTTTTCGTCTTAAGTCCGGTAGCGCGCGTTGATGTCGACATAGCGGCCGGTAAAATCGCAGGTCCAGTAATGGCCTTTAGCCCGCCCCTGATTGAGTCGGATAGTTATAACCACCTCCTTGGCCTTAAGGGGTTCCCGCGCTTTTTCCGCCGGTACGGAAGTAGGCGCGCCCCTGCGGAAAACGCAGAGATTGCCGAATAAAATATCCACCTTCCAGGGATCGAGAGAAACGCCCGCCCGTCCCAGCGCGGCAAGTATCCGGCCCCAATTGGAATCTTCGCCATAAGCCGCGGTCTTTACCAGCGGCGAGGTGGCCACGGTCATTGCAAACTGCAGAGCATCGGCTTCGCTGCGGGCTCCTTCCACGCGGATTTCCAGGAATTTGCTCGCGCCTTCGCCGTCTTTGGCGATCTTTTTTGCCAGATCAACGCAGATCGCCTCCAGCGCTTCCGCAAACAGCTTTTTTTCCGCCTGCGTTCGCAGCCTCGCTCCGGAAGCTCCGTTGGCCAGAAGGAACACGCTGTCATTGGTTGACGTATCGCCGTCAACTGTGACCCGGTTGAAACTGGTGTCTGTGGCCCGGAAAAGAATTTTTTCGAGATCCGCAGCTTCCGCTTCCGCGTCAGTCAGAATAAAGGAAAGCATTGTGGCGTGCTTGCCCTTCAAGGAAGCAGGAACGTTGCCGGTCGGCGTCATCCAGGGATGAACCATGCCTGCGCCTTTTGCGCATCCCCAGAGGCGCACTTCTTTACCTTGAATCCTGATCAGCTGATGCGATATTTTAACCGTCGTGTCCGTAGTAAGAATTGCTTCCGCAGCCTTATGAAAAGAATGCGCCTGTATTCCTTCGTCCTTCAACAGCCGCTTCGAAAGCATGGGGATTTCTTCGGACATCAGTTCCATGGGCATGAAGTCGCCGATGACACCGGTTGAGGCGACCAGAATCTGCTCATTGGGAACAGAAAGGGCATTCTGCGCCCAGACAATCGTCTGTTCCGCATCACGCACGCCGCGCTTTCCAGTGCAGCAGTTGGCGCAACCGGAATTGACCAGAATCACTCGCGCACTGCCTTTATGCAGTCGTTTGATATCAACCGGGATGTGCACGCACTTTACGCGGTTGGTCGTAAAACAGGCGGCAGCGGAAGCCGTTTTCTCCGAATAAAAAATCACCGTACCGTGCCTGCTGGGCCTGGGCCGGTCATGCCGTGGCAGACCGGCGGCTCGAAATCCTTTAGGTATGGAACTCATAATAATCCTTCCGATTCTTTTATACCGAACATGAGGTTCATGTTCTGAATGGCCTGGCCGCTGGCTCCCTTGATGAGATTATCCAGAGCAGCCATGACAATAGCCGTTTTCCCTGATTCATCGGTCGCGACGCCTATATGGCACATATTCGTATTAGCCACGGCGCGCACTTCAGGGGATTCCATCGGCTTTAATACCTGAACGAATGGTTCGTCGGCATAATAGACCTGATAAATCTTCATCAGTTCTTCGCTGGTTACGCGTCTGGTCAGGGGCGCATAAAGCGTGGCGAAAATTCCCCTGCTCATAGGCGCAAGATGAGGCACAAAAATCAGCTCAAGGCTCTTGGCTCTAGGTGACGCCTTCCCTTTGAGCCCGGAGCCTGGAGCGGTTTTCATTGCGCGCCGCCATTCCTGCAGAATTTCCGGATGATGCCTGTGGCCTTTTAAGCCGTAAGCCTGCATGCTTTCGTTCGCTTCGGAATAAAGGAAAGTCGGATCAAGCTTTCTTCCCGCCCCGGATACTCCGCTTTTTGCGTCGACTATCACCGGGCCTTCGCCAAGAATGCCGTCGGCCATAATAGGCAGACCGGCCAGGATCGCCGTTGTCGCATAGCAGCCCGGGTTGGCAATAAGCCGCGCCTTCCGGATTTTCTCCCGGTAGCGTTCCGGCAGGCCGAATACCGCCTCCGGCAAAAGCTTCGGAGCCTCGTGCCGGCCATACCATTTTTCGTAGGTAGGCAGGTCTTCCAGGCGGAAATCAGCGGAAAGGTCTATAACCCGGATGCCCTTTTCGATAAGTTCGGCGGCGGTTTTTGAAGACGTGCCGTGAGGAAGGCCGAGAAAAGCGACATCCGTGTCCCTGGCGATCAACGCGGGATTATATTTTTCACAAATAAGATCAATGCGGCCCTTCGAAAATTTATGCACCGCGGAAATAGGCTGTCCCACGAAGTTTTCCGATGTCACGTGTTTTATTTCCGCCTCAGGATGGCGCAGAAGATGCCGGAGCAACTCTCCCCCAGTGTACCCAGTGGCTCCGACAATGCTGATCCGTATCATTGTTCGCTCTCCCGTTCGCTGTGATTATTTCCGTGGCACATGATCACAATTTCACCTTTTAGTTCCCGCCCCTGAAGCTGTTTAAGCACGTTGCCTAACGTTCCCCGGATATATTCCTCAAAAATTTTGGTCATTTCCCTTGCTACAACAATAGCAGCATCCGGACCAGCTATTTCCTCCAGAAGCTGAAGCGTATCCATGGTTCGGTACGGTGACTCGTATATAACCAGGGTGCTCTCCAGCGCTACAGCCCGCGATAAAATCCGTCGGGCACGCGCTGTGCGCCGTGGCAGAAACCCTATAAAAAAGAACCGGTCCGTGGGTAACCCGCTGGCAACAAGCGCGGTAATGGCCGCGCAGGGACCCGGCAGGGATATAACAGGTATTCCTGCCCCGATTGCAGCCTGAATCAGCTCCGTCCCCGGATCGGACAGGCCGGGAGTGCCCGCGTCACAAACCAGGGCGACAGATTTTCCCGAATCCAAAGCTTCCAACAGTCGTCGCGTCTTCATCACGCTGCTGTGAGCGTGATAGCTCCACATCGGTTTCGAAATCCCTAGATGGGTGAGCAGGCCGCCTGTGCGCCGGGTGTCTTCGCAGGCAACCAGGTCTACCCCCTGCAGGATCTGCACGGCGCGCGCCGTTATATCAGAAAGATTGCCAAGGGGCGTTGGAACGATGTAAAGAGTGCGGCCTGTTGTTTTCTGCTCAATTTGCATTGAAAAATCGCAACTTCTTGAGCTATTTTAACTTTCCATTCCTGCCATTGCAAAAGCGCCCTCGTGTCATTCCCGAAGCCTCAATCGGGAATCCAATTTCTTTTTCAATTGGATCCCCGCATACGCGGGGATGAGAGCGTTTCCCTGTGAAGTATTATTGGTCGCTCTCATTTTGACAGTCCAGGGAAGTTTGGTGTATAGTGGATGAAATTCCAAAAGGACAAATAAACATGCTGCAAAATACCCTCATTTTAATTAAACCGGATGGACTGAAGAAATCGCTGACCGGCAATATTCTTACCAAACTTTCTGAAACCCATCTGATCATCGTAGGCGCTAAAGTTGTTCATGTTTCCCGCGAACTCGCCGAAAACCATTACCGGCATCTGAAAGACAAACCGTTCTTTGAGGATCTTCTCAAATACATCCAGGGGAAAATATACGGAGAAGAGTATCAACGCGTGATGGCCATGGTTTACCGCGGAGAAGGAGCGATCCAGAAAGTCCGCGACATCTCCGGAGCCACAAACCCGGAAGAAGCAGACCCCACATCCATCCGCGGCGCCTACGGCCGCATCACGACCAAGGGCGTTTTCGAAAATGTGATTCACGCCTCGTCCAGCGACGAAGATTCTGAAAGAGAAATAAAGCTCTGGTTCAAGCCGGAAGAACTGATTTCCAAAATTTATCCCACCAAAGTCATTACCCGCGAAAAAATCCAGGAAACCGTCTGGGCCTAAACAAAGTCTGTCTTCGACACCCTCGCCCCTTGCGGGAGAGGGTAGGGTGAGGGGTAAGGCCTCTAAGAATTTGCACTAAGGACCCCTCACCCGCGCTTTGCGCGGCCTCTCCCCAAAAGGGAGAGGCGATTAAATGTTTTTATTTCTTGAGGATTTGTCTTGCCGTTTCGGCGATACCTGCGGCGTCGAGGTGATTGCGCCGGTAGTTTTCCTCTGTTGAACCGGAACCGATGTGGCTGGCAAGCGGGTTGGCATCCGCGCCCAGGCTGCGCAGGACAACTCCCGGCTGGCGGCCGAGCTGCCGTGCCGTATTAACCGCATCTTTTACGCGGTCTCCGAGAGCGTTCGGTTCGGCGTCGTGGACGGTAAGAATGGGAACCGCGTCTTCCAGATACTCCGTGACAAAAGGATTGTCGCTTTTCTGAATTTTATTGATGCTGATTACGTTGACAACTCTCGCTTTTATACCTGTGCCGGCGAGTTGTTGGCCGGCGTTGAGCGCCTCGTGAACAGTCGCGCCGCTGGCAATGATCAACAGGTCTGCCTTACCGCTGAATCCTGCGGGAAAAACATAGCTGCCTTCCATCAATTTCCCGGCGTAATTATCTATGCCGGACTTATCCAGGTGAGGAATATTATGCCGGGTGCAGCGCATGTAGATCGGCTGGCGGGGCGGATTTTGCAGAACCTTTTCCACAATCAGTCTGGTGATTTCAGCCGCTTCCTGAGCATCCGCCGGCTCAAACATCTCGAAAAGTTCCCCTTCCCTGCCGGACAGATGATCGATAACCCCGGGCGTGGAAAGTCCCATCTGGCTTTTTCCATCCGGCCCGACGCCGCAGCCGGAATGCGTACCCACCGCTACAAAAAATGATCCGAACATGGCCGCATTATTCAACTCGTCAGCAGCTTCCAGCAGAAAATTATCGAAAGTCCCGACAAAGGGAATCAGCCCTTCGAAACCAAGACCGGCGCATTTCCCGCAGGCGTTTGATTCTGCTATGCCTTCCGGAAAATAGGCGCCCGCCGGATTATCCCTGGTATGCCGGCCTGTTACTTTCTGAAAATCAAACATATGAACGGAATCCTGCAGGTCAGGGGAAGTCGCCACTATTTCCGGATGAACCGCAGCCAGGTTGGCCAGAGCGCCTCCGAAACCTACGCGCGTTCCTACCGGTTTGTCGCCCGGTTTAAAAGAGGGGAATGCCGGGGACGTATTTTTGCGGATCTCCATGAGTTTTTGCCGCCGGGCAGATGTGGCCTGCGCGTTTGCCGCATCAACCTGCTTTCTGCCCTCCGCTGTGACTCCCCAGGAACGCATAAAATTGCCCAAAACCGCCGGATCTGCATTTTGCATTCGGGATTCGATGATCGGCAGAGCTCTGGCAAGCTCTTCATTGGTGGGCGCAACACCGTGAAATTTATATTCGCCGGGCTTCTGGCCGTGGTATTCCATAAAATCTACGCCTTTGCCCTTGATCGTATTGGCAATGATTATTGTTGGCCGGCCGGATTTTCCCGAGTCTTCTTTGGCTCTCAAAAGCGCGGCGCGAAGCTGCGAAATATAAAGCCGGTTTCTGTCCGGTTCTACGGACTCGCCGTTTATGACCACGACATTCCAGTTCAGCGCCTGGAACATTTTCTCGTACTGGACTTGCGTCAGATCGTGAGTGCCCGCGGTTTGCTGCGCCTTGTTCCGATTCATTATCCAGGTAAGATTGTCTGCTCCAACCAGAGCGGCATTTGCTGCAGCCTCATAAATCTGGCCTTCTTCCGACTCACCGTCTCCGACAATGGCGAAGGTATGATAATCCTGGCCCTTATAGCGCGCGGCCAGCGCCATGCCCAGCGCCTTAGAGCCGCCCATGCCAAGAGCTCCTGTTGATACATCGATTCCAGGGGTACCGCGTGTGGCATGACCTTGAGCGGGCACATCCGGATTTTTTCTTAAATCCATCAGCATCGCTTCATCCCAGCCGAAAAGGCCTCCCTCGGCAAAAGCGGAGTAGAGAATTGGGACGCAGTGTCCTTCGCTTAGAACCAGGCGGTCGCGGTTTTCCCAACCGGGGTCGCGGGGGTCGTAGCGTAAAACGCCTCCAAAATACAGCACACTTATAATCTCCGCCAGAGAAAGAGTTCCTCCGGGATGACCGGAGCCGGCCTTATTCAAAGCCTTCAGATCAAGCAGGCGCAGACGCTCGGCCGCCAGGCGAAGCGATTCAACGACATTCACGGTTTCTTTATTTACCATTAAGGGAAGCACCATAAGAGTCCAGGATAGTATCGATATAAATAAATTTTATCAAACACCGCTGGAAGCGGCAAATGACATGTGTCAGTGCTCTGTTTTTGGAGCGAAGGGATTTTCCAGCTGGAGAGTTATTGTGTATTCATCGCTGGTTACCGGGCCGGCTTCGTCTTCCGCCGTGGCGGTAATTTTAAAAGCCACATCTCCGGAGGGCGGTTCATCTTCCGTACCGATCGCGTTCACGAATTCCTGGAAATGACCGTTCGCATCAGGCACCAGAGGCCCGGAATGCTTGATGCCCGTGCCGGTATCCACATGCCACCCGGCTTGCACAAGCGTGCATCCCGCGGGGACGTGGATGTCGCCTGTCAGACGGAAACGGACTGCCGAAGGAGTCCCGACTTCTCTGCGCACAGGGCTTACATTCAGATGGACGGCAGGTGCGGAAGCGCAGGTCATGGTAATCGTTATGGTCTGCGGCTCCGTCCAGGCGCTGATGTGCGAAACCCGCTTTCCTCCTTCCTTAGCGTCTCCGCGCGCCCGAACCTGGTAAACATAGGTGCCGGTTGATAGATCGACATCGCCGAAAGCCGTTACCGGTACCGACTTCAATGTCTGGGTCCCGCGCATTACTTCGTAGCCGAAGGTATTAAAAACTGGAAGCAATTCAGGCTTGGTCCAGTTCCAGGAGAGGGAAACGGATTTATGATAAACCTCCGCATGAAAATCGTACGGCGGGGGCAGGTCTTCGATTACTTCCTTCTCCAATCCGGGCGGCGGGACTTTCGGAGTGGCAGCGTGGACGGGAATTGCCAATAGAATAATAAGCGCCACGGCGCATCGAAGCCTCGGGGCATCGGTTAAAATTCTCCGACGCACCGTTTCTCCGATGCGCTGGTGCGATTGTTTACGGCACAAGAGCGGATACATCGCCATACTTTTCCTTTAATGCCGGCTCAACAGTTATCGCCTTATTGTAAGCAGTTGCAGCCTGGTCAGTAAGATTTTTCTTAAGGTCAGCCCGGGCGATATTCAGCCAGATCTGGCCGTCAGCGGGATCTGCGCCGGCCGCCTCCTGATAATACTTCACGGCAGCATCAATATTGCCTTCTGTGAATTCCAGGTTCCCCAGATTGTTATAGCCTGCGGCAAGAGTTGACGGGTCTTTGAGGGCCTGCTGAAAGCTGTTCTTTGCCTCATCATAATGTTTGAACTGCGCGGCCAGCATTCCGTAATCCAGAGCCGCCTGCGCCGCGTCCTGAGGAGTTTTTGACCTTTTGTAATTTTCCTGTGCCGTCTGCCAGCGCATATCCGCCAGAGCATCCCAATCCTTCCGGAATTTTTGTTCCACAACATCCGCACCCAGCGCTTTGTATCCGGAAACCATTTCCGGAAGCGCGGCAGGCTCGAAAACCGTCCATGCCTGGTGAATATCCGTAACGTTTACTTTGCCGGATGCCGCCCATTCGTGATATTCTTCCGCGCCTCTTTTCCACGCATCTATAAAGGATGATCCTGTTGATGCCGCTTCCAATGGAATCCAATAGGTTCCGGCGTACGGTATCAGCCAGTTGTCCGGGAAAGACAGGGATTCTCTGCGGGTCTCGCCGGTGTCCATCATAAGGAGGAGATGTCCGGGTGCGTCCAGCACAGCGGTAGCCAGGCCCAGGCTTTCCAGGCTGGACGCGAGCAGCACAACCAGATCAGCGTGATCCCCGGATTTGCGCCCGAGCGTTTCCCGCGCGAATTGGATGGAATCTGCGGTTGAAGTATCCGGAGACACCTGATCGTAAGGGCTGTCCGGGCGGGGCGCATAGCCCACGCCGTATGCGCCCAGGGCTTCAAAAACACCGCAAGCCGCTGCTATCGATTCCGGGACAGGCGCACCTTTGTGCTCTTTTAAAAACGGCACGGCGGCTTCGCGGGTGAAATCGCTCAAAGGCAGGTCCTTCGGAGTCACAAAAGAGGCGATGCTGTCTTTTTCTGCCCAGTCCATGCTGTTGCGGGAATACAGCTTGAAAGGCACGTCGCGGGCGGCATTAATTTCCTGGCCCCCCTGATAAAACGTTAGTTTGACATTGGCCTGCCGGGCGCTGGTTTCCGCCGCCTCCAGGATGTGATTGTTAAATACCGCAAAAAGCGGGATCTCCTTTTCCTCGCGGGAACGGATGTCTCCGATGACGGTCTCACTGGGGTTATCCATGTATCCCTGGACGGCAAAACTGACCTTGACCTTATGCACGGGAGCGCCGCCGTTATGTTTGATCAGCATTTTGCCCAACGGATAACGCTGATAATATTTGAAATGCGCAGGAAAGACGTTATCCAGTTGCGCGGACGCTATTTTCAACCTGGGACCGCCGCGCGCAGCATTCATACTGACGGACACCGGCGCTGAAGGCACGCTCATGGCGCCCTGATCTGACTGCGCGCGGACCGTATAGGTATAAGTGGTATTCTCCAGCTGGGCCTCATCCGTCATCGCGGTATCTACGGTATCGCTGATCTTTTCCGGCGCTCCCAGCTGCGTGCCGCGATAAACGACGTATTTGACCGGGAATCTTGTTTTCACCGCGTCCCATTTCAAGTCCACAAAACCTTCACCGGTTTTAGCCTGAAGATTCAAGGGACTGGGCGGCAGGAGCGCAACGCGAAAGCCCTGGATCCGGTCCGCATCGGCAACGAACAACCGCCCGTCGTCGCTTAGCGCCAATGCCTGGGGATGATCTAGAAACCCTGCTCCTTTTCCCGCGCCGGCAAAACCGCAAACGAAAGTTCCCTCTGCATCATATACGAGTATCCGCGATTTCCCGGCGTCAAGCACAAAGACGTCACCGTCCCGGTCCATCGCCACCTGGCGCGGGATGCCCAGAGGCTCAGGTCCTGAAAGTCCGATTTCATGCAGGAACTTGCCCGCAGAATCAAACACTCCTATCTTGTGCAGCGTTGCATCTGCGACAAAAATCCGGTCTGCATTCCAGACTATGCTACAGGGGTTTTTGAACTGGCCCTGCCCCGCACCTTTGCCGCCGCCCATGAAAAGGTAGAGCCCCTGGTCACTGAAGGCCTGAAACCTGCCATTACCTGTATCTGCGACAAGGATGTTGCCCTGTCCCGTCAGAGCGAGGCCGCGCGGTTTAGACAATCCTCCCGGACCGCCTCGAGAAAGGCCCGGTTTCCCGCCAAGTTCCGCAAGTAACTCCCCCTTCGGATTAATTTTTATGGCCCGGTCGTTTCCCGTATCTGCGATCCAGAGATCATTGGCGCTGTCCGCAGCCATTGCCGAGGGATTGCGCACATGCAGTTTCTGCTTCAGATCAAGCTCCGCTCCTATCGTTCCGTCCGTACCGAAATCCGTTACCATCCCGCGGGTCGAAGAAAGAGCCAGAAGCCTGCCGTCAGACGTGAATGCCAGAGCGTCCGCGCTTTCATGCAGCTTCATAAGACGGCTTATCTGAATGCGTGAAATCGATACAGGCGTAAGCGGCGCGAGCACCTCCTTCCATGAAAAAAGAAAATGCTGTACGCGATGATTCTTCCCGTCGCATACAAAAAGATGTTCATTGCGCACAGCAAGGCCTTCAATTCCGTTGAATTGCCCGGGTTTTCGTCCGAACCCTCCAAAACTCCCAAGCGTACGCCCTGTAGCAGAGTCCATTTCCCGGAAAACGTTCGCGCCGCGGTCCGCGACAAAGACATTCCCATAGGCATCCACAACCGCGTTGCGCGGGTCGTCAAATCCTTTGACAACCGGCTCTCTCCCGGAAAAACTCTTGATAAGCTGTCCTTCGGAGGACCACTGCTCAATCTGCCTCAGCCTGGGATTAGCCGTATAAATCCGACCGGCGACATCCACAGTCATGCCGTCAATTTCCGAGCCCACTTCAATCATTTTCAAATAAATCCCGTCGTGGGAAAAAAACTCAAGCCTCTGTCCACCGCGCTCTGAAACCACAACCACTCCGTCCGCGCTTACGGCAACCGACCATGGATCATGAAACTGGCCGGGCTGCGCACCTTCCTCTCCGAAAGAATAAAGAAATTTCCCTTCCGGGGAGAACACCTGTATGCGCTGGTTCCCGGTATCTGCCACGAAAACATTGCCCTGGGCATCTATCGCCAGACCGTGGGGATTGCTGAATTCCCCTTCACCTGCGCCCGGTTTGCCGAAACTGGCTGTCCATGCGCCTTCTGCGGAAAAAAGCACCAGGCACTGATTCGATGCATCAATAACCCAGGCACGTCCTGCCGGGTCAACGCCAATCTGTACCGGATAAAACGGCCTGCGCGCAGGCGGAGGGACAAGGATTTTGGCAAGTTCCATATGATCAAAGGCAGAAAGAATACTTCCGCTGGAAAGAAGGAAAACGGAGAGACAAAGGATTTTGAAGGCTTTCATAGAAAGGTCGTTCTTGACGTCGTCCCGGCAGGCTGCAGGCCGGGATCCATTATAAAGACGTGCGGCTGGGCCCCGGCCTACGAATTGCCGGGGCGACAGCTTGCTGAATTGACGCTTTTCCTTGCCAGCTGCAGCGTGTTGAACAGCAGCATCGCTATGGTCATGGGCCCGATCCCACCGGGAACCGGGGTAATGGCTGAACATTTTGCCCTGACGCGCTCAAAATCCACATCGCCGCAGAGACTACCTGAGGGAGAACGGTTTATCCCCACATCAATTACAACCGCCCCTTCTTTAACCATTGATTCCGTGACAAGGCGCGGTTTGCCAATGGCGGAGACAAGAATATCCGCCTCCCGGCACACGGCTGCCAGATCCTTTGTTCGCGAATGACACATGGTGACAGTCGCGTCCTGCGCCTGCAGCATCATGGCAACAGGTTTCCCGACAAGCTTGGAACGGCCGAGAACCACCGCATGCTTCCCGGCAACCGTTATTCCCGACCGCATTAATACCTGCATGATCCCGTGCGGGGTGCATGGCAGGGGATAACGGCCGGAAGCCATTTCTTCCCAGTTCTTATACTCAAAAAGCTGCCCGAGATTGCAGGGATGAAGCCCGTCCGCATCCTTATTTGGATCAAGCGCCTCCAGAACAGGGGTGGAATCCATATTTTCCGGGAGGGGAAGCTGGAGGAGAATGCCGTGGACTTTCCCGTCGGCATTCAATTTTTTCATCAATGCAATAAGCTGTTCCCGGGTTGCCGAGGCAGGCATGGGAAAATGCAGAGAATTCATGCCGGCTTCGTTGCAGGCCTTGATCTTATTGGCGACATATGTCTGCGATGCGGGATTTTCACCGACAAGAATTGTCGCCAGGCCAGGCACAGTCCCAGTTTTCTTCTTGAATTCCTCTACTCCGCGCCTGACTTCCGCGCGGATTTCCGCGGCCAGCGCTTTTCCATCTAATATTTTCGCGGTCATATATCCCTCAGAATATCAGTATTTGGTTTGCGCATGCCGCGGAGATGCTCCAGAATCTCCTGAGTGGCGCGCGATTTATTCAGCGTATAAAAATGAATTCCCGGCGCTCCCCGGCGCAGGAGCCCCTCGCATTGCCGGGCCGCATAGTTGATTCCTATGCGCGCCACAGCTTCCGCATCGGACTGAACCGGTTCCAGCTCATTGATCAGAGAATCCGGCAGATTGGCGCCGCAGAGACCGGCAAAGCGCTGAATCTGCGTGAAATTTGTGACCGGCATAATGCCTGGGATTATAGGGCAGCGAATGCCGAACGACCGGGCGCGCGCGACAAAATCGAAATACACATCATTATTGAAAAATAGCTGGGTCACAATATAGGAAGCGCCTGCATCCACCTTGAGCTTCAGATGCCGCAGGTCTTCGTCGAAACTTTTCGCCTCGATATGCTTTTCCGGGTAGCCGGCTACTCCTATGCAGAACCGATCCAGAAGAGCGATCTCCTGCGTCAACTCGTTTGCATATTGAAAACCGTCAGGATGGGGGCGGAATGTGGTTTCCCCCTTGGGAGGATCACCGCGCAGAGCCAGAATATTATCGATTCCGCGGTCGGCAAGTTCTTTTAAGATTGCGCGAATTTCCGCACGGGAGTGGCCTACGCAGGTCAAATGAGCCACTGCTTCGAGACCAACTTCGTTCTTGATGCGCGCCACCAAGTCCAGCGTTTTGGCGCGGGTACTGCCTCCTGCGCCATAGGTAACGGAAACGAAGTCGGGATGCAGGTCCCTGAGACGCCGCACCACCTTCATTAATTCAACCGCAGCCTCCTCGTTTTTAGGCGGGAAAAACTCAAACGAAAACAGCGGTTCTCCAGATGCAAACATCTCCGATACGCGCATGAAAGAATTCTAGCTATTTAAGAGGATATTCGTCTATGAAAGGCGGGGCGCGCAGGCAGGATCTATTGGGCATCAGGGATGCGGTACACTCCGGTTTTGTAGCCGCCTTCGCGCCGTACGAGCCCGGCCCGGAGCAAGGGTTTCAGCAGGAAATGCAGGCCTCCTTTGGTTAATTCCAATTCTTTCTGAAGCTCGGCCGGACGCAGAGGTCCGGCACGAAGGAGTTTCAGCAGCTTTTCCTGCCGCAGCGTCAGATGAATCTCCTCACCCGATTTCCCCAGCTTGAGCGCCCCTATGCGTTTCCAGGTGCGCTCGAGCGTGATCTCCACCATCTCCGCCATAAACTCGACCCAGCCGGATAAGTCCTGATGGATGTTTTTTTGAACGCGGTTTAATGCCGCGTAGTATCGAGGCCGGTGTTCCCAGAGAGTCTCATCGACGGCGAAGATGTGCCGGCTGTCAAATCGCCGCCGGTAAAGTTCCCAGGCGGCCAATGCCCGGCCTGTCCGGCCATTGCCGTCTCCAAACGGATGAATAAACTCGAAACGGAAATGCAGGATCGAGGAACTCACTACCGCGGGCCATTGCCGCGCTCGACGATTCAGCCAATCCAGCAACTCACGCATGTAATGCGGCACATCCTCCGCATGGGGAGCTATATGATTGCCCACGCGGACCCCATAGGTCCGATAAGCTCCGACGGGGCCCCGGTCCAGCGCATGACCGGCACCCAGTAAAGTATGGATTTTGAAAACATCGGATTCCCGAATCAGTTTCGCGCTGCTGTGACGCTGGATATATTTTATCGCGGAAGCCGAGTTTCGGATTTCCTGAAGGGAACGGCGCGTGGCGGTCGGAACGTCCTTACCATCCAGCGCCGTCCGCGCTTCCTCCAGCGTCAAAGGATTCCCTTCGATTGCGCTCGATCCATGAGCCGAATGCACAACGGCATCTTTCTGGATCAGCGGCAAGGCCGTCAAATGTATAGACGCATCCTGAATGCGGGTGTGCAACGCCTGGATGGCTTCCAGCCGCCGAAGAGTCTCTGAGGTTATGGTGAACCGGGGTTCGTAGGGCACAAGGAACAGTCTACCTGATCGTCAAGTATTCGTCAAGTGATTCGTCAAGCCCCCAAAAGCTCCGATAACTTTTCACCACCCGACATTTTGATGTGGGCGATAGATCAATCCCGTTTTTTCTGCGCTCGAACCTTGTGCCGGGTGGCGCGGGTCCAGGTTTCTCACCTGTTTCGGGCGCCTTTGGCTTCCCTGTCAGGTGGTTCAGACCAATGGTCTGATCAAGCTGGGTCTATTGCCGCAGCTTTTTACTCGCCGACGCTCGTGTCGACTCTGTTTCCCTCCGTCGATGTCC
>Ga0181520_10000811_pt1 | contig 67411 bp, 52 predicted proteins | sample PEATcosm2014_Bin_29_FD_132451 | JGI IMG/M metagenome (GOLD analysis project Ga0181520, IMG submission 132451) | Peatland microbial communities from MTU Mesocosm Facility, Houghton, MI, USA - PEATcosm2014_Bin02_30_metaG | ecosystem: Environmental > Terrestrial > Soil > Wetlands > Peat | place...
CATGCTTGCGCTGGCTGTGGACTTCGATTATCACGACCTGCGCGAGCGTGAATACCCGCTGCTGGCCGCGCCGGCGCTGGCCGAGCGGCTGCGCCATGTGGCCACCCTTTTCCCCACCAACACCGGCTATGAGTTTCAGATCCTGTATCGGCGCAAAGGGTAGGGACAAGACATAACTTCCGGTTTGTCGGTGATTCGCTCGCGATGTTGGTTATTGCCTTTCAAAAATAAAATTCGCATTTGCATTCGATCAGCCTTCAACGCAGGCTGAGTCAATTAGGTCGATTGAGAGTAAAGGTCACGCCCGCGGAAGTGATTGCTTCAACAGTTTCGCCATCGAGAATATAGGGCTTGTAGGCCCAACGCTTAACGGCATCGGCTGCTGCCTGCTGCAGTAGGGGGGGCCCAGCGACCACGTGAACGTCTGATACGTGACCGCCTTTATCAATCGTCATCTCAACAACAACGGTCCCCGAAATCCCTTGCGCCTTTGCCCCAAGAGGGTACTCGGGATCAATTTTCTTGATTTGTAGACTTTGTGCAACAGCAGGCGAAATCCTTACGGCGTTCTTTATCGGGACCGCATCAGGAGGGGGGGTGAATTCCGTCGCGCTAATGTTATTGAGTTCCTCAAGAACGTCAATTTGAGCAATGAATTCCTTTTTATGATCGCGGGTCTCCTTGATGGTATGTGCAACGTAATTGTTCTGAAAGTTCTCAATACCCTCGAATTCATACTCCCTGTTCGCCATGGGGGTGCCGAGAACACGTAGGGCCGGAACACTCTCGTCCAGACAAGTGGGTGGTCCATGCAGATCGAGCGGCACGCCGTCTCTCGTAGCGGAGAATGTTACCGTCAAACATCGCAGAGTTGAGTCACCCACTTGTCGCATCTGGATTTGCACGCTCGCGGAAGGCGGGAGGCTGTGCACGTATTTCAGGCTTATCGGAGCAATGAATCCCTCATTTACCTCTGTATAGACCCTCGGCATCGAGCCCTGCTCGCCAATACGCATGATTCCGTTCTCGGTTTTAAAATCGGTTTGCGATCCTTTCTCACTTGTCCGGACAATCTTGTACTTGTTTGGTCCTGCCCAGAACTCTTCGATCGTTCCTTGTTCAGCCTCCTTGCCTTTTTCGTCATAACTTGTGAAGCTGACCTTTAGATGCCAAGGCTTAATTCCTTTCTGGGCTAGTCCATTGCGTTCTGCTGCTTCCTGCAACAAAGCCTTTGGATCCTCGGAATGAGCGGGCCGGGCGGTTAGAGTCAAGGGAGAAAATGATGCGCATGCAACTATGAATGCAATGAAGCCGGAATGAACGAGTTCCGCTGGAATTCTTGGCATAGCGGCACTCTATCACAAAGACGATGCCCGCTGGCCTCATCTCCTAAGTCCAGTAGGTCGTAGACCGATGTGTAGGCATGGCTACAGGGCTCTGTTGCGGCCAATGCGGAAGTTTCGCGGATTCCGGTACGGCAAGAACAAGCGCAGATACTTCGCTGCGTTGAGGATCACACTGCATCGGGGGAGAAGGTATGTGTGCCCTGTTCGGCGTCGCGGGTGAATCGTCGCCAATCCGGAAGTTGGTGCTTGACGGGATGCGGGCGCTAGATTCATCTCAGGCCGCTATTCGAACAGCGTAAGAACCTTAGCCAACACTTCATCCAGAATCTTCTGAGGCAGAGTATCCACTTTCCTGCCTCCGCGCGCCTGGAGGTCGAGCACGCGCGGCTGGTCGCAGCGCACAACTCCGGTTGTCTGGATGCCCGCGATCGGAACTGCAAAGCTGAGGCGCCGGGCAAATTCACCGCCGCTTGTGATCGGCAAGACCAAGGGCAGCTTTGTCACCGTGTTAAATTCTGTCGGCGATATGACCAGAACAGGCCACAGGCCGCGCTGCTCATGTCCCAGGGTTGGATCAAGCGGGACCAGCTAGATATCGCCCCTCTTCATATCAGCTCGCGGCCAACCGGCGGAGCGTCGATCCAAACCCTTTCTTCAGACTGCGCCGCGTTGTACACCACCCGCCCCTCGCTGACCGTCCAGCGCACCTTGCCCAGCATCGTCCAGCCGTCGAAGGGGGTGTTCTTGGCCTTGGATTTCGACTCGGTGGCGCGGTAGGTCCATTCGGCTTTGGGGTCGAAGACGACGACGTCGGCGAAGCTGCCCACGGCGAGGGTACCGCGGCCCTTCAGGTTCAACAGTGCCGCCGGCTGGGCGCTGAGCAGGCTCAGGACGCGGCCCAGCGGCATCTTCCACTCTCTGTGCAGCCAGCGCAGGGAGAGGCCCAGCGCGGTTTCAAGCCCGGTGATCCCATTGGGCGCGTGTTCGAACTCGACTTCTTTTTCGTGGGTAGCGTGGGGCGCGTGGTCGGTGGCAATGGCGTCGAGCACGCCGTCGAGAATGCCTTCGATCATGGCGTCGCGATCGGCAGCCGAGCGGAGCGGCGGGTTCATCTTGGCGTTTGTGTTGTAAAGACCGACATGTTCTTCTGTGAGCAGGAAGTGATGCGGCGCTACCTCGCAGGTGACGCGCAGGCCGCTGCGCCGGGCCTGGCGGACGGCAGCCAGGGCGGCGGCCGTCGAGGTGTGGGCCACATGCAGGTGGGCGCGCGATTCGCGCAGCTCGGTGATCAGGCGAATGTCGCGCTCCACCAGGTTCGATTCGGCTTCAGGCGGCATTCCGCGCAGACCCAGTCGGAACGAGACCGGGCCCAGGTTCATGCTGGCGCCTTGTGTCATGCGCGTGTCTTCGGCGTGCTGGATGACACTGAGTCCCACCCGCGCGGCGGCGGCCAGGACCTCGCGCATTACGCTGTCTTTCAGGATCGGATGGCCGTCGTCGGTAACAGCCACGGCGCCCGCGGACTTAAGGGCCGCATAGTCGTTGAGCACCTCGCCCTTCGATGCACGGGTAGCTGCCGCGATGGGAAAGACACGAGCGGATGCATGGCGCTCCGGTGACTGCATCCAGCGGGTAATGTCGGGCGTGTCGTTCACCGGGGTGGTATTTGGCATAGCGGCGACGGACGTAAAACCTCCCGCGGCGGCCGCGGCCGTGCCGGTGGCAATGGTTTCCTTGTAGCCCTGGCCGGGCTCGCGCAGGTGCACGTGAATGTCGACCAGGCCGGGCGCAACCATCAGCCCGGTGGCGTCAAGAACCTCGGCGCCCTCGGGCAGCTTCAGCTTGCCTGGGCTGGCGATCTCGGCCACGCGGCCGTCCTTGAGGAGAATGTCCCTGGGGGCGTCAACGCCGGCGGATGGATCGATCAGGTGCCCACCGCGAATCGCGAGAACTGTCATGCGCGCCCTCCTTGCCGGGCCGCGAGCAACGCCCGCTCGACTACCGCCATGCGGATGGCCACGCCGTTGGTGATCTGCTCCAGAATGGTTGACTGTACGCCGTCGGCCACTCCCGCCGTGATCTCAAGCCCACGAATAATCGGCCCCGGATGCATCACAATCGCCGTGGGCGCAAGCGCGGCTAGCCTCTGACCGGTGAGCTGGTAGCTGGTTTTGTACTCTTCAAGATCCAGTTGCAGGCCGGCTAGACGTTCGGCCTGAATGCGCAGCATCATGATGGCCTGAGACTGGCGCACGGCGGCCTCAAAATCGCGTTCGATGGCAATACCGGGCCCTGCTTGAGCCGCCAACTCCGGCAGCAATTCTTTGGGGCCGCACAGCAGCACGCGCGCGCCGAGCCTCGGCAGCAGCAGCATGTTCGAGCGCGCAACGCGGCTGTGCAGAATGTCGCCTACGATGCTTACAGTAACGCCGGCCAGCGTCTCCGCATTCACCGGCGCAGTGCCGGGCCGCAGATGCGCGAGAATGGTGCGCAGATCGAGCAGCGCCTGGGTGGGATGTTCGTGCATACCGTCGCCGGCGTTGATCACCGGCAGGCGCGTTTCAGCCTCCAGCAACCAGGCCGCGCCGGAGGAGCTATGGCGCAAAATAATGGCTTCGGCGCCCAACGCACGCAGCGTGAGGCCCGTGTCTTTCAGCGACTCGCCCTTCTCAATGCTCGAACTCAGGCTTGAAACCAGCGTGGTGTCGGCGCCCAGACTCTTGGCGGCCAGTTCTAAGCTGGTGCGGGTGCGCGTGGAAGACTCGTAGAACAACAAAGCGATGCGGCGCTTGGCCAGGATGCGGTCGCGGACCAGCGGATCTTCGTTTTCCAGGGCCGTGGTGCGCGCAAGAAGCCGGCTCACGCTTTCCACACTCAAGTCCATGACGGAAAGCAGAGACCCTGGGTTGTAAGGGAATGGCGAAGCGGGCACTGGAGGCGGGTTAAGCTGGCGGCGAACGGAGGTTGCGGCTGGATTCATTTTTCCCGCTTCTAGCGCTTGGCTTCCGGCAGAAGCCAAGCGCTGTCTTTCTCATCCCACACGCTCGACGAGAAGCACCTGATCGCTGTCGTCGACCTCGTGGAACTTGACTTCAATAATCTCGCGGCTGCTGGTGGGCACATGTTTGCCAACATAGGTGGCCTCGATGGGCAGTTCACGATGGCCGCGGTCAATCAGCACGGCGAGTTGCACTCGACGCGGCCTGCCATGGTCGAACAGGGCGTCGAGCGCGGCCCGGACAGTGCGGCCGGTATAGAGCACGTCGTCGCAGAGCACGATGTCTCGACCCTCTATGTCGAAACCGATGGCCCCCGGAGTCACAAGCGGACGAACGCCCGCCGTGGTCAGATCATCGCGGTAGAACTGGATATCGAGCAGGCCTGTATCGACGGTGCGCTTTTCGATTCCGGAGATCAATCTTCCCAGCCGTTCGGCCAGCGGGATGCCGCGGCGCTTGATGCCCACCAGCGCCAGGTCTTCACTTCCATTGCTTTTTTCAACGATCTCGTGAGCCAAGCGCACCAGCGTACGCTCGATCTCCGAGGCGGACATCAACCGGCCCTTCATGCGCAGGCTGGGACTGTCTTTGGACTCGCTCATGGTCTCTCTCTCGAGGGCTAATCCTGCGTGGGTTATCCCTCTATGTATGTCTCTCCGGTGCTTGTCTCTCCGGGATGATACGAGGGGGCATGGCTCCCGAGCAAGTTGTGGAGAAGTGGAACACGATTTTCCCCTGCGTGCGCGTTACCTTGCAAGCAGCTTGCTGAGGGAATTCAACAGGCCGGCAAGAACTAAATCTCGGGCCGCCGGCTGCGGGCCACCAATCGAGCTCCGAGAGCTCCGCCTGCAACCGCAAAAAGCAGGAGCGCTATGGCCAGCAGCATAATGACCGCCAGCAGCCAGCCGGCACGGCCTTCCGGAGGTAACAACCAGGCCTTCATCTGCACAATGGTCTGCGCATCCACGCCCATGCTCGACCATTGCTGGCTTAACTGCCGATTTACCAGATTCTGCCAGAGATCGTCGTAGAAACTACCCGCGTGGAACCAGAACCGCATGGCAAAAAGGACGATGCCAGTGGTGGCGGCGGCCATCCAGCCGCCCAGCACCCCGGTGACCAGGCCAATGCGGGCTCCCGCGCCGATGGTAATCCAGGCCGGTCTCTGACTGCGCACATAGAGGACCACAGCCCACGCGCCGGTTGCAGCCATCAAAGGCAAACCGAGAATACTGATCGGCGATAGCATGTTGCACAGCAGGCCCGCAGGAATCGCCAGCATCAGGGCGGACCGCAAGGCCATCTTCCAATCTACGCTGCTCGCATCCCGCACAGCCTCATTCCAACGATCGGGCTGACCCTGTCCCTGGGAACCGTCCGCCGTATAGACCAGTTGCGGCAGTCCGCAAACCGGGCAATAACAGTTTTCCGCCTGGACAGTCTGGTTGCAGCGCGTACAGGTAATCTCCATACACTCTAAAGCCTATCTTATTTGGCCACGGGAGAGGCGGACCGGTAAAGGCAGCAAAAACGATTTTGCGCTTTCTTCTAACTCGCGAGTTGGTCCGTCGACTGATCCAGGGGCTTGCTGAGCTTTGCGGTTACGATATCGACCGCAGCCTGGACGGCCTCTTCCAGCGTCATATCGGTCGAGTCCAAAACAACTGCATCGGCGGCCGCCCTGAGCGGCGAATCGGCGCGGGTGCGATCGCGTTGGTCACGGGCGCGCAGATCTTGGATTACTTCTTCGGGTTGAATTTCCGGTTTACGACTGCTCCCGCCTAGCTGATCGTACCGGCGCAGCCCGCGCACCTCGGGAGCCGCGTCCAGAAAAATCTTCACTTCGGCATGGGGAAAGACGACCGTGCCGATGTCGCGGCCCTCCATGACCACGCCTCCCTTTTCACCCAGTTGCTGCTGAAGGCGAACCATCCAGACGCGAATGGCGGGAAAAACGCTTACCCGCGAGGCGGCATCGGTAACGATTTGATTGCGGAGCAGGCCCGTGACATCTTCACCGTCGAGCAGGACGCGGTTGTCCTCCTCGCCCGGCTCGAGAGTAATTGTGGTTTCAGAAGCAAGCGCTTCCAGGCCCTTGCTGTCGTCCAAAGGCAGTCCGGCGCGAAGAGCCTTCAGGGCGAAGGCACGATACATTGCACCGGTTTCCAGGTTGAGCAGGCCGAAATGACTCGCCAGACGCCGGGCAATGGTGCTCTTGCCGGCGCCGGATGGCCCATCAATCGCCACAATCATCGTTCGCCCCGGAACGTCAGAGCAAAAGGAGCTGTCCTCGGCACTCATCCGCGCTTCTTCGTGCTCGGCCCGGCGTTCTTTTTCGCCGGCGCGGTAAAGCCATACCGCTTCTCGTTGCCGGCCTTGGCGCCGGCCGCCAAAGCAGGCTCGCGGCTGCTGCCTGCAGAGCGCGAATCGGGCCGCGCATCTTTCCTGGCGGTGCCGCCATTGCGAAGAAGGCCGACGCCGCGTACTGTCGCGCCAGGCTTGCCAGCCGGTTTGACGCCATTGCGATGCCCGTTACCATTCCCATTGCGAGGGCTCGTCGCCGTCGCAGAAAGTTTGCCGTTTCGAACTCCAATTGAGACCTTGGATGTATGGTTGCGGCCGCTTCCATTTCCATTGCCACGGGTTCCGCTTGTCGAACTGGAAACAGTGTGTGAGCCCGCGCGCTTACCATTGCTGGGCTTGGCTCCATTCCCGTTCCAGCGTGCTCCAGAGCCCGGGCGCGAACCATTGGCTGAGCGCCCTGCCGAGGGCCGGGCAGAAGAGCTCCGGGATTCGGGGCCTGAACGACGGGTAGTGCGGCTGCTTGAGGAGCCTTGTGCCGGTTTGCGGTCGCGCGAGTGGGTTGCCGGACGACTGAAGTGAGGCCGTGCCGCCAAGGGCTTTCCCGCCGTCACGGGCTTGTGATCGGAGGGCGTCCGAAGCGCGTTCGTTTCCGGCGCCTTGACCGGAACCGCCGGTACGAACGAGGTTGTCACGGCCGGCGGCTGCGGCGCCCGGTCATAGATATCCTCTTCGTGCTCATGGGAATGCAGGAAATAGGCTGAGGCCGGCATGGAAGAGCTGGCATAAGCCGTAGGAGGCAAGGCGAATTCCGGCAGCGTTCCGGCTACGTAGAAGTGCGGAGCATGGCCGAGCGATATGGTATGGACCTGGCGTGTAGCCACCAACCCCCGCAGCACTTCGCGAACCTTGCTGCGCGCCGTCAGAGGCGCCAGGAACATCTCCACCTCTTCCATGCTGGCGGCGATCACCGCCTGCAGGTAAATAGAGGCGAGCACGGAGATGGCGGTCACCTGTGCGGTAGACGCGCCTTCCGCAATGGCCTTTTGGAAACGAGTACGCAGCAGTTGCCACTTGGGAGTCTCGCCGGGCGCAGATATCACCGGAATGATGCGAAGCTGTTGCCAGAGCTCGGTAATGGCGCGAAGAACTGCGCCTTCAGTGACTTCGCGGCCCAATGCGTGCTTCAGCGCCGGGATGGTGGTGTCGCCCGCCTCAAGCAGTTTGTATGTCTGGACGGCGAGCTGCGAAACCTGACGGGAGCCGGTAAGCTGCGGGCTGCGGCGCCAGTCACGATCTCCGCGAAGTGCGTATACGTAGGGTAGAACCCACGCCGCCACAACAAAGTCTGGCTGCTCGCCGGGTTGTCCCAGCAGGTTCAAGCGCACTGCCACGCCGTCTGTCTCCAGGCGTACCAGTAACTCCTCGGTAAGCGCGATGTGTTTGGGGTCGGGGGTCAGATTCCGTTGACCTGCAATGGCCTCAACGAAGGAAGGCGCAATGGATGAGGCGAACTGCCGTCGGGGCAGGAAGAGACACAAGCCGGTCTCCTCAATCCATACGCGGGCGTCTTCAAGGGTGAGGGCCCCATGTCCGTTCAAGCGCATCCTTTCGGCGCGCGATGCTTCCAATTGTTCTGCTGTCAAAGAAAAACCTCACTTCCAGGCTGGCGATCAGGCGTTTTTCAGGAACACCGCAGGGTCACCTGAGCTCTTGTATCGTCTTGGCTTCCTGAAGGTTACGTCGGGTCGGCTCTTCGGCCTTTACCCTGGCTGGCTGATCAAAACGCTACGCGCCGGGCTCCCTTGCGCTCCTGAGAGCGGCGGAAACCACCTACCCAAACCATTCTAAATGCGAATTAGATTCGATGGAAGGCCCGCAGTATCTCTTTCCACGAATAGAGCAAAGCTATTGGACGTCCGTGCGGGCAACTTGTTGGGTGCTCAGTCTTTGCAAGTTCCAGGAGTAACCACTCCATACGCACCGGGTCGAGCGCAGTATTGACTTTTATGGCCGAATGGCAGGCGATGGAGGCCGCAATCCGCGTCCGAAGCGCCGTAAGATCCTGATTTTGCTTGGCTTCGTAAGGATCGTCTAATCCGCCCGCGGATTGTTCTATGACCTCGCCGAGCGTCCGCTCCAGTTGAGCCCCATCCAGGCCCACTGGAGCGGCCTTGACTGCAAGTGTATGTGGGCCGAAGGGTTCCACCTCAAAGCCGTTGCGTTCCAGCTCTTCGGCGATGCCGGCAAAAACCACCATCTGTTCGGGCTTGAGTTCAACTAACAGGGGCATCAGTAACCTCTGCCGGTGCACTTTTTCTACCTGGCGGTCACGCAAAATTTTCTCAAAAAGAACTCTTTCATGAGCCACATGCTGGTCGATAATCCATAATCCGTCGTCCCCAGTGGCCAGAATGAACGACTCGCGCAGCTGCGCCAAGGGTTTCAGGGAGCCCAGGTGGTTCAGGCTGGCAGCCGCCTGCTCGGACTCGACTTGCGCAGTCGCGGCTGCCGCATCTTGACTATTTGCGGCAAAACTGCCCGGCCCTGGGCTGCAGTTCTCTGCTCCCGAGCCGGCTCCCGGCTGAAACAAAGCCGCGGCTGCCTCACCCCAGGCCTCCCGGTCGAAATTCTCAGGACGCAGGTCACCTGCGCTAAAGGGCAGACTGCCGGGAACCGGGGACGGCTGCCGCGGGGTCAACTGGAAGCGTTCAGCATCCGTCCACGCCGTCTGGAATGCCTCAGGATCGGAGTCCGGCTGCCGCGGAACCAGCGCAGAGTCTGGCGAACCAGGCAGCGGCGACGTGGCTGGAGGCATCAGCGACGGGCTGGCATTCGGTTGCGAGTCGAGCGCGGCCAGAAACCCGGCAGCGGGCCGGGCTTTGATGAGCGCCATGCGCAGGCTGTCGCGCACAAAGTCATGAATATGAGATTGCTGCCTGAATCTCACCTCGGTTTTAGCGGGGTGAACGTTCACGTCCACTTCTTCGGGCGGCATTTCCAGGAACAGCAGGACCACGGGAAAGCTGGTCGGCGGAATCACGTTGCGATAGGCCTCGGTGATGGCGTGCATCAGCAGGCGGTCGCGGATGAGGCGTTTGTTGACGAAGATGTAGATGGAGTTGCGGTTCAGCTTTTGCAACTCGGGCTTGGAGAAGAAGCCCGTGAGCCGCAATACGCCGGGATCGCGCTTCGGTTCGTCAGGATCCTTCTTCCACGGAGGCGGCTCCGGCAGGCCAGCGCGCTCCAGCGGTGTTTCGGCGGCCACGGGCAGCAACTGGCCCAATGTATCTTTCCCAAATATCTGGAAGATGCGCTCGGCGGTGCGAGTGACCGGCGGCGCGGAAACGATGGTATGTGTGGCAGAGATCAGCTCGAAATGCTTTTCCGGATGAACCAGCGCGTAATGCGTGACGAGAGCTGTGACGTGCGCCAACTCCGTGGACTCGGCGCGAAGAAACTTGCGGCGGGCCGGCGTGTTGAAAAACAGATCGGCAACAGAGATGGTGGTTCCGCGCGGCAGGGCCGCATCGTCGACATGCAGGATTTTGCCGCCTGCAATCTCGATCTTCGTTCCGGCCGCATCGTCGCCGGTCGCCGTTTCGAGCGTCACGCGAGCTACAGAGGCAATGGACGGCAGAGCCTCGCCGCGAAAGCCGAGAGTGGCAATCGACAGCAGATCGTCGGCGGTGCGGAGCTTTGAAGTCGCATGCCGCTCGAAGGCCAGCAGCGCATCGTCGCGGTTCATGCCTTGGCCGTCGTCGGCAACGCGGATGAGCTTTCGTCCCCCGGCCTCAACCTCAATGCGAATGCGGCTGGCGCCCGCGTCTAAGGCATTCTCCAGCAGTTCCTTCACCACCGAGGCCGGCCTGTCCACCACTTCGCCCGCGGCGATCTGGTTAGCAACCTGGTCGGGAAGTACGCGGATACGCCCCATAAGGATTCAGGGTAAACCAGGGATCGGGAATCGTGGGCCAGGAAAACCCGTCCGGTACTCAACCATCGCCTTCTCCGAGCGCGGGTGCGCGTCAAGAGAGGAAAGCTGCCTAATGCACTGCTCCGATCATCTCGTTGACGAACATCTTCCGAAAGCGCGGAAGGTCGAGGTCCATCTGTGCGTGCACCAGACGCACACCGGTGGCGGGCTTGAGCGCTTCGCTCCAAGTGAGCGTGTCGCCGTAGCTTGGCCCGTGGCTCAGGTCCACGTCCATATAGATCTGCTCTTCTTTCGTAATCAGCGCTGGGTTGACCCATGCGCAGGCGGTGAGCTCATCCCACATGTAGTAGCGGTCCTGGCTCCAAGCGGCAATGTAGCGGGCGGACGGCTTGTCCGATTTAGCGATGGCATCCAGCATCTGTTGCGTGAATGGCGCCTTGAGAGACACATCGGCGGTGGTGACATCGATGCGCGGCCAGTCTGCATGCAACACGATATGCGCGGCTTCGGGATCGAACCAGAGGTTGAACTCGTGGCGCGGGTTGGTGGCAAACTCCGGGTCGTCGGTCTGCGGATTCAGGCTTCCGCCCATCAGCGCAATTCCCTTGGTCAGCGAGGCAAATTCGGGGTCGATGGCGATGGCGAGCGCAATGTTGGTCAGCGGTCCGGCGGCGTAGATGGTGACTTCGTGCGGATGCGCGCGCACCTGGCGAACGAGAAAATGCGCGGCGTCTTCATTGATGGCCTTGATGGTGGGTTGCCCTTCAGGCATGGGCGGAATCTCGTATGGTCCGTGGGGCCGTGGTCTTTCAGCCGCGCCTTGCGTGGCATCCGCGGCGGTTACCGCAGGCGCCTGACGCCAGGCGCCCAGGTAGGATTGCTTGCCGTAAAGCGCATCCGCCAGCCGGGTTTCTTCCTGCGTGCGGATGAGCGGAAACACCGCGCCCCGCGCCACCGGCACATCGGTGTGCCCGGTCAGCTCCAACATGCGCAACGTGTGCAGCGTCTCTTCGTCGCGCCAAGCGTCGCCGGTGACGACGGTGATGCCCAAAACTTTGACCTGGGGCGCCTCAAGCAGCGCCATGATCGCCATCTGGTCGGAGCCGCCGGGGCCGGAGGCGTCCTGATCGACCAGTACCAGCCGCTTTTGCGCTCCGGAGACGAGTGGAGACACCAGAGCCCCGAGCGCCATCGTGACAATCAGAATCGCAATTCTCATAGGAGAATATTGTGGCATATCCGCGGCACGGATCCGATGCCGGCTACCTGCGTCCAAAGCCCCTCGGCTTCATCGGTTGCGCGACCGGCAGATTTGTCTTGCCCTCCGGATACACGGCCAGAAAGCGCTCCTGGCCTTCTCCGCTGCTGGCCGTCTCCACGCCTTCAATGGACTTGAAGGCGAGATGCAGCAGCCTGCGCTCGCGGCTGTTCATGGGCGGAAATGCGTAGGGCGTTCCACTCTTGATGACCTTGTCCGCGGCGATCTCGGCCTGCAGCCGCAGCTCCTGGGCCCGCAACGCCTTAAAGTTGGCGGCGTCAAAGCTCACCAGGTCGTTCTCGCGCTGATCGAGACGCAGCATCTGTGCGGCGATGGTCTCCAGCGCGCGCAGCAGTTCTCCATTGTGCTGGGTCACCAGCGGCACATCCGGTCCGCCAAGTTCTACATAAATCTGGCGGGCCTCCAGGCCCTCGGGGTCGCGCGCGCCATCTCCCGCTGTGATGCGATATTTGAGGCGCAATCCCCCCAGCTTGTTTAGCGAAGCAAGAAATCCAGCAATCTTTTGGGCAGCTTGTTCGAGGTCGGCAATCGGCATAACTCATTAGTATCGCAGAGCCGGGCCGTGAGTGTGCGGAGAAATCTGGCGAACGGGAGGGCCGATGACTGGATTCGCGGGTAGAAGCATCTGAAGTTTTTGTCACATTCGGTAAAAACTCCGACGCGGATTGTATGCTTTTGAGTGTGAGCATGCGGATCATTCTCAGGGCGGGCAAAACCCAGCGTCTATCTCGACCTCTACCCGGTTTGACCGTCCTCATGTTTCTCGTCACCGCAACCGTTCCATTGGTCCAATCCCAGGCGCCGGACGGAGCTGCCGCTCCCACGGCCGGACCCACAGTCATCACCCTTGAGGAGGCGATCCGGCGCGCCGAGGCGAACGAGCCTACCTACGCCGCCGCTGTGGCCCAGAGCAAGGCCTCGGCCCTTGACCTCTCGATTGCGCGCGGCGGCCTGTTGCCCAGCGTGGCGTATCACAACCAGGCTCTCTACACGCAGCCCAATGGATTGCGGAACCAAGCCGGGCAAGGGGCCTCGGCCCAGCCTGCGCCCAAGTTCATCGCCAACAATGCTGTGCGCGAGTATGCCAGCCAGGGCTCAATCAACGAGACGCTCGGGCTGGCAGGATGGGCCGGTGTACGCCGGGCCGATGCGGCGTCGGCGATGGCTGGAGCCGAACTTGAGGTCTCGCGGCGCGGCCTCGTCGCGGCGGTCACCGGGCTTTTCTACGGCTCGCTGGCGGCGGATCATAAACTGGCTGTCGCCGAACGGGCAGACCAGGAAGCAGCGGATTTTACGAAATTGACGGGTGAGCGCGAACAGGCGCGCGAGGCGGCGCATGCCGACGTGGTGAAGGCGCAACTGGCAGAGCAGCAGCGCCAGCGCGACATGGAAGACGCGAAGGTGTCTGCCGAAAAGGCGAGGCTGGAACTGGGCGTGCTGCTGTTTCCCGACCCGCGCACTGCATACACGCTGCAGGCGTCTGCCGACACGCCGCCACTCGCCTCCCGCGACGATGTCGAGCAGGCCGCGGCCAAGAACAAACCCGAGTTGAAGAGCGCGCTGGCCGCGCTGGAAGTGAGCAACGCCGATGTGCTGGCGGCGCGGGCTGCCTACCTGCCGGACCTGGGGTTGAACGTAACCTACGGCATCGACGCTCCGCAGGTGGCCGTCAACGGTCCCGACGGCGTGCACAATCTGGGTTACTCGGCTGCCATTACGCTCGACATTCCGGTGTGGGACTGGCTTTCGACGCAGCACAAGATCAAGCAAAGCGAGATTCGCCGTGACGCCGCGAAGGTGGTGCTGAGCGCCACGCAGCGACAGTTGATTGCACGATTGGATGAGGCGTATTCCGAGGCCGAAGCGGCGCGGGACCAACTCGCCTCGTTGGATTTGAGCGCAGCCACTGCCGCTGAGAGTTTGAAACTGACCAAACTGCGCTACAGCGGCGGCGAGGCAACGGTGCTGGAAGTGGTGGATGCGCAAAATGCCTATGTGCTGGCCGAGAACGCGCGCGAGGATGGAAGAGTGCGCTATGAGGCCGCGCGGGCCAATCTGCAAACACTGACCGGAACCCTGTAATGCGGACCCGAGCGGGAAGATGAGAAGAGCGATGAGTGGATTTGCACGATTGCCGAGACGGGGTCGAACCTCTCAAGGGGTTTCCATCCTGCCGCGCTGGATTCTGCTTGGCGCCGCGGCGCTTTCGCTGGCGCTCGTGCCAGGCTGCAAGAAAGAAACCGCGCCGGAGACGCAGGTGACCGTACAAGCCGAGCATCCGAAGCAGGGGCCGATTACCGAGCACATTACGGCCGACGCGGTGTTGACGCCGCTGGCCCAGGCAGCTATCGAGCCCAAGATCGGCGCGCCGCTGCGCAAGTTCTATGTGCAACGGGGATCGCGTGTGAAGGCCGGCGAGTTGCTGGCCACTCTGGAGAACAACGATCTGGCCGCGGCGGCAATGGACAACAAAGGCACGTACATGGCAGCGCAGGCAGCCTACGATACGGCGACCAAGGCGCAGGTGCCGGAAGACACGCTCAAGGCGGAGTCGGATCTGGCGCAGGCCAAGGCGAATCTCGATTTGAACCTGAGCATCGTGAAAAGCCGCAAGCAACTGCTCGCCGAGGGCGCGATTCCCGGCCGCGATCTGGACACCGCCAACGCCGCGCTGGTGCAGGCGCAGGCGGCCTATGACGCGGCAGCGAAGCATCTGGAATCGGTGCACAGCGTGAGCCGCGAAGCTGCGCTCAAAGCCGCGCAGGGGCAGTTGACCTCGGCCGAAGGAAAGTACAAGGGCGCCGAGGCGGCAGTAAATTACTCGGAGATTCGCAGTCCCATCGACGGCGTGGTGACCGATAGGCCGCTCTTCGCCGGCGAAACCGCGGCGGCCGGAGCTCCGTTGATTACGGTGATGGATACCTCCACGCTGCTGGCCAAGACGCACGTGGCGCAAAGCCTTGCCCAGCAGATGAAGGTGGGCGACGATGCGCAAATGAGTGTACCCGGAGCCGCCGATCCCGTTGCCGCCAAGGTTTCGCTCATCAGTCCCGCGCTTGACCCCGGCAGCACCACCGTCGAAGTCTGGCTCAAGATCGACAACAAGGCGGCCAGGCTCAAGGTGGGCACGCCGGTCAAGGTCTCGATCACGGGCAGGACCGTTTCCAGGGCATGGAAGATTCCCGCCGCCGCTATCCTTACGGCGCAGGACGGTAGCAAATCCGTGATGGTGGTGGGCGACGACGGCACTGCGCACCGGAAGCCCGTGACCCTCGGCATCGAAGACGGCGACGATGTGCAAGTGGCATGCGGCCTTGCGGCGACCGACCTCGTCATCACCAGCGGAGCCTACGGCCTGGATGAAGGCACAAAAGTAAAAGTGGGTCCGGCTGACGACAAGGGCGGAAGGGCGGAGTGATGCCGAACGAAGAGCCCGGCGCTTCTGCAAAGACGGACGACGGCCAAAAGCCCTTCTGGCTGGCCCGTTTCACGCACACCATCTTCTTCTTTGCCGCAGTGCTTACCGTGGCTGGCATTTACTTTGCATTGCAGGTGCCCATCTCGGTTTTTCCTGAGACAAACTTTCCGCGCGTGGTCGTCGGCGTCGACAACGGCGTGATGCCCGTGGAGCAAATGCAGGTGACCATCACCAAGCCCATTGAAGACGCCGTGAACGCGGTGCCGGGCCTGGCCACCGTGCGCTCGACGACCAGCCGCGGTCAGGCGGAAGTGAGCCTGTTCTTCGACTGGAACGTGGACATGTATCAGTCGCTCCAGTTGGTGGATGCGGCGCTGAGCAAGGTTGAGCAGACTCTGCCGCCTACGGCCAAAATCACCACCCATCGGCTTACGTTTGCGACGTTTCCGATTCTCGGCTACAGCCTTACCTCGGACACCGTTCCGCTGACGCAGCTTTGGGAGATTGCCACCTACGACCTGAAGCCGCCGTTGAATCGCGTGGCAGGCGTCAGCACCGTGACCGTCCAGGGCAGCCAGGTGCCTGAGTTTCATGTGATTCCGAATCTTGCCCTGCTCGAAAATTCAGGCGTCACCATTCCAGACCTGGTGAATGCGATCCAGGCTTCGAATATTGTGGACTCACCCGGCTTGTACGAAGCCAACCACCAGTTGATTCTGAGCCTGGTAGGCGCGCAGGTGCACAACGCCACCGAACTGCGCCAACTGGTGGTGAAGACCACGGCCGCCGGCGCTCCGGTGCGCATTGCCGATGTGGCTACGGTCGAGCCGGGGATCATGCCTGTCTACACCACGGTCACCGCCAACGGCAAAGATGCGGTGCTGCTCAATATCGCCCGACAGCCCTCTAGCAACACGGTCGCCGTAGCCGATGCAGTTGCCGCGCAGGTGGCTGAACTGCGCGGCAAGCTGCCGGCGGGCGTTAAACTCGAGCTTTTCTACGACCAGTCGCAACTGGTGCGCGACTCCATTTCCAGCGTGCGCGATGCAATCTTCATTGGCCTCATCCTCGCATGCATCATCCTCTTCCTCTTCCTGCGCGACTGGACCTCCTCGCTGATTGCCGGGCTGGTCATTCCGGTCACCCTCGCAGTTACGGTGCTGGTGCTTTGGGCTATCGGGCAGAGCTTCAACCTGATGACACTGGGCGGCTTGGCCGCGGCCATCGGTCTGGTCATCGACGACGCCATTGTGGTAGTCGAAAACATCGTGATGCATCGCGACGCAGGCGAACCCCGCGGCGAAGCCGTGCGCAAGGCGCTCAAAGAAATCACCACTCCGCTGATCGGTTCAACCATTACGCCGGTGGTCGTTTTCCTGCCCCTGGTTTCAGTCAGTGGTGTCACCGGCAGCTTTTTTCGGGCGCTCGCCATCACCATGACCGCGGCGCTGCTCACCTCACTCATGCTCGCCCTGACCTGGACTCCTAGCCTGAGCATCATGCTGCTGAAGAATCGGGAGACCGAAGTGGAGCGGGAGGAGCACCAGCCAAGGAATGTGCTGACCCAAGTGCTGCAATTTCACAAACGGGCACTCGATTGGGCGTTAGCCAAACCGCTGTGGGTTAGCGCGGCTTGTTTGCTGCTGGTTGTCGCCACCTGGGCCGGCTACCAGGCACTCGGCTCAGACCTGTTGCCGCAGATGGACGAGGGTGGCTTCATCCTCGACTACATCATGCCCGCCGGCAGCTCCCTCAGCGAGACCAACCGGGTTCTCGATCACGTCGAACGCATTTTGCGCGCGACACCCGAAGTCGAAATCACATCTCGCCGGACCGGCCTGCAAATGGGCCTGGCCGCGGTGACCGAGGCCAACACCGGCGACTTCACGGTGAAGCTGAAGGCGAAGCGCAGACGCTCGGTCTGGGATGTGATGGAGGATGTGCGCCAGCAGGTGAAAACGACCGAACCGGAACTGGACGTCGAGCTGACCCAGGTCTTGCAGGACAACATCAACGACCTGTCCAATGCGCCGGAGCCAATCCAGATCAAGCTTTTCGCCGACGATCCGGAGTTGCTGGCGCAACTCGGTCCCAGGGTAGGCGACGCCATCGCGAAGATTCCCGGCGTAGTCGATGTCGAAAACGGCATCGACAATACCATCAGCGGCCCGGCCACCAACTTTCAGGTCGACCCCGTTGTCGCGGCTCGTCTCGGCTTTACCCCGGCGGAGATCTCCGAGGACGCGACCTCCATACTCGACGGCATTGCCACCGCCGATCCGCTCATCGCGAACGACCGCCCCTATACCATCCGCGTGCGCCTCGGCGACGAAACCCGTAACTCGCTGGACGCAATCAAGAACACGGTGTTCTTAAGCGCATCTGGCCACACTGCGTCTCTCGGCTCGCTGGCCGAGGTGCAGCAGTTGCCGCCGCAAAACGAAATCCGCCGCGAAAACCTGCAACGGCTCGTGGTGGTAACAGGCGACCTGGAAGGCTCCGACCTTGGCAGCGCGATGGCAAAGGTTCAGCAAACGGTCGCCGGCCTTCATTTGCCCGCCAAGGTGCGCGTCACGTACGGAGGCACGTACGAGGAGCAGCAGAAATCCTTTCGCGATCTGCTGCGCGTGTTGCTGCTGGCGCTGGCGCTGGTCTTCGGCGTGCTGCTCACGGAGTTCCGCAACTTCCCCGCGCCCATCGCCATCCTCACTTCGTCGGTGCTCTCCATCTCCGGCGTCATCCTGGCGCTGCTCGTCACCAGGACAACCTTCAATGTCGCTTCATTCATGGGGCTCATCATGGTCATCGGCATCGTAGCCAAGAACGGCATTCTGCTGCTTGACGCCGATGAGAAGTTCCGCGCCCAGGGCGCATCCCCGCACGATGCCATGCTTCAGGCGGCCCAGCGCCGCCTGCGCCCCATCGTCATGACAGCAGTCGCCGCCGTTTGCGGCATGTTGCCGTTGGCCTTTGCGCTCGGCGCAGGCTCGCAGATGCTGCAGCCGCTTGCGATCGCCGTCATTGGCGGCCTCACCATCTCCATGGTGCTCAGCCTGGTCGTCACGCCGCTGGTTTACTTCCTGCTGACCCGCCACCGCGGGGCACAAGCCGGGTGGTGTCTTAAATGTGCGTTGGTGGAAAACAACTAGCGGTTGCTTTTCATTCCTGAGGCTCCTATCGTCAAGCTATGCCATCGAACAGAACGGAACTCGCAACGCTCAAGAATCTAATCTCCCAGGCCGACAGGATTTTGGCCACCGCCCCCGAGCTGCCTGAGAACCGCACAGCAGCTTGCCGGGAGGTTTTGGGCGCGGCGCTAGCCCTCACGGACGATCTGCTCAAACAGGCCAGCCCCACCACGTCAGCCGCGCTTCTAGGCCGCAAGGGTGGTTCCGCTACCGCCCGTAGGCATGGACCCGAGCATTACCGCGCCATGGCCGCAAAGCGCAAGACACACGGCGGCGGAAGACCTAGAAAGAAAGCCGAGTAGGTTTACTTCTTTGGCGGTGGTGGAGGTGGTGGTTTCGGTGGTGGCGGGGCAGGCTTAGGCATCGGAGGCCAACTTTTCTCCGTTAGAATTTCCTTGCCACTGCTCTCGCTCATGCGTTCGACAGCCCTCTGAGCTTAAACACATGATCCTCCCAACGCTCCATCCTTTTCGGGTCATTGGGCGCATCGGTGGATGCTAGTTCTGAGAATTCTGCTTCGCGGCGCTGCAAGTCTTCGAGTTCTAGTTCTGCATCATCCGCGTATGTGTGGTTCCACAGCCTCTTGTAATCATCGGCAATCCGAGCCCAGGCAGATTGCAATTTAACCATGGTCCTGATCTTGGAATCCATGTTCACAGCAATTGAATACGCAGTCGCAATCGCGACTAGAACTGAAAGGGCTATCGGTACAAGAACAGGGGACTTCGCAATCAGAGTTGCGGCCGCCCCGGATGAAAGAAAAAAAGACACACCTGTAATCCACTGCTTTTGACGAGTGTAGACATTCGCGAGATCGGCGAAATAGAGGGATCTGGTCTCGGCATAAATCTGCCACTTCCACACGTCCTCGATTTGCTCTTGGTTCAACATCTCCGCCCCTCTATATCATTCTAGCCTAATCCGATTTTCAACGCCTAAGAAGGCTCCCAGCCGCTAAAATGGTTCAACTCAAAAACGAAAGCCCGGCGCGATGGCCGGGGCTCTCGACGTGCGGCTGGTTACCCACATCGTAAGCCCTCCACCGTGCCGGTGCAAGGGTGCGCCGTGGACAAACCACGGGGAAGTTTCAAAGACCAATGGATGGAAGTTCTCCGTCGAAACCAAGAGCGGCGGGATGAACTCGACCTTGAGCGCCAAAAGGCTGAAATCCGCGCACAGTCCTATGCCCTCGTCTGGAAAGGCACTTCTGCCGAACTCGTATCAACCATAACGAGATGGTATAAAGCCGGATGGATTGAGGCTCAAAGCGTACAAGATGCTTTGGAGCGGGCATCGATCCACTTCGTAGACTCACAAGGTAACGCTGTGACTCATCCGCCCATTTTGGCGGTCGACTTACCATCCCCCGATCCGTCCGCCTCGACCCCGCGTGAGGCATTCATCTTGCCCCTACTGGAAAACAAAGGATGGTCTGTTCTCGACTGGGCAAATGAAGCGAACGTGGCCTACCACACTGCGGCTGACTACCTTTCAGGGACCACGAAGCCATACCGCTCTAGTCGGGCCAAACTGGCGAAGGCCCTTGGCCTTACAGCTAACCAATTGCCGACCTGACAGATCGGCTCGAAACTGCAATAGTCTGCAAACTATGCAATAACTCTGCAATTCCCGCAAAATCCGCCACAATTGCAAACTCTGCAAAAGACTTCTCTGGGTCCACACTGACTCTGCGATGCGCCCTGCCTGATAGTTGGCATATCGAAAGGGGCACGCCGATGACATGGAATCGCGGACCACCAAAATATCGCTCCGAAAGGGGCATTTTCAATGCACTTTTTCGTTGACAAACAACTATCGCTAGCAGTATTATGTTTACATGATGAGCGATACAAAATCCGCAATGACTATAACTTGCGAGGCGTGCAACATGGATTGCCAACGCTTTGGAAAACATCGCAATGGACTTCGCCGGTTCCGCTGCCCGAACTGCAAAAAGACTTACACCGAGGCCCACAAGCGGGTTCTTGATTCGATGTACATCCCCCAGGAAAAAGCCATCCTGGCCCTTCGCCTTTTGCTCGAAGGCAACTCGATCCGCAGCACTGAACGGATTACCGATCTGAACGTCAACACACTGATGAGCCTCTTGGTTAAGGCCGGAGATCGCTGCCAGACGTTGATGGTTTCGAAGATTCAGAGCCTCCACGTTCAGGATGTAGAGGCGGATGAGATTTGGGGCTATGTGGGCAAGAAGGAAGGCCACAAGTCCGACGACGACGGCGCAGAAGTGGGAGACGCCTATTGCTTCATCGGTATGGAGCGGAACACGAAACTGGTTCTGGCCTATCACCTGGGCAAGCGCACAGCGAAGTCCACAGACGCATTCATCGGCAAGCTGGCCTATGCCACGGCACCGTTCAATCGCTTCCAGTTGACCACCGACGGATTCAGCCCCTACGTGAGCGCCGTCAAGCTGCTGCTGAGAGATCGGGTTGACTTTGCCCAGTTAATCAAAGTCTACGGATCGCCCCGCGATGGGGAGCAACGCTACAGCCCCGCAGAGGTTGTGGATTCAGTCCCAGTCGAGATCATGGGAAGGCCGGTTGCAGACCGCATCTGCACATCGCACATTGAGCGCCAGAACCTGAGCGTGAGAATGGGAATGCGCCGTATGACTCGGCTAACGAATGGCTTCTCTAAGAAGTGGGAGAACCTGGAGGCAGCCTACGCGCTCTGGTTCGCCTATTACAACTTCTGCCGGGTCCACAAGACCCTGAGAGTGACTCCCGCGATGGAAGCTGGGATCACAGATCACGTCTGGACAATTGCAGAGTTGATCGCCTAATCCACCCCGGCCAGTAGCTCCGACATTTTGAGGTTCAGAGCCTTGGCGATGGCCCGGATGCTTTGGAGTGTGAGGTTTCTCTCCCCACGCTCCACCTGGCCGATGTACGTCCAGTGCAACTCGCTGGCAGCCGCAAGATCCTCTTGGGACCATTCCCGCTCTTTCCGCAATTGGCGAACGCGGGCTCCGAGAGCGGCTTGGATGTTCTTTGCCACCCTTGAAGTTTCGAGAATTGATACTCACAGTCACTAGAGACTCTGAGTATTATTTTGTGGTATCGTGTTGGCCATGCCTCTCATTCAGTGCAAGGAATGCAATGCCCAAATCTCCTCGGATGCGAGGGTTTGCCCTCACTGCGGTAAGAAGTTGCGCATGGGAGCTATAGCCAAAACATTCCTAATCTTGTTTTGCCTTTTTGGGGGAATCATGCTGATCGGTTTCATCGGCGAAATGTCAGAAACAGCAAAGCAGGCGAATGGGGCCAAACCAGAGGTGCCAAAGGCAGCCGAGACACCTCAGAAAGAATCTTGGAACTACGGTCAAACCACAGACAAGATGACTGGAAAGGTTACAAAGTTTGCTTGCCTGGACTCAGAGGACCAACTGCAATTTGGGTTTCCTTACGATGGAGGATCGACAGGGACCATTTGTCTCCGCCGTCGGCAGGAGTTAGAGGCATTCTTTAAAATCGACAAGGGTCAGATTCTTTGCGGTGTGGACGAATGCGAGGCAACCTTGAGGGTCGATGGAGGGCAGCCATTCACAATGAACGGCTCAGAATCAAGCGATGGGGACTCGCGCTTTATGTTTTTTGACTCAGCTTCACGCCTCTTGGCTCTCGCAAGGAAGGCGAAGGAAATCAAGGTTGAAACGCTCTATTTCGAAGAGGGCAGCAAAACCCTGACATTCGCGCCAAACCAACCGCTCGATCCAAAGTGGTAGACAACCTCATCTTACGAGGCTATTCTGTGCGCTCCCCTAAAAGGAGAACGCCAATGTCCTATCAATCAGCCAGGAAAAACTTTGCTGAAAACATTCAACTCATCGGGCCGCAGCCCATGGACGACCCCTTGAATTGGAACCTCAACAACGGCCTGATCAATCTGACAAATGCTATACAGCAGGATTTGGCTGAAATGAATCAGCGGTTGAAGCAGGTTTCTGCTTTTCTCGCACAGCGTCGATAGCGCGCTGCGCTTCACTAGCTGTTTTACCGATAAGCTGTTCCAGCGGAACAGGCCAGGAAGTTGTTTTCTTCATTATTTCATCCCCTTTTCCGACCAACGCACATTTAAGACACCACCACAAGCCGAGGAACTGGCATAGAGCGTGGGAGAATAGACCTATGTCGCCTGCCGATTCCATCCTGCTCACTGCCGCCCAGGCCCGTGTTCTGGGCGCGCTTGTCGAAAAGGAAGTCACCACTCCCGATTACTATCCGCTCTCTCTCAATGCATTGATCAACGCATGCAATCAGCGCTCGAACCGCGAGCCGGTGATGAACCTGGATGAAGACGATGTGCGCCAGGCCCTGCATGGTCTTGAGGACAAGCGCCTCGCCGGTCGCGCGCGCTCGGCCGACGGCCGCGTGACCAAGTACGAGCACTGGCTTGGCGAGGCGTTCAACTTCAGCCGCGCGGAGACGGCGCTGCTGTGCGTGCTACTGCTGCGCGGGCCGCAAACGCCCGGCGAACTTCGCGGCCGCACCGAACGCCTGCATAGCTTTGAAGAAATCTCCGATGTGCTTGCCGGCATACAAAAGCTGATGGACCGCGAGCCGCCGCTGGCCGCAGTTTTGCCGCGCCAGCCCGGCACCAAGGAAGCCCGCTACGCGCATCTGCTGTCGGGTCCGGTCGAGGGCATTCAATTCACTCCCGTCGAATCTGCTCCAGCGCACGATGCCTCTTCCGCCAGCAGCGCCTTCCAGCAGCGATTCGAATCCATCGAAGCCGCGGTGGAAGAACTCCGCCAGCAGATGGCAGCCCTCAACCAGAAGATCGACAACCTCTTCGGTTAAGCAGCTCGGCCCTACCCGGCCACCGGCCAGTTAATGCGCTGGTGGTAGTTGTAGACCATCAGGGTCAGGATACCGAACAGCATGGCCACGATCGCCAGCGGCGCGCCGTATGGATATCCTTCCGTCAGCGCGAAGCGGATGAGGATGATCGATACGATGAAGGCAGCATTGCGAAACACCATCTCATATTTTCCCGATACCGCCAGCGACAGGATCAGGATCAGCACATCGGTGAAGATCATCACCGTGAACACGTCGTTATAGAACGTAGTGGTGCTGGTGTCGATGGTGCCTTGCCCGGTCAGCAACAACCTGCCCACGGCAATGGCAAACAGGCCCAGATTGTAGGCGGCCATGGCCATCAGCAACGTGGCCAGACCCGCGGCCACCGCCCTCTTCTGTGCAATAAACCGCAGCGTTCCCCGCGTTGGCATCGAAGTGACCGAGACCCCTGTGCGCATCTGGGCCACGTGCTGAAACACCGTCACCAGAAAGAACATCAGGAATCCCGCCCACATATCCATAAACAGGGGCAGCGATTCCAACGTCAGCTTGTGCCCGATCACCAGGTCCCCGGCCTTGCCAATGTCCCGGAAAACATCGCGGATAAAGATCAGCGACACGATCTCGAATTGACTCGCAATCGAGCGCGTTGTCGAGGTCGGCAGCGCCGCAATGAGTACCAGGACTTCGTAAAACAGGATGAAGTTGAAGGGCGTTGAAATCGCCGTCAGATAATTCTGGCCGGCCTCGGCAATCAGTTGCGGCGGGTGCGCAAGTGTCCGGGCCAGGAGAATCAGCAGCAGGTGAATCGCAAACCCGGCAATGCTCAGGCGGATGGCCAGTTGCCTCATGGCCGTCCTGTTCGCTTCCGAGAAGATCAGGTCGTGCGCCGAATCGAGCCACTGCCATACGCGGCCAAGTCCGTTCCGGGCTTCCCGATCGGATTCATTGCGCACGTCCGCCATAAGGTATCTCGGTGTGTAGGGGTAGCTTAGCGCACCCGGTCGCCGTTGCATACACCTGGCCGTTGCCCAATGTTGGGGCGTGGGCATACAATTCGGCTGAAAATGTTTTCAGGAGATTTTTGCGATGCGACTTTACGCTCCACTTTCTTTTGCTGTCCTTGCATTGACTGCCTTCACCGCTGCCGCACAAACCGCTCCCAAGCCCTCGGCTTCCAACGCGCACCCGGTTAAGACTCGCGCCACCGCATCCCCGATCATCGCTCCTACCCCTCCCATGGGCTGGAATAGTTGGAACTTCTTTGCCGGCAAAGTGACCGACAAGGACATTCGTGCCGCTGCCGACCAGATTGTGGCTACAGGCATGAAAGACGCCGGCTACATCTACGTGAACATCGACGATACGTGGGAGGGCCAGCGCGATGCCGATGGCGTGCTGCACACCAACGACAAGTTTCCCGACATGAAGGCGCTGGCCGATTACGTCCACTCGAAGGGCCTGAAGCTCGGCATCTACTCCGGCCCGGGTTCCAAGACATGCGCCGGTTTCGCTGCGTCGCTCGATCACGAGGTTCAGGACGCACAACTCTATGCGTCATGGGGCATCGATTATCTCAAGTACGACCTGTGCAGCTTTCGCAAGGACGTGATGGCAGCCAAGGCCCCCGACGACAAGGCCGAGCAGATGCGCCTGATGGTCGCCGCATACGACAAGATGGGCAACGCGCTCAAGGAAAGCGGCAGGCCGATCGTCTATTCGCTCTGCCAGTACGGCTGGGACGCCCCATGGGAGTGGGCGCCCGCGCTTGGCGGCAACCTGTGGCGCACGACAGACGACGTGAAGGCCAACTGGATGAGCATTTACGACATCGTCAACCAGAACGCCGGACTAGCTAAATATGCCGGACCCGGCCACTGGAACGATCCAGACATGCTCGAAGTGGGCAACGGCAGGCTAACGCTGGCGGAAAATCGCTCGCACTTTTCCATGTGGGCCATGCTGGCTGCGCCACTGCTGGCCGGCAACGACCTGCCCAATATGAAGCCCGAGATCAAGGCCATCCTGACCAACAAAGCCGTTATCGCCATCGACCAGGACAAGCTGGGCCGCGAAGGCACTCGCGCTTACGCCGACGGGGAAGTCGAGGTCTGGACCCGGCGTCTCGCCGGCGGAGCGACGGCGATTGCGGTCCTCAATGTTGGTTCCGATCGCGTCGCAAGCCATCCTTTCCACCTGAGCCTCGCCAAGCTCGGCTTGAAGGGCCCCGACAAGGGCAAGGACCTCTGGACCGGCCAGGAAGTCACGCTCACCGACAACCAGCCGATCGAGTTGGCCAGCCACGACATTCTGCTGGTCAGGATCGACGCGCCGAAGTAGGCTTCGAGCAGCAAGGATAAAAGTGCCCAGCCGACGCCGCGAATCTGAGCGTTCAATACAATTACCTGGCGGAGTCTCTCGGGCGCGTGGCCTTTACGCCTGACAATATCCCAATGCCAATCATTACAATCGCACCCACAACAATCCAGTGCATTGGCATCCGCACCAGGTGCGCGGCGTACGCCAGTCCGATGATTACGATTGCGAACCCGGCAGAATAGAGTCCAAATGACATGAGATCTCCTTGGAAAGCGATTTTGCAGTTGCACGTCCGATCTCAGGGAGCAGATGACGGAGCCTGCTACTCAAACCAACTGGGCTCGTTTGGCGTTTCGTGCCTTGCTGGGAATATGGTCGAGCAGTTTGGGTCTTTCAGCGTTCTCCTCGGGCAACGAATCGTGCAGAACCACGTCGAGCAGCGAGGTGTGAACCCGAATGCGGCCGTTGTATTCGATGTAACCGAGCTTTCTGAAGCGGTTCATGAAGAAGCTCACCCGCGAGCGGGTTGTCCCAATCATCTCCGCAAGTGTTTCCTGGGTTACGTGGGGAATCAGCGGCTCCGGCTTCTCATCCTTCCCAAATTCGGCCATCAGGAGCAGTATCCTCGCCAGGCGCCTTTCGCTGGAGTTGAAGAGTTGATCGACGAGATCCGCCTGGGTGCGAATGCCCCTGGACAGGATGAAATGCATGAAGAAGTCGGAAAACGAATGTTCCTCATGCAGGATCTCGAGCATCCGGTCCCTCTCGATCCTGAGCACCATGCAGACGGAGACAGCCGACGCAGTGGCCGTTCGCATCGTTCCCGCTCCCGCCATCGCCTCCTCGCCAAAAAAGTCCCCTACAGTAAGCAGCGTGACCGTTGCTTCCTTTCCTCTTTTAGAAACAACGGTGAGTTTTGCATGGCCGTTCTGGAGATAAAACACGGCATCGGCCAAGCCCCCTTGATGAAAAATGGGCTGCTTGGCTGTGTGCCGGAGAATGCTGGTTCCAGGTCCCGCGGTAGCGAGAAAAGTCGCAGTCTCAAAATGCTTGCTGGTTACCCGATTCATTGAAGCGTCCTCCTTTTGCATGCGGTCCGGTTGTCAACGTGCCTTATCCGCGTTTCGCGCCGCTGAGATGGGCTGCGATTTCGCTTCCCCCTAAGCGCACAAGCTCGCACACTAGGACAGCGTTGCACCAATATAGGCGATAGTCTGAGCAGTTCAGACCACTGGCCTTTGTTGACTTGAGTCGCCATTTGGACGGACACAAGGCTGGAAGAGGGAGATGCAAGGAGGGCTGCCTGGCGTTCCGGCCGGCAGGTGGAGCTGGATTCCTAAAGCTTTTGGGTTCTTTGCACAGCCCGCACACCGGGCACGCGGCGGAGGCCGAGAACCATGCGGTTCAGGTGGCGCATATCTTCAGCTTCGACGACAAACTAGATGACAGCTTCGCCATCCTCGTCGTGGCGCATCTCCACGCCGCGAATGTTGGTGTTGTCGTCGGAGATGACGGCGGTGAGCTCCTTCAACATGCCGGTTCGGTCGTCGCAGAAGACGGTGATCTTGACCGGGTAGCGCTGCGGCTTGCCTGCCGACTGATCTCCCACGCGCGACCACTCGACGTTGATGCGGCGGTCGCTCTCGTAGAGAAGATTCTGCACGTTGGGACAACTGCGCGCATGAACGGCCACACCCTTGCCGCGCGTCACATAGCCGACGATTTCCTCGCCGCGAATCGGGTTGCAACATCGCGCCCGATAGACGAGCAGATCGTTCTGGCCTTCCACCTGAAGCGAGTCGGAACCGGTGAGGTGCAGTTTGCGCACCGCATCGGACATGCCGGCTTCGCCACCCGTACCGGGCTTGGTTTCCGGGCTCGGTTCCGCTTCGGCCAGGTTCGCGTAGCCCGGCGCAAGCTTGTTCAGAATCTGATGCGCCGAGTGTTTGCCCGAACCCAGCATAGCCAGCATGTCAGCGGCCGTGGCCACGCCGTACTCGTTGGCGATGCGGCCCAGGTCCACGTCGCCGATCTGGGTCATCGGCACTTTGAACTTGCGCGCTTCGCGCTCCAGCAGCTTGCGTCCGATCTCGACGGCGCGGCGCCGCTGGTCTTCATTAAGCCAATGCTTGATCTTGTTGCGCGCGCGTGGGCTCTTGACAAAGGTGAGCCAATCGCGGCTCGGTTTGTGATCCTTCTGCGTGACGATCTCGACGATGTCGCCCGTGCGCAGCTTGGTCCGCAGCGGAACCATGCGGCTGTTCACCTTTGCGCCCACGCAGGTGTGGCCTACTTCAGTGTGAATCGTGTAAGCAAAGTCGACCGGGGTAGCGTCGGCCGGAACCACAACCACCTTCCCCTTGGGCGTGAAGGTATAAACCTCGTCTGGATACAGGTCCATCTTCAGGCTGGAGAGGAACTCGTTGGGGTCGGTCATCTCCTTTTGCCATTCGACAAGCTGGCGAATCCAGTTCAGCCGCTCTTCATCGCGGGCCGTCACCACGCCTTCGCCGGCCTTGTACTTCCAGTGCGCTGCAATACCTTCCTCGGCGATGCGGTGCATCTCCTCGGTCCGGATTTGCACTTCGAATTGATGGCCACCTTCACCCATCACCGTGGTGTGCAACGACTGGTAGCGATTGGCGCGCGGAATGGCGATGAAGTCCTTGATCCGCCCCGGTACTGGGTGCCACAGAGTATGAATGAGTCCGAAGACCGCATAACACGCCGCCACGTCCTGGGTAATCACGCGCACGGCCAGCAGATCGTAGACCTGGTCGAATGAAACCTTCGAGCGTTCAATCTTTTGGAAGATGGAATAGAGCCGCTTGATGCGCCACTCCACGCGCGCTTCAATGCCGTTCTCGCGGAGCTGCTCCACCAGCGTTTCTTCCACGCCGCGCAGAAACTGCTCGCCTTCGATGCGCCGCGCTTCGACGGCGGCCGACACCTTCTCGTAGCTCACTGGGTCGGTGTATCGGAAGGCAAGATCCTCGAGTTCGCCGCGCACCTTGCCCATGCCCAACCGATGCGCGAGCGGCGCATAGATGTCCTGCGTCTCGCGCGCAATCGCTTCCTGCCGGTCCGGCTTCAGGTGTTCCAGGGTGCGCATGTTGTGCAGCCGGTCGGCCAGCTTGATGAGCACTACGCGCACATCGGACACCATGGCCAGCAGCATCTTGCGTACATTCTCGGCCTGGCGGTCTTCGCGATTGGCAAATTGGATCTTGTCGATCTTGGTGACGCCCTCTACGATGTGGGCCACCTGGTCGCCAAACTCCTCGCCGATCTCCTCGTTGGTAGCCGGTGTGTCCTCGACGGAGTCATGCAGCAGGCCCGCGGCGATGGAGGTCGCGTCCATCTTCATCTCCGCCAACACCTCGGCAACCTCCAGAGGATGAATGATGTACGGCTCGCCTGAGGCACGCATCTGGCCTTCATGATGCTTGACGCAGAAATCCCATGCCTTGCGGATAAGGCTGACATCTTCACTGGGGCGATTGGCTTGGACGTGGCGAAGAAGCGCTTCAAAGCGCTTGTCGATCGGTTCGAGACCGATCGTTTTGGGGGGTGGGGGGCGCACAAAGCCCGACGCATCATCCGTGGGAGCGGAGGACACGCTGGGAACTTCTTCCGGTATGGTTTGCCGGACAGTCGCCATGCTTCATTATAGGCCGCTTCCGTTCCACGCGCGCGAATGCGATGCCGGACAGGTCTGGAGAGCAACCGCTTGCATAAGACCTGCTTCCGGGCGGACGACTACATTCAGCTCGGCGTCAAGGTTCCGTCGAACGGAACTGCTGAAATGCTGTGCGGGGACCGGTTCTTGGTAAGATGAACCAAGCCAACTCACTGGATAGGCTACTCAGAGTCAGCAATTTGAGCCGCTGCCGCGAGACGATTCAGGCCAAGTAGGGGCCGGCGGCGCAAATCGCTCCCGGCTTGCGGGCTTATTGCCCAGAGGGAGCTTATGGCAAAGCCGCAAAAGCCACGGCCAGATACGAATCGGAAGGCCGACCGCGAGGTCCGGCCTGCAGCGCCCGCGAGACTGAATGCTCGCCTCGAAGCCGAGAGCATCGTGGCAGCCGCTCCCAAAGCACCGGGCAGTCTCGGAACTCTCAGCGGTCCAGGAGTCAAGTATCCAGGAGCCCAGGTGAACCGCCGTGCAGCAGATCGGCTGCGGGGCGGCCATCTGTGGGTCTACGCCTCAGACATTGAATCGGCGGAATTTCCCGCGGGCGCCCCTCCGGCACTGCTGCCCGTGGCCGACCATCGCGGCCTTCTGCTGGGCACGGCGCTTTACAGCCCTTCGTCGCAGATCGCCCTGCGCCTGGTCTCTCGCGAAGCCATAGGCGAGGCCGAATGGCTTCACCTGCTGGCCGAGAGGCTGCGGAAAGCCATCGCCCGGCGCAAACCGCTGCTGGACGAGCAGAACGACGCCTGCCGGCTCTGTTTCAGCGAGGCCGATGAACTGCCCGGCGTGGTTGTGGACAAGTATGCTGGTCTGGTCATTCTGCAACTTCTGGCGAAAGGACTCGACTCGGCCGCTGTGCAGGAGACGTGTGTCCGCGTGCTGCACGACGAGTTGCATCCAACCGCCATCCTGGAGCGCCCCGACCCACGCATGCGCGAGTTGGAGGGGCTGGCCGCTCCAAACCCGGAGCCGCTTTACGTGAAAGAAGCTTCCGCACCGGCTTCCACGCAGTTTCACCTCAACGGCCTCGTCTTCCACTACGACGCCAACGCGGGCCAAAAGACGGGCGCCTTTCTCGACCAGCGAACCAACTACGCCTCGGCCCGTGAATGGGCTCAGAAGCTGAGGGCCACAGATCGAGCACTCGACGTGTGCTGCTACCAGGGCGGCTTTGCGCTGCATCTGGCCCAGGTCTGCGGCCAGGTCACGGGCGTCGACGCCTCCCGCGCCTCGCTTGAGGTGGCGGAGCGGAACCTGGTAGCGAATCGATCCGGTCTTGCTGCCGAAGTGGATTGGGTGGAGGCCGACGCTTTTCAGATTATGCGCGACTGGTCCGACGCCGGCGAACAATTCGACTCTATCGTTCTCGATCCGCCGGCTTTCGCAAAGACAAAGCGGGCTGTCGAAGGCGCCTTGCGCGGTTACAAGGAGTTGAACCTGCGTGCGCTCAAAATGCTGCGTCCCGGCGGGCTGCTTGTCACCTGCTCCTGCTCACACCATGTGGGCTGGGCGGAATTGGAAGGCGCGGTTGCTTCAGCCGCTGCCGATGCGGGCCGGCGCGTGCGCCTGCTCGAACGCCGCGGCGCTGCTCCCGACCATCCGGTAGTGCTAAATCTGCCGGAGACCGAATATCTGAAATGCCTGGTGCTGGAAGCGGAATAATCAGGCGCGCGCAACGCGTTGGCTGGAATGCCCGCGTGGCATAAAACGCAAGAACCGCTCCAACCACGGACGGCGAGCCGCTTCCGGAGCGCCCTGCTTTTTAGGAGCAGTTGCCGTCCGCAGTTCTGCCAGAACGTCTTTTACCTGGGCCCGCAGAGTCTCAGCTTCAAAAGTGCAGGAGCGCAGATAGGCTGAGATGGTGAGCCCTGCCTGGGACGCGCGTTTCCGCAGTTGGTCGCACTCCGTTTTGCTAAGCCGGATGGTGATGCTGGCGCATTTCTTGTTCCGGTCAAGCGCCGTGGAGAAGACATCGGCGGGCTTGGCTTCTGCCCCTTCGCTCCATCCCGGCGCGGCCCACAGTTCCGCCGTTTGAGCTGAGGCAGCTGAATCGCCCTGAGGCGCATCCTTCGTTTGGCCGGCTGCGGAACCTGCTGCCTGCGTAAACGCCCAGTCACCGGCATCGGCTGAATTGTAGCGGGCATGGGAGCGCAGTGCGTGCTCATAGCTCAGTGTTGCCACGTCCTCGGCAAGATCGTCGTTATTCCAGGCGGTCCTCGGAGTAGGTGCAGTAAGGGCGGCCAGCAGCCCAGCAAAACTGGGAGGTGTGGAGGAGGGCGTATTCTCGGTTGTCTGCTGCATGGAATGGAGCATACTGCGCCCAGGCACAGTGACATTGAGGAAATTCCCATGCAGATCGATGTGCAAATCCCAGAGGCGGAAACACGAATCGCCATTCCCTGAATGAAACCAGCGATGAGAAAAACCTCAACACCGGTTTTGCAGTCACGCTGAGAGCGCCATGCCCGCGCCAGGATCGGGCAGTACGCACCCCGGCAGGCGTAGCAGCACGTTGACAGTTTCAACAGGCAACGGCCGGGCGAAAAGAAATCCCTGGCCAAAACGGCAACCCAGATCACGCAGCAAATGGTACTGCTCGCGGGTTTCAATGCCTTCTGCTACCACATCCATTCCCAGCACTCTGGCCAGTTCAATAATGGTGCGCACAATCTGTAGCGGCTGTTCGCCTTCCGTCATGCGCCCCACAAAGGAACGGTCGATTTTGAGTACATCGAGGGGGAAGGAATGCAAATAGCTGAGTGAACTATAGCCGGTGCCGAAGTCGTCCATCAGCAGCGAAACCCCGAGCCGCCTCAAGCTGCCCAGCACTTCAAGGGCGGTGCCCATGTTCGGAATCAAGCTGGATTCGGTCATTTCCAAACCGAGTTGCCGGCCTGAAACGTCGGATTGGCGCAGCAATGCCTCGACGTGGTCTGCCAGCCCCGCACGCGCAAACTGGCGTGCTGAGAGATTGACACAGACGCGCAGGGACTGGAGGGTGGGGTTGTCGACGCACCACCTCTTAATCTGCTTGCATACTTCAGACAGTCCCCAGTCTCCGATCGGCAGAATCAGCCCGCACTCCTCGGCGATAGGAATAAAGTCCATGGGCTGTACCAGCCCGCGCTGGGGATGCGACCAGCGAATCAGGGCCTCGAGGCCGACAATTCTCAACGTAGCGAGATCGACCTCCGGCTGATAGTAGAGCACGAACTCGCGCTGCTCGAGCGCGTGGCGAAGATCCGCTTCACGCGGCCATTTTTCCGGGATTTCTCCTTCTATGCGGGTCTGCCGAACCCCTGGCGCGGCCATGCTGTTGCGCAGTTGGCGCAGTTCCAACTGGCTGGCCGCCATATCGGCCAGGCTCTCGAGCATACGCAGTTCGTCCAGCGCCATGGCGCGCCGCGGCTGACAACCGAAAATCGTCAATGCTCCCAGAATCCTGCCGCAGGACGAGCGCACCGGCGCACTCGCGAAGGAGGCAACGTCCAAGCGCCGAAGAGTCATTCGGCCGCCTTCGAAATCCGGGTGCTTCGAGATATCCGGGACCACCACCGGCCCATCCTCGGCGAGCACCATCTCGAAGATCGACCGGCTTCGAGGCAGTTCGCGTACTGCCTCGCCCCAGTAGGATTTGATCCAGATGCGGCTCGCGTCGGCAAATCCCAGCAATACCGTGTCGGCGTGGAAATACGCGGCGCTGAGCCGCGTGATCGCATCAAAGCTGGGTTCCGGCTCAGTATCGAGAATCTCCGTAGCAGCAAGCGCGGTCAAGCGTGCGTCCTCTTGCGGCCAATCGATACTGCCGGTTTGCAGCTCTGCTGATGGCATCTTCTCCGGACTCCACGGCATCCCCGGCTCCTTGAGTCCAAATCGGCTCAGGGTCGCTTTATTGGCCGCTCACGATAAACGATCGCGGTTGCGGTCAGCAAAAGGACATCTATCCAACCTGACGCACAGGTTCTCTAGTTTCCTTATCGGAAGGGGAGACACGGTACATGAGTTTTCGCGAAAGTAGCGCGCCCCGGGTGCGTATCCGCCGTCACGCGGGCTCTCACTTTGGTGCGCTCGGCTGACCGGATTCAGTCCAAAGGAAAGTGAGTTGGTCCGCGTCATCCTGGATCTGTTGGTCCACACTTACTCCGGCCGAGTGCCCTCCGGCCAGGCTATAGTGCAGCAGCACGGGACGGCCGCCGGTAGAGGCCGCCTGCAACAGCGCCGTCATCTTGCGCGCATGAAGCGGGGCCACGCGCGTGTCGCTGTCGCCGGTGAAGAACAGCACCGCCGGATACCCAGTGCCCGGCTTCACGTTCTGGTAGGGCGAGTACTTGAGCAGATACGGAAACTGCTTTTCGTTGTCCGAGGAGCCATATTCCGTTACCCAATAGGAGCCCACCAGAAACTTCTGATAGCGCAGCATGTCCAATAGCGGATAGCCGCAGAGCACGGCTGAAAACAGATCGGGCCGCTGGGAGATTGCCGCGCCCATCAGCAGGCCGCCATTCGAACGGCCGGTAATGGCGAAGTGTTGCGGTGAAGTGTACTTGTTGGCGATAAGGTACTCGGCTGCCCCAAAGAAGTCGTCGAACACATTCTGCTTTTTCTCGAACATGGCCTGCTCGTGCCAGTTCTCGCCATATTCACCGCCGCCGCGCAGGTTGGGCAGCGCGAACCAGCCACCCTGTTCCATCCACCAAGCGTACTGCGGGTTCCATTCCGGCAGCTTGCTCAGATTGAAGCCGCCGTAGCCGGTCATCAGCAGCCGCTCGGTCCCGTCCTGCTTCAGTCCTTTCTTGCCGGCAATAAACATGGGGATGCTGACGCCATCCTTTGACTTGAAGAAGACCTGCCTGATCTCGTACTGGCTGGAGTCGAAGGGAACCTTGGGCTCAAAAAAGATATCCCGTTTGCCGGTAATCGTATCCAGCCTGTAGAGCGTGGGAGGCATGATGAACGATTGGAATTCAAAGTAACCGTACCGGTCTCGAGTCCGCCCGTTGACGCGGGAGGCAGAGCCGATGCCTTCGTAGTCAACGGCGCCTTCAGTCTTGCCGTCCAGCGAGTAAATCGAGGTTTCCGTCTTCACGTCTTTCAACCGGTTCACGTAGATTTTTCCGCCCACAATCGCCCAGTCGTCGATTGAATTGGGGCCCTCGGGCACAATCGGCTTCCACGCCTCGGGCATGACCCCCGGATCGGCCTTCATGATGCATCCGTTGGGCGCGTGGTAGTCGGTCTTTACATACCACGCTCCTCTGGCGTAGATCGCCGAGAACCGCGAATCCAGCCCCCAAATCAAAACATCGAAAGGCGATTCAGGCTTGGTCAGGTCGCGATACACAATGTCCACGCGCTTTGCCGGCACGCCGCGGTCGATCTCGACCACCAGGTAGCGGCCGTCATCGGTCACAGAGGCTCCAAAGAGATCGTCGCCGGTCAGCGGCTCGTCGCGAAACTCGCGGCCGAAGACAAGCGTGTCCCGCGCATTGCGCGTTCCAAACACGTGTTGATAAAGGAGGGTGCCCTCTTTGTTGTTGCGCGCGTAGTAGAGGCTGGCTCCATCCGGAGCGAACGCGATGCTCGTGTAGCGCGCCGCGGCTAGCTCATCTTCCATCGTCTTGCCGGTCGAGACATTCATGACATGCACGCTACTCTCGTCCGCTCCGCCATGCTGTACCGCATAAGCGAGCATTTTTCCGTCGCGGGAGACATCCTCGATGCGCACGGAGACGTTCGGGTCGGTACTAAGCACGGCCGGGTCAACCAGCCGCTTGTCTTTGCCGCTCCAACCGGTACGCACATAGATGGAGAACTGCTGTTCGCCGGCCAGCCGCTTCCTGAAAAAGTAACTTTCTCCGCGCTGCAAGGGCGAGTCGGCAGCGGAGACGTTTTCCAGATCGTCCAAATCGTCCACCACTTGCGGCCGAATGCGCGCCTGCTTCATATAGCGACCCGTGTAGGCATTCTCTGCGTCGATAAATGCGCGCGTTTCATCGCTCCTGGAGTTCTCAAGCCAGCGATAGTTGTCCACGACCTTAGTACCAAAGTAGTTGTCGGTCACCGGAGCGGCGGCGACCGCGGGCGGCTGCGGAAGCGTGATTCCATCGCGCCCGTGAATTGCCTGGCCGCCCAGACTCGCTCCAATCAATCCAAGAAACGCAATCCCCAGTCCGTATGTCCGCTGCATGCTACGCCTCCACAGGACAGAATACTCGCGTGGATTGCACATGCAGGTTCCCTTCGCGCGGCAATGTGACGAGTCCCGGTAGAATCAACACCAGTGGCAGAAGCGATTCCAACCAAGCCTTCTCCACGTTCGCGGTGGGCGCGCGGTCTCGCGCTGCTGCGGCCGTCGCATGCGCATTCTGTTTTTTCCGCCACCGTCGTCCTGATGTCATCCGCTTTTCTGTCGCGCATCATCGGGCTGGTGCGAGTCAAGTACATTGTGTGGCTCTTCGGCAGGGGCGTTGAGGCCGATGCATTCAACGCCGCCTTTGTATTGCCCGACATGATCTCCTACTTTCTGGTAGGCGGAGCAGCCTCCATCACATTTGTCACCATCCTCACCCGTTACCGCGAAGAAGGACGGCAAGAGGAGGGTGACCGTTCGCTTTCGGTCATCCTGACCACCATGTACCTGGTGCTGGGCGGGGCTATTGTTTTGGCCGAGATTGCCGCTCCGTGGTATGTCCATTGGTGGTTCGACGGCTTCGACGCGCAGAAGGCGGCGCTCTGCGTCAGCCTGACGCGGATTCTGCTGCCCGCGCAGCTATGCTTCTTTGCCGGCGGCGTCTTTGGCGCGGTATTGCTGGTGCGCAAGCAGTTCAACGTACAGGCAGTAACGCCCTTGATCTACGGCCTCGGCACCATCGCCGGCGGGCTGCTGCTGGTCGGGCGCATCGGCGTCTCCTCGCTGGCCATCGGCACTGTGGCCGGCGCATTTTTTGGTCCCTTCCTGCTGAATGCGGTTTTTGCCCGGCGGGCGGGCACGCGGTACCACGTGATTCTCGACTGGCATGACCAGGGGTTGCGCGAGTGGGTGCGCTTGTCGTTGCCCCTCATGGCCGGAGTCTCCCTGGTTACGGCAGATGGCTGGATCATTAGCCACTTTGCTTCGAAGATCGGCGGAGCCGTCTCTCTGATGAGCTACGCCAAGCAGCTATTCACAGCGCCAATGGCCATGCTGGCCCAGGCAGCGGGAGCGGCTTCAATGCCATTCTTCGCCACCATGTGGTCGCAGCAGAAACGCTACGAGTTTGCCGTCGGCGTTGCGGACTCAGTCTCGCGCGTCACTTCGCTGGGCCTGCTGATCGCTTCGGGCATGGTGACTCTGGGCCAGCCGATGATCGACCTGGTGTTTACCGGTGGACGCTTCTCGCACGCCGATGCGAGCCTGTGCTCCGTCTACTTCGCGGTCTTTTCCGTATCGATGTTCCTCTGGTCGGCACAGGCTATTTATGCGCGCGCCTTCTACGCCGCGGGAAACACCCTTGTGCCCATGGTGGCGGGAACGGTTGTCACTGCCGTGTCGCTGCCCGCTTATTACCTGCTCTACCACCTATATGGAGCCGTCGGCCTGGCCATCGCCTCCGATATCGGCATCGCGCTCCAGACCGTCACCATCGCCTTGCTGCTGCACCGGCAGCACATGGTTTCGCTGGCCAGCCTGGACTACGAGGAGATGGGCCGCTGCCTGCTGGCCGCGCTTGCGAGCGGAACCGGCGTGTGGATTGCTGTCTGGGCCATCGGCAGCCTGCTCGGCCATCTGCCCGGCGCGCCCTTACTCCGTCACACTCGCTGGACGGATCTGTTGGTGCTTGTCGTGGGGTCCGCGATCTGGCTGGCAACCACCAAAGTCGTCCTGGAGAAATCCGGATCGGCCCTGCCCCGAATCACCATGAAGCGCCTGGGGCTGGCATAGGGCGATTCCAAGCTCATTTCCTGTTCAATTTCCGACACGACTCTCGGGTCAAACCCTGTCCAATGTCTCCGCGTAGCTTCAGCGCGCCCTCTCAAACACACGAGCACCTCTTCCGGTGCAGAGGCGCTCGTGATGAAGCGAAGTCTTAGAGTGCGGCGGTTACTGAACCGGCCTGGCTGCTTCAGTTGTCGCCGGGGCGTTGGGGATAATTGTCGGCTTGCTCTCGGACTTTCGAATGTCGATGCCGCCTTTGAAAAACGCACCATCTTCGATGCTGATGCGCGCCGCAGCCACGTCGCCGCTCAGCGAACCTTCGGCACGAATGTCCACGCGGTCCGAGGCTGTCATATTTCCGCGTACCTTGCCAAGCACCACGATTTCTCGCGCCGTGATACTGGCCGATACCTGGCCGTTGCGGCCCACCGTCACGCGATTGCCCGGAAGGTTGATGCTGCCCTCGACCTTGCCGTCGATGAACAGCGACTCTGAACCGCTAATTTCGCCCTTGATGAATAGGCCCTTGCCGATGGTCGCCTGGTCCCCTGGTGCTGGTGCTGGAGGACGGCTGGTGGTCTCAAACACCGGAGCGGGCGTCGCGGGCCGGGGAGGTTCGGGTGTGGGATGGGAGTTGACAGGTCCGGTCTGGCTGGGTTTCCACATAGCGCTCAAAGTAGTTCCTTTTCTGTCCTGAAAGGACGGGGGGATTCCAAGGGAGGGCCATTGGTGTGCCCCAAAAACTCTAAAAATGCGAACAGCCGGGCAATCCCTTGATCACGGCCATCTACGGCCACAAGCGAAATGACCTTGCGTCGTGGCCGCTCGAATAACTACATTGCCGCTATTCTAAGACGAAACCCCGCAACTCGACGAGTGCAGGGCCGGCCCATGCGCTGCGGTAGCCAGCTATGACAACACTTTAGTAACGCCACCGACGCGAAGAACTTAATCGATGCTTTGGCGCCCCGCATGCTTCGGCTGCTGCGTCTCGACCTTCTAATAGCCTACTCTAAGCGTATGACCGATCACGAACTTGTGGCGCGGATTGCCCGCTCCGCCGGCGGCAAGGCCGGATACAAACAACTTGTCCGCGAGCTGGGATTGGCTGGCGGGCGAGAGCGGCGTCTGCTGCTGGAGCAACTGGCGCGCCTGACCGTGCGCGGCGCACTCACCAAGCTCGACCGCGAACACTGGAGCATTCCCCGGCCGCCCGGCGCCAGCGGCACGCGCGAGAATCTGGCGGCCGGCCGGTTGGACCTGCATCGCGACGGCTTCGGTTTCGTACGGCCCAGTGCCCGCCAGGCTTCTGGGACAGAGGATATCTTCATTCCTCCCAATGAGATCAATGGCGCCATGCAGGGTGACCAGGTGCTGGTTGAAGTGGAGCCGCCAAAGGCCGATGGCCGCCGCCAGGGCCGCGTCGTCCGCGTGCTTGAGCGCCGCAACCCCACTGTTGTCGGCATCTTCCATTACGCGCGCTCGGATCGTGCAATGGGTCACAACGTTGTTCCATTCGACGACCGGATGACTCAGCCCATCCTCATTCCGGAGGGTCAGGAGCTGCCGCAAGCCACCGAGACCGCGACGCCCCATCGCGTTCTCGGCAGTGAAGCAACCACGGCCACACATGACAGCCTCGAGGGGCTGGTCGTTGATGTCGAGATCACCAGTTGGCCCACGCCGACGCGCCCGCCGGTCGGCCGAGTCATCGAGGTGCTTGGCGACCCCGACGACTTCGGCGTGGACGTGGAGATGATGATTCGCAAGCATCAACTGCCGCGCATCTTCCCTGAAAATGTTCTGGCCGAGGCGCGCAGCGTTGCCCATCTTGATGAGGAAGAAGCGAACAGCCGCCGCGATTTTCGCGGGCTGCCCATTGTCACCATCGATGGCGAAACCGCCCGCGATTTCGACGACGCGGTCCTCGTAACTGACCGCGCAGACGGCGGCTTCGAGTTGCAGGTTCACATTGCCGACGTGGCCGAATATGTACGCGCCGGAACGGACCTCGATCTCGAAGCGCGTCTGCGCGGCACAAGCGTCTACTTCCCCGATCGCGCCATCCCCATGCTGCCGCAGGAGCTTTCCACCAACATCTGCAGCCTGCGCCCCGGCGAAGATCGTCTGGTCCTAAGTTGCATCATGCAGCTCGACCCAACCGGCCGCATCAAGAGCTACGAAATCGTCGAAGGCGTCATCCGTTCCGCCGCGCGCATGACCTACACCGAAGTCCACGCCATTCTCGAAGGTGCCAACACAGTCAACCAAAACGCAGAGGCGCGTGAGCGCTTCGAGCGTATGAGGCATCTGGCCGGCCTGATGAACCAACGCCGCGAGGAGCGCGGCAGCATCGACTTCGACCTGCCCGAGCCGGTGATCGAGTTCGACGAGCACGGCCAGATGCGCGGCGTCACCAAATCGGAGCGCACCTGGGCCAACCGGCTCATCGAGGAGTTCATGCTCGCTGCCAATGAGTGCGTTGCTACCTGGCTTGAAGACCTCGGCGTGCCCTCAATTTATCGAATTCACGAGAAACCCGAGCCTCGCCGCGTCGTCCAATTCGAGGAGCTGGCGGCCAGCTTCGGTTACTCGCTCGGCCTCGGCGCCCTGCCCGTCAAGCGCGTCCAGACTCGAGGAGAAAGACGCGACTCCCATGGCCGCGGACGCAATCCACGCATGCACGAGGTCCCGGAAGATATTCCCGTCACGCCGCGCATGTATCAAAAACTGGCAGCCCGCATCGAAGGCAAGCCCGAGGAGCGCATCCTGAGTTACTTGATGCTCCGCTCACTCCGCCAGGCCCGCTACTCGGAGGTCAACGAGGGTCACTTTGCGCTGGCCGCGCCTACCTACACCCACTTTACCTCGCCCATCCGCCGCTATCCCGACCTGATCGTGCACCGCATTGCGAAAGCGCTTCTCAGCCAAGGCGTACTCGGCGAAGGCACCATCGAAGAAGGCCGTCACAGCTCTCCCTGGACCCATCCAAACGAAGGCCTGCTTGGCAGCCGGGTGCCCATCTGGGGGCCCTCTGGGCACGGCGTTTCTGTTCTTGCCGCTAGGGTGGGGTCGAATGAGATGGGATCGAAATTCCAAGGCGAACCACCCATCCCCGAACCCGAGCTAGCCCAGATCGCTGAAGAGACCAGCCAGACCGAGCGCCGCGCCGCCGAGGCTGAGCGTGAGCTGGTGGAGTGGAAGAAGGTGCGCTTCATGCAGGACCGAGTTGGTGAAGAGTTTGCGGCCCTGGTGCTGAACCCCGCCAAGTTCGGCCTCTTCGTCGAACTGACCGACCTGTTCGTTGAAGGCCTGGTGCCCATTGACTCGCTGCGCGACGACCATTACACGTGGCGCGAGAACACGCACGAGATTATCGGTGACCGAACCGGCCGCCGCTTCCGTGCCGGGGACCATGTGCAGGTGATTCTCGACCGAATTCTGGCCCAGGAGCGCCGGCTTCAGTTTTCGATCGTCGAAGAAGGAATTCCGCTCACCGGCAAGCACAGTCCAAAGCCTTCCGCCAAGGCGAAGAAGGACCGGCACAAGGACGTGCGAACTCCCCCCGCAAAAGGCAGGAAGAAATCCGCCCGGAAGGGCAAGAGGCGCTAGAGCAGCTTCGATTTCAGTGTTAACGAAGACTCTAGGAGTGTGTCGGCGGGGGCTGGGTGGGCTTGAGCGATCCGGCATCAACGATGTAGAAAAGGGAAAGGGCGAAGCGCAAAGGATGGACGCTCTGTTCACGCCTGCATCGGCGCTGGTCTTACGGGTTATTCTTGTCGCTCCTGGAGAAGAGCGGGATATGAAAGGGCATCTCGGCTGTTGAGGATTTCTTCGGCTTCGCGTTCGATTCTTCGCGCAGGGCGGTGCGCTGGGAGTTGACGCATACCCATCCGCCGCGCAGGCGCTCGAAGACGTGGGTGAATACGCCTTTTTCATCCACCTGGGTTGAGTTGATCCTATGGTGCAGCGAGTATGTGCCATTGGCGACAGCGATGTCGCCCATCATGCGCACGGTGATCACCTTCTGGGTGAGATAGAGAGTCTTGTCCTCCCCAGTCATGACCTGGACCAACTGCTGATTGCGGGTAGTAATGTCTCCGCTTGCAGCAACATCCACAAACAGAGGTGAGAGCACCAGTTCAAGAGCGTACTGGTCGTGCCGGTTGACGGCGTCGGCCCAGGAGTCCTCGATTTTCTGAAACTGAGTAACCTCAGGACTCTGAGCGGAGGTAACAGACGGTACGGCCGGAGTCGACGATGGAGCAGCAGCGGGTGATTGAGCGATTGCTACGCAGCAGAGGAGGAGAGGAGCAGAAAGACAAAGAGAAAAACGGATCATGTGCGGCATTGACTCCCACGTACTATGATAACGCCCGGTGTCAGGGTTGTTTGACTCGAAAAACTGCCCGGGGGGAGCAGCGTGAACTGGCGTTAGAGCAGCGCCTGGAGCTTGTCAGGATTATGGAGGGTCACCAGGGAGTCTTCGATCGAGATCCAGCCGTCTTTTCGGAACTGGCCGAGCGTGCGGGTGACTGTTTCACGCGTGGTGCAGGTCATGGACGCCATCTCCTCGTGCGTGAGCAGCAGTGGGAAGCGGAACTCGCCGGCATCGAGATGTTCGCCGATTTGATTGGCCAATTCGAGCAGCAGCCGTCCCAGGCGGGCAGCTACGGTCTCCGCAAGAGCGATGCGGCAGGCGTCTTGCAGGGCAAAGCGGTATTCCTGGCAGATGCACTGGACGGCGCGCATTTGCGCTTCTTTATGGCTGCGCAGGAAGTTGAGGAACCGCTCGCGCTCGACGGGGCGCAACTGGGCGGTGGTCAATGACTCAGCTGAAACCTCGTAGAGCCCGTGAGAAAGAACCGCATACAAGCCAAGCATGGAGCCCGGTCCTGCGACTCGGACAATCATTTGTTTATCTTCCATGCGGCCGGTGGTGAGCTTGAGATAACCGCTGCAGATGAGATAGAGGCAGCGGGCATCTTCTCCCTGAGAGAAGAGTGAAGCCTGAGCGGGCAGCGAGATGGTGCTGGTGGCGAGTTCAAGATCGGCAAGCACAGCGCTACCCAGAGAGCAGAACCATCCAGGACGGCGATTGGAACAAGCCGCGCAACCTACGGGAACCTGCCTGGTCACGTGTCTTTGCAGGATATGTGGTTCCACTGAAATCTGAGGGTCCGCCATAGTCTTGCTCCGTCCGATTCCGCTGTAACCCCTCGTTTCCGCCATCTGCTGACCCCGCAGACTGCTGCAAGGGTGACAGCTAAGGTGAAAGACGCTTCGGGCCGACGGAAAAGAGGCTTCTGCTCTACAGGAAGTCTGCCGCATTGGACGCGGAGATGGATGTGATGGGCCTCACGTCTATCCGAGTTTGACGCTGTCAACGAAAACAAAGCTGTGACACAGATTCATGGCGGCCTGCTGTCACCTACAAAGGCGCTGTGATCTGCATCGCAAGCTAGTCTGGCGGTGAGAACGAATCGAAGCGGTCGATGAGCGCCGGCGAGAGCAGCAGGAAATGGTCAATCTTGGACAGACGCGGGGGCTAGGAGGTGATACTTTGCGGATGACTGCGATTGATTTCCCTTCAGAATCGGGAAGAACCCCGCCGCAGAGCGGGTGTAAATACAGTCTGTTCCCCAGATTGTCTCTGGTGATTCACTGGGATCGGGCAGTTTCCATTCGATCTTGATCGCCCCGTCACAGCAAATCTCAATTGAAACGAAAGGTTTTATGCTGTGTGATGGACATCACCGCTCATACCTATAACAAATCCGTAATCTTCACGGCATGTAGTGATGCTCCGCACAAGCGCAGCTTCCGTGAGAATGAGGTCCAGCGAAACTAATGCCGAGCTGGGGTTCCCAGAGGGAACTGTCAAGCTCGACAATTAAAACGATGGAACAACGATTCAGGGGGGACGCGATGAGAGCAAACAAGGCGGTATTTTTCATGCATAAAGATAGGCCTGTAGCGCGATTGCCGATCGGTGCGGTTCCGGGGAAATGGCCGGGACTGCGAGCTTGTTTAATGTTGATGCTGGGCGCGAGCATTCTGTGCGCCACGGCGCTGGGCGCCCCGGCTCCGAAGGGGAAATCGGCCGACACGCAGGCCAAGGTCGCAGCTTCTTCCGATTTTGTGGGTGGCGAGACCTGTGCAACGTGTCATGACGAGATAGGCAAGAAATTCGCCGACAACCCGCACACGAAGATGGCCTTGATGCACGGTAGCAATGGGGTCACCTGCGAGAACTGCCACGGGGCCGGCAAAGCGCACGTGGATGGCGGAGGCGATACCACCAAGATCTTCAATCCGGCTAAAGCTCCAGCCAAGGAAGTGGATGCCAAGTGCTTGAGCTGCCACGCAGGAGCGCACCCCGACTTTGACCGTTCGCCACATGCCAAGGCCAACGTAAGTTGCGTGAGCTGCCATAGCGTACACGCCAGCAAAGCAGAAGGTTTGCTGAAGGCTTCACAGCCCGGGCTTTGCTTCCAGTGCCACTCTGACGTGAAGGCGTCGGTCAGTATGCCGTTCCACCACCCGGTGAACGAAGGGGTGGTCAAGTGCAGCGACTGTCACGACGTTCACGGGACCTTCGGGGAGAACAACCTGAAGTCCGCCGCCGATCAGAGCAGGATTTGCACCAAGTGCCACACGGATGTGCGCGGACCGTTCGTTTATGAGCATGCCCCCGTCAAGGCGGAAGGCTGCTTGGCCTGCCATAGCCCGCACGGTTCGCAGAACGCGCGGATGCTGAACATGCCGAGCATCAACACGCTGTGCAACCAGTGCCATAGCCGTGTCGCCAACGCCACGGTGCATGGGATGGCCGCGGGATCGGACGAATTGGCACCCTGCACAAGCTGCCACACCTTTATCCATGGGTCGAACATCAATGCGGCGTTTCTCCGCTAGCAACGATGGAGCCGCGCCGTCTCGAATCATCGAACGGCGCGGTCCGGGTCAACTTCGCACGCGGGTGCTGATTTTGAGATAGGCAAGTTTTATCCAGTGAGGCTTTATATGAAGAAGTCAGGTTGTTTTTCTCTCTCTGTCGCAACGATCCGGCGCGTCGCCGAGGGCATCGGAGTCGCCGTTCTCTTAATGACGACAGGCATGGCTCTGGGCCAGAACGCAGCGCCGGGCACGCCATTTTCCGCGCCGGATGCATCGTCTTCGGCGGTGCCGGGCGGGTATTCGGTCCACGAGAGCGTGGACCTGGGCGGCCACATGGTCGGCCGCACCGGAAGCGGAGCCATGTACGACACGATGGTCAATATGCGCTCCGGGCCTCGCATGTTGGGCGAGACGTTTGAGATGCGCGCCCTGCCGGGCAACAAGAACACCATGTTCGATGCGCTCACGGCGTTTACGACCGGCTTCGGCGGCGATCCGGACAACTACGCCAAGCTGAACTTCTACAAAGGCAAGTTGTATGAGTTCTCGGGCACTTTCCGTCGCGACCGCCAGTACTTCGACTACGATTTGCTGGGCAATGCGAACATCCTCAGCGGGCTGTCAACCCCCATAGGACCTACCGGCGCGCCAACCGGTTCGCTCCCGTGGTCGCAGGAAAATCAATCGCCGTTTATGTACAACACCGTGCGCCGCATGACGGATACGAGCCTCACCCTTTTGCCGCTCTCGAAGGTGACCTTTCGGGCCGGGTACTCGCAGAACATTTTTGCAGGGCCCAGCCTGACTCCGAGCGGCTATCAGTTCGCCGGCTCCTACGCTGTCGTGGTCCAGGAGATGCAGCGCAACGGCACCGACGATTTCACGGGAGGGATCGATTGGAAGCCCGTGCAGGGCACCAAGCTGACCTTTGAAGAGGAGGTCGATCACCTCAAGGCCGACTCCTATATGACGTTGAACCCAAGCAGCCTCAACGTGCAGGAGGCGGACGGAACCCGAGTCGCCCTTCTGGCGAACTATTACAATCAGACTCCGTATTCCAGCAGTTCCTGCAATGCTAACAGCATAGGCACAACTCCTGTCCTCTCGGCGCCGAATAGTCCGGGTGGCCTGCCGGTGATCAACGCGGCCTGTGCGGTAATAGCCAGTTACCTGCGCTCGCAGCCAACGCGCATTCTTTATCCCACGGAGATCTTCCGGCTGCAAAGCACAAGCATCAAGAACGTCTCGATGAACGGCGACGTGCGCTACACCGATGCGAATATGAATCTGCCCAACTACTACGAGAATTTCGCGGGCCTGGCGAAGACCACTCGCTCGCTTGCGTATACAGCCGTTGCCTCCGCAAAGCGGGAGGTGATGGCTGCCGATTATGGCATCGTCTGGCAAGTCGCAAAGACATTCGCCCTTGAAGATCAGTTTACGTTCTCGAACGTCCAGCAGCCTGGCAGCGCGACGATGACGAGTCTGACCACCGTGGCGACGCCGGCAACCGCCAACAATGAAACCATCAACACTCCAACGCTGACTACGACTGTGGTGAACACTTCCACAACTCCAGCCACTGGCACCTTTGAAGGCAGCGGCTCGATTGGAGTCCCGTCGCCGGACTTCTTCGGCGAGAAGAGGGTGCAAAACGACTTGACGCTCTCCTGGGACGCGACGCCGCGCACGATGCTTTCACTCACCTATCGCTACGGCACGCACACCATTGCCGAAGGCATTCCTCACAACACCGCTATACCCGCGAATACGACGTCGAACGGAACAGTCACGATCAACGAAAACGGCGGGATACTGAATGCCGCCTTCCGCCCCACCGAGAATTGGAACATCAACGGCAGCGTCGAGATGCTTTATAACGACAATGCCTTCACCCCGATGACGCCACGGCAGACCTGGCAGTACAGGTTGCATACGATGTTTCGGCCCAAACCATGGGCGACGGTCACGGGGACTTACAACGACCTGGAGCACCACAATAACACCAATAACGCCCAGGCCGACGTGGCGGCGACCGGCGGCCCTGCCTACGCCGGTCCGCTGGATCACGTGGACTACAGCCGCGTTGCGGGCGTGAGCGCGCAGTTGTTCCCGAATGAGCACTATGGGATCGACTTCAACTACGTCTACAGCGATGTGTACATGGCGGACAACATCTGCTATCTGGGAGCAGCCGCGGCTGGTGTGGTCGCAGTTTCGACTCCCACCGGTACCACGTGCCCAGCCACATCCGCGGGCAGGTCAGGCTACGACTTCGGCCCTGCCCTGGACTTCATGCATGCTCCCACGCAATCCGGTTCGGTGGCCTTGAACTGGTCGCCGGTCAAGACAGTCAAATCCAACATCGGCTACAACATCAACTCCGTGAACGGCACCCGCTTCTATAACGATGCGCGGGATGTAGCGGGTTCGCTGGTATCCACGTATGAATCGCCCTTTGTGAACTTCGCGTGGACCTCGCGTCCCGGATTGACCTGGAAAGCTGAATACAACTTCTACGGCTACGGCGAGGGGGGGCCATCCGGCGCGCCATTATGCAGCACCACGAATCCGACGCCCACGGCTCCCGCGACCCCGGTGTCATGCGCTTCTTCGCCTGACCAAACCGGCTTGAACATCTCGCCAGCCGGCGAAACTGCTCCGCGGAACTACCATGCGAACATGGTGACTCTGGGAGTGCATTACCAGTTTTGATTGGAACCGCCATCCTTTTTGAACATTTCGGGTGGGCCGTGCAAAGGAGTTTTGGCGGCCCGCCCATTTTCCTTCAGGAAAAGCGAAATTGCGGAACCCGGTTCCAGGTGGTTTTGAAGCCAAGTTGTAGAGCGCATTTTTTGAAGAAGAAGTGCACGATGGGCAACACCTCCGCGTAAACTGGCTAAGGAAATTATTCAGGAGTTTTACCATGAGAAAGACGATTCGAATTCAGGTGGCGCTGGCAGCGGTTATTCTTCTAGCTGGCGCTGTGGGCTTTGCCCAGTCCGGCGAAGCGACCTATAAGGCCAAGTGCCAGAGTTGTCATGGCGTCGCCGGAACTCCAAGTCCCGCGATGGCAAAGGCCATGGGCGTGAAGGCAGCCAGCGATCCTTCGGTGATGAGCAAGACCGAGGCGCAGATGATTGCCTCTACAACTAACGGCATGGGCAAGATGGCGCCCTTCAAGGGCAAGATCACCGACGCACAGATCAAGGATGCTGTCGTCTACTTCCGCACCTTCGCCAAGTAAAGACAATCCGGCGCATCTGCAGCATGAAACGGGCAGCACGTCGGTTCGCGTAAGATAGTTTTTGCTTCAATCCTGACAACTTTACCAGCGGCTGCGGTGTTAGAGCTGCTGGATACCAAACACAAGGAACTTGTCCGGCAGGCGCAGCTCGGTGCGTACTGTCCGAAAAAGGAGTCTCACAATGACAAAGATGGTTCGTTCCGTTTTGATGTTTGCCGTCGCCGCTTCTCTGGCAGGCACCCTTGCTTTTGCCGATTCAGGTGAAGCGACATACAAAGCAAAGTGCTCAACCTGCCACGGTTCCACGGGCACACCTAGCCCCGGGATTGCCAAGATGATGGGTGTCAAGCCGGCCTCCGATCCTTCGATCAAGGCGTTGAGCGTGGCCGAAATGACAGCCGCGGTCAAGAACGGCAAGGGCAAGATGAAGCCGGTTGCGGGTCTGACCGATGCGCAGATCAAGGACGTCGTTACTTACTTCCGTTCGCTGAAGTAAGCAGTACAATCAAAGCCGGGATGCACGACAAAGCCCGCCGACACCGGCGGGCTACGGCGTTTCCGGGATAGTTTTGCTCAAATCAAATTCGTACGAGATCGCCGCTCCTCGATGGCCGCGGCGACTTTAGGATGTTGTGTTTGGGACCCGTTAAGGCGGGACCCTGTAATCCTGGAAACGATCCATCTGTCTCAATGCGGAGGAAAAAGGTGGCTTTGTTCGAGAAATTCCGTGAAGGCTGGGTCAGGCCGGCGCTGTTCTTCGGCAACAACCCCATAAGCCTTGCCGGCGGCGCTATCACGAGCGCCTCCGGCGTAACCATGATCAGCTACTGGCTGGTGGAGCTGTTCGGCCGCTTCAACGACAATCCCTACCTCGGCATCATTTTCTTCCTGCTTTTACCGGGATTGTTCGTGGCTGGGTTGATCCTGATTCCAGTAGGCGTATTTTTTCGCCGTAGAAAACTGCAGAAGGCTGGGCAGATTCCGGCCGAGTTCCCGAAGATCGATCTCAACGACCGGATGTTCCGGCACGGGCTGGACATCGTGCTGGTAGCGACAATCGTCAATCTGCTGGTGGTTGCGATGGCGAGCTATCGCGGCGCAGCCTATATGGACTCGCCCCAGTTCTGCGGCCAGTCCTGCCACGTGATGCATCCGGAGTATACAGCCTACAAGATCGCCGCACACTCGCATGTGGCGTGCGTGGAGTGCCACATTGGTTCCGGCGCGCAGGCCTACTTCAGCGCCAAGGTGAACGGCACCAAGCAGCTTCTTGAGGTTACATTCGATCGCTATCCCACGCCGATTCCGTCGCCGGTGACGAACCTGCGCCCGGCGCGCGTCATCTGCGAGGGTTGCCACACGCCGGCCAAGTTTGTGGGAGAAAAGCTGCTGGTCAAGTCCAACTTCGCCGACGATGAGCCTAACACGGAAAGCCAGACGGTGCTGGTGTTGCACCTTGGCGGAGAAGATTCGCTCTCCCACCTTTCGGGCATCCACGGTGTTCACCTGAACCACATGGAATACATCGCCACCGATGCTTCCCGTTCCACGATCCCGTGGGTGCAGAGAGAGAACTCCGACGGGTCGGAGACGGTGTTTGCCGCCTCCGCGCTGAACGGCGCTGTGCCCAAAGGCGAACGACGGACGATGGATTGCATCGACTGCCACAACCGCGCCGCCCACACCTTTGCGACCGCGGAAGAGGCGATCAACCGGGCCATGGCCGATGGCGCCATCAGTCCCGATCTTCCCTGGGTGCACAAAGAGGGTCTGGAACTGCTGAATGCAACCTACGCCAGCCAGGACGAGGCACGCGCCAAGATTCCCACGCAGCTTGAGGCTTTCTACAAAACCTCGAACCCCGCGGTGCTAGCCACCAAGGCTGCGCTCGTGAAAGCCGCCGGAGCGGAGTTGGCGACGCTCTATTGCCAGAACGTGTTTCCCGACATGAAGGTGACCTGGGGAACGCACCCGAACAATATTGGGCACATGAGCTACCCCGGCTGCTTCCGGTGCCACGATGGCGACCACGTGTCCAAAGCAGGAAAGACGATTACCCAGGACTGCGCGAATTGCCACAACCTGCTGGCCGTGGAAGAGGCCAAGCCCAAGGTACTTGCCGACCTGGGTCTCTAGTCCAATTCAGGAGCGGCCTGCCGGCTCAGCGGCTCGGATGCGCTGGGAGCCAGGCCGCTTTCTTTTGTTCCATCTGAGAGGGCCTCAGGGTTGCGCGGTAGTGTCCAATTAGCCCAACTTCCGTAGTTGAAACGGCACGTGGTTTGTTTTCAATGCAGGCATAGCGAGGTCTTCACTACACGTCTGCAAATTCGAGGCGGGTGAGGATCTCCAGACCGAGCCGTTGAAGCAGGATGGCTTGATGGTCTGTGGAGTGGCTGACACAGCGCTTGCGGATGGAGATGTCCGCCCGCGTGGGCAGCACCACATTGACCAGCGAGATTTGCTCGATTGGTCCAGCGCAGATGCGCGAAGCCTTGTGCGTCGGCTTCGACATCCACCTGGAACAAGGCTGCGGCACGGCTGCGCTTTACGCGCACGCCGCGCAAGTCCACCTCGATCCATGCGGCGCCGGACTCTTACTTGAACAGATCGGGTTGCGTCCAGGGCTCTGGTTGTGCCGCGTTTTCGACTCCCAACCGGCCTTGCTCATCCAACTCGCCAAGATAGGCGATCATGCGCTGCCGTGGCATCCGCGCGGTGCGATAGGACTCCACCTAAGCCCAATACGCATGCCACTTTCCATCCTTGCGCCGATAGCAGCGTCGCAGAGACACACCGCCATCGTACTCATTTCAAAACCAATTACAAGAGGGTAGGTCTTCACTACACGCGGCTTTTTGCCGCCCAAAAACATGCGCAAAAGCTCAGCTCCGGAAACAAAAAACTTGCTCCCCGTAAGTTCCTGTCCCGCGACCGAGATCCCCTTGAAAAAACAGTTCAAGCAAACAACTGCGGAAGTTGGGTTAGTGCGTTGCTGTTCTAAAGTCTGGCAAGCGAATTGCTCAAAATACCTTATCGTCTAATTGCTCGGGAAGTACAGGCTTCCAACTGACAAACGCAAGGTAAATCAGCCAGGTGATTAACGACCCGATGATCGCCCCCACTACCATCCACGCCCAGAAGCCCTCATTCCGCTTACGCGCGGCCCTTCCTATCCAGACGGGACCAAGAATTCGAAGCGTTACGGCGACTACTAACCTTAGTACTGTTCACTTAAGTGTTCTGATAGCTTTTCGGATGTTAAGCGGAAGCAGGGGTTTGCTGTTTCGCGGACGGAGCGGGAGATTACTCATCTTTCTCTTGCCCCTCGGAAATTGCCGCGGTTGCGGCTGGACACGACGCGTTCTTCAAGGATTTCTTCGAGGATCGCTTTATGAAAGGCCCTCTTCTGCGGAGGGGAGAATAGCGCCCTAGACAGCCATTTTGCGGCGAATCACGCGCACGGCGTGGAGAAACGAGAGCCGGTCATGATCTTCGTCGGCTTTCAGAGCGGCCTGATGCATGAGGCCGCGGATAGCGAAGTGAGCCATCAAAAGCCCGTAGAACCGCTGACGCACCTGATCGGGAGTCTTGCTGCGTAGCACGATCTTGGCGCTGCGCAGGTGGGTCTTGAGTTCGTCGAACGCGGTTTCGATCTCCCAGCGCTCATGATAAAGAGCTGCCAGCTCGCCGGCCGGGGCCCTGGCGGCATCGAGGATGGTGGTTGCCAACCGATAAATCGGCTCGGAACCCTCGATTCCTTCAAGACGGTAATCGATCACCCGCAGCACGATCCCGTTGGTTTTGTGCCGCCAGTCTCGCTCCGAAGCATACACGTGGCTCAAATAGGAACCATCCGGTAGGCGCTTCTCGCAGGCCATGCGCATGTTCTTTCTCACCCGCCAGAGCAGATCGGCGCATGTTCCCCGCGCCTGTTGCCATAGTTCGAAGCCAAAGAAATTTCGGTCCGCCAGACAGAGCATGCCGCATCTCATGCGCGGAAGCACCGCTTTGGCCAGCGTGATCTCGCCCGTCCGGTAACCATCCGTCCGGCTGCCAAATAGCACATGTGTGCCGTTCTCCACCAGCGATACAAAACGGATTTGCGGATATGCGGGAGCCGCGGCTGGCCCCCGGGCGAGAGAAAGCATCCCCGCTGGACTTCTCGTTGGCGACCTCAAAAGTGCTGCCATCCAGACTCACCAGTCGCCAACTCCGATACCATGCCCCCCGCGTACTACGCACAGCCACAGGCTTGACCAACTCATCGTGCAACTGCCGCAGCGGCTCCCAGCCCAGCCGTGTACGGGCCTGAGAGATGCCCGATTTGCCCGCAACACGAACGCCAGCAGATGGATCGCGCAGCCACTGGACTGCCTCCAGCAGACAACGCAATGCCTCCCGATAGGACGATTGCATGTACAGCGCCAGAGCGATCACGTAATACACAACAACCTCAGCCTGCAGGTCGCGCTGGCGAACACTGGCGGTTCCCGTCTTAGAAAGCACCGGGCCGATAACAGAAGGAGGAAACGTTTTGGCGATTACGCCGAGACCGATGTAATCCGTGATCCGGGCGCCCGGAGCGAGTTCCGCAACCGTACGCGCCACCTGTGGCCTCCTGTCCTTGTCTCATGCAGAATGCCACAAATTTCGTTAAGTGAACAGCATCAGGGCTAGTGGTTAGTGGTTAGATTCTTACCGTTTCATTCGTGAGGTAGTTTTCCGAATCGGTTCAGCCACGAGTGGGTTTGCTCCACAACCCATCTTCTGGCTTTACATCCCGGCTTGCGCTTCTTGTCGCTGCTCTCTTCTTTGCGCTGTTCGATGTGCGGCCGGTAGTTCATTGCGATCACAGTTTCTTTCGCTGCGTTACCATTGTAGCCAGCATCGGCACACAGATGCTGCGGCTTCCATTTGCGAGGCTTCGGCCGTTCGCACACCACAGCCTCCAGCGTTTTCGCCAGCAGCTTCACGTCGTGCGTGTTGGCTCCGCTGACGGCGATCAACAGCGGGACCCCACGCGCGTTGGCCAGCAGACTGCGCTTGCGCCTTTTTTCCTCCCTGTCCGTTGGATCGGCTCCAACGCACCGCTTGGCCAGCGGCGCGTTGCCCATCGCGCCATCGATCGACTGCCAGCGCCAGGCGATGCCTTCCATCTCGTCGTATTCGACCAGGCCTGCCATGGCTTCACAAAGAATCCTTCCTTTTGCCAGCTCTGAAAATGCGCGTGAATGGCGCTGGCCGAGCCGAACTCGCGCGGCAGCGCCTTCCACTGACAACCGGTGTGCAGCACGTAGACGATGGCGGTGAGTATCTGCCGCGCCGGCATGGGCTTCCGTCCCGCACCCGGCTTGCGCTGATAGCTTCGATTCGCAGCCCGCTGCCGCACGGGGATCAAAGGCCCGATCTTGTTCCAAAATGCGTCCGATAGGATCCACGACTTGATCTGCGCCATGAATGTAATCGTCGCGCAGGCCAGTGCAAAATGCACAAAACAATCGACAACGGAAACCATTGAATCCACTATTTAAGGATAAGTTCTAAGTCCCTGATGCTTTTCAGGTTCATCGTCCAAATCCCAACTTTTTTCCGCAGCCTGAAAGCCCCGCGACTCTTGGTAAGTTTGGATTGTCAGGGCTGACCCGCAGAACCCGCAAATGCGTGGAGAATCCGATCAGCGCTTGCCTATCGGGCTATCAAGAACATTAACCAACTGATGACGATGGCGGAGGCTACGAACAAGGAAAAGCAATAAAGACCATAGCGGAACATGCGGCGGGGGGTTTCGCGCTGCGTGATTCCGAAGACCGTGGATGCGAAGAGAGCGAAGAGGAGCACGGCTGTGAAATGGGAGAGGTTCGTCACTCGGACTTCCTCCCGGTGCGCAGATTATGCGCGTCCACGGCGGCGATGACGTTGAGCAGGCCGGCGACGACGATGAACTTGGTGCCGTAGTCGGCGGTGGTGACCTGCACCTGGTCGGCGCCGAGGCCGAGAAGCCGGCTGACAAAGAAGAGCAGCCCGTTGCCGAGATCGCCGACAAAGCCGAGCATGTCGAGAACGTCCTGCGCGCCGGTGTAGATCTTGCCCTTCATGGCGAGACCTAGAACGAACATTCCAATGATAGATACGGACAGCAAAGCGCCGCGGCCCCACTTGCGCAGGAGAAAATGCCCTGCTCCGGGAAAAAGCCATCCGGCGATGAGTGGGAGATAAACGAAGCCTTGCGGAGGGTTCTTTCCCGCTGCGGTCTTGATTGGTGCTGTGGCCATTCCTTTTTGACTATAAAGCATGAGACCAGTGGACAGTGAACAGTGGGCAGTGGACAGTGCACAGTGAACAGTGCTCGGCGGCGGACTGTTGGCTTGGGCCTGTTTACTAACCACTAACAACTAGCCACTACCGGCTGCATTTTTTGTGTGCATAGAAATACACACATTTTTGGGAGAATTGAACAAAAGGGCTTATTTAAGGCTGATTTTCGCGTTTCTCGAATTTCGACGGGGCGTAAGTTGTTGATTCGCCGTTGAGCGAAGTGCGGCAGAGACGGAAGTTTCGCGAGCGTTCGCGCACTTTGCATTCACAGACAACGCATTTGGTTTGATGGCCTTGCGGGGCATGGGCGGGAGGCTGTGCGCGCGATTGCGCGCAAAAACGCGCGCATTGCTCCGCTTAGATACGGACGGTGTAAAAAATGCAGGCTTATGAGCGGACAAATTTCAGGCGAGAGCTGGATGAGGCGATGCTACCGTTCCGCATGGTGGTAAAGCGGAAGGGTAAATCGAAGATGGGATGGCTGAAGAGTGTGAGGCAGGCGACAGGGATGCCGGAGGAAGAACTGGCACGGCGGCTGGGGGTGTGCCGACGGGAGATTCGGCGGCTGGAGGTGTCGGAGGTGAACTCGCGGATCATGCTGGGGACGCTGCGCCGGGCTGCGGAGGGGCTGGGGTGCGAGCTGGTGTACGCGCTGGTTCCGAAGCAGGGGACGCTGGAGGACCTGGCGGCGGAACAGGATGGGGTGCGGGAGCAAGTGCTTGCCAGGAAGCAGGGCTCTTAGTCTCTCGGGGTCGACTGACCAGTCGGTCTTCACCCTCGCGGCAAAGCAACTCGATGGGTTCGCATCGAGCCCAGTGACTCGCAGCCCTCTTTTCATTCCTTCAACAAGGGTTGTGCCGGACCCACAGAAGGGATCGAGCACGCTGGCCTTTGGGTCTAGGTGAAACTCGTCAAGGAGGCCACCGACGAGATGGTCCGAGTACCCGAGGATGATGCGGTACCAATCATGGACCTCACCGTTCAGGAATCGCTGCGGGTGGAGTTTGGCCGGATTCATCGGAACCTGTTCAAAATGTGTGACTTTCTAATGTCATCTGATTCTAACGCGAGGTGACCGCACCGTGGAAGAATTCGTATTCGCAGGAATTGCAGGTGTGCCACTCAGCGGTTACTGACGCAAGTCGGCATATCGGAACCAACGGATAGCTTGCCGTTTCCGGCAGGTATCGTTTCGCCCAGCCAAGCCTCGCTCCTAAATTCTCACCAGCCCTTGTTGGATTTTGCCGGTGACCCAGGCTTTGCCGGGGGCTGTGAGCATGTCGATTTCGCTGCGGACGCCGAATTCAGGAAGGTAGATGCCGGGCTCTACGGAGAAACATGTGTTGGGTAACAGGCGGCGGTCGTCGTGGGTTTCTAAATTGTCCAGGTGGGCGCCGGGGCCGTGAATCTCGTGGGCGATGTTGTGGCCGGTGCGGTGGGTGAAGTACTGGGCAAAACCAGCAGAGCGGATGACGGCGCGGGCGGCATCGTCGGCTTCAAAGCCGCGGATGGGGCGGCGCTGGGCGAAGGCCTGCTCGACGACAGAGATAGCGGCGTCGCGGGCGTTGCGGACGGTCTCGAAGACCAGTTGCTCGCGGGTTGTGGGCTCGCGGCCGATGACGCCGGTCCAAGTAATGTCGTAATAAACGGAGTCGGGAGCGTCGACGCGGCCCCAGATGTCGATGAGGAGGAAGTCGCCTTCGCGGAGGGGCGCGGTGTTGGCGGCGGTGGGCTCGTAGTGGGAGTCGGAAGAGTTGGCGTTGACGCTGACGTTGGGGCCGTTGTCCCAGACCAGGCCTTCGCGGCGCATGGCTTCGCTGAGCCACTGGACGTGATCGAACTCAGTGTAAGGATAGGGGCTGCCTTGGGCGGGGCGGAGACGGCGGGCGATTTGCTGCCAGCCTTCGGCGAGGAGGGCGTCAATTCTGCGCTGGGCGACGGCGTGGGTGGAGATCTGGTCCGCGGTGAGGACGGCTTCAAACTGGCTGACGAGATCGGCGGAGCTGACGATCTGCTTGCCGAGAGAGCGGAGGAATTCGACGGTGCCGGCATCGACCATGGAGACGTACATGATGTCGTTGTTGGGGGAGTACTGCATGGCGATATTTTTCTGGTTTTGGAGGAGATTCTCTAGCTCCAAGTGCAATTCCTGCCAGCTTGAGTAGAGGGACTTGGCGCCGGGGAGAGCGTCGAGACGCGACTGCTCGATGCGGTGGACGAGCTTGCGCGGCTCACCGGAGGCGGGGATGAAATAGTACCAGCGGCGGGTGATGTGGGCCTTGGGATCGAGGCCGAGAATGTGGGCGGCGATGGGGTCGCGGCGATGATGGTCGTAAAAAAGCCAGCCGTCGAGGGAGGCCGAGCGGAGAGCGGCTTGGATGGAATCGAGGTTCATACCGGAAATGATACGCGCGGGAAGGCCTTATCCTTCCCACGCCTAGGCGCAAAAACAGAAACGCGCCGAGCGTGGGGGCACCCGCAACTTCTGGGAGGGATACCCGGCACCTGGAATTTCTGATTTGGGCGCCCGGCTGCTATGGAACCGCGATGGCGACCTTGCCGCGCGCGTGACCCTGCTCCAGATAGCGGATCGCGACCGCAGTTTCGCTAAGAGGGTAGCTCCTGTCGAGGACTGGAGTGACTTTTCCGGATCGCATGAGGTCTGCCAGGAAGTTCAGATCGGCGGTGTTCACCTTGGCGAGCAGACCAGGCATCTTTCGGGTTGTGAAAGGACCCAGCACAAGGCTATGGAGCATGGAGCCAAGGGGTTCCATGGACCGCCGGTCGGGGCCACCTCCGCCGCATCCGATGTAAATGCCCCTGGGCTGCAACACACGCAGGCATGCCGGCAAGGGGTGGTTACCCACCAGATCGAAAAACACATCGAAGCGCGGGCCCCCATGGATGAAGTTTTCGCGAGTGTAGTCGATGACATGGTCCGCGCCAAGGGACCGCACAAGCTCGATGTTCCTCGTGCTGCACACAGCAGTGACGCGGGCCTCAAATGATTTGGCGATCTGTACGGCGAATGTCCCAACGCCCCCGGATGCGCCGTTGATAAGGACCTGCTGGCCCGACAGGATTCTGCCTTTATCGCGCAGGCCTTGCAGCGCAGTAATGCCGGCGATGGGTACCGATGCGGCTTGTTCCCAGGTGAGATTTTCCGGCTTGAGAGCGAGAGTCGATTCGGGCGCGCAGACGAATTCGGCGAAAGAGCCAACGGCAGTGCCGAAGACGGCATCGCCGGCTTTAAAGATTTTGACATTGGAGCCGGCCGCTTCCACAACTCCGGCTACATCCGCGCCTAACCGTCTCGATTTCGGTGCTCTTATGCCGGTGAACAGGCGAACGAAGGACGGTAGGCCTCGAATGAAGTGCCAGTCGTAGGGATTGACTGAGGATGCGCGGACCTGGATGAGTATCTGATCGTCGGCGGGTACGGGCTTTTCGACGTCCTCATATTGCAAGACGTCCGGTGGGCCGTAGTGGTTGTAGACGATTGCTTTCATCGGCTGCGCTCCGCACAACTGGACTTACGGAGTGACATGCAAGGAAGTTCCCGTGAAACCTACAGTTCGGCGAGGGCTTCGGCCTGGGTGGCAGTGAGGGTTGCATATTTGGTGATGCCGACCATGGTGAAGACTTTGACGAAGTGCGGAGAGAGGCCAACGGCGAAGACCTTCTGGCCGGCTCCTTTGGCTTCAATGAGGAGCTGGATGATGAGGGCGATGCCGCTGGAGTTGATGTAGTCGACCTTGGTGAAATCGAGCAGGATGAGCTTGACGCCGTTCTTGGGCAGGGCCTGGTAGGTGCCCAGGACTGCTACCTTGGACGTGCTGGCAATGTCTCCCTCGAAGCGGAGAGCGGTAACCGGCTGGCCGGCCGGAGAGGTGAGCTGGTCGACGTGGGACTTGGTTTCGCTCTGCACGATTGTATGATCTCCCATTCTGAGTAGTTATGGCCGATGTAGCAGGCCTATTTGCAATTCTTGGCGACCGAGGCATCCTTGGCGACTTACGAATCGTTGTCCAGCCGAATCACGAGGCGGACGTAACTACTATTGCCGTCGGTACCGGCGACCCACTCGGCCTCATCGACCAGGGCCTGGATGAGAAACATGCCCATGCCACGGGGGTCTTCCTCGCCGAGCATTTTGCGGTCGATGTCGGGTTTTTCGGGCTGCTTCTTCATTCCTTTGCCGTCGTCGATGACTTTGACTTCGAGCTCGTGGGGGCCAGCGGAAAAGACAACGCCGACGGAGAGCTTCTCATTGAGGCGGTTGCCGTGCTCGATGGCGTTGATGCAGGCCTCGGCTATGGCGGTCTTGAGATCTTCAATGCGCTCCGGGGGGAAACCGAGGAGCTTGGCCATGGCAGAGGCAGTCCCCATGGCTACTTTCTCGTAGCCCATGCGCGAGGGGAGCCGCACCTCCACCGTGGTGGTTTTGGTCTCGCTCATTCCGGCATCTCCGTCGCGCCTGGGCCGTGGCAAAGCGTGAGTGCGGTCATGTCGTCTCCCTGCGGACCGCCTTCAGAAAAGGCATCAATGGCTGTCCATATTGCATCGAGGATACCATCGGCCTTGTCGGCGGGGCACGTAGAAAATTCATTCATAAGGCGTTCGGGCCCAAACTCTTCATCCCCTTTGAAGACCTCGGTGAGTCCGTCGGTATAGAAGAGGAGGCGGGCGCCGGAGGGAAACGCGCGGCGCTCGCTGCTGTATTGGATGCCGGGCAACAGGCCCAGGGGAGTGCCGGCGGCGTTGAACTCGTAAGGCGGTGCGCCGGGGGTGACCAGGAACCCGGGATTGTGGCCGGCGTTAACGACTTCGATTTCGCCGGCTTCGGGATGAAGGCGGAGGAAGATGGCCGTGAGATAGCGACGGCGGGCTTCTTCGCCTTCGGCCCAATGGTGCTGGTTCATGCGGGTGGCCAGCTCGTCGAGGGGCATACCGGTGACGGCCATGGCCCGGAAGGCGGAACGGAAGCTGCAGGCCCAGATGGCGGAGGCGAGGCCTTTGCCGGCAACGTCGGCGACGGCGACAAGCAGACTACCGTCGGGCTGCTCGACAAGGTCGAGGTAGTCTCCGCCGACTTCGTAGCAGGTTACGGAGCGGAAGGCCAGAGAGTAGCCGCCGATGGAAGGGAGCTTTTGAGGCAGGAGCGATCGCTGAATGGCGCGGGCGGCGTCCAGATCCTGCTGTACGCGGGCGAACTCGACGTTTCTCTTGTGGTAGCGGGCATTTTCGAGGGCGACAGCGGCCTGGAGCGCGAGGCCTTCAATGAAGTCGAACTCATATAAGGTAAGCTCACGGCCGCCGGGAGGGGCCACGACGAGCTCGGTCAAGCGCTTGCCGTCGCGGCCGTTGAGCGGCCAGGCGAGAAGGGCGTTACCCTGTTCGCCGTTGGCAGTGGCAACCGGCTCTTCGCCATAGACCAGGCCGGCGGAGGGAAAGGCGGCGCCATCCATCTCCAGCTCGCGCACCACGATGCGCAGCACCTGCTCCAGCACTTCATTTTCGTGGATGGTGGAGTGGACCTGCCGCGATGCCTCAAGGAGCGCCTGCAAACGCGCCACCTGCTGCTGCAGGTCAATCGTTTCGTCTCCGCCCGGAAGCTGAATCCCAGCCGCCATCGTACCCTCCGTGGAATTTCACTCTAGCACGGCGAAGGGTGGGTTGGCGGGCGAGCTGGTCCCAAGACTCTATCTACCAGATTCGATCGAGTCAAGGACTGGACTGTGCGTAATATTTCCCGGCGTTAACCAAAATGTCCCACCCCCTTGGAAAGAGGGGGTTAGAGCAAGTTCAAGGCCAAGGCAACATTCCTTTTATGGGGGGCCTTTGGATTTCTGCGCGCGGATATGGGCACCCAGTCTACTTACCGACCGAACCATGGGAACGCGCCACACACCCTGGGTGTTAGGACCGAGATTTGGCGAATTGGGCTTTTTTGACAAACCGCAGTTTGGCACTTATGCTTTGTGGCTAGGAAACGTTTACTCAACATTGACAGATGAGCAACTCTATCGGTCATCGCGGTAGTTTAGCCGCGAGGTTGCCGACTGTGAAAGGGGATTCGAATGAAGACGGTCTCAAGAAGGCGGTTTCTGAAGAAGGCGGGCCAGTCCGGGCTGGCGCTGGCTGCCGGTTCCGCACTGGGAAGATTCGGATTGGCCCAAAGCGCGCAGCGCACGACGCGCGTGACGATCGATTCAGGGCGTCAGATTGCGCCGATCGATCATCATCTGTTTGGATCGTTCCTGGAGCACCTGGGACGCGCTATTTATGAGGGCATTTACGACCCGAAGTCGAAGTTCGCGGACAGCAATGGATTCCGTACCGACGTGATCAAAGAAGTTCATGACCTGGGTGTGCCGATTGTCCGCTATCCGGGGGGGAATTTCGTCTCCGGCTATCACTGGCTGGATGGGGTGGGACCGAAGAAGGACCGGCCGACGGTGCTGGACCGCGCCTGGAATACGCTGGAGCCCAATCAATTCGGCACCAACGAGTTCATCGCCTGGACGCGCGCGGTGGGGACCGAGCCGCTGTTCGGGCTGAACTTTGGGACGGCATCGGCAGAAGACGCGGCGGCGCTGGTGGAGTACTGCAACGTGGCCGGCGGAACCAAGTGGAGCAATCTGCGGCGCTCGCACGGCTATGAACAGCCGCACAACGTGAAGTACTGGTGCGTGGGCAATGAGATGGACGGGACGTGGCAGATTGGGCACATGGAGGATCGCGACTACGGGATCAAAGCGTCGGACGCCGCCAGGCAAATGCGCGTGATCGATCCAACGATCAAGTTGATTGCGTGCGGGTCGAGCGGGCCGTTCCAGCCGACATATATCGAGTGGGATCGCACGGTGCTGGAAGAGTGCTATGACGTGGTCGACGGCATCTCGCTTCATCGCTATTTTGGAAATACCGAAGAGAACGGCAACGACAGCTCGAAGTACCTGGCCATGAACCTGGGAATGGACCGTCAGATCGAGGAGATCGCTGCTGTGTGCGACACAGTGCGCGCGCACAAACGGTCGAACAAGCAGTTGTTTTTGTCGTTCGACGAATGGAACGTGTGGTATCGGGCTCGCGGCGGGGACTTCGCGGACGGGCACGGGAAATTGGCGCCTCACCTGCTGGAGGAGCCATACAACCTGGAAGACGCGGTGTTAGTTGGAGGCCTGGCCAATTCGCTGATTCGGCACTCCGATCGCGTGAAGGTGGCTTGCCTTGCGCAGCTTGTGAACGTGATTGCGCCGATTGCGACCAATGAGGATGGGATTTTGCGGCATACGATTTTCTATCCGTATGCGTGGGCGCTGAAGTACGCGCATGGGCGCGCGCTAAGCGTTGCTCCCGAGGGTCCGAGCTACCAGGTGGCGTCGCTGGGACAGCCGATTGAAAGCGGAGGCCTGTCCATTCCTGGCTTTGGGGACGTGCAGTATCTCGACGTGGTGGTGGTTCACGATGAAGAGAAGAGCACTGTGACACTGCTGGCGATGAATCGCGATCTACAAAACGAGCAGGAGCTGGAGATCAACTGGCATGACCTGACACCATCGAAGGTGCTGGCGTTCGAGACGATCACCGGGCCGGATCTGAAGGCGGGAAATACCCTCGCGGATCCGAAGCGGGTGACGCCGCAGACGCTCGAGAATCCGGCGGTCGGGTCGAGGATGACGGTGAAGCTGCCGGCGCGGTCGTATTCGGTGTTGTCGCTGGCGGTGTGAGGGATGGGGTAGCGAAGGAAAGCCCTGGGATGCCCGGCGATTCCTACTCAGGCTTTTCAGACTTTGGTTGGGGACTGAGGGCCTTGCCGACGTGTTTTGCAGAGACGCAAAGCGCATGTTTGGTGTTCTTGTAGGTTTTCTGGAGAGCGTTGCCGGTACTGCCCTGAGCGACGGATATAGCCACGCCCGTAGAGGCGCCCGCTTTCGCAAGGGAAGACGTCGTATCGCCGGCTCCGACTGCGATTGCCTGTTCCGTGGTGTAGCTGGTTGCGATGATTCCCTGCGTGGGATGCCTGCCGGGGTTGAACCACGCGATGTCTGTATCCGGCATCTGGTTGAGACGAGCGATGGTCGCGGACGGGAAGTTACTTTGGGTCATTTTGCCCAATAGAGGCCACTGGCTCGATGCGATGAAGACAGAACCGTTCATGGGATGGGCGGCCTCGCCCAGATTGATGATTTTGCCGGTAGGAACAACGGCCATGTCGACGCACTTGTCTGCGCCGCACCCGGCCCGGCAGAGCTTCTCGTTCAGATAGGAAGCGTGCTTGCCGGGCGAGACGAAGACCGTTGCGCCGCCCTGCTCGGCGTGGAGCGTTGAGGCGCGCGTAATCTGGCTGACGTCGCACACAGTACTCTCATGGGCCGATGCATACCAATAGAGGGCCTTCCATTTTGCGGAAGCGAGATCGCGGTCCGATGCGGTGACAAGTACGGCGACGTGCTCCGTATCGAGGGGATGGCCGTGCGGGCCGCAGTCGATGCGCCAGAGATGATAGTAGTGAATCTCCGCAACGATGCCGGCTGAAGGCAGATTGCCGCTTGCCGATTTTTCCGGAAACACCTGCCCATAGATCGTGCCGTCCTGGACCTGCACGATGGGAGTCTCAAGATTCGGCACAAACTCCGCGGGAAGCTGGGAGCAATCGTGCCGAGCGACCATGAACCTGGGAGCGAACTGAAGCAAAAGAGCCTGTTCGAGCGTATCGCTCATGCCGTCCTGGTCGGAATCGAGGCCGGCCTTCTGCTCAGGCTGCTGCGCGGTCACCAGAGCCGCGGTAAGCAGTGCGAGGACAAAAAGGAAGGAAGCGGAACATCTGATGGCTCGCATATGCGTCGCTCGGCCTCCGATCCATCAAGGATAGTGTACGCGCCGCGCGGTGTGAGCATTATCAGCAGCAGGTTGGCTCGGTTGAACAGCCAGAATCCGCATTATCAAAGGCGAGACTGTGAGCACACGGCGGAATGGCTCAGGAATTGATCGCGGCACGAATGTCGTTTGTTTCCAGAATCCGTTTTGCGTAGCCGCGTTTGGCCACGGCCAGCATGGCCTGTCCGATTTCACGGGTGGAGAGAACTTGATTGGGCAGCGCCCAGTGGAGCAACGGCAGGATGGGTTTCATCAGGGCGTAGCCGAAGCGGTAGGCGGGGGTCTTTGACTTGATGCCGTCGAGCGGCTGAATAATGCCGGGGCGGAACATGTATGCCTTGAGCGGCAGGCGGAGCAACGCATTTTCCGTGCGGCCCTTGACGCGCGCCCACATGACGCGGCCTTGCTCGGAACTGTCAGTGCCGGCACCGGAGACATAGATGAACGTCGTGCCGGGATTGAGGCGGCTAAGCGTCTCGGCGGCGGCAAGTGCAAGGCCATAGGTGATTCGCTCGTAGTCGGCTTCCTTCATCCCACTTGACGAGACGCCCAGGGTGAAGAAGCAGGCATCGAAGCCGGCCAGCTCGCCTTCGATTTGCGAAAGATTTGCCAGGTCGCGGTGGACGATCTCCCGGAAGCCGGATTCCTGCAATGCGGGATTCTGAGCAGCGGACCTGCTGCGGCCAATGGTGACGATCCGCTCGACCTCCGGATCGCGCAGGCACTCGCGCACGACTCCCTGACCCACCATGCCCGTTGCGCCAAAGATGAGTACTTTCATCGTTTTAGTCTTCTTTCATAACCCTACTTCCCGTTGGATGCGGGCTGACAGGCAAACGGCGCATCGGGAGGAAAATAGGAGTTGAGCCTTCAAATTTGACGCCACGCATTTGCCAAAATGCACCGAAGCGGGATGACGTTCTATTCGCGAGCCGAGTTGGGCCGCCATTGCGCCGGTATTGCCCCGTTCGCTTACAATTGTCGCGTCCATCATCGCGGAAGTATTAGGATCACAGGAATTTGCGGGAAAGCGATCTCCCAGGATGTGGGGCGGGCGAAACCTTTGCAGGGATTGTTTCGTCCCTACAAAGGTAAGCGGACTGTCTGACTTTTTCCGGGTCCTTTTCGCTCTTGCGCCCTTTTTCGGGCATTGACTCAAAAGAAAACGGCGGGAATCGACACCATGGCCATTGAAGGCACACAGGATCTACAGGAGTCTGAAATTGGTAATAGCGCGGAGCCGCGCCACAAGAAGACCTGGCTCCGCGTCATCATTTATCTAGTGCTGATTGGCGCGTTGGGATTTGTTGGATGGCGCATTTACCAGAACCAACAGGCTGCCGCAGCTACGAGTGTCCGCCAGGCGGCGGCGCTGCTTGGCCGGCCAGTTCCGGTGCAGGTGGCGCCTGTGGTTCAGGAGCCGATGCCGATCTTCCTGACCGCTCTGGGCACCGTGATGCCCTATATGAGCGTGACGGTGAAGGCGCGCGTCAGCGGACAGTTGCAGCCGGTGAGATTTACCGAGGGTCAGGAGGTGCGGCAGGGCCAGACCATTATGGAGATCGACCCCAAGCCTTACCAGGCGGCACTGGATCAGGCCAAAGGCACGCTTGCCCACGACGAGGCCCTGCTGAAGAACGCGCAGGCCGAGTATGCACGCTATAAGGCGCTTTATGCAGCAGGCGTGGTTTCAAAGGAGACGATGGACGCAGACGAGGCCCAGCAGGGGCAGTACGAGGGCGCCATCGAATCGGACAAAGCGGCAATTGAGAACGCCCAGTTGCAATTGAGCTGGTGCTACATTCAGTCGCCCATCAACGGCCGCATCGGGTTGCGGCTGGTGGATCCCGGGAACATCATTACTGCCAACACCACCAACCTTGTCATTATCAACCAGTTCCGGCCCATCGCGGTCTACTTTACGCTGCCGGAGAATCAGCTTCCCCAGGTGCTTCAAAAGCTGGCGGCGGACCGGCACATGCCGGTGGACGCGTACGACAAGAGCGACGTGCAAAAGCTGGCCACCGGGGAACTGCTGACGGCCGACAACGAGATCGACACCACGACCGGGACCGCGAAGCTGAAAGCGGTCTTCAACAACGAGAACGAGGCGCTGTTTCCTAATCAGTTCGTGAATATTCACCTAGTGATGGAAGACCGGCTGAATGCGCTGGTGGTTCCCTCGGCGGCCATTCAGACCGGGCTGCAGGGATCGTTTGTGTGGTTGGTGAATACGGACGATAAGGGAGCCGCAACCGCACGGATGGAGCCGGTGAAGATAGCCCTGGCTCAGGGACAGGTGACCATCCTGGATAGCGGAGTAACGCAGGGACAGAAGATTGTTGTGGACGGAGCAGACCGGCTGCGCGACAAGGCGCCGGTGGTAGTGAGCCAAGCCCATCAGGGTAGCGGCAGGCATGGCGCCGCAGGCCAGAACTCGGGCACAGGCGCACAGGGTCCAGGGAAACAACAGAATAAGGAGCAGCAGTGAGTCTGAGTCCTTCCCGGCCCTTTATTCTGCGCCCGGTAGCGACCTCGCTGCTGATGGCAGCAATTCTGCTTGCGGGCGGCGTTGCCTACCAGCAGTTGCCGGTTTCCGCTTTGCCCGAGGTGGATTACCCGATCATTCAGGTGCTCACGTTCTACCCCGGCGGCGGGCCTCAGGTGATGGCCTCGTCAGTGACTGCGCCACTGGAGCGGCAGTTCGGCCAGATGCCCGGACTGAAGCAGATGACGTCGGTCAGCTCAGGCGGCGGTTCGGTGATCACGCTCGAATTCAACCTGGACGAAAATATCGATGTGGCCGAGCAAGAGGTTCAGGCGGCCATCAATGCCGCAACCAGCTTTCTGCCTACCGATCTACCCAATCCGCCCATCTACAGCAAGGTGAACCCGGCGGACGCGCCCATCATGACGCTGGCGCTGACCTCCGATTCGTTGCCGCTGGACAAGGTTGAGGACGCGGCCGATACCAATCTGGCACAGAAGATCTCGCAGGTAACGGGCGTGGGTCTGGTCTCGATCGCAGGCGGGCAAAAGCCATCCGTGCGCATCCAGGCGAATCCCGCCCAATTGGCTGCCTACAACCTGAGCCTGGAGGATCTTCGTACTGCGATTGCAACGGCGAACGTGGACCAGGCCAAGGGAACCCTGAACGGATCGCGCCAGACGTATACCATTGGCGCCAACGACCAGTTGGTAACAAGCTCCGATTACAAGCCGGTGGTGATCGCCTATCGCAATGGGGCTCCGGTGCGCGCCACCGATGTGGCCCTGATTGTGGATGCCGCGGAGAACAACCAGCAGGCCGCGTGGATGAACCATACCCCCGCGGTGATCGTGAACATCCAGCGCCAGCCGGGCGCCAACATCATCGCCGTGGTGGACCGCATCAGCAAGCTGCTGCCGCAGTTGCAGACCAGCCTGCCGGCCGCGGTGCAGGTGAAGGTGCTCACCGACCGCACGCTGACGATCCGGGCTTCAGTGAGGGATGTGGAATTTGAGCTGATGATTACCATCGCGCTGGTGGTCATGGTAATTTTCCTCTTCCTGCGCAACCTGGCGGCTACTGTCATTCCGTCGGTCTCGGTGCCTTTGTCGATTGTGGGCACCTTTGGCGTGATGTACCTGCTGGGCTACTCGCTGAACAACCTGACCCTGATGGCGCTCACCATCTCCACCGGCTTTGTGGTGGACGACGCCATTGTGATGATCGAGAACATCTCGCGGTTCATCGAAGAAGGCATGAGCCCCATGCAGGCGGCGCTGAAGGGCAGCGAACAGATCGGGTTCACGATCATGTCGCTGACCGTTTCGCTGATTGCAGTGCTGATTCCGCTGCTTTTCATGAGCGATGTGGTGGGACGGCTGTTTCGCGAATTCGCCATTACGCTGGCGGTCACCATCCTGGTTTCCGCGGTGGTCTCACTGACCCTTACGCCCATGATGTGCTCGCGCATTCTTCAGGACAAGGCCACAGCCAAGCAGACCCGGTTCTACCATTGGTCGGAGAAGGTCTTCAACTCGATCATCGCCGCGTACGGGCGTGCCCTGCAGGTGATTCTGCGCCATCGTTTCGCAACCCTGCTGGTGACGATTTCGACCTTTGTGGCGACGGTTCTGCTGTTCATCGTGGTTCCCAAGGGCTTCTTCCCGGTGCAGGATACGGGCGTGATTCTAGGCATTTCAGAAGCGCCGCAGACGGTGAGTTTTACCAGCATGGCAGAGCGCCAGCAAAAACTCGTCGACGTAGTATTGCAGGATCCGGCGGTAGATAACGTCTCCTCCTTCATTGGCGTGGATGGCACCAATACCACGCTGAATTCGGGCCGCATCCAGATCACACTGAAGCCGCTGGATGTGCGCAAGGTAACTGCGACGCAGGTAATTCAACGCCTGCAAGGCAAAGTCAACAGCGTCGAAGGGATACAACTCTTTCTGCAGCCGCTCCAGGATCTGACGGTGGAAGATCGCGTCAGCCGCACCGAGTTCCAATACGCTCTCGAAGATCCGGACCAGAACGAGCTGGCCATCTACACCCGCAGGATGGTGACGGAGCTGGCCAAGGAAGGCTCAGTGACCGACGTGGCCAGCGACCTGCAAGACCAGGGGCTATCGGCCGATCTGGTCATCGACCGCGACACGGCTGCGCGGCTGGGCATCGCCATGGCCGACGTGGATAACACGCTCTACGATGCCTTTGGACAGCGGCAGGTTTCCACCATCTTTACCCAGCTCAATCAGTATCACGTGGTGATGGAGGTGGGAAAGAACTTCCAGACCGATCCCCAAACGCTGAGCGATCTTTATGTGAAGTCAGGCAACGGCACCCAGGTTCCTCTCAG
>Ga0181520_10000812_pt1 | contig 67402 bp, 73 predicted proteins | sample PEATcosm2014_Bin_29_FD_132451 | JGI IMG/M metagenome (GOLD analysis project Ga0181520, IMG submission 132451) | Peatland microbial communities from MTU Mesocosm Facility, Houghton, MI, USA - PEATcosm2014_Bin02_30_metaG | ecosystem: Environmental > Terrestrial > Soil > Wetlands > Peat | place...
TGGCGGAGACAGAGGGATTCGAACCCTCGATACACCTTTTCAAGCGTATAGCGGTTTAGCAAACCGCCGCCTTCAGCCACTCGGCCATGTCTCCAATCCATTGATAAATAACAATTTCCGTCACAGAAGGCCAGCTGAAAATACCCTTTGTTTTGTCGGAATTGTCCCCGATTTAGGTTTCGACTTTATAGCAGACCCGAAAGCAGAGTCGAGCCTTATGAACGCCTCAAAAATGGGGGGTCTGGCTTATTTCTTATCCTGCCGTTCGAACAATATCCTCAATCCTTCCAAAGTTACGGTCTGATCGACGACATCGATCAAAGGGCATTCGTGCTGAATGAGCGTGGCGAGGCCTCCGGCGGCGATGACTTTCGCTTTGCCGCCTAATTCCTTGCGGATGCGTTTGACGAGAACGTCGGTTTGTCCTGCGAAACCGAAAACCGCGCCGCTTTGCATGGAATGGATCGTATTTTTGCCGATGGCCGCAGGAGGCGTCCTGAATTCGACGGGATAAAGCCTTGCCGCGTTTTGGAACAAAGCGTTCATCGAAATGGAAATGCCGGGAGCGATGGCTCCGCCCAAATAATCTCCGTTTTTGGCAATAGCGTCGAAAGTCGTCGCCGTCCCGTAATCTACGATAATAAGAGGGCCGCCGTATTTGTTGAACGCGCCGACGGCGTTGCAGATACGATCGGCTCCGACGTCCATGGGAGCGTTATAGCGTATCGTCATTCCCAAATCGGAGTTGGCCGAGACGAAAAACGGATCGACATGAAAATAGCGGCGGGAAAACTCGGTAAGCTCCCTATTCGCCGGAGGCACGACGCTTGAAATGGCGACGCGTTTAACGTCGTCCAATTTCAAACCGCTGGAAAGCAAAAAACCCAACACCACCGCGCCATATTCGTCGGCCGTGCGGCTTCTGTTCGTGCTTAGGCGCCAACTGGCGACAAGCTTGGCCTTCTTGCCGCGCCCTCGATAGAATCCCAGCACGACATTTGTGTTTCCGACATCCAAAGCCAACAGCATAATTGCTCCTGCGATTTACGAACCTGTCTTAGAAGATGCCTGTTTTTCAAGCATAGTCAATCTCTCGCGCATGAAGGCAAATACGTGCGCCGCAGTTCTTGAATTGTCGATGTCCCTGACAAGCCGCTCGATTGTTTTTGTATCGCCCTTCAGTTTTCCGACCGCCGAAACCAAAAGCGGCAATGCCCGCGTGACGTTATCGCAAATATTGAGCGTCGCGGTGCGCGCCGTCCTCGACATCGGATTAAGGTCGATGGAAATGACCTTTTTCCCCCATGCGATCAAGGCTTCCGTTCTATCGCCGTCTTCAAGAGGAACGACGACGACATCGGCTTTGGCGATGCCGTCTTTATCCACGCTTGCCCGAGCCGAGGTCAAATGGGGGACTCTGGCTTCCGCCTGAACGCCCAGAACGCCAATCGCTCCGTATGACTGCAGAAATTCCGCGATCATTTTTTCACGGTCGGCAGTTCTTCCATAAAAAACATTAACCTCCAGCTTGGCTGGAATTTCGTTTGCCAGCGCAACGAGAGATTCCGGAGCAAGCGCGGCGGTATTCCCGTTGACGCTGATCACAGGATATTTCGCCTGAAGCAAGAGCGCGGCGGCGGCTTGAATGTCTTCAAGGACGGGGGCAGGGGTCGCCTCGCCCAGAATATAATCGAAAGCCTCGCCCCTGCCGTGCGCAATCGGTCCGGTTTCGGCGACAAGGCCTGTTGCGGCGTGCTTGGCGATGGCGGCGCGCATACGCAAAGAGACAGCGCGGGGGTGGTCGTCGGGAACGTCGTGCATCAAATATCTCCAATGAAAAATATGGGCCTAAGCGTGCTTCTTGACCCACGCTATATACCTATCAAGCCAGCCTTGCAGGAATTTTCTGCTGCCTTCGGCGATAGCGCCGTTTGTGTCAAATAAATCGTCTTTTGCCTGAACGAAAGCCTCCGGCTGGCCGAGCGTGGGCATATCCATGTGCGCGAGAATGTTCCGTAAATGCTGTTGTGCCAGAGCCGTGCCGAAAACGCCGACCGAAACGCCGACAATGCCTGCAGGTTTCCCAGGCCAGACGCTCTGGCCGTAGGGGCGCGAGGCGTGGTCGATGGCGTTTTTAAGAACGCCGGAAATCGAACGGTTGTATTCGGGGGTCACGAACAAGACACCCTGCGATTCCAGAATATCTTTCTTGAAGCATTTGACGGACTCTGCCTGATTTGCGTCGTCGTCCTGATTATAAAGGGGCAGATCGCCGATATTAAGCACCTTAAACGAAAAATCCGGCGGCGCCATTTTCGAAAGGGCGTAGGCCAGCTTGCGGTTGAACGACTCTTTCCTAAGGCTTCCGACAATGACGGCAATTTGAAAGTGGCTCATGAGAAACCTCCCTTAAGGGCTTGCATCAAAGGACGCGCTTTCAGTACCACCAATCCGGCAAAAATCAAAGAACCCCATCTTCCGCGAGGCGGAAGATGGGGATGAGGGTGAAAAGCCTGTTCTTGCTGTATGTTATGCCGTCTTGATCTCGATCTTGCGGGTGTTGTTTTTTCCTTCCGAAAGCTTCGGCAAAGTCACGTTCAGGACGCCTTTTTCGAACTTGGCTTCGATCTTTCCGGCGTCGATCGCTGCGCTCAGGGACAAACGGCGCGCGAAGCTTCCGCTTGAGCGCTCGATGATGTGCCATGTATCTTTTTTCTCTTCGCGCTCGACTTTCTTTTCGCCGCGGATGGTCAAAAGCCCGTCGTCGAAAGAAACCTCGACGTCCTTTTCCGTCAATCCGGGCAGATCGGCCGAAACATGGAACGCTTTTTCGTCTTCCTTGACGTCGATCGCAACCGCCATTGAGGCGGCTTCGGTCGGAAAACCATCGGGCAATCCGCGCCATGCCTCGTCGAGCGAACGTTGCAACGCGCGGCCAATCGAGAAAAAGGGATCAGCGCCCGTGACGGGATAACCGGTCGATATAAGAGAACGCAATGACATGTTAACCTCCTTGGCTCAGGGTTAGGGGACTGTTTAAACCCGAGGTGGGAACGTTTTGCGAAAAATAAAGGGGAACAAAAATAAAACGGCGATTCTCTTGAAATAGGTATCGGAAAACAAAGCTCTCTTTTATGCTTGTGAAATGCCTGCATCTATCGCCGAATCCGGATTTATTATTCTTAACGAGGAACGGATAGCTTATTCCGTTTTCCGGTCGAAGAAGCGCAAGCGGACAATAGCCTTTAAAATCGAGAGAGATGCTTCTTTGCGCATTCTGGCGCCGTTTCGGGCATCGGTTGGTTCCATAGAGGAAATTCTGAAAAAGCGCGCATCGTGGATTGCGCGCGAACGCGCGGCGCGGAAAACAGGCGATGCAAAAAAAGAATTTACAAACGGCTCGCTATTTCCGTATCTCGGTTACCCCTGTATGTTGCGCGTTACACAGGGAAAAGAGGCTTTGGGATCGTGCATCCTGTCGCCGCACGTCTTGCACGTGCATGTGCCTGACGAAGAATTGTCGCCGGAAACATTGCGGCAGGAAGTCCGGCTGGAAATCCTTCTCTGGATCAAAAAACGGGCGCGCGCGAAGTTGAGAAAACGGCTCGATCTATGGGCGAAAAGGCTCGGCGTTTCATATAAGAAGCTCGTCATCGTCAATCCTGAACAAAGATGGGGAAGTTGCAGCGCCGATAACATTATCCGCCTGAACTGGAGGCTGATGACCGTTTCCCTGCCAATCCTCGATTACGTCGCAGCGCATGAACTGTGCCACATTCGGCATAAAAACCATTCGCCGCGATTTTGGGGCTTTCTGGCGCAAGCGATTCCGGACTATAAAATGCGCCGGAAAATTTTACGCCGTATCGAACGAAATCTTGTGATATAGGTCTTTCGTAACATCTTCAGGAGGCAACAATGTCCCTTATTGTAGAACATAGGTTCAGTTCGTTTTTCGGTCCCGCATTCATAAAATTCGGGCTTGGCTACGGCGCGGTGGCGGCAATGATCCTGTCCTATAGCGTCAATAAATCGATCTTATGGATGCTGATCGATGGCTGGTTTAGCTGGCTGTATGTGATCTATTTCGCTCTCTTCCGGTCATAACCCCCCTTTTTTCTGGGCAAGAACTTCTTTCTGGGCCTTGTTTCTTTATTCCGCCCGCGCAAGGAGATTGCATGAAAACGGTGAAAAAGACCGTTTAATGGTTAAATTTTCATGTTCGTGAACATAATTGATCGTTTACGTGAGATTTTTGGCCATTAGGTGCCATTTTTTAACGTTAAAGACCATAGTTCACGAATAAATGTGCATTTAATAGCTATAGAATGAGAAAATATGTATATTTTGCTTCGTATGGGGCATGTTTTGTCGCGAACATATTGAATTATGGAGATAAAAAGTCTCTTCCAACGGCAATTTTTGCTAACCTACTGTATTTTCGTGCAAAAAGGCAAAGGGTGTGCTAATCGTTTCGGTCGCCGGACGATTTAAAGGTTCAAGTGCAGGGGAGAGGCTTAATGACGACTGCTCGCAATAAAACGGTTCCGACCAAAAAGCCGGATGGGCAAAAAAAGCTCGCGAAACAAAATAAACAGGCGTCCAAGCCGAGAAGGAAACCCGCGCTGTCGCTTCTTAAGTTTCCGCGCCCAAGCATATCTTCCCAACTGGCTGGCAAAGGGGAACGGCTTGCTCCTCGGTTGCAGGCCGCTATCGATAAAAGCGAAATCGCCGAAGTCCTCGCCAAATTTGCGCGCGGCATTGATCGCTTGGACGAAAATCTTCTGCGTTCGGTTCTGCATCACGACGCGACGCTCGATTTTGGCCCGGGCGTTTTTCAGGGCACGGGGGGAGATTACGTGCATTGGGTCTTGGGCGTTTTTCAAAGCGTCCGTTCTTCGCACCATATGATCGGCAATGTCCGCGTCGAACTGGAAGGCGACGCCGCGCTGGTTGAATCCTATTTTCACACCCATATTCGTATCGAAAAACCCATAGGCCGTGAAGACGTCTTTCTGGGGGGCCGCGACCTCGACCGTTTCGAACGCAGGCCTTCGGGCCCGGCGGGCGTGTGGAAGATCGTGCACCGCAAGGAAATCCTTGATTGGGTGCGGACAGAGTCGGCATCGGATATTTTCTATCACCAGAATCCGGACGCGTTGTGGAGCGTGCGAACCCGTACAGACGCCTCCTATCAAATGGCGCATTTCCCGGGTTCGCAAACGGGCGGCAGGCTTCCGGCGTTTTTGGGCAGGCATTACGAAAGCAAGAGCGTAAGATTTTAAGTTTTCGGGCGGGGATTGTATCGATTTATCGAGGAGGATTTTTTATGTCAGGCTGCGATTTGGACAACACTGCAAAGATAATAACCCCAGGCGGCGCGACTTTGAGAGCTTTTCAGGAAAAGATAAAAGTCTCGCGCCTTGAGATTTGGGACAATCGCGCCTGCGAAGCCGATGAAATAGACGCCAAATTGGGCACCAAATACGATAAGAGAACAAACTGGTATTCGAAGAAAAAAGCTGTTCGTCCGCCGGTTATCTCTGGAAATCCGGGGAACCAACCTCTGGCGTGAACTATCGATACGGGCGCTTAAAAATTATTTTTCCGCCAACGCCTTTTCAATCGCCGCAATCGCTTTCTGCATCGCGGCAACATCCGTTCCTCCGGCCTGCGCCATATCGGGACGTCCGCCCCCCCCTTTGCCGCCGACTTGTGCAGCGCCAAGCTTGACGAGATCGACGGCGCTAACCCGCGTGGTCAAATCCGGCGTCACGGCGACAACCAGCGACACTTTTCCCTCGAAGCTTGCCGCCAAAGCGATGGCGCCCGACTTGATTTGGGCCTTGAATTCGTCGGCCATAGGCTTGAGGTCTTTGGCGGGAACATCCGTCAAAACGCGGCTGATAAAATTGATGCCGTTAATCGCGCGCGATGTCTCTCCTGCGCTCGATGCTCCGCCGCGAAGTGCCACCTGTTTGCGTAAATCCGCCACGTCGCGCTCAAATTTCTTTCTGTCCTCAACCAGTTGAGCCACTCTGGCAGGAACTTCGGCAGGAGGCGCTTTAAGAACATCCGCTGCCGCTTTTAATAAAGCGCCTTGCGCATTCCACCACGCCAATGCCGCTTCGCCGACAACGGCCTCAATGCGGCGCACGCCCGCCGACACCGCGCTTTCGGATATGATTTTAAACAAGCCGATATCGCCCGTCCGCTTCGCATGTGTCCCGCCGCAAAGCTCGATCGAATAATATTCCTTGCCATTGGATGGTTTTTCTTCGCGCCCGCCCATAAACAAGACTCGAACTTCGTCGCCATATTTTTCGCCGAACAAGGCCCTTGCGCCGTGCTTGATGGCTTCCTCGGGCGACATGAGGCGCGTTTCGATAGCTTCGTTCATGCGGATGCGCTTGTTTACCTCGGCTTCGACCCTTGCCAAAGCTTCGGGCGATATGGGAGTGGGCTGCGCGAAGTCGAAGCGCAAACGGTCATGCGCGACAAGCGAACCTTTCTGCGCGACATGATCTCCCAGTTCGCGTCTCAAAGCTTCATGAAGCAAATGCGTCGCCGAATGGTGCGCGCGCAAAGCCGAACGATGTTCGCCGTCAACAGTCAATGTTGCGTCATCGCCCGTTTTCACGACGCCTTTTTCGACGTGACCATGATGAACGATGACGCCGTCGGCTTCTTTTTGCGTGTCGATGATTTTGATAATCGCGCCGTTCGCCGTTTTTATGACGCCGACATCGCCCATCTGGCCGCCGGACTCGCCGTAAAACGGCGTTTGATTGGCGACGATTTGCGCCTCGTCGCCCGATTTGATTTCATCGATTCTCGCACCGTTTTTGACAAGCGCCGTGATTTGCCCTTCGGCCACCTCAGTGCTGTAGCCGAGAAAATCCGTCGCGCCCAATTCATCGCGCAACTCGAACCAGATTTTTGCCGTTCCGGTTTCGCCCGATCCCGCCCACGCTGCGCGCGCCGCCGCCTTTTGCCTCGCCATCGCGGCATCGAATCCGGCAACATCGACCTTTATTCCCTTGCCGCGCAAAACGTCTTGCGTCAGGTCGAGGGGAAACCCGAAAGTATCATAAAGTTTGAAGGCAACTTCGCCAGATAACGGCCTGTTTCCATTGATCTTTTTTGTTTCATCGTCCAGCAATTTCAGCCCGCGGTCGAGCATCGATTTAAACCGCGTTTCCTCCAGTTTCAGCGTTTCAGAGACCAATTCTTGCGCGTGAGCCAATTCCGGATACGTCGTTCCCATCTGATTGACTAATTCCGGAACGAGGCGATAGATCATCGGCTCTTTCGCGCCCAGCATATGCGCGTGGCGCATCGCGCGGCGCATAATGCGGCGCAGAACGTAGCCGCGTCCCTCGTTGCTCGGCAACACGCCGTCGGCGATCAGGAACGAGATTGCACGCAAATGATCGGCGATGACGCGGAAGGACGCCTTCTGTGCGCCTTCGGGATCAATTTTTGGAACCCAACTCGCTATTGCGCCAATTAACGCCTTGAACAAATCGATATCATAGTTGGACGTGACGCCCTGCATAATCGCGGCCATGCGCTCTAATCCCATGCCGGTATCGATGGAAGGCCTCGGCAAATCGACGCGCCTGCCGTCCGGCAATTCTTCGAACTGCGTGAAGACGAGATTCCAGAATTCAAGAAACCGGTCGCCGTCCTCGTCTTTGCTTCCGGGAGGGCCTCCCTGCAACTTTTCGCCCTGATCGATGAAGATTTCGGAGCACGGCCCGCACGGTCCCACGTCGCCCATGCGCCAAAAATTGGAATCGGTCTTGATGCGAATGATCTTGCCGTCGGGAAATCCGGCGATTTTCTTCCATAATTCCCGCGCCTGTTCGTCCTCGTGATAAACGGTTACAAGCAAACGATCTTTGTTAAGCCCAAAATGCTTTGTGACGAGTTCCCAAGCCCATTCGATCGCTTCGGCCTTGAAATAATCGCCAAACGAAAAATTGCCGAGCATTTCGAAAAAGGTATGATGCCGAGCGGTATAGCCGACGTTTTCCAAATCATTATGCTTTCCCCCCGCGCGCACGCATTTTTGCGCCGTCGTGGCGCGGGTGTAGGGGCGCTTCTCGACGCCGGAAAACACGTTTTTAAACTGAACCATGCCCGAATTGGTAAACATAAGGGTGGGATCGTTGCGCGGAATCAAGGGGCTAGAGTCTACCCGGGTATGTCCCTGCGATTCAAAATAATCGAGGAAGGTCGAACGAATATCGGAAAGAGTCTTGGTCATAGGCTTAACTTTTGAGAAAAGGATCGCAAACAAACAGCGATGAGGGATAGCATATCTTTCTTGGGAGCAAATAGGGGGTATTTGACGGAGTCTTCCTAAAAAAGTGAGATTTATTGCTCGCAAGCCTTGTTTTTCGCTCGAAAAAATAGCACAAAAGCCGATACCTTAACCAAGGAATTTGCGTCTGAATTTGGGGAAAAGTTGCTCGAAATGGCAGAAGATAAAGACAAAAAGATAGAAAAAAAGCTTCGCCTGACACAAAAGGAATTGGAAGCTGTCCTCAAAAAGCACGATGATTTTATTTGTGGACGCAAGGGAGGGATCCGGGCGCAGCTGGCTCATTACGATCTTGAGGGGCTTTCCTTCGCCAACAAAAACCTATCAGATGCCGATTTTACCGGAGCGCAGCTGAGTGAGGTCGATTTTACAGGTGCAAAGCTGGATCGCGCCATTCTCTACTGCGCCGATCTGCGAAAAGCTAATCTGAATGGAGCGAGCCTTGTTAACGCCGATTTGCGCGGCGCATCGTTGCGAGGAGCCAATCTGGTCGGCGCCAATATGGCGGGAATCGACTTGAGAGAAGGCTCTCTCTCGAACGCGGTGGCCAAGGGCGAACTGAAAGACGTTCAGAAAGGCATACCCGCCGTCGACAAGGGCGGCGCCAATCTGAGCGGCGCCAATCTTAACGGAGCCAAAATGTCGGGAGCTGTCGCGATCGGAAGCGATTTCAGCGATGCTTTGATGAAAGGGGCAAAGATCAAAAGGGCCAGCCTTAAAAATGCCAATTTCAGCGGCACCAATCTCGAAAATGCCGATTTTACCGAATGCGATCTGGAAAACGTGATTTTGCGTGGCGCCGTTTTGGCGGGCACTGCGATTAATCTAAGCGAAGTTTCGAAGGAAAATCTGGAAGGCGCGTTGATGGGTGCGCCGGTGGGGCTCACGATCAAGGATTTAGTGGCTCCGATCAATCAGCTCTTGCAGATTCATAAAACGTGGATCGATAGCAACGGGAAAAACGGCAAGCAATTCGACGTTAGTGGCTACGATATGCGGGGAAGCACCGGTTTCGGCGGCCAATGCTTGATATTGATGAAGGCAAAAGGCGCCATTTTATACGAGCTCGATTTTTCGGGCGCGCAGGTGCAAGGAAGCGATTTTCGTGAGGCCGATTTACGCCGCGCGAACTTCAGCGGAGCCGATATGCGCGGAGCGAATTTCGACAAGGCCCAGTTAAGAAACGCCAATTTCCAAAACACGCGCATGCAGCCCGTTGTTCTGTCGAACGGCCATGTGTTGGCGACGAATTTCTCCGGCGTTTCCTTGCGCCACGCCAATCTGGCGAAAGCGAATCTCCAAAAAGTCAAATTTCGCAACGCCGATTTGCGGGATGTCGATTTGCGCGGAGCGGATTTGACGGAAGCAGATTTCGAAGGCGCAAATCTGGAAGGCGCGCAAATGGATCCGGAGCAGAAAGAGCTGCTGAAAACGTTCCGGGAGAAGGAATAAAGTTAGCTCTGGCGCTTGGGAATCCGCGACAAAGCGATGCTGGCGGCCACGACGACGTTCAGGCTTTCGACGCCGGTCGTCGGAATGCGGATTCGGGTTTCAAATTCGGCCGCATTTAATCCTTGGCCTTCCTCGCCCAGAAGCAGCAATCCTTGCGGAGGCCAGATAAAATCGTCGATGGACGCGCCGCGCGGATCGAGCGCGATGCAAGATCGGGGAAATTCCGCAAGTGCGGGGCCGCGAGCCATAGACACGCGAAGGACGCTTCCGGCAGACGCCTTGACGGCTTTCGGCAAAAAAGGATTCGCAGCCTCACGCGACAAGATAACGCGCGGTACGGAAAAAGCCTCGCAACTGCGGATTAAAGCGCCCAGATTTCCCGGGTCGCCGATGGGGGCTACAACCTCGATATCTTTCGGCTTGTAGGCGGCCAGATCCTCCGTCGTCACAGACGCCATGGGCGGCTGTTTCAGAACCAGAATGTTAAAATGCGTACCGAGCACATCGATTTGCGCGAAAAGGGGAGACGCAATTTCCACAAATTTCGCTCCGGCAGCCAAAGGCTCGCAATGCGGCCCCGCAATCTCATAAACGATTTTCAGAGAAGGCTTCTTCAGAAATTCACGAACCAGCTTTTCGCCGGAAAGCAAAAAAAGACCTTCCTCTTTCAATCCTTTGGAAGACGCGAGGCTCAGAAATCTTTTAAAAGTCTCGTTCTGCGCGCTTTCGATCATTACCGAGGCGGATAGCAAGCCGAACGCTTGAGTTCGCAGGCGTCGTTGGCTTTCGCAATGCAGTCGCTCTGAGCCTTCATTCTGGCTTTTTCAGGCGCGCTTTCTTTGTCCCATGCCATTTTGTCTTTGCCAGCGGTGGCGATGGCGATGCAGCTGTCCTTGGCGGACAAAACAACTTTGCAATCTTCGCCATATTTGGTGCAATAGCTCAGCGCGCTTTTATTCGCGCTTTTCTCGTCAGGGGAAGGATCGGACATGCCCCACGCGCCGCTCTTTTCGCTAAAGGCAAGCGCGCCGTAAGAGAGGCTATCGCTGGCATGCGCCGCAAAAGACAAAAGCGCTACCGCAGACAGGACCAAAGGAACCGCCGCGAGCCGTAGTAAATGAGAAGAAGTCATATTCCAACCCCCTGTTTGGTGAAGACCTTAACCAGGGTTTTTAAAACTCCGGCTCAAACTACCTATCAGAAACAAATTGTGGACACAAGCCGTTTTGCCATTGCCCGACTCTCTGGACAGTGAGATTCACACGAATTGGCAGTTTATGATCCTGAGGGGTTTCGGATAGAAGGCTGGTACTATGAACGCGGGTTACGCAAAGTGAGGGGCGTAGGCGATCGCGCCGTTGGCTGGATCGGGCAAGAAATCGACACGTGGATTGCAGGGTGGATTCAGAAAACGAGAAATTTTAATTTGTAAAACTATTGCCGCGGTTGCCAATACACTCTCGGCTTTTCGCGCGAAGAAGGCCGTGTGCATCCGGGAATGTTTATTATTTCTTTCATGTATTGCTTCAGCACCGTTTGTCCCACCATGAGAGGCGTGACGGCGGGTTTCGAAGTCACGTTGGTCATGGTTGACGTGGCTTCTTTGGCATCTAGCGTAGGCGATTGATGCGGTTCGGCCTTCAGTGTCAGATCGGATTGTGGCGCGTTTGTTTCTACGCATACTTTCAGTTGTTTGATATCCGCATCTAGCTTTGAGATTTGAGCGTCGATTTCTTTGATCTCGTTCCCGATGGGTTTGACAACAAAATGCTTATAACCTTTGTAGCTAGAAATGCCGCCAACTATAACAACAGCGGTTGCTGCGGTTAATACGGCTATGCCCGCACCCACGACGAATGGAGCGACAAGCGCAGCAGGGATGGCCACTATGGTCATCGCTATGGTGTATTTCAACCAAGCATCATCTTTTTCTTTGGCCTTATCGCCCCTGTCTTTGATCTTATCGCCTCTTGCCATTGCAAGATCATTTTTCTCGAACGACCTTGCAATCAGACTATTTAATATAGTCACCGTCTCAGCCACTGATTGCTTGCCATGCTTTTTGGCATATGCCTGCGCAGATTCATCTTGTAGATGTTTTTCAAGAATGTCTTTCTTGGATTCGATGTATTTTTCGAGCTCATCTTTTTGATTTATTGTATTATATGCCCACGTTAGGCATTCAGGATGATTTCTCACCAATCTTGTAAGTTTGTCCTTTGCAAAAAGAACAATTACGAGGCCCAAAGCGGGGATAGCCTCGTCAAACTTTTCGTCAGCCTTTTGATAAAAACTATCAGAAACATCCGATGACATAATAAAAAATCTCCGTTAGAAATATACGGAGATTTTAAACCGCCATGATTAGCATTAGATTAATTTTGTATACAAAATTCGGACAAAAGGTTTTGGCAATTCAGCAACAGCAACATATTGTTAACCAGGACAGGGTGCCGCTACGCAAGGATGCTTTTTACAATAATCTCTATATTTTTGTTCGTCTTCTTCAAGAGACGCTTTGTAAAACTGTTGTTCTCTTGCGTACCGAGCCTTTTTTTCCCCTTCAGTTTCCATCCGTACGGGCTCGTTTGATACTCCTTCTATGTCCATGGAGTGCACAGTCCACCATGCGGCAAATTCTTTAGGATCAAAAGGCTTACTGAAGTCATACGACTCGGGCACACCCTTCGCGGCAACTTCTGTTCCTGCCGCAGATGCTGTTTGTTTTATGTCCGCCATTGTTACGCCTTCGCTTCTTAGCTTCGTAAAGTGTCTGAAGCTTTTTATGCCGCGACCATTATAAAGCGAAGTCGTTTCCATTTCCAGAAGTCCTTAAAAGAATACTTTCATGGCATCTTATGCGACTAGAATATCGAGCTATGATTGATAAACCTTTAATATTTATGGTTAAAATTCTGGGGGTCTGTTTATTCTGCGCTTGTAATTTAAAGCATTAATATTTTCAGACCTGCATTAACCGTATTCATCCGTTTGGGCCTTGGCATTATTTTTGGTTTCGTAGTTTATCGAGGTAATCCGCCCATTTCTGCATCATCTTGCGTCGTTCGGGTATCGCCCCTGTCTTTGATCTTATCGCCTCTTGCCATTGCAAGATCATATTTCTCGACCAACCTTGCAATCAGACTGTTTGATTCAGACACCGCCTCGACCAATGATTGCGCGCCATGCTTTTTGCCATATGCCTGCACAGATTCATCTTGCAGATGTTTTTCAAGAATGCCTTTCTTGGATTCGATGAATTTTTCGAGCTCATCTTTTTGATTTATTGTATTGCATGCCCACGTTAGGCATTCAGGATGATTTCTCACCAATCTTGTAAGTTTGTCCTTTGCAAAAAGAACAATTACGAGGCCCAAAGCGGGGATAGCCCCGTCAAATTTTTCGTCAGCCTTTTGATAAAAACGGTCAGAAACATCCGATGGCATAATAAAAAATCTCCGTTAGGAATATACGGAGATTTTAAACGGCTATGATTAGCATTAGATTAATTTTGTATAAAAAATTCGGACATAAGGTTTTGGCAATTCAGCAACAGCAACAAATTTTTAACCAAGACATGGCCCCGCTATGCAAGGATGTCTTTCACAATAATCTCTATATTTTTTTTCGTCCTCTTCAAGAGACGCTTTGTAAAACTCTTGTTCTCTTGCGTACCGAGCCTTTTTTTCTCCTTCAGTTTCCATCCGCACGGGCGCATTCAGGCCCTCCTTCATTCTCGCCAGCATCTCTTCGCTCCGCTTCAAATAGTCTCTGACGTCAAGAATAAACGGATCGACATTGCATGAATCGGATGCGTGTTTTGCGGCGACTTCTGTTCCTGCCACAGATGCTGTTTGTTTTATGTCCGCCATCGTTACGCCTTCGCTTCTTAGCTTCGTAAAGTGTCTGAAGCTTTTCATACGGCTTATACGGGAACCATTATAAAGCGAAGTCGTTTCCATTTCCAGAAGTCCTTAAAAGAATACTTTCATGGCATATTATGCGACTAGAATATCGGGCTATGATTGATAACCCTTTAATATTTATGGTTAAAATTCTGGGGGCCTGTTTATTCTGCGCTTGTAATTTAAAGCATTAATATTTTCAGGCTTGCTTTAACCACAATCGTCAGTTTGGGCCTTGGCATTATTTTTGGTTTCGTAGTTTATCGAGATAGTCCGCCCATTTTTGCATCATCTTGCGTCGTTCGGGTAAATGGGCCGTGCGATTATAAGCTCTGCCGTTCGGATCGCGCACGGCGTGGGCAAGCTGGTGTTCAATGTAATCGGGGCGAATGTGCAAAACTTCATCGAGAACCGTCCGCGCCATTGCGCGGAAACCGTGGCCTGTCATTTCATCTTTTGAGATTCCCATACGCCGCATGGCGCAAAGAATAGCGTTGTCGCTCATGGCTCTTTGGTTGGAGAGGGGACTTGGAAACAAAAATCTTCCGCGCCCCGTCATTAAGTGCAGTTCTTTCAAAATCTCAACGGCTTGCCGCGATAGGGGAACCAAATGCGGTTCACGCATTTTCATTCGTTCGGCGGGGATGTTCCATTCGGACTTCTCGAAGTCGATTTCTATCCATTCGGCTTGCCGAAGTTCTCCCGGGCGGACGAATACCAGGGGGGCAAGGCGCAAAGCGCTGCGTGTTACGGCGCTTCCATGATAATCATAAATTGCGCGAAGCAATGCGCCGATGGCTTTTGGTTCCGTCACAGCCGCAAAATGGCCGCCTTTGACTGGCTGCAATGCGCCGCGCAAATCGGCGGCGGGGTCACGAGTGGCGCGGCCTGTGGCAATGGCGTAGCGGAATATCTGGCCGCAGGTTTCCAAAACCCTATGAGCCGTGCCAAGAGCGCCCCGTGCTTCTGTTCGCCGCAAGGTGGCCAAAAGTTCGGGTGGAGTAATATCGGCAATCGGACGCTGACCAAGCCAAGGGAAGGCATCTATTTCAAGCCGCCGCGTCGTTTTTGTTGTGTTTGAGGGGGCCCAAATAGTGGCTTTCTGGCCAAGCCATTCTCTGGCTACAACCTCAAAAGTGTTCGCTTGACTATCATTCCAAGCCGCTTTTTTGGCTTTACGGTTAACGGCGGGATCAATTTTGTCGGCTAGTTTTCTACGCTCCAAATCGCGGCGGTCGCGGGCCACTTTTAAGGCGATATCGGGATACGTGCCAAGAGATAGGAGTTTTTCTTTCCCTGCAAAACGGTATTTGAAGCGCCACCATTTGCTGCCATTGGGCATTACCAATAAAAAGAGACCGCGTGAATCGAACATTTTGTAGGGTTTATTGCTCGATTTGGCTCGGCGAATGGCGGTGTCCGTCAGGGGCATAATAGGGGTAACCTCAAGTCTTCATCCCACTTACCCCTAGGACGTTACCCCCACTTGAACATGGATTTCAACAAAATTCGTTAGACGACAATAGAAGCAAAAATCAATAAAAACTCACAAAATTATATGTGTTTTAGACTTTTCTAGATGTCTCTAGACTTGGTCTTGGTTGGGGCGGGAGGGATCGAACCTCCGAATGGTGGAATCAAAATCCACTGCCTTACCGCTTGGCTACGCCCCAAAAAGAAAGGAAAGAGGGGTATAGCGGCTGTTTTTGTCCGCCGCAACCCTCCTTCGCTTCAGTTGTAACGGAAGGGATATATGCCCCGCAGAACGGCTAAAATTAAGGATATCGCTTCAGGCGATAGCGTTGCCTTGGCAAAAGAGATAGATTATCGTCTGCAACGCTGACTTTTTATAAGAGAGGATCGAGTATTATGATTTCATATATTATAGCTGATACAGGCGGTGTGCTTTGGAATTCCGACCCTTGGATCATGAAGTGTTTCAAAGAGGTTTTTTCCGAATTGCACGAAAAATATCCGTTTATCAGGGAACCGACGAAAACCGAACTTAAAAGCTTTCCCGGTCCTTCGCTCGACGATAATTTGGAAAGAATGATTAGCCCCGAGCATCCGGGGTATTTGGAAATCCGCAAGGAAGGCCACGATTTATACAGGAAAAAGCATGATACGCCCGAAGGGCTGGAAGCCGTCCAAATTTACAGGGGCGTTCGCGTTATGTTGGGGAAGTTAAATAATCAAGGAAAAATTTTAATCGCCCTGACGGAAAAAGCGACGGAAGCGGCCGAGGCTTCTTTCCGATATCTTGAAATCCGGGATTATTTCAAAAGCGTTCAGGGAACAAAACTTGCCGGTGAAGTCGTGACGCGTCATGAAAACATCCTGCGTTTGGTCGAAAACAATATGATGAGTAAAAAAACGACGATTAGGCTTTCCAACACGGTATTTATCTGCGGCCGCGCAAGAAGCGCCGAAGCGGCGTCTCGCCTTGGCTTCCGCGTTATCGGCGCGACGTGGGGCGGGGCTACGGCAGACGAGCTTAAAAAGGCCGGTGCGTCATTAATCGTAGACTCGCCCGAACTTATACCGACGGCCGTCGCAAAGCTGGAAGGAAAAAAATCTGCGCTGAAATTCAATCCGAAGCGACATATATAACATCCCTTTCGTTTTTACTCTTGCTTGTTTTTCGTCTTTAGCGAACATTCTTTCAGGATTCGCTTAGGGTGAGGGTTCATGCGTACTCAAAGACAGCTTCGCGTCGGCGAAGAAATACGCCACGCTTTGGCGTGCGTGCTGATGCGCGACGACGTGCCGTGGCCGAGGGGTTTCAAATCCCCGGCGATTACGGTGACGGAGGTCAAAATCAGCCCCGATCTTAAAAACGCGACGGTCTATGTGATGCCCTTGGGCGGAGAGAAGCTAACCGAGACTGTAAGGGTCATGAACGACGGAGTCGGATTTTTCCGTTTTGCGGTCGGCAAAGCTGTTCCGCTGCGCCATGTGCCGAAGCTCAGGTTTATGGCGGACGAAAGTTTCGACGCCGCGCATAGGATCGAAAAAATCCTTTTGACGCCCGAGGTGGCGAAAGACCTCAAACGGAAGAAGGAAGACAAAGACTCGGAGTCTTTTTAGCTTTTAGGCCGATCAAGCGAAGGCTTGCCGAAGAAATACCCCTGCATGTAATCGATTTTCGTGTTGCGCAGCCATGCGGCGGCCTCGGCCGTTTCGATGCCTTCAGCGACGGTCTGAATGCCAAGGCCGTGCGCCAGATCAATCAGCACCATGACAAGATGCTGCTGCTCGCGGTTAGTTAGAAGGTCTTTCAAAATGTCCTTGTCGATTTTCATGATCGATAAGCCTAACTCGCGCAAATAACGAATCGATGTCGACCCCGCGCCGAAATCATCCAGCGAAATGCGCGCGCCAAGATCCCTAAGAGCGTTGACAAGGCGCTTTGTTTCCCCGACGTCGACAAGGACGGCGGTTTCCGTAATTTCGACGATCATCCGCTTGGCGACTTCGGGACGCGTCTCCAGAACCTGCCTGACATAATCCGGCCAGTCGGATTGCGACGCGGTAAAGCCCGAAACGTTGATCGCGAGGCTCAGCGTGGGAACGGCCTCCATATCGCGGATGGCCATCGTGAAGACTAACCTGTCGAGTTCGCTCGCGAGCCCCATCTGTTCGATCGTCGGAACGAACAGTGCGGCGGAAATGGGCTTGCCGTCTTCGCCAAACATGCGCACCAGCGCTTCGTAACAAACGGGCTTGCCCGTGGCGGCTTCGACGATCGGCTGATAGGCAAGCCGGAAGCCGTCGTTTTTGAAAGCGCGCTTGATACGCTCGCCCAGCTCCAAAAGTTGGCGGTTTTCCTGCACGCGTTCCGGACTGTCGACATATTCGATAAAATTGTTCAGCCCGCGTTGGCGCGCCATATGCAGGGCCTGCTCGGCAAAAATCATAGCTTCGTTCGCGTTCTTGGCGACGGTTGGCACGCGCACGCCACCGATGGAAACGGTGATGTGCAGGGGCGCGTTGGCGGCGACGAGAGGCGAATTGCGGAAATCGTCGATGATGCGCTCGGCTAGAACTTGCAGATCATTGCCTAAAGGCTCGGGCAAAAGAATGCCAAAAGTGTCGCCGCCGACGCGGCCAAGCGTGGCGCGCGTAGGGATGATTTGTTCGAGGCGTCTTGCCACGCCGCGCAGGACGGCGTCGCCGGCCTCGGTGCCGATGGCCTCGTTGACGAAAGACATTTTGTCGATATCGACGACCAAACAGGCGCCGACCCGGCGCGTCAGTTTTGCGTTCTCGATCGTGCGCGCCAGCTGCGATTGCAGAACGTACCGTTTGAAACAGCCGGTCAGTCCATCGCGTTCCGTTTCCTCATCGGCGGAAGAAAACGCGTGCGCCGGCTGATCGATAATGCGCCACACGCCCCGCTGACGGATGGGGCGGTTATTAGCGTCGTTCTCGCTTTTACCGCGTTCGTGTATCCACAAGACGCCGTTCGAGGCGTTGGTGATGCGGAATTGCCGGTTGAAAGCGTTCGCCTCGCCGCTGAAGAAAATGGAGCGGTCATCGGCGTGCAGGACGTGATACAAAGCTTGCGAATCCTGAGGCGGTTTTTCGGTCGCAAAAGCGTTGCACCACGAGCCGAACCAAGTGATCGTATCGTTCTTTAAATCCCAATCGTAGGCAATATCGCCAGCCGCCGATAAAACGTCGGCAAGATCAGAAAGCTCGGTCATATGGGGCAAACTCGTTACGTTGATAGGCGCAGTGTACAGCAAATGGTTTAATTTTTAATAAAATAGGGAGAAAGATTTTGCAGCCCCGAAAACGTACAACCATATGTTTGGCAACGCCTTTTTTTCCAGATTTAGAAAACGTGTTTTTTATCGGAGCTTGCTCCTGCCTTGAAACAGGAGAATAAGGACCTGTTTACGATTTTTTAAGAAGGCAACGATTCAATAAAGCCCTTATAGTGGAGGGGGCGTGGAACTTTATTTGCAGGTTTTTTCTGCCTATATTTATTCGTTTCTTTCAAAAATCGCTTGTTTCTCTCGCTCTCCACTCCCATAAAGCCCTCAAAGAGTAGCTTTTCGTTATTTTCCGGTGCAGAAAAGAAGAATGAATCCTTTCACTCTCCGCTGCGATAAAAGACTGGTCTTCCTCGCTGTTTTTTTCGTGGCGTTGGCGTTGCGCGTCGTTTTTGTTTTTCAGTGGAACCATACGCCCTACGGCGCTATGCCGTTTCTAGATGCGCGGCTTAATGACGATTGGGCACAAGCCATCGCGCAGGGCCAGCTTTTACGCCTTCGGGCATTTTATACTTCGCCGCTTTATCCTTACGCGCTTGGTGCGCTTTATGCCGTTTTTGGGCATAGTCTTTTGTTGGCCGGTCTCTTTAACGCCCTTCTTAGCGCGTTGTTCGCGGCTGTTTTAAGCGTGCTGGCCTATGACTGTTTCGGATTTAAATCCGCCGTGGTAACGGGGATTCTCGCGGCGTTTTTCCGGCCCTTGGTTTTTTACACAGCGCCGATTCTGAAAGAGTCATTGTTGCTTTTGCTTCTGGCGTTGTTTCTGATGTTTGCCGTGCGGGCATTGAGGCAAAACCGGCTGCGCGACGCGGCTTTGGCAGGCGCGCTGCTTGGATTTTGCGCCTTAGCGCGTGGGAATGTCTTGTTGCTGGCGTCTATCGTTTTTGCGTTTGGCTTTTTTAAATGGAGGCGTCGGTTTCTGGGAAGCGGAGCGCTCTTTGCAATTGTCCTGCTCTTGTGCATCGCGCCCGCCACAATCCATAATTATATCGTTAGTGGCGATTTCGTGCCGTTGAATTACGACGATGGATTTAACTTTTATATAGGTAATTCGCCAACGGCAAACGGTGCGAATGAATATCCGCCGGAAATTTCCACTGACCCCGTGCAAGAGGAACTCGGCGGCATAGCCGAGGCGCGCGAAGCGCGCGGACATGACGTTGGTCCATCCGAAGTTTCCACCTATTGGCGCGATAAGGCGGTGGACTTTATTCTGCATAATCCCATGCGGGATTTGGTTTTGCTGAAAAACAAGTTTCTGGCGTTCTGGAACAACGCCGAAATTTCCGACAGCTACGACAGTTATTCATTCCAAAGCGATTTCGGCACCCTTGTTTCCGGTCCGCTTCTGCCGTTTTGGCCGATTTCGTGCCTTGCGGCGTTCGGCGTGGGCGCGGCTTACCTCAAGCGGCGGGAAGAAGTCACGCTTCTGGCTGGTTTTGCCTTCGTCTATATGCTCTCGGTGCTTTTGTTCTATGTGACAGACCGCTACAGACTTCCGGTTGTGGTGTTTCTGCTGCCGCTTGCGGGTGCGGCGGTTCCTTCTGGTGTGTGGCTTGTACGGGCAAAAGCGTGGCGCTCTCTGATGGCAGCGGCGGTTTTGGCAATAGTCTTTCTGTTTCTCGGCTTGAGAACGGCGGCGGACGCCGTGGATACGTCAGCAATTTTGCCTGAGAATTCCGATGTGCAGGTTTTCATTCGCGGCGCGCTTACGGAGGAGAGCCGCGGTCACTACGCTCATGCCGAGCGTCTTTTGAAAGCGGCGATGCAACGTTATCCCGCGGATGGTGTGATCAACTATAATTACGGCTGCCTGAAAGTCTTGCAGGGGGATTTTCCCGCCGCGCTGGCCGCGTTTCAAAAAGCGATAGATCTAAAACCAACTTATGTCCTTGCCTATTATGAACAAGCAAAAATTTATGAGAAAATCGGCGGTCATGCACACGCCATTGCATCCGTGCAACACGGACTTGAAGCCAATCCATCCGATCCGCTACTTCTGCAGGCGCTTGCGGAATTACGCGGGAAATAAAGCTTGTTAGCTCCGGCGCAGTCTAGAACGGCATCAGGATATCGAACAACTGATCGCCATAGCGAGGCTGCTGAACGTCGTTGATGGTTCCTTTGCCCCCGTAGTTGATGCGCGCTTCCGCAATCTGGTCGTAGGTAATGGTGTTGTCGGCCGCGATATCCTGTGGGCGAATAATGCCGTTGATGGTGAGTTCGCGCATATCGTAATTGACGTTGACCTGTTGTTTGCCTTCGACGACCAAATTGCCGTTGGGCAAAACCTGAATGATCGTCGCGGCGACGCGCAAATCGATCTGTTCCTGCCGACCGATCGATCCTTTGCCGTCGTTGCTCGTTGCGCTGGCCGCATCGACAAGGCTCGACGGATCGACGGCGTTGGGAAGAACCTTGTTCAATTTGGTCTCGAAGCCGAAGAAATTGGTCAGACTCGCCGTATCGCTGTTGGACCTCGATCTTTGCGTTTCGTTCGAAATCTGCGCTTGATCGTCGATCGTAACGACAACGGTTAAAATGTCTCCCACGTGGCTTGCGCGCTGATCGCGGAAGAAGGCCCTGCCGCCCGGCTCCCACAGGGAATTGGGCTGATGATCGTTCAAGGAAGGCGGCGGCATCGGCATTTTGACGGGCGTATAGCCGGGGCGATGCGTGGGATCGTCGATCGAGGCCAATTTCGGTTCGTCTCCGACATCGGATATGCGGTCGAAGGCATTGCAAGCGGCCAAAGAAAGCAACACTGTGGTTGTTAGAAGGATATTTGCGTATGTTGGTTTGGCCATAGCGGGTTCCTATTCTGCCAAAGCGACTTTCCGCGCGATGCGGATTTCGACGATACCGGGGGCTGTGACAACGCCTTCGACGATGCGGTTGCTTTGTGTGTTAACGACACGGATGGTTTCCCCTTCGACGCCGTCCTGCTGGGCTCTACCTTGGGCGGTGACGAGGATATACGGAGTCTCGATCTTCATCGTGACCAGCGAGCCCCGCTGCACGAGGCGCTGCGGCATGATATCGCGCGAGCGTAAAATTTGTCCCTCGGGCGTGTCGCGGCGGAGTTCACGCCCGATCAGCTGGCTTTGTTCCGTAACAATGTCAGCGGTCAGGCGTTCCTCCGGCATATCGATCCAGTCCAGATCGTCGGATCCGATCACCGTGCCGCTTTCAAGCCGGCGCGCGAGAACGGGAACGCTGTGCTTGACCAACACATGACCCATAAGGGGAATAACATAAGAACCGCGCGGAGTTTGCGCGACAAGGTCGGTGCGGAACTGCTTGACGGCGGGGTCGTAGAAAAAATTCTCAAGCTTGAAATCCGGAGAATCGTCGGTGGGCAAGTCGATTTCCAACGAACGCTTGTCGAGAGCGATCTCGAAATTCAGTCTTTTGGCGTCGCCGTCGGCTTTCATCTTGGCGACGATGGCTTCGCGAACTTTGTCGCCCGAAATGCGGGCGCAGGCTGAGGAAACGCTGATATGAGTAGCCGTGTCCTGCGTTTGCCAGTCGAGGCGGTAGGTTTTTGCGAGCTTTTTAAGGACATCTTCGTCATAGAGCGCGGGCCTGCATGGCGGGGGCGCCTGCGCGATATCGCGATCGATTTCGGCGGGAACTCCCTTGAACAAATCACTAAGCTTGACGGAAGCGCGGGTGACTTCAACGTCGGGATTCAGCGTGACGGAGGAATCCGCCGCGCAGGGGGTGGGAGAACCGGCGCTGCCGGAAAGAATGAGCCACGATGTGAACAGGATTCGGGTTGTTTTTTTCATCTTGCCACCCTTCGAATTTTAAAAAGCTTGTCGTTCCGAGGCGGCTCGACGCGAATTGCAGGCGCGAATCCGGAATTCAACTGAGCTTTCAGCAAAAACCTCCGCTTCATGCTTTCGACGATATATTCCGTTATCGTGTCCTTTTTTGGGGGCAGGGGGAATGCCCTGTTCCCGTCGATAGGCAGGCTCGGCTCCGAACTTGCGCTTTGCGCGCCGCGGAATAACGGGGTTTTCGAGGACTTATAAGCGGTGAATTTGCCCATATCCTATCCTCCTTATGTCTTCATCTGATTCGTCGTCGTCAGCATCTGGTCGGCGGTGTTGATGACTTTCGAGTTCATTTCATAGGCGCGTTGCGCCGTGATCAGATTCGTGACCTCGGTCACGATGTCCACGTTCGAAGTCTCAAGCGATCCCTGAACCATCGTGCCCATACCCGAAGTTCCGGGGCTTGCCGTCGTCGGCGATCCAGAGGCGTCCGTTTGCTTCAACAAATTATTGCCGGTGGCTTCCAATCCGACGGGATTGATAAAGCTCGCCAATTGTAATTGTCCCAACGTCTGCTGCGCCGTCTGGCCGGTGATGGTGGCCAGAATCTGCCCGCTGGAATTGACAGTAATCGCGGTGGCTGTCGTTGGAACGGTGATGCTGGGAAGAATTTGATAGCCGTCCGCCGTCACGATCTGGCCGCTGTTGTTCAGCTGCAAAGCGCCCGAGCGCGTATAGGAAGTCGTGCCATCGGGCATCTGAACCTGAAAATAACCGCGCCCGTTGATGGCAAGATCGAGCGTATTGCCCGTCGTGGTAAGATTTCCCTGCGTGTTGATGCGATAAGTCGCGGCAGGCATGACGCCGAGGCCGACTTGCAGACCGGAAGGCACGATCGTCCCGCTGTCCGAAGACGCCGAACCGACGGTCCGCATGTTCTGATAAAGTAAATCCTGAAATTCGACGCGCGAGGCTTTGAAGCCGGTGGTCGAAGAGTTCGAAATGTTGTTCGAAATGACTTCGACGTTCAACTGCTGGGCTTCCATGCCGGTGGCGGCGATGCTTAGGGCTCTCATACGGGACCTCTTTACGATGACGACTGCGATAACTTATCTATGGCGTTGCTTAGTCTTGAGTTCTCCTGTCCAAGCAAATTCGTGGCCTGTTCGTAGGCGCGTTGAATGCGGATCAGATCGGTGATTTCCAAAACGGGCTTAACGTTGGAATCCTCAATCGCTCCCTGAATGATCGGATTTCCTTCGACAGGAGACGGCGCCTGCGTCGTCGTCAGCAAGCCGTTGCTTGTGGGCGTGACGGCCTCGTCGTCGTCGAATTTCACGATGCCAAGTTTTCCAAGCTGCGCGCGCGATGTCGACGTGCCCGTCTGCAAAGTAATAAAGCCGTCGCCTGAAACAGTAATGTCGCGGGCGTCGTCGGGCAGGGTGATCGCTTGTCCGCCGTCGTCGAGAACCGGCTGGCCGCTCGACGTGACGATCTGGCCCTGATTGTCGGTGCGGAACGCTCCGTCACGCGTGTATTGAACGCCCTGCGGCGTCTGAATTTGAAAATAGCCAGCCCCCTGAATGGCGAGATCGAGAGGATTGCCGGTCGTCGTGATCGTTCCGGGCGTCGTATCGCGGTAGGTCGCGCGATCGTATACATAGCTGGTGCTTTGCGAGGGCGACGGCCTGCTTAAGTAAGTTTCGAACTGAATGCCTTCGCGCTTGAATCCGGTCGTGCTGCTGTTGGCGATGTTGTTGGCAATAACGTCAACCGAACGCTCCAGCGCCATTTGATCGGAAAGCAGAACGAGGCTTGTGGAAAACATGCTGAACCCGGTAAATAGTCGGAAACGCGCCTATCGCGTCCCACGCCGAGTTCAATGCATAGGCTGTGCCAAAAATATTATTATATGAATCAGGATATTAGGAGGGGGCTGGCGAATCTTCCCCTTTCGTGTCGGCACATTATGCCAACAAAAAGGAAAACAAAACGGCTTCTTTCAAGTTCTCTTTATAAGCACAGTGCGGTCGTTTCGAAATCCTTGGGCGGATTTATCGGGTTTCGTTTGGTTCTGGCCCCGAAGGCTTCTTTATATTCGGATTCCGAAGGAATGACGAATTTATACTGGCCTTGCATTCTTTCGTTAAGATAAATTCCAATCAACTGAAAGCGGTAATAGTTATCAACCTGAATCTCTACGCCTTCCGCTTCCCGAATCCACTTAAGAAGAATTGCCGCATCGCTCTTTTGGGACTGGCTCTTGATTTCTCTCGCCCAATCATCAAACGCTTGGGCGACTATTTCTATCGGAACCTTGAACTCGAAAGCGGCCAGCGAAGAAGCGGGATCGTTTTCATCTCGCCGGTTTTTGACATGTTCAACGATCTTTTTCAAGGCTTGAGACAGGGAAACGGTTTTTGAAGGAACAGGATTTTGCGGGGGATTTCCGTTCTTTTCAGCGGCCTTGTCCGTCGTCTCTTTAATAACTTCCCGGGGCTGAGGCGGGGAATCTTCATTCGGTGGGATTGTTTTTGTTACTTCGTTCTTTGCGGGTTTGATCTTCGGACCCCTGCTTCTTTTCGTTGAAACGACGATTTCTACCTCCCCCCCTTCATTTCCCAAAGACAGGCGATCTCCTATTTGGGGAATATGGGCGGTTACTCTCTTTTTATTTATACGAGGAGGAGATTTCTTTTCCGGTCCCTGTTCTTTTGAAGCTGCGCCGGAAATGGCGTTAAACTCGGCTTCCGAAGGACAAACGATATGAAAATTGTAACACATTCTTTCGTCGTTAAGCAGGGCGACCGTTTCTTTCAAATTTTGGTAAGTTCCGATCATCGCCTTCGCGCCGAAATCTTCACAAAGCCATTTTTTAAAATTGGCTGAATCGTTCCCTTCCGGCTTAACGTTGCACGAGTCCATCCAGCAATAGAAAGTATGCGCTGCAGGCAAAGCTCGAAAATCGGCTTCCGAAGGAACCGACTTGATGAAATAGCCGAATTTATTGAGCCGGGAGATCAGCTTCTCCAAATACTGGTAGGTTGCGACATGCGCCCACCCGTCTTCGCCGATCCACGTGAAAAGATAGCCGAGATCCCTCCCGTGTTTGGGGAGATAGTGATGATCGTCCATCCAGAGAGCGAATTCCTTTTCCGCAATCAGAGTGTTTATATAATCGTATTTTTGCTCCGGCATATCTTTCCCTCAAAAACAGTATCCAAAGGACGCAATTCCAATAATTCTAGAGTTCACAGGGAATCCCTTGCGCGCTTTGGGCGGAAAGAGTTGCGGCATTTGATCTTTTAGCCCTTTCGCTCATAGCCTTGTTATAGGCGCCTTCCGAAGGCGTATCAAAGCGGTATTTGGGGACGATTTCTCCGTCAACCTCATGCCCGATCATTTCCCTAAGTGACTGGCAAACCTTTTTGAAGCGCACGTAACTTTTTAGATGTATTTCGACGCCTTCCGCATCTCGAACAAAGTCGAGAACTCGCCTCTCCCATTTTGTTTCGGGCTCGGGGTTTTCGTTCGCCCAGCGATCGATATTTATGGCGACGATAATCGGTTCGGCTTCGTTTATGAAACTGGCCAGCGTCGGAATTTCTTCGGTATAATCTGGGCAAAACAGCTTAAAACGATTTAGAACCGTAGGCAGTACTTTTTTCCTGTTTATATCTTCAAGCAAATTTATATTTTTGACGGGAGTGCCAGGCTTAACGTTCTTTTTGCACTTGCTGGTGATGCCGGTATATACGATCTTACTGCACCTGCTGGTGGTTTCGGTAAATCCGATCTTAAATTTTTTGAATTCGCCTTTACATTTGCGTTCTTTCCCTGCCGGAGCGCGATCCGATGCCAGTGGATGCGTTTCTGTCTTGGGCGATGCCAGAATTTTTTGTGTATTTTGGAATTGTTTGTCCCTTATTTTATTAGCTTTCGCCAAGAGAGCGTCAAATTGATTTTCTGGAGGAAGGGTGATGTTGTATCCGTATCCCTTTTCTTGGTTGTTCAGAAGGGCGACGACGTTTTGTAATTTTTCGTACGTGTCGATCCTGCCTTCCAAAAGGGCTTCCGCATCAAGGAATTGAATGAAAAGGGCTGCATAGTCTTTTCCCGTTAAAGAAAGTCCGTTTTCATGTATCAACGAAATGAAATTCCGGGCGGCACGGCCAGCGCCGAAATCTTTCTTTATTTCTTCCGATGAAGGAAGCGGGCTGATTCCAAGATCTCCCGCTATAATCCATGCATGCCAATAATCCTTGATAAACAAAGGGCTCTTGTCGCCAAAATGCCACTCGAAGAAGGTTTTTAAAGTGATCTGGTTGCGAGGATAGCCTTGTTCGTTATGCCAGTCGTTATATTTGCCAACGATAATCGTATTGCTTACGTAGCGCTTTTTACTGTCCTGATACATAGTGTTTCCCCATAAAACCGTTTGAAATACCGATGATTTGTACTGTGCCGATGCTTTCCGGACAACAGGTTTTATTACTTTCATAGGAAAAAAAACAATAAAAAAAGCCCGAAAAAATGAAAATTCGGGCTTTAATTAACTTAAAAAATGTTGGTCTTATCTCTGAAGCCTTTCGAGGAAGTCATTTGCATTGGATTCCTGAACCGGGCGCAAATTTAAGACGCCATCAATGGCCTCTACGAATTTATAGTCGCTTTTAACATTATATTTGTACTGGTGTGGAGATATGGTCAAAACATCCGCATAGGCGCCAAAATCCAGAAACGGAGCAAAATAAGTACCTGCTCCGGATCGAATTAAAATTACGGGTTCTTTGGGCGCGTTAGAAAAAAATTTATTTTCTGGCAAAACGTCAAAAGAGCCGCCAACAATTCGTGGATAACGTTTTATGTGTTCTGCATTGTAGGAAGCCGCCGGGGACCTGCACCCGTGGGATGCTTCATAAAAGAGGAGAGTGTCTACGATCATGGCAAAAGCTCCTTTTAAAAAGAAATTAAACAATCCTGCACTTACGCATATAACACGAAGGATTGTGTCTTTCAATGAAGAGGGGGCGCAAACAATAAGCCCCCAATCCATTAAAACCAGTTTATCGGTGGTAGTTATCGGTCTTCGCTCCTTTTTGTTTTCTTCCCTGAGGCGCAAAAGGAACTTTTGTCTTAAGTAGTGTTTCGGCTGCCGCATGTTCAGGCTGCTTTACGATATCGAAGGCCTTCAGGTCGGGCATGATGCGGTCGGCATCAAGTTCGGGAGAGCCCGAGTCAAAGCGGCCGTGCTTCCACAAACTGTAAAGATGCTGTACCCAATCGCCCTTTTCGGAAAGTTTGAGGCTGCATTCATAAAGTTTTTTGCATCGCCTGTTATGTTCCCGGTTTTCCTTCGAAAGCCTTGCATAACCGTATTCCGACATCGGCAGGTCCCTGACATCGGCGGAGAATTTGTTTTTCTCGTCGACGTGCCACGCTTCGGCCGCATATATCACGAACCCGGCCTTTGTCATGACGTGGTAGAACATGCGGCGGCCCCATAAAGCCTTCGTGTCCTCCTCATTCAGCGGCGTGAAATTATTTTGACGGCTTTCCGCGCGGTATTGGGCTTCATTGAAGGAGAACGAGACTTCGTATCCCGCGTTCTTCGTCCAATTCGCCATGAGCGGGACTTCCTCTATCTTTCCCAATTTTGCTTCGCATCGGTCGAGCCACTCGCTGTAACACGCATACGCGGCATCGGCGGATTCCGTCGACTGTCCCTTGTTCTTGATCTTTTCCATCCGCGCCCGGAAGTCGTGGAGCGTATCGACGTCGTCGCCAATGGCATGGAAGGGAAAATTGCCGGAGAGAACATTTAAATTCTTCATGACATCGGGTCGGCGAAGCATTTTGAAAAGCTGCTCGCGGCCCAACTTCATGGCGATGGCGTTTAATTGGCGCGTCTGTTCCACATCGTCGAGGGTCTGGAATTTTTCCATGGCTTCGGAAGCGAAACGGATGCTCAAAGCAACTTCCGTTTTGAGCGGGAAGGCGAAACTAAAAGCCGCCCTGTAATAGGGAGGAGTATTTTCCGAAGTTTGTTCGTTTCTGGCGATGGTTTCGTAACAACTGCGGATAAGGTCTTTATTCCTGTATTGTTTAAGAAACTTCTTCTGATGCGCCAGCGTTTTGTGGGCGCAGGCAAGGAAGTATTTGCTCGGCTTCGTTATAAATTTCTCTCGAGCCCTTATGAGTTTTTTCTCGAAATAGTCGAAGGCGGTCATGTCATAGCCTTCGTCGTCGATCGCAACCTTGTCATAGACAGGACCCATGGGAACTTTTTGGGCATGTTCGCGGAAAAGCTCCTGACGGTGCAATTCGATGTCGAAATTCTCCGCTTCTTTCGCCGGATCGCCCGCGATTTCGCCTTGCTTTCTGTCGAGATTCTTCAGCTGTGCCCATATTTCCGGCTCAAAATAGATAAGAGCGGCGTCGACAGCGCCGCCAGTGCCGTGCGGCATGTTTTCGATGTTTGGCAGGCTGACGAAATTTTGGGTGTGTTCGACGGCGTCGGCTTCGGTGAAAGGCCTTTCGACGCCGTTTTTGTCCCTGATGATCGCCCCTTTAAGCCCCGGCCAGAGGGGGGCCAAAAAGGTGAAATAAAGGGAGCTTTGGACTTCTTTCGGGCGGTACGAATCGAGGACCACAAGCGCGTATCCCTCGGGCAGATGATCCGCCGCCTTGGCCAGCATGTCCGCGACCGTCTTCCTGACAAAACAGGCGTAGAGCGAGCCTTTCATCTCCTCTCTTTTGTACGGCGAATTCGGACGAAGGCCCGAGTAAACGGGGTCCGAGAAAACCCTGCGGTATTTTCTGTCCGCAAAAAGACCCAGAGGCACCAACTCTTCCTTAAAAAAAGAGCTGAGTTTGTCGATGACGACGAGCTTCCAGTCCGGGCTTCTCGGTTTCAACTCGTCAACCGGCCGGATTAACTGGGCGTAGCGGTCTAAATTATTTAAAAACTCAAACATAAAAATCTCTACGAAAGAAGTTTAGCCAAACATACAACTGAAAAAAGCGCTTACGCCGCTATTTATGTCGTCCCTTGTATCAGGAACGTGCGGCTTTTGGAAGTCTGCTCTTTTAGCAATCCTCCAAAGAAGTTTTTTCATTCCGGGGGGTTGTTTATCGAAAATATGAAATTTTTTGTCAAAATCCCGCAACCTTTTTTCATGCTTAATATTGGCGTCCGACATTTTAACGGGGCCGAATAAGGCTTGAGCCGCGCCTGTTGCCTGTGCCCATGGTTTGTCAAATAGATTAAACTGTCCTTGCTCATCCGGATAAAGAGCAAAGCCGGCCTTCATCAGTACGAAGGCGATAAAACGGCGATTGATAAGCTTGATCGTGTCGGCGGGAGACAGCCACCCTTGTCTTTCCCTCTTTCTTTCATAGTAATAGGCATTAACCATATCGTGGCCGTGCTCGTCGTGGGTGACGCGGTCGTATTTATGGCCGGTATCCAAAGGGACGCTCTCAGTGCGCACGATTTCCTGGCGGCAAAATTCAAGCGCGAGAATCTCGTCCTCTTTCGACAGGTCACCATTAATTTCCTGCAGTTTCTGGTCAATCTTGTCGAGTTTCTTCCATACCTCGGGGGAAAGCCATGCAATGGTTAGATCGACCGTGCTGCCGTAGGTATGCGGTGCGTTGTCTCCCGGCGCGCGGATATGGACTAAAGCGGCGTTTTCGGCAACTTCCCTGCTGTACCCGCCGGCAATAAAGCCGTCGACATACTGATTGAATAAAAAGTCCTGAACGGACAGGGGACGGTAAGCATCCGAGGCCACGATCACGCAGCCGATTTTCCGTAAGTCTTCGCTTGCTCCGGCGAGGCCATCCGCGGCCTCTTCCCGCATAAAGCAGGAAAAAAGAGCCCCCGGAACTTCGTCGCGTTCGTACGGCGATCCTTGGCCTCCGGCATAAGAGGCTATGGAGAAGATATAACGATACTTATCCTTGTCCGGGCACATTCCAACGGCGACAAGGCGGGAACCTTTTTCTTTAATGGGAAGGCTTGTCCAATTACCGTCGATCTTTGATGGAGGAAGCGGTATGTTGCAATCGACAAAGTTACCAATGTCAATACAAACGCTATCCAGATTATCGGACGAAACAATATGCATATAATTCCCGCCTAAATAACGATAGAAGTATGGGTATTAACGCTATTCCAAATAAATAATCAGTGGCTCATTTCAAAAATCTTCCAATGAGCGGGGCAAGTATACCATATTATTTCTGTCCCAAAAACAGCGTTTTTACCGGAATTACTTTCATCAAATAGCTAATAAAAAAGCCCGAACCAATGAAGATTCGGGCTTTTTATCGAACAGTGAAAATTTTTGACGATGTCATCCGTCCTGAAGAACTGGCAGCGACTTACTCTCCCGGGTCTTAAGACACAGTACCATCAGCGCTGGAGGCTTTCACGTCCGAGTTCGGGATGGGATCGGGTGTTGAACCACCGCTACAACCACCAGTTCATCGGGACGGATGATCTATCCCCCGAAGCTTTACGCGTAGGGGGACAAAGAATGAAAGTTCGGAAGAGCAGGGGGTGTAACCCCCGCTACCTTCAGATAAGGATCAAGCCTTTTGAGTTATTAGTACCGGTAAGCTACGCACGTCGCCGCGCTTCCACATCCGGCCTATCAACGTGATGGTCTATCACGACTCTCGGGGAATACTTGTTTCGAGGTAAGTTTCACGCTTAGATGCTTTCAGCGTTTATCTCGTCCGTATTTTAGCTACTCGGCTATGCCGCTGGCGCGACAACCGATCCACCAGAGATACGTCCATCCCGGTCCTCTCGTACTAGGGACAGCTCCTCTCAATATTCCTACACCCACGGCAGATAGGGACCAAACTGTCTCACGACGTTTTGAACCCAGCTCACGTACCACTTTAATCGGCGAACAGCCGAACCCTTGGGACCTTCTCCAGCCCCGGGATGTGATGAGCCGACATCGAGGTGCCAAACGACTCCGTCGCTATGGACGCTTGGGAGTCATCAGCCTGTTATCCCTAGAGTACCTTTTATCCGTTGAGCGATGGCCCTTCCACGAAGAACCACCGGATCACTATGACCGACTTTCGTCTCTGCTTGACATGTACGTCTTGCAGTCAGGCCAGCTTGTGCCATTGCACTCAGCATCTGATTTCCGACCAGATTGAGCTGACCATCGCGCGCCTCCGTTATGCTTTGGGAGGCGACCGCCCCAGTCAAACTACCCGCCATGCAGGGTCCTGACCCGTGATTCACCGGGCTCAGTTAGATATCAAAGATTACAAGGGTGGTATTTCACTGACCTCTCCACTCAGGCTAGCGCCCAAGCTTCAAAGAGTCCCACCTATGCTACACATGCTATCTCTAATACCACTGCAAAGTTGTAGTAAAGGTTCATAGGGTCTTTCCGTCTAACCGCGGGAACTCCGCATCTTCACGGAGAATTCAATTTCACTGAGGAGGTGTTGGAGACAGTGGGGAAGTCGTTACGCCATTCATGCAGGTCGGAACTTACCCGACAAGGAGTTTCGCTACCTTAGGACCGTTATAGTTACGGCCGCCGTTTACTGGGGCTTCGGTTCAGAGCTTGCACTCCTCTCCTTAACCTTCCAGCACCGGGCAGGCGTCAGACCCTATACGTCGTCATGTGAGACTTCGCAGAGTCCTGTGTTTTTGGTAAACAGTCGCTACCCCCAATTCTGTGCCCCTGTTACTAGCTTGCGCTGATAACAGGCCCTCTTATCCCGAAGTTACGAGGGCAATTTGCCGAGTTCCTTCAACACCCTTCTCTCAAGCGCCTGAGTATACTCAACTCGTCCACCTGTGTCGGTTTAGGGTACGACCTGTACGCTGGAGTTATTTCCTGGGATATTATCAAGCGCCCTCGAAATCCAATAATCTCGGACACCCTCAAAAATCCGTCGCTACCAGCAGGCTGCGGAATATTAACCGCATTGCCATCGACTACGCCTTTCGGCCTCGCCTTAGGAGTCGGCTCACCCTGCGCGGATTAACCTTGCGCAGGAACCCTTGGACTTACGGCGACAATGTTTCTCACATTGTTTATCGTTACTCATGTCAGCATTCTCACTTCCGATACCTCCATCTGCTCTCCCGAGTCAGACTTCACAGGCTTACGGAACGCTCCGCTACCGCGTGTATTGCTACACACCCATCGCTTCGGCGGATGACTTAATCCCCGTTACATTTTCGGCGCAGGCCGGCTTAACTAGACCAGTGAGCTATTACGCTTTCTTTAAAGGATGGCTGCTTCTAAGCCAACCTCCTGGCTGTCTTGGCCTTCCCACATCCTTCACAACTTAGTCACCACTTGGGGACCTTAGCGGATGGTCTGGGCTCTTTCCCTCTCGTCCACGGACCTTAGCACCCATGGACTGCCTCCCGAATTATACTCAACGGTATTCGGAGTTTGGTTAAGTTTGGTAAGGCTCGCGCCCCCCTAGCTCATCCAGTGCTCTACCCCCGTTGGTAATCACTCGAGGCTCTACCTAAATAGATTTCGCGGAGAACCAGCTATTTCCTGATTTGATTGGCCTTTCACCCCTAATCACAGCTCATCCCCGTCTTTTTCAACAGACGTGAGTTCGGTCCTCCAGCAGATGTTACTCTGCCTTCAACCTGGCCATGACTAGATCATCAGGTTTCGGGTCTAATCCATGCAACTAAGACGCCCTATTCAGACTCGCTTTCGCTTCGCCTCCACCTATCGGCTTAGGCTTGCTGCATAGACTAACTCGCTGACCCATTATACAAAAGGTACACCCTCATCCTTGCGGACTCGGATTGCTTGTAAGCATTCGGTTTCAGGTACTCTTTCACTCCCTGCATTAGGGTTCTTTTCACCTTTCCCTCGCGGTACTAGTTCACTATCGGTCACTGAGGAGTACTTAGGCTTGGAGGGTGGTCCCCCCGCGTTCAGACAGAATTACACGTGTTCCGCCTTACTCAAGAACACCTTCAACCATCTACCCATACGGGACTGTCACCTTCTGTGGTCGCCCTTTCCAGAGCGTTCTGGTTTGATTGAAGATATTACTGGCCTGGTCCGCGTTCGCTCGCCACTACTAGCGGAGTCTCGGTTGATTTCCTTTCCTCCGGGTACTGAGATGTTTCAATTCCCCGGGTTTGCTTCGCCTGCCTATGAATTCAGCAGGAAATACACATTGCTGTGTGGGTTGCCCCATTCGGACATGTTCGGATCAAAGTCTGCTCGCAACTCCCCGAACCTTATCGCAGCGTGCTACGTCCTTCATCGCCTCTCAGTGCCAAGGCATCCACCAAATGCTCTTGTCATGCTTGATCCTTATCAGAAGCCAGATCTGTTTGGTGTGAACCCTTCCGTCTATCCGACAAGGAGTAGGGGAGGGGGTCGATCTGCGTCGTTGCGCTGACAGCTTAACTATCCGAGATCGCCTTCGGGGCGAAGAAGATAGAACAACGACTTTCTTCCGACATGTCTTGTTCACGTTTTCCCGCTTTCGGGCCTCAGCAGACCCGAATGCACGCAGACAAGACGACTTTCATTCTTTACCGATCAATCTTGCCCTATGAAAGTACAAGATCGACCGATGTCATCATCATCAAAAATTATTCACAATGTCCAAGAACATCCTGCGACCCGAAGATCGGAGGAAAGGATTTTCCTTCATCTGGAAACTTTATCTAGCGGAAATGATCTGACGTTTTAAGCATCAAGCTTAAGACTCTGCCTGATTTTTTGGACGTTTTCGGGAGTCAGATCGATATAACCTTTGGTCGTCGCCTCAGAGGCCGCTATTTGAAATACGCACTCGGCGAGACCCGGCAAAGGAATTGATCTCCGATTGCCGCCGCTGAAGCAAACATCCACATAGGAGTGTTTTCCATCATTACGCGGAAAAATGTGAATGCTAACACTTTCCTCGTTCACGACTTCGAGCGCATCTTCAGTATGTCTGACTGCTACAGCTGTTAGCATATCTTTCCTCCTGTAATTAGTGGGATAAATAATGCCAACTTATCTTGGGTTATTATCCTGAAGTCAAGCCTTGCATTTACTTTCACAAGTAGTTTGGTGGAGCTGATCGGGATCGAACCGACGACCTATAGCTTGCAAAGCTATCGCTCTCCCAACTGAGCTACAGCCCCGAATTTCTCGAGCTTCGCTCGAGAAAATCGCCCTCCGTAGCTTTAGCGAAGGAGGGCGGGTTCAGTCTAGCTCGATCAGTCCTCCTTCGCCAAGGCTTCGGAGGACATTTTTCAAACGCCAGCGTTTGAAAAATGGTGGGCCTGGTAAGATTTGAACTTACGACCTCACGCTTATCAAGCGCGCGCTCTAACCAGCTGAGCTACAAGCCCGCTTAATAGCCATCGCAGCTATTTGTTGTTTCCAGAGAAGGGATGCGCCGACGGCGAACCGGCTGACTTCGCACGATGGCTCGATCAGCAAGATATCGAATATCTAAGCTCGAATGTGAAAGTGAAGAAGGCCGAAGCCTTCGACGGGTTCTTCAAACATTCGAATCCTTAGAAAGGAGGTGATCCAGCCGCAGGTTCCCCTACGGCTACCTTGTTACGACTTCGCCCCAGTCATTAACCTTACCGTGGTAGGCTGCGTCCTTGCGGTTCGCTCACCTGCTTCAGGTAAAACCAACTCCCATGGCGTGACGGGCGGTGTGTACAAGGCCCGGGAACGTATTCACCGCAGCGTGCTGATCTGCGATTACTAGCGATTCCAACTTCATGCACTCGAGTTGCAGAGTACAATCTGAACTGAGATGGCTTTTGGGGATTGGCTCCATCTTGCGACTTCGCAACCCACTGTCACCACCATTGTAGTACGTGTGTAGCCCAACCTGTAAGGGCCATGAGGACTTGACGTCATCCCCGCCTTCCTCCGGCTTATCACCGGCGGTTTCTTCAGAGTGCCCAGCATAACCCGGTGGCAACTGAAGATGAGGGTTGCGCTCGTTGCGGGACTTAACCCAACATCTCACGACACGAGCTGACGACAGCCATGCAGCACCTGTGTTCCAGCCGGCCGAACCGAAGGACTTGGTCTCCCAAATCCATACTGGACATGTCAAAGGTTGGTAAGGTTCTTCGCGTTGCGTCGAATTAAACCACATACTCCACCGCTTGTGCGGGCCCCCGTCAATTCATTTGAGTTTCAACCTTGCGGCCGTACTCCCCAGGCGGCATGCTTAGTGCGTTAGCTGCGACACAAGAACCCGTGAAGGTTCCAACGTCTAGCATGCATCGTTTACGGCGTGGACTACCAGGGTATCTAATCCTGTTTGCTCCCCACGCTTTCGCGCCTCAGCGTCAATGTCGGTCCAGTTGGCCGCCTTCGCCACGGATATTCTTCCCAATATCTACGAATTTCACCTCTACACTGGGAATTCCACCAACCTCTACCGAATTCAAGCAAGATAGTCTTGAGTGCAGTTCCAGGGTTGAGCCCTGGGCTTTCACACCCAACTTATCAAGCCGCCTACGCGCCCTTTACGCCCAGTAATTCCGAACAACGCTTGCACCCTTCGTATTACCGCGGCTGCTGGCACGAAGTTAGCCGGTGCTTATTCTGTGGGTACCGTCATCATCGTCCCCACCAAAAGAATTTTACAACCCGAAGGCCTTCATCATTCACGCGGCATGGCTGGATCAGGGTTGCCCCCATTGTCCAATATTCCCCACTGCTGCCTCCCGTAGGAGTCTGGGCCGTGTCTCAGTCCCAGTGAGGCTGGTCATCCTCTCAGACCAGCTATAGATCGTAGCCTTGGTGGGCCGTTACCTCACCAACTAGCTAATCTAACGCGGGCCCATCAATCGGCGATAAATCTTTCCCCCGAAGGGCTTATCCGGTATTAGCGTCAGTTTCCCGACGTTATCCCAAACCAAAAGGTAGGTTCCCACGCGTTACTCTCCCGTGCGCCACTAATGTATTGCTACATCCGTTCGACTTGCATGTGTTAGGCCTGCCGCCAGCGTTCGTTCTGAGCCATGATCAAACTCTCAAGTTTAATCTAGTTCTTAGAGAACAATCGTTAGATTGTTCAAAACTACTTGGTATTGCCGAAGCAACACCTTTGACTTAGGGTTCTCATTACTCAACGATTCAACTTACGTTGAACCGTTATTTACGCGTCGTTTCGCTTACCGCGAAACGACAATGTATCTTTTTACGGATACATCGAACTTGTCGACAAAGGATGCGATACGACAAACCGTAACCATTTTTTAATCCCGAAGGACTAAGAAACGTTTTGGATACCCTCGGCCAGTTGTCCTGTCCTAAGACAGGGCTTCCCACCGCGGATCGCCGTCTGCGCATCCCTTCTCATCATATTCACAATTTCCAAGAACGATCTGGCATTGTCATAGACTACGCCGGACGCAGATTGTTGAAAAGACGAAACGAACTACCATGCGACAAACCAGCTTTTCAGCTAAATTCGACGCCTGATGTTGCTCAATGTCAACAATACCACCTTCGGAGGTCACGGTATGACCGCCGACGGAGGTGAACTTACTGATTCTATAGGGGGTTGTCTAGGAGAAAATTTATAATCTTTTTACTATTTTTGCTTGACTCAAGCACCAGAAAGTATTCCGCCATTTATAATTATTTAAGAAACGCAGAAAACGCCTTTAAAACAAGGCTTATTTAAATTTTCGCATCAAGGTTAATTTATTCCTCAAGAAACAAAAATAATCCTTTCAAATAGGCGCTCTCCGGCAAATGCGGATGCACGGGATGATCGGGAGCCGCAAAGCACGTATGCAAAATTTTTCCGCATCGATGGGCATCATTTAATCCAGCTGCGACTTGTTCAATAAAAATGGGCAATTCCATGTTGTGGCTGCACGAGGCGATGAACAAAAACCCGTTCTTTTTTGTGACCGAAGCCGCCATTTTGGCCAGTTTGCGATATCCGCGTCCGCCGCTCGCGATATCCTTGCGCGATTTCACGAACGCAGGCGGATCGGCGACGACGACTTGATATTTTTCCTTTGCGGCGATGCGCCGTTCAAGGGCTTCGAACACGTCGGCGCGTACAAATTCGCATTGCGCAGAAAGATCGTTATGCGCGGCGGCTTTTAGAGCCAGCGCCAAAGCGGTTTCCGATGAATCGATCCCGATAACTTTTTTTACGCCCGCGTTTGCCGCAGCCAACGCAAACCCTCCGGCATGCGTGTAAAGATCGAGCATGCTGTCGGAATTTTGGGCATAACGCGCGACGAGCGCATGATTATCGCGTTGATCGAAATACCAGCCTGTTTTTTGTCCTCCCAGCAAATCGGCAAAATAAATCAATCCGTTCTCGCGAATCTCGATTGGCTCCGCGATGTTCTCTCCGATAAGTTTCGTTTCTTTTGGCAATCCTTCGATTCCGCGCGCGAAAGAGTCGTTGCGCAAAATAATGCTGCGCGGATTTAAAATGCGCCGCAGCGCCGTTTCCAAAGCAGGCCACAAAACGTCCATCCCCGCCGCGTTTAGTTGCACGCTCAGCACGTCGCCAAATCGGTCGACGATAAGGCCGGGCAATCCGTCGGCTTCGGCATGAACCAGCCGATAGAAAGGCTCGTCGATCATCTGCTGGCGCAACGCGAGCGCGGATTCGATGCGCGCAGCAAGCCATTCCTCGCCGATATCCTCGATCAGATGCGACGTGAATATTCGTCCTGCGATCAGGCAATTCGGATTAAAACTCCCGATGCCGAGGAACTTTTTATCATGCGCGTAAAAAGAGGCCATCGTCCCGCGCGGCAAAGCCCTCGCCGCATCGTCCATCACGATCTCGTTGGAATAAATCCACGGATGGCCGCCGGATACGCGCCGGTGTTTTTGCGGATGCAGGCGGATGATGGGATAGGTCATGAACGGCTCCTCTCAGGAGTGTTGCCTTTGCGTAATAAGGCAGACGAATAACATGAAAGTATTAAATAATCTTGTCATGAAAGGAGGAAATTTGATATAATCCACGCGCAGAATTCTAGGACTTATATAATTAACATTTGGAAAGCATATTGTGTCGATAAAAATTCCTGAACTTGGATTTGACTCGCCGGGGAAAACGTACAACGTCGGCAATGTCGCCAGTATTCTAGGCGCTGTCATACAGGTATCCATAAAGTCCGGTAGCCTTCAAAACGCTTCCGTCGGTTTAGGACAGTATTTTGTGGGCAATGCCCCTGCGGCCGCGGTGACGCTGGCTTCTCTTATTTTCTTTTGGGGCGGGGGTATCTATGACGATGCATGGAAAAACGGATTTCCACCCGATGCCAGAAAAAATAACATAGGGCATCTTTTTTCGGTTGCGGGCGCCACTCTTCTTGCGTCGGGATTGGCATTGTTGAGCGTCGCCGATCCGATTGCCGAGGGATCGGCAATCCTTGGCGGAGCTCTTCATGCAGGCGGGAAATTGGGAAGCGTCGTCGATCCCCAACGCGACTCTTTCTATAAAATGCTGCCCCTCATGAGTCGTGTGCCAACTTTTGCGGCTGCAGCCTATGATGTTTGCAGCAACGTTTCGAAATACCACCCGGGTAGTCCGGAGGCTTGGCTTCTTTCCATTTTGCCGATGACGTATATGTTATGCAGCCTTATATGGGCGCGCGGCGATATCATGTTGATGCCGGAGGGCAGAGCCAAGAATGTTCTTGGGAGGTTGTTTAGAGCGCCTCAACTTCAAGGATCGCCTTCCCAGCCATGATTATTTATCTTTGCGTTGCACGGCGATGGGCTGCGTGAATTGCAACTCGATATCCCACGGAAAATAAATCCACGTGTCTTGGCTGACTTCGGTGACGAAAGTGTCGACCGAAGGCTTACCCAGGGGCTTCGCATAAATGGTCGCGAAATGCGCCTTAGGTAACAAGCGGCGCACAACTTCCGCCGTGCGGCCCGTATCGACCAGATCGTCAACCACCAGCCAGCCTTCTCCGTTGCCGACATTAGCGGGGTTTTTGACGATTTCCGCCTTATCTTGCCGCGCGGGGTCGCTGCCGTCGAAATGATAACAAACGACCGACACGGTTTCGATGATGCGGATTTCAAGTTCGCGCGCGACGATGGCCGCGGGAACCAAGCCGCCGCGCGTGACGGCGATTAAGCCTTTCCACGGCCCCAATTCGTGGAGCTTCCACGCCAGAGCCTTGGCGTTTCGGTGCAGTTCTTCCCAAGAAACGGGGAAATATTTTTGCGGAGATACGGGTGTCATATATGCGCTTCAAGGGTTAAAGATTCAGGGACGGGGCAAGATAGAGGCAAAAAACCGATTCTGTCGAATCCGTTTTTGGCGTCGCAAGCGTGTTGATTTTCCATGTTATTGCTGAAAGTAAAGTCATTCTTGCCCTCCCTTAAGCTCCTCCCGTATAATCAACGCACATTGAGGAATATTTTTCACAGGAATTATAATGGCTTTGGAGCAATCTTTATCTGCCGCGAAAGATCAGATGTTCGGACAAACGCTTTCTGCCTCCGATCGTCTCAGAAAATTTGCTGATCCGGCGGTCGCCTTTTCAACAGCGAACATTTTTAATTTTTCGCAAGCGAAAGATCCTTTTGCCACGGCAATCGCCGTGGGTTGTTTGATCTATTCGGTAGTGTTGATCGGCGCATCCGATTATGTGGACAATTTGCCGGAAGAATCTAAAACGAAGAAACGCTGCAAGAAAATTTCAAACGCTATTCATGATAAAACACCGACAGGCAATCCACTTAAAAAAGCTTTCCGAATTGTCGGACACGAACTTTCAAATCCCCTCGGGTTTATGTCTTGCTGCACGCTGGTTATCAGCGCCATTTTATTGCACGCGGCCGCGACCGGCTCGACAGCGGCGTTGTTTCCAGGGCTTGCCGCTCTCTTCTTCACTATCGGCAATCGCATTGCATCCAGCAAGTATTTGGACGACCTAAGTAAGAAAGAAACGACGCATCCTGTTATCAAAGCCTTGCTGCATCCTGCCGTTTGGTACGGGCTTGGCTATACGGCAACCGGAATCGGTATTGGCGGAGGCTTAGGTTTATTGTCGGGCAACGCAAAGGCTTTGGCGCTGACGGGAATCGGCATTGCAGAAACAGTAGGTTCTTTAGGAGCGCTGGCTCTTGGATTGGTTAAAAACAAAGCCGTTCCATTTGTCGGTGTTGCTGCCGGTACGACAACGTTTGCGGTAGCGGGAGCATTCGCAGGAAATCCGCTCGGTGCCTTAGTTGGCGTCTTTGCTTGTATGGGTGAACTGTCTCTGGCTGTCATCAAGCAAAAAGAGCACAACGACGAAAATTCTGTCCAAACTGAACGAACATCATTTTTTGGAAAAATATTTGATAAAATTGAAAAGGACGCGGTCCGACCCATTACCTTTGCTATGGAACGCGGGTGGATCAAATCGTCGTTGAAAACGGCTTGATTAGTTAAGCACCGCCTGAACTTCCGGCAAATCGATAACCCATTCGGGAAAAAGGCGGACGAAAGCGTTAACCAAACGCTCCACCCACAGCGCTTGAATTGGCAAATCGTGTTCGGCGACGGCGGTTGAGAAATGGAGCTTGGTCGGCAAGCGCGTGACATCCTGCCGCGCTTCGGAAAGCAAATTAGCCTTTTCGAGAAAATCGGCGGACGCCAAAGCATTCTGTTCGACAATCGCCGCGGCAAGAACGCCAAGCTCGTCTGGCTTCAATTTCAGCAAATGCGACGGATGATCGGCGGGTAAAGCAAGCCTCCGCGCCGCTTCTCTGTTTGCGTGATCGATTTCGGATGAGGTGTCGAAAGCGCAAGGCACGGAATAAGTGATGCCCATGGAGCTGACATATTCGAGGCCGTTGGCAAAAGCGCCGATCGCCAGCAAATCGGCCATGACCGAGGCCACGCGCGTCGAGCTTGTCGATTGCGCGACCCACAACGCCGCTTCGGCGTCGATGCGCGAGCGGTGCAGGTAAAGCCCGTACAATTCGGCGAGAGGAGAAGGCAAATCGGTTTGCGCCGTCAAAAAGTCGCGGCTGATATGGTTTTCAGTTCCGCGATGATTGCGGCGGAAATAATCGACTTCGGCGACGGTGAGGGGAAGCGGCGTGCCCGCGTCGAAAAAATCCTCGAGCGTGTAGCCGCAAATATGGGCGATGGTATTCCAGTCGTCGACGCGGGGTTCTTTGTCGATCGCTGAAACGCTTTCTTTCCGGTCCGCAGGAAGAGAAAGAAGGCCGTGAGGAAAACCAGGGTGCGTTAAACGCGAAAGCCATTCGAGCAAAAGAGGACTGCGCGCCGAAGCCGCGGGAGCGGATATGGAAGCATCGTTGGTATTGGCGGCGATCAATCGCAAATTCATGCCGCACCTCGCATACGGAGGGAATCAACCGTCGGTTGCTTCTGGTAAAGGATACGGCTTAGGTTCAAGAGACAGTCCCCGTGATGAAAGTTTAAGGATTCGATTCGGCGGTACGGAGGCGACTAAAGAAGCGTTAGACTTGACTTGCCGAGACAGACTTCTACTCGATGAATTACTTTCAGTTAAGACGAAATTTACGATGATGAATCAAAATTAAGTTTATCTTCTCCGATGTGATGTCCGAGTCACACATCGTTTCGTGAAAGAAATGATCTGGGGCGCGAAGGAAAAAGGGGAAAGAGATTCTTAAAAGGAATTTAAATTGGTTCTGAAAGCTAACTGGGTTTAGCCACGAGATCGCGAACGCCCTTCGCTATGCGTTCAGATGCATCCTGAAAAAAAGCCATGCGGTTGACAAGCGGCCTGTCGTCGTTCTGAATCTCAAAATAAACGTCCGAAACCGCCTTATAGTCTTCAAGCAATTTCTCGATAATCACTAACCGCTCGTCGACATAATTTAAAGGCGTGTGTCGTCCTTCCACGGCTTGCCTCGCCAAGATCCTTTTCTTTACCGTTTCCGGCGCGGCGACAATTCTAACGAAAGCGACTTTATAGCCCAAGCTTTTGGCGAATTTCAGAAGATCGACATGCTTCGGAAACGAAGCCGAATGATCGAAAATGATATTGGCTCTTTTTTCCATCAGATTTTTGACGAGAAGATAGCCTGCCGCGCGCGCGGGAAGTTCGTATTTCGAAAAAGCCAGAAGGCTGTCCGGCTCCGCGCTGTATTCGGGAATGGCGCACATGATCTTATCGAACGCGACCCGGACGGGGAAAAGGTCGGCTAGACTCTTTTCAAGGGAATCGGCAAGCGAAGATTTACCGGCGCCCGGAATGCCGGCGGTATGCAACAAAAAAGGGTTCGATTGCGCACCGGCGCCGGCAACGATCTCCCGAATGATCTTGCCAAGCGAAGGCGAAAGATCGCTCCACTCCGGCGTTTCAATCGGAAAGTTCATCTTAATGCCCCGTAAAAGTCTATCCCCCCGCGCCGTATTTCGTTTTTTCGTTTTCCAATCCGGGAACGGGGAACTTCTTGCACAAAACGCGGATTTCTCCATGCAATTTATCCAGCAATGCATCGTCGTTCGGTGCGCGCAGAACCTGAAGCATGACGTTGGCCAACTGTTTCATCTCCGGCTCCCTCATGCCGCGTGATGTCGCTGCGGGCGTGCCGAACCGGATGCCGCTCGGCTTCATGGGGGGATTCGGATCGTCCGGAATGACGTTTTTGTTGAGTGTGATGCCTACGCGATCCAAAGCCTTTTCGGCGATATCTCCCGTAATGCCGAAACCCGTCGCCGTATTGATAACGATCAGGTGATTTTCCGTGCCACCCGTCACCAGATGCGCGCCGCCGTCCAAAAGTTCCTTGGCAAAAGCCTGCGCGTTCGCGAGAACCTGTTTTGCATAAGTCTTATACGCGTCGGTCTGAACAAGCTTCAACGTCGTGGCGATCGCGGCGACCGCGTGCATGTGCGGACCGCCCTGCATGCCTGGGAAAACCGATTTATCGATCGCAGCCGCATGTTTCTTTTTGCACAAAATCATGCCGCCGCGCGGCCCGCGGAGAGATTTATGCGTAGTCGTGGTTACGACGTCGAATCCGAAGTCCATCGGATTCTTCAAAGCACCGCCCGCGATCAATCCGCCCAAATGGCTGACGTCTGCCATCAGCAATGCGCCCACTTCGTCGGCTATTTTTCTGAATCCTTTGTAATCGTATTCGCGCGGATAGGACGAATGCCCGCAGACGATAAGCTTGGGCTTGGTCTCCTGCGCGACTTTGCGCACTTTATCCAAATCGATCAAGCCGCTCGGAATTTCGGTCCGATAACGCGCGAATTTGAATATCTTCGCCATGTTGGTTACAGGATGTCCGTGCGACAAATGTCCGCCATGAGACAACTCCATGCCCAAAATCACGTCGCCGGGTTCCAAAAGGCCGAAATAAACAGCCTCGTTCATCGGACATCCCGAAAGGGGCTGCACGTTGGCATGCTCGGCGCGGAAAACAGTCTTGGCGCGTTCGCGGGCGAGAGTTTCGACGGCATCGGTGTTTTCCTGCCCGCCGTAATAGCGGCGTCCGGGATAGCCTTCGGAATATTTGTTATTAAAAACAGAGCCGAGCAGGGCGTAAACTTCCGGAAAACAGTAATTTTCGGAGGGGATAAGCTCGACCCCCTCGCTTTGCCTCGATTCTTCGCGCATCAGGGCATTAAAAATCTCGCTATCGGCGTTTTGCAGGCGGTCTAAAGCGGCGGCTGAATACGTAAAATTAGTCATATCGACGGCTCCTTATATTTAAAAAAGGCCATTCTTAATGCCTTGGATAAAGAGGGGGGTCAAGAGCGCAAATGAAAGGGTTCCTCTTGCGCTAACGGGGTTCAGATCCTAAAGTCCCCGCCCATGAAGGAATCGACGTTATCCATTCCCGCCGACATTGCCGCCCTGAGTTTCGAGGACGCTTTGGCTGAGCTTGAAAAGCTCGTCAAGCAGCTCGAAGACGGCAAGGCGAAGCTTGACGAGTCGATCAAGGCCTATGAGCGCGGCGCGTTGCTGAAGAGGCATTGCGAGGCGAAATTGCGCGAAGCTCAGGCCAAGATCGAACAGATTGCCGTCAACGCCGACGGCACAATCTCGGCCAAGTCGTTCAACACCTGATTTTTCCCGAAAACCCAAACCCCTTGCCCTTTCATGCCCTCAGTCAGCCCCTCTCTCGCTTCCGCCATGTCCGAAGCCGCCAGCGCCGTCGTCCATGCCCTCGAACGCCTTCTGCCAAGCTCCGAATTTCCGGAAAACAAGCTGTTCGAGGCGATGCGTTACGGAACGCTCAACGGCGGCAAACGCTTGCGCCCTTTTCTCGTGATGTCTTCGGCGCGCATCTTCGGCGTCAGCGACGAATGCGCGCTGCGCACGGCGGCCGCCATCGAGTGTGTGCATTGCTATTCGCTGATCCACGACGATCTTCCCGCGATGGACAATTCCGACCTGCGCCGCGGCAGCCCGACGGTGCATAAGAAATTCGACGAAGCGACGGCCATCCTCGCGGGCGACGCTTTGCTCACTCTCGCGTTCGAAATCCTCTCCGATCCGCGCACGCACGAAGACCCGCAGGTGCGCTGCCGTCTTGTCTCCACGTTCGCGAGGGCGTCGGGCATGCAGGGTATGGTGGGAGGCCAGATGCTCGACCTGATCGCCGAAACGACGCCGCTCGACATCGGCGCGATCACGCGCCTGCAACGCATGAAAACGGGCGAACTGATCGCAGCGGCGGCAGAATCGGGCGCCATTCTTGGTAAAGCCTCGGTGCAGCACAGCAACGCGCTCCGTGCCTATGCGCACGATCTGGGGCTGGCGTTCCAGATCATTGATGATCTGCTCGACGCCGAAGGGACCGAAGAGGAAACCGGCAAGCCGGTTGGACGCGACGCCGTCGCGGGCAAAGCGACGTTCGTCACGATTTTGGGCGCGGAACGCGCGCGTGCGCAGGCTACGCTTTTGTCCGAACAGGCGATCAGCCATTTGTCGGTATTTGATGGCAGAGCTAAAAATCTCGAAGACGTCGCGCGTTTTGTTGTAGACAGAAAGAACTGAAAAATCAACGCGGTTTATAATTAACGTCCTTTCCATGTTTGCACTGGAACAGCCGAAAGTAATAGTTTGTTTGACAAAAACCTCCGAAATTTTCATAAAGGCAGCAGAATTTAAACAAATTACAGGGAGACATAATCATGCATAAGAAAGAGATTTCGAAGATTGTCCGTTTTCGCGGAGAAGAAGGTTCTGTAGACGTGCTCGTTACAAAAGTTGCCGAGGAATTTCGCCGCGCACGAACAATTACCGGCGCGCGCATTTTTATGAATACCGAAAAGGACTGCCATGAGGCGATTGTCGTTCATGGTAGCGATGTCGTTCTGGATGAAATGAAGAATTGCAAGTTTAGTGGTGTCGCATGCCTCATCACCAATATGATCGGTCATGGAGCTTTGGAGAAAAAGTCCGTTAAATGCGACAGTGGCGTTAAAAAGATTGTTTTCAAGCGCACTAAAGAAGCTACACCAAAATAAGCCGGAAACCTCTCCTCTTGCGAGAAGAGCGGAAAGCGCGATATAAAACCCGCACTGATATTCTAACTTTTTTTGCACAATGACCGCGCCTTCTCTTGCCCTCGCGCCGCATATCCTTGTCGTCGATGACGACACGCGCCTTCGCGTTCTTTTGGGGCGTTATCTGCATGAGCAGGGCTTCGTCGTGGCGACGGCGAAAAACGCGGCGGACGCGCGCGCCAAGCTGAAAAGCCTCGCTTTCGATCTTATGGTTCTCGACGTCATGATGCCCGGCGAGAGCGGGTTCGATTTCATCCGCGCCCTGCGCAAGGCCGATGCGAAAGCGCAGCCGCCACGCGCTTCATTGCCGGTTTTGCTGCTGACGGCCAAAGGCGAAACGGAAGACCGCATCGAAGGCCTTGAGGCGGGAGCCGACGATTACCTGATGAAGCCGTTCGAACCGCGCGAGCTTCTTCTCCGCATCAACGCCATCCTTCGCCGCGCGCCAAAACCGAAAGCCGCGGAAAGAACAGAACTTCACCTCGGCGCGTGGACGTACGATCCCGAACGCAACGAACTGAAATCTGCGGATGAAATTGTCGCGTTAACGGGAATGGAAGCAGCGCTGATGCGCGCCTTGGCGGATGCGCAAGGGCAGGTTCTAAGCCGCGAAATTCTCGCCGAACGCAGCGCGACGGGACAGGAGATCAACGACAGAACGATCGACGTGCAGGTGACGCGCCTGCGCCGCAAAATCGAAGCCGACCCCAAAAACCCGCGGTATCTTGTGACGGTGAGGGGCGAGGGTTATAGCCTAAGGCCGGATGCGGAGTAGGCTTTTCGCGTGAGGCAGGGCTGCAAAGCGGTCTTTTCTGCGCTTCCGCTACGCACGTATTTCAACATACGCTTACGTTGCGGTTCTCGAAAATCCCGCTTTTCGCCTCGGCCTGACGCGAAAAGAGATTTTTTAAAATCATCTTGCCGGGATTATCCAAGCTAATCCTTCGCGCCCATAATAAAATCCATTCATAAACGGCACGTCGCGCGTCAATTTTCTCAGCTTTGCCAACGCTTCCTTCGCCGCGAATTTTTTATCCAAAACCGCGCGATAAATTTTTGCAACCCCGACCATATCCACATCCTGAGGCGAGAGCCTGAAATGCGTCACGCCCATTTTCTGCAACGCGCCTAACTCTCCAAGCAGCACGCCATATCCGTGCGACAACGTCTGCGTCCCGTTGACAGTCAAAATCGGCTGCCCATCCGTCGTATCGACCGGCAATCCATCCGGGTTTTGCCCGCAAACGAACTGGCATGAATCCTTGTTCAAGCCATGCGCGCGCGCATGATAGCACCGCATCGCAACCGACAAAGGCTGCCGCCCGAAAACCATTACTTCCATCTCTGCTTTTCTTTTTTGTGCGACGATTTTTACGGAACTGGCCGGAATCTCGACTGGCAAAACAATCCGCTTGGCCTTGTTGCGAATCAGAAAATCCCTCGTGCTTTCGTTAAAAACATTGATAAAAGGCCCGATGACATGAGGCTTTCCATTCAACGCTTGCAAACACGCGACGTCATTGGCCTCGATCAAAAATCCTTGCCCCACGCGCGCTTTAATCTCCTTCATCTCGCGTTCCGAAGTCACGAGCGCGAGCGTCGAAAGCACGACTTCCTTTCCCGCCTTTTGCAACCGTTCGGTGACGCGCGGTAGAAAATCCTCGAAAAAGGATTCGCGCTTCGAGCACACGACCTCGCCCAAATATACGCAGTCTACGTCAGCTTCATCCGCGATCCTGAAATAAAAATCCCGCCGCTTATCGGCTGGCCAATTAAAAAAAAGAGGCCCAAGCGTCAATCTGCTTTTTTTTTCAGGAGATTTTTTTGAGGGCGTTTTCTTCATCTCCACCCCTTCTTATATGCGCCGAAAGTTTCGCGCCCGCCCTCGGCGACGTTCTTCAAATCGTTGGCGAAAGATTCCGCGCTTCCCGCTGCCAAAGCATCCAAAGCCTTACGAAACGTCCCGACAACCTCCGCGACATAGGCTCGACTGCGCTGGCGGCCCTCGATTTTCAACGCTGTTACGCCCGCAGCCTTCAACTGCGGTAGAATGTCGATTGCATTCAATCCAATCGGTTCTTCGAATAAATACGAAGCTTTTCCGCGCGCTACATAGCGTCCTTTGCACGGCGTGGGGTAGGGGGCGGGCTCGTCTTTCGCAAATTGGTTCAGCGTCACGCAACCAAGGCACGACTTCATGCAATCGCCGTTCTCTTTATAAGAAACGTGGCTCGCAGGAGCGCAAACGCCCTCGCTCGTCGGCGATAACCCCGTCATGTAGGACGATAAAAAACACCGTCCCTCGGACATCGGCCCTACGCTCCCGAAGACAAAGACTTCGGTTTCGATGCCCGTTTTTTTAATAAGCGCCGCGATGTCTTCGACCGACAACACGCGAGGTAGAACAACGCGCTTGACGCCGAAACGGTCTCGGTAAAACGAAATCGATAAAACGTTCGCAGCGGAAGCCTGCACCGACAAATGCCGCCGCAACGAAGGCTGATGCCGCGTTGCGTAATCCAGAACGCCGATATCGGCCAGAATGATCGCATCGGCTTTTGCTTCCGCCGCTTCATCGACAGCCTGATGCCACGGCTTTTCGTTTCCCGCGCGCGGAAACGTGTTGATCGTCACGAGAACTTTTCTTCCTCGCGCATGAGCATAAGCCACACCCTCGATCATCTCGTCCTGATCGAAATTCAATCCGGGATAATTCCGCGCGTTCGTGCAATTCTGATAGCCGCAATAAACGGCATCGGCCCCCGCGTCTATTGCCGCGCGCAACGATGCGGGCGTTCCCGCCGGGCAAACAAGTTCGAAATAAGAAACTGTCATGACGCAGCGACCTTTTCGGTCATCCGTTGCCTTACATGCCGCGCGACGGAATCGGCAAGCAAAACCGCTTCTTTCGCCGGACGCGCAAAAGGACCGAGCAGCGACGCGATGTCGTCGAGCAAATCAATTTCCTCACGGTCGAGCGTATTGCGCAGCGCAACGACGACCTCGGTATTTCCCGTAATTTCGATGTCGCGCGAGAAAAACAGCTTGTCTCCGTCGATGCGCCCCTCGAGCATGTTAAGCAAAGCATCCAAATTTCCCTTAATGCACGCGTCGCACGCGATGCCTTCGAAATCCACCACGCCTAACGAAACTTTGCCATTCCCGAACGCCAGACTAAACCGATGCGCAATATCCGAAGGCTCGATCCGAACGACGGCAGCGTCCAAACGCTCAAGATTTTTAAACAAGCGCGGATGAACCGTGTGCATCCTGCGCATCAACGCGCCGATCGCCCGTTGCAGCGCGCACGCCGGAATCGCGTCCAACACAGCGCGGGCGAGGGGCGAGGGAATGGAGGGGCGATCTAGGTGCATGCCAATCGGCTTTCAGGGCGCGGCCAAATAAATGGCTTGCCACCCCAAGCTTTAGCGCAGGGTGGCTCCCTGGGACGGGATCGAACCGCCGACCCGGTGATTAACAGTCACCTGCTCTACCGCTGAGCTACCAGGGAATAGGGGGCTATGTATAATGGGCAAGGAAAAGAAGCGCAACATCGTATTTTCGTTGAATTACAAGCTATTCACAAATGAAGCCCGTGCAATTTGCAGAAAGTGCGAAGATGGCGTCCAGCGTTATCGGGAATAAGAACGCCGACGAAGGTGCCTGAAAAAAGAATGCCCAAAATAGCAGCGTCTGAGAGGTTTTGATGGAAAACAAGGCTGCTAACGGCATAAACTCCGCAAACAAGAACTCCTGCAGCGCTGAAAGCGAGCTGCAGCTTCAGTAAACCCTTATGTTCGTTGTCTTCATCCATAAGAATATCCTTTCTCGATAAAACGAAGAAAATCGGCAAAATATCTTTGAGCAGTCTCCGATATATACTGTCATCGCAGAAATATCCCCACTTTTTTGCCAAATTGCGATTTCCCCTTTGTTTCTGCCTTGCAACAAGGTTAAAAACCGATAAACTCTCCTGCTGTCGCTCTTTTCTGCGATTCGCGCTGATTCCCCAGTTTGAGAGAAACCTATGGCTGAAGATACTGAGGCTACTGCCGATCCATCGATGGAAGAGATTCTTGCCTCGATCCGCAAAATTATCTCTGACGAAAGTCCGCCTGCCGTGGCCGCGCCGCCGGAACCGGAAGTTGCGGCAGCGCCGCCTCAGGAAGATGTTTTGGAATTAACTCAGGTGATTCAAGAGGATGGTTCTGTGAAGGATGTCAACGCTCCCAAGGAACCGGAGGTTGCAGTTGCGCCTCCGCCGCCGCCTCCACCACCACCTCCTCCTCCCCCACCACCCCCGCCGCCACCCCCTCCCGCATCTCCTGCGGAAACTCTGGTTTCGGAGCCTGTGGCCAGCACGGCAGCATCGGCGCTTTCGTCCCTTGCGAACACGATGGAAATCGATCGGCTATCTACAGCGCCCAACAGCGCGACTTTTGTTGGCAACGGTCGCCGCACGCTCGAGGATATGGCGATTGAACTGATGCGCCCGCTTTTGAAAGAGTGGCTCGACAAGAATCTTCCCGAAGTCGTCGAGCGTCTGGTGCAAAAAGAAATCGACCGCATCGCCAAGCGCACCTGACTGTTTTTCATTAACCATAAATCACCGTTATTTTCCGCGCGCATCGGATGAAAGGGATGTTTTGCCTAAAACGATTTTTTGAAACTTAAAAAAAGTGTTATGCTTATCGAACGCATAAAGTGACCCCAAATTTATTTATAAGGAGAAATACTATGGATACGACGGGTAAGAATTTTCGTGTTCCCGATGCTCATCTTAATATCCTGAAGCAAAAGGCCCTGAAAGGAGACGTCATCGCGCAATGCGATCTGGGCTACTATTACAAAATAGGTTTTGGCGTTGCGCGCGATGCGGGGGAATCCGCAAAGTGGTATCTTCTTGGAGCCAGAGAACAAAATTTCGAAAATCTCAAGGGGCTTTTCGGACTCTTAGCGAGCATTGACCGAAAAGATACCAAGGAAATATCGGAAATCGCGAAGGCGTTGGGAATGGAATCAATGCCGATCATCCGGCTTCGATCGATCATGGTGCTTTGCGGCGAAGCTACGGGATATCTTGCCGATGAAAACACAAAGAAACTTATAAACATTATGAAACTCTATCCGACCCGCAAATTCTTGCCCAGGCCCGTCGTTTTCATGGACTTCAACATTTGCGGAGCGTAACAAAGCCTAATGCACCGTCTGCCCGCCGCGGATGTTTTCCGCCCTTGCATCACCGATGCGGCTCGATACGTTTGAAATCTCCCGTTGCAGCCGCAAACCCGCCTGCGCCAGCATCTGAATCTGCTGATTATAATTGTCCTGTTGTTTTTGAACCTGCGCGATGGCGTCGCTCATGCGCTGCGCGGTATTGATTTGCTGTTTGGCCGCTTCGCTCAGCGCAACCGAAACCGTGTCATGCAGCTTGCGTAGCCAAATCACGGCGACGCAAACGAATCCTATTGCGGACAAGGCCACGGCGCCCGCGAAAAGAAAAAGCCACTCAGGGATCATGTTTTTCTCCTTGGCGAGAGGATGAACCACTTTATCAAAGAACGGCGGATTAAGAAAGCTTTCCTCCTTCGCGAAATTATCTCTTCAAGTCATTGATAATCAACAAACGGCATTGTCCGCCAGCCAGCTTCGCGCGATAGACCTGCAGGCTTTCGATAATTCTTTGGATGTAGTTGCGCGTTTCCTGCATGGGGATCAGCTCGATCCAATCGACGGGATCGACATTTGCGCTGCGCGGGTCGCCAAATTCCTCTATCCACTCGCGCACACGCCCGTCGCCCGCGTTGTATCCCGCTAGCGCCAGAATATAGGAACCGTCGAAATGCCCGATCTGCTGGGCCACGAAAGAGGTGCCGATCTGAAGATTATAACCGGGCTCGTCCAAATGCCTTTCTCTGTAACGAATGCCGGATTTTCTGCAGATATCCTTGGCCGTCCGAGGCATCACTTGCATTAACCCGCGCGCTCCCGCTTGGCTCGCCGCGTCGGGATTGAACATGCTCTCCTGCCGGACCAGCGCGTGGGTGAAGGCTGGTTCGGGGGGCGTGGGCACATGCAGGTTAATAAGGGGAAATCCTCCGTTCTGCACCAGCATGTTCTTCTGGTTTGCGCACTTGACGGCCTGAATGCCTAAATCGGGACGGTGAAGACGCGCGGCGACCTCAGTCAGCAAAATGAAATCCGAGCGTTTCGACGCCTCTCCCAAAGCGGCATGAAAAAAAGCGCTTGCACGTTCGCCTTCCCCGATCTCGGCAAGGCGTAAAATGGCGCGGATAATGTCTTGCGCGAAAAAGGCGTTGCGAACAGATTCGGGCAGGGGCGGATCGGCCGTTGTGGCCAGAACGGGCGTCGCAAAAAGGCGGGTTATCGCCAACTGTCCGTAATAGGTTGTGTTAAACAATGCCGCGTCGCCATAGGCTTTTTCGGTATTCTCTTTATCGCCCAAAACTTCATACGTGCGTCCCAGCCAGTAAGCGCCGCGCGCGCGGGACATAGGCGTCGATGCACTGTCGTAAAGAGTCTGAAAATGCTTAAGCGCGGCGTCGGGCTTGTCCAAAAAACGCAAGGCCAGCCAGCCGCAAAGAAACTCCGCCTGCACAACAGTCTTGGGATTCGTCTGTCCGTGGTCCAAGGCAAGGCGATAGGCGAGTTCGTAATCCCGTTTTTCGATCGCGCGGCGAGCCATGATGTTGCGCTGTTCCCACCACGCCTCGGCGTTACCGAGGGCGGAAGGCGCGTTAAGCAAGGCTTCGTTAGCGTCGTCGTCGTCGTTGTTTTTGACGTAAATCCGCAGGCGCTGATAAAGAAGACCCGGATCGTCTCTGGCATCTGAAGGAACGCGGGACAGCAAAGCATTCGCACTGTATTCCTGATTGGCCAATGCAAGCCGTGCTTCCGCAACGGCCCTATCCGAAGCGTTCAGATAAGGAATTGCCCGTCTCGCCTCATTTGGGTCGTTCTTCCACAGCAAACGATCCACGCGCGCCCAAAGGTCTTCGCCTTTCAGCAAAAAGCCAAAACGGGCGATAAAGGCGGTTTGCTCGTCGCGGCTGAAATCGCCGTCGACCCAGCGCGCGCGAACGGCTTTCTGAGCATTTTCGCTCTGGCCGGATTGATTCAACGCGTCGATATATCGGTAAAATCCGGCAAGAGTGACAGGAGGCCGCGCCGAAAACCATGCCACGACTTGATCGGGCGCCGCGCCAGAAGGCATTTTCTGCTCGGCGATCATCTGAATGCCTTTAAGATCTGGCCAGCAGGGATTGTTTAGAATAAACGCGTTCATCTCGCCGAAGCTGTAATCGTTGCCCGGCAGCGCCATCGCGGAACCGCGAAGAACCTTATTGAGAACGGGATCGGAACCCCGCGCGGCCAAAGCTTCGGCGAGATCGGGTCTTCCGGCCGTAATCGCAGCGAAGGCATGGCGGTAATAAGCGTTGTTTCCCTCATCCGCGCGGGAAGGGGCGGAAAAAAGCGCAAAACAGAGCAAAAGGAACAGGAAACGCGACATTTTCAACGGTGCAGGAGAGATTCAAAGGAAACGATTCACTTAACAGATTCAATAATAGACGCCAACCTTTGTGTCGGGTAAATATGTTTTTATGACGACAAAAGCCGAAGAGCGCGCCTTGGCGCAAAGATACGTGTCGCTGAACCGCCGCGCGCGGCATGATTATTTTATTACGGACACCATCGAGGCGGGCCTCATGCTGGCCGGAACGGAAGTAAAATCCCTGCGCACGGGGCAGGCCAGCATTCAGGAAGCGTTTGCAATGCCCAAGGACGGAGCGATTTATCTGCTCAACGCCTATATTCCCGAATATAAGCAAGCGGGAATTCATTTACAGCACGAAACGCGCCGTCCGCGCCAGCTTCTTCTGCACAAGCGCCAGATCGACAAAATGTTGGGGGCGGTCAAGCGCGAAGGCATGACGCTCGTTCCCTTGGGCATTTATTTCAACAAACGCGGCATCGCGAAGGTCGAAATCGGCCTCGCGAAAGGCAAGCAGCAAAAAGACAAGCGCGAAGCGATCAAGCAGCGCGAATGGAAACGCGACCAAGCCCGCATCATGCGTGAACGTGGTTAACGCCGCAAGCAATGCCTAAGATTAAAATGTAGATAATAAAAACCTCATTGAACGCGCTTTAAATTTTGTGGTAACGTCCCGCTTCAATTTTTGAACGGCGATGCCGATTTTATAAAAGGAAATTATAATGAAACTGCCAGAAAAACATTCTGAACAAGGAAGTAAAACAAAACCCGCGCGGGGTTTAAAATCGGTATCGGAAAATTTCAGGCCAGCGGCAAGGATGGTCACTTCCGTGGTGTCGCGGATAAGAAAAACGGCGAAAGATAAATTGTCCCTGGCGGTTACAAATATCGACGATAAATTCGACGCCAAAAAAGCATCGGCGTTTCTGAACCCGTCTGGCGTCGCGTGCGGAATAATAAGTTTAGCTTTTCTGGGGGCCAGCGCCGAATGTTTCGCCCAAAATCAAGCAAAGGCGGGAATATTCTGCACTATCGCAGCCGGCATTTCCGCTTCGTTCAGTTTGCTCATTTATAGGCTCTATAGAAAAGCCCAAACGGCGACGCTCAAAGCCTAATGCTTCACGACATCTTCTTCCGCGCGTTCTTTCGCTTTCTGCGCCATCATTTCGGCTTCGGCGTTTTCATCCCACTCGATAGGCACGACAGGCCGCACGAGCCCATCACAACGCGGATAAAGCGTCATTTTTATTGTGCAAGTAATAAAAGCCCGCTACGATAAACCCGATATTTTATCCATTTCATGAGATAATTTATGCTGGACAGAGTTACTTTTTCCGATACGCCGCAAGGGCGGTTTCTGGCGACGGCGCGGGGTAGGTATGAAATTCCCCGCGGTTCCGCGGATCTTTATGCGCGCGCCGGGCGTTTTATGGAAATTTACGGCGATGACTTTCTTTTCGTCGCCGGTTACGCGGAGCCGCCCCGTTCGGAAGGCGAATTTTCCGCGACCGGGGACGTTTCTTTTTCCCTTGAGCGCGAAGTGGCGTGGAACTCCCGCGGTTTCGAAACGGAAGTCGCGAATCAACAAGCCGCGCGGGAAGTTTTCGCGCGCTACGCCTCGGACAACCCGGACATGTTTCCCGATTACCTCGATATCCGGGGAAAAAAGCGCGTCGGCCTCCAGCTTCTCTCGGGCGGCGGATTTATGTTCGTATCCCATGCCTTTTCCGACGAACCGGAAATTCGCCTCGCCCTTTTTCGCAGGTCTTTCGCCCCGAAGGTTCTGACCGATGCCAACGGCCTCGTCGGCGGTCCCGCGACGGCGGAAAAGGAAATGGTCGAGGAATACACGCCCGTTTTAATCGATCCGGAAGGCGAGATCACCGTTCTCGCCATAAAAAAGAGCGCCGAAAACGCGGCGATGAGCGACGAAGCGTTGCTTTCCAAAAAGAAAAGCCAGGAAAAACAGATTTTGGAAAACTTGACCAAAAATAGCGCGCTTATTGAACTTCTCAAGCATCAAACAGGCAGGCTTGCCCTTCACTACAAAATCGCCGTTCTCGAAGAATTGCCGATCATCCGCCATGCCATCGCTCTTCGGGACAAAGAAGGCCCCGTTCTTGACCACCTGTCGGGATACGTCGGTTTCGAGCGCGATCAAAATACATGGGTCTATCGGCAGGCGGGCTTGCTGCGCGTTCCCAAAGATTCGCAAATTTTTCTGGTTGACGGGGAATTCAACCGGCGCGGCGACTATTATGGCCGCGACGGATTTTCGGCTCTTGCCGCATCGGACGACGTTCTTTCTTCGACCAAGGCCTTCGGCCGAACTTTCCTCGATAACTGGCCAAGGGCAGAAACGGGCGCGAAAAACACCATTAATCCCGGAGCGCATATTCGCTAATGCTTCACGACGTCTTCTTCCGCGCGTTCTTTCGCTTTCTGCGCCATCATTTCGGCTTCGGCGTTTTCATCCCACTCGATAGGCACGACAGGCCGCACGAGGGCGTGTTTCAGCACTTCATCGACCGTGTTCATTAAAAGGATGCTCATTCCTTTTTTGACGTTGTCCGGAATTTCGGTCAGGTCTTTCTCGTTTTCTTTGGGGATCAAAACGGTCGTAATGCCGCCGCGCAACGCTGCGAGCAGTTTTTCTTTCAACCCGCCAATCGGCAACACGCGCCCGCGTAAAGTTATTTCGCCCGTCATCGCCACGTCCTTTCTGACCGCGATTCCGGTAAGAACCGAGACGATGGATGTGACCATCGCCACACCTGCGGAGGGCCCGTCTTTCGGCGTCGCTCCCTCGGGAACGTGAACGTGGATATCGTGTTTGTCGAGCGAGTTTGGCTTGACCCCGAACGCGATCGCGCGCGCCTTGACATAAGACTCGGCGGCCTGCACGGATTCTTTCATTACGTCGCCCAGTTTTCCGGTCGTCGTGACCTTGCCCTTGCCGGGCATGCTCACAGCTTCGATCGTCAGCAATTCGCCGCCGACTTCCGTCCACGCAAGGCCCGTCGTGACGCCGACCAAATCCTCGGGCTCGACCTCGCCGTATCTGAATTGCTTCACGCCGAGGTATTTTTCCAGATTGCGGCGCGTAATATGCCCCGATTTCGTCTTGCCCGATACGATCTCGCGCAAGGCTTTGCGGGCAAGGCTGGCGATTTCGCGCTCGATGTTGCGCACGCCCGCCTCGCGCGTGTAGTAGCGGATAATGTCGCGGATGGCGTCTTCCGACATCGAAAATTCGCCCTTCTTGAAACCGTGCTCCTTCTGAATCTTGGGAAGAAGGTGGTTCTTGGCGATTTCGATTTTTTCATCCTCGGTATATCCCGACAGCCGGATGATCTCCATGCGGTCAAGCAGGGGCTGCGGCATTTTCAGCGTATTGGCGGTGCAGACGAACATGACGTCCGACAAATCGTAATCGACTTCCAGATAATGGTCGTTGAACGCATGGTTCTGTTCGGGATCGAGCACTTCAAGCAACGCGGACGTGGGGTCGCCGCGCCAATCCGTGCCCAGCTTGTCGATTTCGTCGAGCAGGAAAAGCGGATTTGACGATTTCGCCTTTTTCATTCCCTGCACGATCTTGCCGGGCATCGAACCGATGTACGTGCGGCGATGCCCGCGGATTTCGGATTCGTCCCTCACGCCGCCCAACGACATGCGCACGAAATTGCGTCCCGTGGCGCGCGCGATCGATTTGCCCAAGGAAGTTTTACCTGTGCCCGGAGGCCCGACGAGGCACAAAATGGGCCCTTTGATCTTGTTCGCGCGCTGCTGCACCGCGAGGTATTCGAGAATGCGTTCCTTGACCTTGTCGAGGCCGTAATGGTCTTCGTTGAGGATTTTTTCCGCGCCTTTCAGGTCGCGGCGCACGCGCGTTCTCTCCTGCCACGGAATATCCAGAATCCAATCCAGATAATTGCGCACGACAGTAGATTCCGCCGACATGGGGCTCATACTTTTCAGTTTCTTGAGTTCGGCGTCGACTTTTTCGCGTGCTTCCTTGCTGAGTTTCTTTTCGGAGATTTTCTTTTGGTATTCGTCGGCTTCATTCTTGCCGTCCTCGCCTTCGCCCAGTTCTTTCTGAATGGCCTTCATCTGCTCGTTCAGGTAATAGTCGCGCTGGGTCTTCTCCATCTGCTTTTTGACGCGCGTGCGGATTTTCTTTTCGACCTGCAGAACGTCAATCTCGCCCTCCATGTAGCCGAAAATGCTTTCGAGCCTTTTATTGACCGAGGCTTCCGCGAGCAAAGCCTGCTTGTCCGCGAGCTTTAAAGCCAGATGCGCGGCGATCGTGTCGGCAAGCTTGGCGGGCTCATCGATCTGATTAACCGTGACGAGGACTTCCGGCGTAATTTTTTTGTTCAGGCGGATATATTGGTCAAATTGTCCGACGACGGCGCGCGCGATTGCGTCCAATTCGCCTCGGTCGCCGACGAATTCTTCGACGGGCTCGGCGAACGCCTGAAAGAAATCGGGATTCTGCGCAAACTGTGTGATCTTGGCGCGGTGCGTTCCTTCGACCAGAACCTTGACTGTTCCGTCGGGCAATTTCAAAAGCTGCAAAACCGTGCCGATAGTTCCGACGGTATAAAGATCATCGGGCGCAGGATCTTCCTGCGTCGGCGTTTTCTGCGTGAGCATGAGAATATGCTTGTCATCCTGCATCACATCTTCGAGCGCGCGCACGGATTTTTCGCGCCCGACAAATAAGGGCACGACCATATGCGGAAACACGACGATATCGCGTAACGGCAGGATGGGGTACAAAGCGCCGCCAGCAGGTGGTTGGGTGTCCATTCAAAATCCTTCCAGTTTCATGCTCCTAAAATCATATATGGTAACGCAAATCGACCATATCAAGGCGCGAAAAACAAGGATTTGCTGGCGATTGTGAACATATCGCACGCGGAAAGGAAATTTCTCCTGCTCGCGGATTATATGAAAGAAACTAGCTAAGTTGTTTTAATTATTTCTATTTATTTACAGCGTCATCCCCGCGAAAGCGGATATCCATCTTTCTTTCTCAATCCTACGCAAGTTCTACACATCCACGTCCCTCGCGAATCTTGCGTTCTCCTGAATGAACTGGAACCGCAATTCGGCCTTGCGCCCCATCAGGCTCTCGACCAAATCCTCGGTCTCCTTGATCTCGTCGGCGCTTTCCTCGCCTTTTGCCGCAATCACGACGCGCAGGAGAGACCGCGTGGCGGGATTCATCGTCGTCTCGCGCAATTGCGCGGGCATCATCTCGCCGAGGCCTTTAAATCGGCTGATCTCGATTTTTCCGCGTTTGTCGAAAACGCTCGCCAATAATTCATCCTTATGCGCGTCGTCGCGGGCATAGCGAGTCATGCTTCCCTGCGTGATCCGGTATAAAGGCGGCTGCGCCAGATACACGCGCCCCGCTGCGATCAGCCCGGGCATTTCGCGATAGAAAAACGTCATGAGAAGCGAAGCGATGTGCGCGCCGTCCACGTCGGCATCGGTCATGATGATAATGCGGTCGTAGCGCAATTTTTCGAGATTGAATTCCGAGCCGATGCCGCATCCCAATGCTTGCGTCAAATCCTGCAATTCCTGATTGGCGCGGAGTTTATCGACGGTCGCGCTTGCGACGTTCAAAATCTTCCCGCGTAGAGGCAAAATCGCCTGCGTTTCGCGTTTGCGCGCCTGCTTGGCCGACCCTCCGGCGGAATCCCCTTCGACAAGGAAAATTTCCGTGTCCAACGCCGCGCTCTGCGAGCAATCGGCCAGTTTTCCGGGCAAGCGTAATTTCCGCGTGGCCGATTTTCGCGCTAATTCCTTGGCCTGGCTCGCGCGTTGGCGTTCCTCGGCGCGGAATATCAATTGGTCGAGCAACGCCTTGCTACTCAAAGCGTCTCCCACCAGCCAATGATCGAGGTGATCCTTGACCGTCTGATCGGTTAGGCGAAAAGCCTCAACTGTCGCCAGTTTTTCCTTCGTCTGTCCCTGAAATTGCGGATTCTTGATGAACACCGACAGTAAAACGACGGCGTTGCCGAAAGCCTCGTCGCCCGTGATCGCCGTTGCACGTCGATTTCCGGTCAATTCGCCGTACGCGCGCAATCCGCGCAGCAAAGCCGACCTCATGCCGCTTTCGTGCGTTCCGCCTTGGGGCGTCGGGACGGTATTGCAGTACGAACTGCAAAATCCTTCGCCGTCAACGGGCCACGCGACAGCCCATTCGACGCGGCCCTGATTGTCTGGAAAATCGGCGACGCCGGAAAACATTTGCTCGGTCAGCGTCTCGCGTTCTTCCAAAGTCGAAGCCAGATAATCCGAAAGTCCGCCCGGAAAATGTAAAACCGCCTGCGCCGGAGTCTTGTCGTCGGCTTTAATCAACGAAGGATCGCAGCTCCAGCGGACCTCGACGCCGCGAAACAAATAGGCCTTCGACCGCGCCATGCGGAACAAAACGGCTGGCTTGAAATGCGCTTTGGAGCCGAAAATATCGACGTCGGGCTGGAAAGTTACCGATGTGCCGCGTTTGTTAACCGCGCCCATCTTCTTGAGTTTTCCCTGCGGAGCGCCCCGGCTGTAATGCTGGACGTAAAGCTGCTTGTCGCGCGCGACTTCGACCGTTAGTTCTTCGGATAAAGCGTTGACGACCGAAATCCCGACGCCATGCAATCCGCCCGAAGTCTCGTAAACCTTGTTCGAAAATTTTCCGCCCGAATGCAGCATCGTCATGATGACTTCGAGCGCCGATTTGCCGGGATATTTGGGATGGTTATCGACGGGAATCCCGCGTCCATTGTCGCGCACCGTCACGACGTTATCCGGCTTCAATTCTACTTCGATAAACGAAGCATACCCGGCGACGGCCTCGTCCATCGAGTTGTCGAGAACTTCGGCGACCAGATGAGCCATCGCTCCCTCATCCGTCCCGCCGATATACATGCCAGGCCTCCGCCGCACGGGCTCGAGGCCTTCCAGAACCTCGATATCGTTGGCGTCATAAGTCGCGTCTTTTTTCTTGGAATTGGTGGGAAACAAGTCAGCCATAAAACCCTCGGATTAAATCACACCGCGCGTATGTATCACGATTCGCATTAAATTATCTTATTCCGTCCCGTAAAGCCTGTCTCCCGCGTCTCCCAATCCCGGCACGATATATGCGTTTGCGTTGAGTTTTTCGTCCAACGCCGCGCAATAAATGCGGATCGTCGGATGATGCGAAGAAAATTCTTTCACGCCTTCGGGAGCCGCGACGAGCGCCATAATGCTGATCATGCCGGGCGAAACACCATGGCTGATCAAAACGTCGCAAACATGAATAAGCGAATTTCCGGTCGCCAGCATGGGATCGACGACGAAAAAATGCTGCCCGATGTTTTTTGGCAGCCGCACAAGGTATTCGACCGGCTTTTTCGTTTCATGATCGCGGTAAACGCCGATATGCCCGACCTGCGCGGTCGGAATGAGGTCGAGCAAACCCTCCGCCATCCCTAATCCCGCGCGCAAAACCGGCACGATGCAGGGATCGGGGGCGGCGAGGGTAGGAGCGTCCATATCCGTAATGGGCGTGCGGATATGCCGCGTCTTCATTGGCAGATCGCGCGATAGTTCATAGCCGATCAGCATTGAAATTTCGCGCAGCATCGTCCTGAATCCAAACGATTTGCATTGCTCCTCGCGCATCTGCGTCAATTTATGTTGAATCAGTGGATGGTCTACGCAGAAGAACGTCGGATACGCGGCATAACTCTTCATTATTAACTCCTTTTAAAATCGGCTCCCACAGCGTCCTTGACGCACGCGAATCCGTCGCGTTTCAGCAAAGCGGCCAATTCGTCCGTGATTTTGGCGACGACGTAGGGGCCTTCGAAAATCATCGCCGTGTAAATCTGAACGAGCGACGCGCCCGCGCGGATTTTGGCATACGCGTCCGCTCCCGAAAAAACGCCGCCGCAGCCGATCAGGGGAATCTTTCCTTGCGTCAATTGGTACATCGTCCCCAAAAGTTTCGTCGACATCTCGAACAAAGGCCTTCCCGAAAGGCCGCCTTTTTCTCGCGCGACGGGAGACGTAACCGAAGCCGGGCGCGTCGCCGTCGTATTGCCGACGATCATGCCGTCGATGCGGGAGGCAAGCGCGACCTCGGCGATATCTTGCGCCTGTTTTTCCGTCTGATCGGGGGAAATTTTGACGAATAGCAAAGGTTTTTCCGCAAGCGTATCGTGCGCTGCTTTTACGCGTCCGAGAAGCTCCTTAAGCTGATCACGCCCCTCAAGCTTGCGGGCGCCCGGCTCGTTGGGGCAGGAGACGTTCAGCGTAACGAAATGTACATAGGAAGCGATCCTTTTCATGCCCAGAATATAGGCTTCGGCGTCATCCCGGCAGTTGTCGCCCCTCGCGATGTTGACTCCGACGATTTGCCGGTCTTTTCCGCGCATCGTCTTACCGCGCCATGCGTCGAGCCGCTCTGCAAAAGCGACGAAACCGACGCTGTTCAAATTAAACCGGTTTATAAGAGCCCCGGATTCCGCGATGCGGAACATGCGGGGACGGGGATTGCCGGGCTGGGGCGAAGGCGTCACGCCGCCGATTTCCGCAAAGGAAAAGCCCAAGTCGAAAAGTTGCGGAATGATCTCGGCCTGCTTGTCGAAGCCGGCCGCGAGGCCGATGGGATGAGGGAACTCGATGCCGCCTAAACCTGAGCGCAGAACGGGGTCGTCATGCATTTTGGGACGGGGAATCAGGCCTCTTTTCAGGCAGGCGAAAGCAAGAGTATGCGCGTCCTCGGGGTCAAGGGCGAAAAGAAACGGGCGCAGGAAAGGATAAAAATCGAAGGGAATATGAATCATTCTCTTCCTATAGCGCAGTCGCGCAAGGGATCATAGAAAAACCTATCGGCGGCGCGCGCCGTTTATGATATTTCTCCGTTTAACCGTTTTGCAAATAAAGGGCTATTTTGCCCCGGGCTGGACCACATCGCTTGGTTGTTGCCCTTGCGGCGAAGCTTCGAAATTGACCCCTGCTTTTTTCAGTTCGTCAATGATGCCTTGAGCATTCTTGTTTCCTTGCTTAGCCAGAACCATCACGCGTTTCACCAAAGCGTTGACCTGAGCGTTAACCTTTTCGACCTGCTCCAGAGGTTTTTCCTGCTGCAGGTAAGTACTATTAATCGTGGAACGGTCTGCAATGAGCATGCATGTCTGAAAGACGAGAAAACCCGCGAAAGCGAAAGATACAAGCAAGAGGGGCAGCAGCAACGATGAGGGGGGGGGCTCTTTATCGCAAAACATTGCGGTCTCTCCTTATTTCTTGTCGGTTGATTTGGCGTCGGCGGTCGGATCGGCCTTGATCGTGATGCCTTCCGTCGACAAAACGGAGCGCAACTGGGAATCGTTGTTCTTGATGGCGGATTCGGCGATGGCCTTGACGACGCTTTGGTCAAATTGAGCCAGCTGCATGCCGGTCGAAATAGCGCTCTGGCGCTGTGCTACGCCGCCTTGTTTAGAGCGAAGAGCGCTGGAAAGCGATACGTTGACCAGCAGCAAGACGACAGAAAGGACACCAAAAAACACCGAAGCCCAATAAGCCCAGCAGGGCAGCTTTTCTTTCGAAAATTTCATTTTTTTCACGCGTTAGGCTGTAGGAATGGGACAAATAACGATGGGGAACCGTACCATGCGTTCCCATGATTTGCAAGACAGAGTTCCCCTCGATCAAGGACATAAACTTTTGAGACACGGGACTTTATTTTAAATAATCCTTGGCCAGAATTTCGGCGATCTGTACGGCGTTTAGAGCCGCGCCTTTGCGCAAATTATCGGCGACGACCCACATATTCAGGCCGTTTTCGACCGTCGGATCCTTGCGAATGCGGCTGACATAAACATTATCCTCGCCCGCGCATTCGACGGGCGTGACGAACGCGGCTTCCTGCGGCCGGTCGATGACGGTCACGCCTTTGGCCTTCAGCAAAGCGGCGCGCGCTTCCTTTGGACTTATCGGCCTTTCAAATTCGATATTGACCGCCTCCGCGTGGCAGATGAAAACGGGAACGCGCACGCAGGTCGCCGTAACCTTGATTTTGGGATCGAGGATTTTTTGCGTCTCGACGGCCATTTTCCATTCTTCCTTGGTGTCGCCGTCCCCCATGAAAATATCGATGTGCGGAACGACGTTGAAAGCGATCTGTTTATCGAAAACTTCCTTCTTGATTTCGTCATTGACGAAAAGCGCGCGCGATTGCGTGAATAATTCATCCATCGCCTCTTTGCCAGCGCCCGAAACCGACTGATAGGTAGAAACGACGATACGCCTGATCGGGACGAGGTCGTGCAACGGCTTCAAAGCGACCACCATTTGAATGGTCGAGCAATTCGGATTGGCGATAATGTTACGTTTCGCATATCCGGCGATGGCTTTGGGATTGACTTCGGGCACGACCAAAGGAACGTCTTTATCCATGCGAAAGTGCGAAGTGTTGTCGATGACGACGCATCCGGCCTTGCCGGCGCGCGGCGCGAATTCTTCTGAAATTTTTGCTCCGGCGGAAGAAAGGCAAATATCGGTGCCCTTGAAATCATATTTGGCCAAATCGTGAACTCTCAGGACTTTATCTTCGCCGAAACTGACTTCGCCGCCCGCCGAACGTCCCGACGCAAGCGCGACGACTTCAGATGCCGGAAAATTCCTTTGAGCCAAAACCTGCAGCATTTTCTGCCCCACGGCGCCTGTCGCGCCGACCACGGCAACCTTATATTTTTTCATATTTTTTTCCCGTTTCCTTTTTTTCCAAACCGAGCAATGATCTTTATCACGGACATGTCGGTAAAGACACTTGATTTCGACGGTCCTATGTTTCGCTCAAAAAGATTGAGGTTTGGGCCTACGTGTCGATCCAGTTTCCGATTTGCTCGACTTTTCTGAGAATGGATTCCGCCGACACGGGTTTCGTCATATAGGTCGTCGCGCCGCTGCCCAGCGCGAGGATCAGGCTCTTCTGATCGGTGAAGGCCGTCACCATGATAATGGCGACGTTTTTAAGAGCGAGTTCGCCGCGGCAGATTTTCAGGAAAGCGAGTCCGTCCATTTCCGGCATGTTCCAGTCGAGGAAAATGATCTTGTAAACTTGATCGGCCGCCATCGCGGCCTTAATCATATCCAAAGCTACCTTGCCATTGTCGGCGATATGGAGGTTGGTGTATCCCGCGTCGCTAAGGATTTTCTCCATGGATCGCTGCATGACCACGTCGTCATCGACCAGAAGAAGAGGCGCATCCAAAGGGAGCATGAAACACTCGATAAAGATCACGAGCTGAAGTCGTCCTTCCTAGCAGAGAAAAACCGAATTTTCCAGACTTTGTAAAAAGAATCGTTTTTCAAAGGGCCTTATGCTAGAGGAACCCTTATGTTAGCCATTAAAAGCCGCCCTGCGCCTGCCAACGACCGACATCCGTATGTACCGCGAAGAATCTCGTACGTGATTTTACCGCCGCGTCCCGTCTGGAGCTGGAAACGGATGGCGACGGTAACGGCATCCGGATTTTTCACCCTTGTCGTGTTGATTGCCGCTTTGGGAACAACAGTTCAAACGCCGATGCCAACCGAGGAAATCCCCCAAGCCGCTATCCTTCCCGCGTCCATCGAAGAAGTATCTCAACCCATTTCTCGGCTACAAGCCGACCCGTCCTCAGACCTGTCTGCCGAAGCCTTGATACAGGCGGAAGCCCAAAGAGCATTGGCAGAAAAAGCCGAACCTTCCGGCATTGCGCTTTCTTCCGACGCGCCCGCGCCACAAGAGGAGTCGGGGCAGGAAACGCCAGCCATTTCCGTAACAAATCTTTCTTTGCAGCAGAAGGCGTTACCCCCCGTTCTTGAAGTAACGGTAAGGGAGGTAAAAAGCAAAACGAGCCAGGCAAAAACCGAAGCTGCTGTGGCGCAAAACTTCATGCGCAAAGGCGACATCACAAAAGCAATGCGTTTTCAACGCCGCGCCGTGGAACTCGATCCTTCCAATATGCTGTATCGGTTAGGGCTTGCGGTCATGTTTGACCGCGTTTCCGACGGGAAAGACGCGTCCGCGCTCTACCGGCAAGTCGTGGAAGCCTACGACACTCGCGACGAAACCTTGCCATCCAAACTCGACATCGACGGAATCCGCGATCGTTTGGATTATTTGAGTTCTATGGCTCAGAAATAATTTTTCCGGTCGCTATCTGGAAAGATTCATTGGGCCTCAACGTAATCTCATGCTCCGTCGCATCGTCTTCGTTCCGCCACCACAAACGCACGGCATCCTCGGTGACTTCGAGCACGCGCAAATCGTCGCGCGACGTTTCGGGAGTCCATTTTTCTCCCTGAAGCCACAGCGTCCAATCGTCGGGCCCGTAATACATGACGGCGCCCAAACGAATATCACCGACGCCTGCGGGCGCAAGCCGTTGGGCCAAGACTTCGGCCTCGTGCGCTTCCTGGGGCGTGAAAAACAGGGACGCTTGAGGGGCGCCGTTCCCGTCCTCGGCGAAGGCGGGAGAGAAATAACACGCGATCAGAATGAATAAAAAGAAAGACCGCATCATTTCTCCTCCGCCAAATTCCGGCTTGCGCCGTTGGAGAGCCATTCGCCATTTGCCGCCAGATGCACGTTGGCCTCCGAGACCGCCACGTCTTTTCCGCCGATGCGTTGCACCGACATCCGGCGCAGCGCGACGCGGCCGGGCAACGTGCGGCTTATTGCGTCAAGAAAAACGTAAGCGTCAGTATCGGTGGGAGCATCCGCCGCCAGCGTCCATTTGGAAGTCGCCATTTCCTGCCTGCCCGCGCCGACCGTATCGATAAGCGTCTTTTCTTCCGGCGACAGGGTATAGGCAAAATGCGTCAAATGAGCTTCCGCCGCGCGATGTTCCAGAATTTGCGCCGCACGCAGCCGGTCGACGGGCGCGAGATACCGCGTCGCCGCGTCGCCGTCGATCTCCGTCTTCATTTTTTCGGCGTCGGCGATATCTTCGCGCAGTTGGCGCAGCGCTTCGGCGGTCTTTTCGTTTTCTTTTTGCAACTCGATCCGTTTGTGCTCCGCCTTCTCTTCGGCAAGGCCGAGGAAAGGGGCATTGCCCGCGCCGACAACAAAGGCCAGCGCCAGCAAACACATCCAAACCTTGTGTGGCCGCACGTCGATCATGGAATTTTCCTTTCCAGAACGATCTCGCCGACAGGGTCTTCTGCGGAAGTGTTTGCCGAAACGGAATCTTGAGGCAACGCGGGGTAGGGCGGCTTGGTATTCTTGACGGAGTAATCGGGCATGGCTTGCGCGATATTCTGGGCTATGCGGCTGAAAGAAGCGACGGTTTCGGCGCGGTCGCCTGAAACTTCGTCGCCAGTCATGCGCAAAACGATGGAAAGATTTTCCGGCTCCGCGTCGCCGTCCTTTTTCCACTCCAGCCTGACGATTTTCGACTCCTGATTGAGGCCGCTTGCGAGCTGGTTCAATCCCCGCCAGGGAGTCGGCGAGAGCTGTTCGTAAATATGCCGCCTTTCCAAAGCTTGTCGCATGCGCCCCAAAGGTTCCGTCAAGGGAGCGGCATGAGCCTGCGCCCGCTCCAGAACGATACGCGTTTCAGCCAGCTGAATCGCGATCTTCTGCGTTTGATAAAGCGTCGCGGCCAAATCCCCCGCACGGCAAAGCGTCAACAAGCCAATGGCCAGCCAGCTCGCGCACGCCGCGCGCATTCCCCATTTTTGAATCCCCTGTGTTAGCCGGATTTCCCGCATATCGGGCAGCATTAAAGGCAATCGGGGCCGTAGACGGGAGAGCAAATGAGCGGCGTATAAAAGGTCGGCGCAAGCGTCATTGTTTTCCGGCGCGAAGCCCAGACCAAGCTGCAAAGCGGCTTCGGCAGGCGATAAAAAACGGATCGACTTCAAAGGTAAGTTCGCAAAAGCCCCGGCGGGATACGCTTCTTTCCGCGCTAAAAGCAGAACGGACAATTCCTTCGGATCGCGCAATCCCTGTCGCGCCAGATAATCGAGGCTCTCATGTTCGCGGTCAAGAAAGAAAGAACAGAGCTTCCACGGGACCTTTTAGCTGGAAGGGCCTTAAATAAAAGGTGATCTGGCAAACAAGGTGAAGAGACTGGGCGCAAAAA
>Ga0181520_10000813_pt1 | contig 67340 bp, 40 predicted proteins | sample PEATcosm2014_Bin_29_FD_132451 | JGI IMG/M metagenome (GOLD analysis project Ga0181520, IMG submission 132451) | Peatland microbial communities from MTU Mesocosm Facility, Houghton, MI, USA - PEATcosm2014_Bin02_30_metaG | ecosystem: Environmental > Terrestrial > Soil > Wetlands > Peat | place...
GGCGGCGGTGTTGGCCCGCGAGGATACGCCGGGAGACAAACGACTGGTAGCGTATGTCGTCGCGCGGAACGAATCCGTCAGTGCGGCGGAATTGCGAACCCATCTTCAGCTCAAGCTTCCGCATTACATGCTCCCGGCGGCCTTTGTCATGTTGAAGACCCTGCCGTTGACACCCACCGGAAAAGTGGATCGAAAGGCCCTGCCACCGCCGGAGATTCAATTTCCAACCGATAAATTCGTTCCACCAACAACCCCGACTGAGATTGCGCTTGCCAAGATTTGGAGCGAGGTTCTGGGTGTGAAACAAATCGGCTTGCATGACAATTATTTTGATCTGGGCGGCCATTCCCTGCAGGCTGTCCGACTCCTTGCGGCAGTTCAGAACCACTTCGGCATTGCCACGCAATTAAGCTCGCTGTTTGTCGCTCCGACCCTCCAGCAATATGCGCAATTGCTCGCAGAAAGCGTTGAAAAGGTTGCAACCGGCCTGTCCGGAGGACTGCGCGGAAGCGGAACCGGCACACCGTTGTTTTACATTCCCGGGGCCGCAGGATACGAATTCCTGCCTCGCGGGTTGGAACAACACCTGGCCAAAACGTGCCGCTATTATGACGGTCTGGAGTATCCGGGACGGGATGGCCGGCAACCCATACCCAACAATGTACCTGACGTGGCCGCCCATCTAGTCAAGCAGATTCGATGTGTCTGGCCGGATGGCCCCTATATACTGACTGGTTGGTCTTTCGGCGGTGTCATGGCTTTCGAGGTGGCACGTCAACTGGAAGCCCAAGGCGCCAAAGTCCCGCTCGTTATGCTGTTGGATAGTCGCTTGCCAGGCTTGGTCGTGCGCAAACGTTCAACTCGGGAGATCATAGAATTCTTCAGACACCGCCTGTCAACCTTGAGCATAACAGAACGCTTAGCCTTCCTTCGGGAAGTGGCCGTGAATAAGATCAAGTTTCTATGGATCACAAAAGTGTGGTTTTTCCGAAACCAGTCGCGCATAGATACTCAACCAAGGACAGAGTCCCCTCCAATGGTGGAGGCCATGCGCCAGGCTGTCCGGAGGTATCAACCGGGGCCTTTTGGCGGGAACGTTGTCCTTTTCCAAGTCGAGAAATGGGAGACACTTTACGCATCCATTCGTTACGTGTTAGATTCGGACTTCGGCTGGTCCAAATTCGTGCGCGGTCGGCTGGAAATCGTCCCAGTCCCCGGCGATCACCGCTCTCTGCTTAATGAACCCGGCGTTTCCAAGGTATCGGAACGGATTACCGCTTATCTGCGGGTAAACGGCGCTCCCCTTGCCTCGAAGCCCCTCAGGTCATCTCTCATTAAGGTGTCAATTCCGTCAGACATGAGAATTTCATGAAGGTTTGCAACCAACACGACCAACCATTTTTCAAATCGGGGAGGGCAGTTTGCGTGCTGCTGCTTTTAGCAACGCTGCCACGGGTCTGGGCTCAAGGGACAGCCTTTACCTACTCGGGCGTTTTGAGAACTGCTGGCAACCCTATGACCGGCGCCTATGACTTCACATTTACGCTTTCCGCCAACAGTAACAGCCTGGCTCAAGTCGGCACAACGTTGACAAATCTAACTGTACCTGTTGTGTACGGTGTGTTCACAACGTCACTTGACTTCGGCCCCGGAATTTTCACAGGAAATCCAATCTGGCTTGAAATCGGCGTTCGGACCAATGGATCTGCCAACTTTACACCGCTTTCCCCATTGCAACCTGTCGAAGCCGTACCGTATGCGATACTTGCCGGCAGCGCCAGCAACTTGCTAGGTACCCTGCCCGCGTTCCAATTAAGCGGTGCGATTTCGCCCGCGCAGTTGCCGGGAACGGTTCTTACCAACACAGAAACCGGTGTTACCTTGGATGGGACATTCAGCGGCAATGCCGGTGGCCTGACAAGTTATCCGGCAATCAACCTGATCTACTCCGTCTCAACCAACCCTCCCGTTGCCACCGCTGGCACCAATTTTTCCCTGGATTTCAGCTATACCAAAGTAATTTGGAACCTGACGACCAACGCTTTCCTTACGAATACACTAAACGCTGCCAGCGGGGATAATCATTTGGAGGTCTGGATACGGTCCACCTCCACGTTCACGATGAGCTGGCTCCCCACTGTCAATCTCGTGGGATCCTTCACCACCAATGGACTTCCCATTACGCCCAGCCAGGGTTATTGGGTTATGGCTGTCAGCCAATATGGTACCAATTGGAATGCAAATACGTGCACCTATGCGATTGTTCCACCTAATCGTTAGTCTGCACTTGGCGCTCATTTCGGCCCGCGCCGAAAGTCTCTTAAACAACCCCGGTTACGTGGCGTCATTGACTCCGCCACAACCGCCGCCAACAAACCCATCCCCTTCCGCCTTCTATCCAACCAGCATCGTTAATACCGCCGCCTTTTGGAGCTATCGTGATTTGCCTCCTGGGCCTGTCAACGCCTGGACAGATGAAGTGTCATATTTGGTTTTAACCAACATACCTGTGGCGGGTCTTTTGCCACCCGCAAACTCCGGCGTTGGGGTGTATTTCTATGGAATCGGAGGTTCGGGCTTGATCAACAGCACGACCTTTGTTACCAGCAGTAATTTTTCGCTGTGGTGTGTCGTGGCCAACCAATATATGTTTCAAAACCCTCAAATTTACGGCAATCTCGACGCTTCCACGGGCATTATGTTCAATGCCACCGCCTATGCTCCGGCAAACCTTATTGACGGGCATTGGGGCGCAGACAATTTGTGGGCGGCACATCCATTTGGCCAGGTAATATTTCCTCAAGCCGGAGTTCCCACCGAGACCAATGGCCCTTTGTGGAACGATATCGTGGATTCACAAGGAGTGATTTATCTCAATGGCGCGGCCACGTCTGGAAATATCGGAAAACCGTTGGGTAACGTGACCTGGCAATCGTTGGGCGCCAATGTCGGCGATACCCATAACCTTTATGGGTATATCAAGTATCTGCTCATTTCCACCAACCACGCCATTACGGCTGCGGAGGCCGGCCAGCTGTATTCTTGGGAGCAAACCAACGGGATAACCAACGTAACCGGAAGCCTGGTTGGATGGTGGAAGTTTACCAACTCCACCTTGGGAACATCGCTCTCGGATTCAAGCGGGAACGGATTGAGCGGGACCCTCCAAGGCAATCCGGAACCTCTTTGGACTAATGGTCTAAACTCGATTGTATCGAACGCACTGTCATTTGATGGTATTCAGAATTATGTGATCATCCCTTTTTCTTTGGCAAGTTTCACGAATGTCCATCAAATTACTCTTTCCATGTGGATTGCGTACACCAATGCTACCGAGAGTGCTAGCTTCATGGTCAACAATCCTTATCCTGGGGACGAAGATGGTTTTCAGACGTTTACAGATGTTGGCGTTCCTGTCGTCAGGGGGGCGTTGGGCGGAAGTGGGTATATTGAAAGCAACCCCATTGTTCTGGATGATGGCAATTGGCACCACTTCGTGTGGGCATCAGACGGCACGAATATATTTAGCTGGTACGACGGCGTTCAGGATACACTGGGGAAACCATCTATCGGTTTTGCTGCCAACACTGCCGGGTGGTGGACGGGTTGGACTTCGCTTCAAATTTCAGGCCAAAATGAATTCACTAATCTCCAACAATGCGTCGTTACCGATGTTCGCATTTACAACCGTATTTTAAGCAGTGCCGAGGTGGACATATTGTATCGCAGTCCAATCGTGGATTTGATACAAGGCGCATACAATTATTGAGCCATTCTGGCAGTGATGGATCAATGCACCCGGAGAATCATTCGTTTTGGGGTGCAAGCAGTGGCAGGCGAATTTGCGGATTTTGCAGGTCGAGGCGATTCAAACGGTGCCGAACGTGACCGCACCGTTGGAGCCCGTCAGATTCATGTTCAACGGCGATGACCAGCTTTGGTAGGCGCCAACCGTACCGCCACCCAGATTGATGGCATATTAAGTGTTCCGGCGTCGGTCTTATTCAAGCCATAATCCGCCGAGGAAGTAATGCCTTCATTGACCACAAGAATGCCAGCGAGGTTATTGCTATTTGCCAATCGCGTGCTGCCGGCTAAGAGCAAACCGGTGGGGAAAATGGGGGGCGAGTTTCAGTTGCCGCCGGTGCCCAGATTATTATCCGAACCGAGACCGGTCCAGATGGATGCGGCCTGCGGCGCGGCACTGACCTCTGCGGAGTTAAGACTTTCCCCGTTGGTATTGACGGCCGACACTTGTGCTTTGCCCCACGCCACACCTTAACGGTGACTCCCACACCCTTAAGGTGTGACCGTGCGGTCAACCGAGCGACTAAATTAACCGGTTTAATCGTTGGAATTACGGCGTCCGCAACTGGAAGAACCTCGCGGGCGTGGAGGTGCTGATCGGGATGGCGTTCGAGAAATCCCCGTTGCCGTCAAAGTATCCGACGGTGTTCGTCGTCCAAAGCGCAATCGGGGCCGAGAGATTCGTGCTGGTCAGCCAGCTGTATTGCGCGTTCGCAGTGCCGCCGCTGCCCATCAAAATCAGGTTGCCGCCTGAAACCACCGGGCGATTGATGACCGGCGGCGGGAGGCTATTGATATAAGTGAACGAGGCATCGGCAGAAGGATCGCCCCAAGTGACACTCCAGGGGTTGCCTGTGTCACCAGGACCACCCGGGTAATCCGGGCTTCCTTGGGTGGTGAAGTCGAAACAAGTGTTCACAACGCTCAAATTGGCTGAACCATTAAAACCAACGTTACCCGCACTACCTTCACCATAGGGATCACTGCTATCTACCCCATAAGCGAGGACCGTGTATGAACCAGCCGGCAAATAGATCGGCGTGGACAGCGGCTCGAAAGCATAACCGGCGATCAAATTGGCGGCTGATCCGGCAGGAATCGTCACCGAGGCTATGGCGGTTTGATTGGAGAAAAGCGTGACCGTATGTGGACCAGCGAGCGGGTGATTTTGATAGTCAAAAAACCCCAGCTGAAAAACCTCAATGCCAGCACCGTTGACGGAAAAAATTTGCCCCATGTTCAGCGTGCTGGAATAGCTGTTGCCCGTGGAGGCGCCCCCGTAGGAGGTGTTAACATTCGCGGTATAAGCCACGGTCTGGGCGCTGACGGCCGCGGCCACCACCAAATTGCCTTGACCCTCAATGAATGTGCCGAGGTTGCTGGCATTGTAAGTCCCAAGCGGCAGGGCAACCCCGTTGGTGTAGCAGCCGAGAACCGTGTAATTGCCAGCATAGTTCAAGTTTAGCAACGCGGTGTTGGCAAGGCGGAACGTCGTCGGGTCGCTCCAGCTGGCGTCCAGCTCCAAGGTGCTGCCCGCATTGACAACCGTGTCGCCGGCGTAGGTGTTGGCCCCGGAGAGGTCCAGGGTGCCACCGCCAGCCACCGTCAAGCCGCCGTTGCCGGATAACGTGCCCGACAGCGCGATGGTGTTGCCGGCCGTGTCGAACGTGACGGAGCCATTGAGGTTCGTCAGGTTCATGTTCAGCGACGACGTCCAACTGGATTGCGCCCCGACCGTCCCGCCGCCCAGGTTAATCGCATAATTGCCGCTGCCGCTGGTGATGCCGTTCGCACCAATATAGATGCTCCCGCCGCCGAGCGTGTAAACGCCCAAACCACCAGACTGATTCAGCCCGAGTTCGAGGTTGTAAACATTGTTAATGAGGCCCCCGGTCTGGTACACCATCCCGGTAGTCGCCACGCCGCCGTCGGCGTAGCCGGCCCCCAGGGAGTTGCCGTTCATGTCCAACAAGCCTCCGTTCATGTCAAAGGCCGCCGTCGTGCCCGCGAACCTCGTCGCGCAGAAAAGCATGCGACTTTGATTGCTTGGATTGAAGAGGAAATTGCCGCCATTCTGGATGATCGCCCCGCTCCCGCCATCGCGGCCGATCACGAAAGTATCACCAAAGTCGCCGATGATGGTAAACGCCGCCCCGGGCTGGATGATGAGCGTGCCGTTGCAGCCAGCGATGCTGTCGCCATCGCCCACATACAGGCGATCACCCGTTCCGCTGATGGTGGTGTTTCCCGTTATCGTGTTGGTGCCGCCGTCGACATCCAAGCACTCGATCGTGTTGGTGCCGCCGAGTGTCAATGTGCCGGCGTCAAGCTTGGTCAGATTGTTTGCGGACGTAATATCACCACCCAGAATCAGATTGCCGTTGGTCGGGGTGTCAATGGTTTCGTTGGTGCTCCAAGCCATGCCCAGATTCACGGTCTGGGTCACCGGAGCGGCCGGATTCCCGTTGAATCCAATGTTGCTGCCCAAGGTGATGGCATTGCCGTCCAGCACAAAGGCTCCGGCGGCGGCATCGAACGTGATGCTGTTCGCCGTGATGCTTGAAAGGTTGTTGTTGTTCAGCAAATGCGCAGAGCCGGCGAAGGTTAACCCGATGGGGAAAATGGGCACTGCATTCTGATTCCAGTTGCCGGCCGTGCTCCAATTATTATCCGTGCCAGCACCGGTCCAGACACCAGTACTGATGCTGCTCGCCACCACTAAATTCCCGGAGCCGTTAATAAATCCGGACAGGTTGCCTTCATTGTAGGTCCCGATGGGCAGCGCCACGCCATTGGTATAGAAGTGGGCCACGGCATAGTTGCCGCTATAGTTCAGATTCAGCATGGCGCCGTTAGCCACGCGAAACGCGCCAAGGCTGCTGCCGTTCACATCCAACTGCAAAGTGCCGGCGTTGACGGTCGTGTCGCCCGCGTAGCTGTTTGCCCCGGAAAGTTCCAGTGTCCCGCCCCCGGCCACGGTCAAGCCGCCGGGACCAGAAAGTGCGCCCGAGAGCGTGATGGTGTTGCCTGCGGGGTTGAACGTGACCGGACCGTTGGACCCCGTCAGGTTCATGTTCAATGGCGAGGACCAGCTCGTTTCAGCCCCGACTGTCCCGCCGCCCAGGTTGATGCCGTATAGACCGCTGGTGGTGGTGACGCCGTTCGCGCCAATATAGATGCTCCCGCCGCTGAGCGTGTAAGCACCGTAGCCATTCGGAGTGGCTCCGCCGAGCCACAGGTTGCCCACATTGGTAATCACACCGCTAACCTGGTTCACCAACCCAGTGATCAACACCCCGGCGCCAAGGCCCACGCCCAAAGTGTTGCCGCTCATGTCCAACAGTCCGCCGTTCATGTTATAGGCCGACCGCGTGGCGCTGTTACCCGTCGCGCCAAGCCAAATGGTCCCATTGTTGGCCGGATTGAAAGTGAACGTACCGCCATTCTGGTTCACCGTCCCGCTGCCGCCATCGCGGCCAATCACGAAAGTATCACCAAAACTGCCGGTGATGTTGAGCACCGCCCCGGGTTGGATGTCCAGCGTGCCGTTGCAGTCGTTGAGGTAATCGCCATCGCCCACATAAATGCGGCCCCCATCTCCGTTGATCGTGGTGTTCCCCGTGATCGTGGTGGTGCCGCCGTTAAGATCCCAACTCAAGATCGCGTTGGTGCCGCCCAGTGTCAGTTTTCCATCGTCAATCTTGATCAAGCTGCTGTCAGCGGAGGAGCTGATGTTGCCGCCAAGACTGAGCGTGCCATTGGTGGGCGTTTCAATGAGGACGGAGGAATTCCAAGCCATGTTGAGATTGATGGTCTCCGTGACGGGCGTGGCCGGATTGGCACCGATGCCAATATTGCCATTGATCGTGATGTCGTTGCCGCCCAGGACGAAGGCTCCGGCGGCGGGATCAAACGTGAGGCCGTTCAACGTGATGCCCGAGAGGTCATTGTTGTTCGTCAGCCGGGTGCCGCCGGCAAAGGTCACAATTGTGGGGAAGCTGGGTGCCGCATTCCAGTTGCCGGAAGTGCTCCAATTATTATCCGCCCCGGCCCCGCTCCAAACGGCAGTCGAGTCAATATAAGTAAACGAGGCGCTGATAAAATTGTAGCCGCCGCCGTTCTGGGTGGGGTAAGCCGTCGTGCTGGTGACGAAATCGAAAATGCCGCCGCCTCTGGTCACGCTGGCACCGGTGTTAAAATCAGAGGGAATACCATTATTGTAATCACCATACGGATCACTGGCGTTCATCTGATAAGCAACCACGGCATATTGACCCGCCGCCAAAAAGACCGGCGTGGCCAGCGGCACAAAACGAAAACCGTCATTCAATGGGGCGGCGGTTCCAGCCGGAACTGTCACCGAGGCCATGGCGGTTTGATTGGAGAAAAGCGTGACAATATGCGGGCTCGCCAACCCGTCACCCTGCCAGTCAAAAGCCCCGAGCTGATAAACCGTGATGCCGCCACCGGTGACGTTAAAAGTATTCCCGATGTTCAGGTGGTTGCCATTGGCACCTGAAGCACCGCCGTAAATCGTGATGTAGGGATCGGCAAAATAGCCAACCACTTGCGCGCTGGCTGACCCCGCCAGACCGACCATCACGGCCATGGCCATGAGGGCCTTAATCATAAGCTTGGCTGAGCCGGCGCCCCGTTGTGCCCCCGCGCTTGTTGGGGACGAGGCAGCGCGCACGGGACGACACGCCAAGGTCGCCACTTGCCAGAGGTTTTGACTGATTATTTTTTCATTCATATGCAGGTTCGTTTACTTGTGGTTTGCTGGCTGTTCGATTTTGGAAAGGAAACGTTTTAAAATATAAGACAACACACCCACATGATTCATTGGTTGCCGGCACGCTGGACCGGATCCCAGAACTGCGAGTTGATCAGGGCTTTCGCACTGCCTGATCCCAATGGGTCCACGGGCGGATTGATTTGGACATCCTTGCGCGCTTCGGAGTGGCTGTCAGCAAACACCACGATGCCCGTGCCTTTGTGACGCAACATATAGACTCCCTCATATTGTTGAGTGCTGCTTCCTGCAACATTTTCACAAGCTTTTGCCCACCAGCTGGATGAACTGTCAGTGCCGTCGGTTTTTGGGTTGGAGTCACAAACCAGGAGGGTCTCGGCCGGATGTTTGACACCAGTTCGCTTAAACCAGGTATTCGGAGTATAGTTGAATCCTCCTGCAAAGACATTATCGATTGTGCTGGGTTGGGGGAAGGCGCCTAAAAAATAAGTGTTGAAACCATAACCGACCAGATTCGAATTGAACGCCCATGACCAAGCGGTCCCGTTGGGCAGATATTCCGTGCTCAAGATGGCAGGACAGCGGAACATGGTGTTGGCGGTATTATTGGTAATGTTCCCATTGTTTGGAAAAATATATTGGCCCCACCAATTATCCAACGGATCAGTGGAACCATTCTGCGGCGTGAACCAGGTATAGGCCCGAGTGCCGGGGAAAATGTCATTATTTGAATCCGTGTAAAGCTGCATGAACACACCGAGTTGGCGCAGGTTGTTCAAGCAGGAAATGCGATAAGCTTTTTGTTTGGCCTTGGCCAACGCCGGTAGAAGCATTGCCGCCAGGATGGCAATGATGGCAATCACCACGAGCAGTTCGATCAGTGTAAATGCCCGGCTCGACCGCACATACACCTGCCCAAGGATTGTTTCAGGACTTCGGGGCTCATTAGAGGCATGGGTTTTCCTTGTCGAAACAGCGGCAAACAGCTTGCTGTAGGCGTTGGATTTCAAATTTAAACTCATTTGGGGCACGCTTAAACTTACCATGCGGCAGTCACATCAGACAAACAGATTCACCGCAATATGCAAAATTCCTGACGTGACAGCTATAGACGCTGTAAGTAGCTGCTTTACGCTGCGAAAATGTGCAAACATTGCCCGTGTTGGCGGCACAACATCAATAGTCATGTTTTTCCATTTGAGGTAAATTACTGCATCTTTGCGGACCTGGATGAAATAGCCAGATATGACAGCTTGTAGTCTGCTGCCCACGCGACGATGCGCCGCGGTGGCTCGCGGGCGGCAGATCACCCGCCCACCGCGTGTGAAATGCACGTACTGCGGGTGGCGGGACGCAAAGGAATCAGCGTTTAATGAGTCTGTTGGGAAACCGGAGGAAGACACTCAACCATTTCCAGCTCCGATTGGGTGCTGACTGTCGCCTCGTTGGCGGCAAATGGGACAAAGAAGTACATGCCTTTGCGCAATGAACATCTGCCTGCCGGACTCACCAATTCGCCCTCGCCTTGGGTGACAACATAGACAGCAGGATGGTGCAGGACACACGAGGTTTTGAGCGTGTACCGATTCACTGCGAAGCACGGGGTGTCGCTAAACGCAATGAGAACCTCCTGCTTGCAGCCGTTGTTTTCCCCAGTGGCCTGGGGCAGCTTCTTCCCCCTGGCGAGAACCGCCGGACCAGCCTGCCGCAGATCGAAACAACTGAGGGCAACCTCCTTGTCAAGGCCCAGATACATCTCCTGGTCGGAAAGCCGGTAGCGGTCGCACCACCGTTCAGGCTGGATGGTGAAATCGGTGGGCTCCTGAACTTCCAGAATCAGGCAGCCGGCCCCGATGGCGTGGGCAACCCGGGCGGGAATCAGCCACACATCGCCCGCCCTGGCTTCCACCTCTTGCAGGAGGCCGGAAAATGCATCGCCCGGCGACTCACTCTTTTCCACGGCTTGGCGCAGATCGGCTTCGGTTACGCCTTCCCTGAAGCCGTAAAAGAGCTTCGCACCTGGGCGCGTCGCAAGAATGACCCAGCATTCGGTTTTTCCATGATTGCTGTGGAAATGTTTCCGGGAAAAGGCCGGGTCGGGATGGGTTTGTGCCGGCAGGCGGACGGCGCTGTCGAGAATTTTCACCAAGACGTCGAATCCATTGCCCCCGGTCATTTCCTTGGGGTACTTGGCGAGCAGGGAAGCAAAGGTTTCGTCTCCTCCCCGGACTCTTGAGAGTCCTTCGTCGGGACGCCTCGTCTCTTTATTCAAGGCCTTTACCTTTGAGGCAATCCATTCCTCGGGGAAGTTGCCATCCACGGCTTCATCCCCAAAGAAATCGTGAAACAGCCTGCCACCTTCGTAAACCCGAAAGACGCGGTTGCGTTCAAAGAATAATGGGCTTTGCAGTTTTGCATTTTTCATAATAGCGGGTTTAAACGTTTGTTTCCTTGCCAGTGCTCAATAAAAGCCTCTTCCAGCATCAGCGAAAGACAATGGTAGATGGGAAGATGAAGTTCTTGGATGTGCGGGGTCTGCGTGGCGGGCACGCAAATGCAAACGTCCGCCAACCCCCTGAGTTTGCCGCCCATCGCTCCGGTGATGGCCAGCACAGGAAGATTTCGGGCGCGGGCGACTTCTGCCGCCCGGCAAACATTGGCGGAATTTCCAGACGTGCTTAACGCCCCCAGGACGTCGCCGGCCTGGCCCAGGGTGAGCAACAGCTGGGCGAAGACATATTCGGGATCAACATCGTTGCTGAATGCGGTGGCCAGCGCAGGAAACCCCGTCAGCGGAATGACTGGAAACGCCCATTGCAATCGGACCGCCGCTTCCGACGGCAACCCCCGGCGCATCGAAAGCGGGAGCGGCCTGGCATGGGCGAAACCCTTGAGCATTTCGCCGGCCCAATGCTCGGAATCCGCCGCGCTGCCGCCGTTTCCGCACAGGAGCAGCTTTCGAGCGTTCTGGAACGCCGCCGCCAGCAAATCAAACGCCCGTTGAATATCAGGCCGACATTCTTCCAGCACGGAGTAACGCACCATCAGGTTTTTGAGGTGAGGCGACATGATTATTTCTGCAATGCGTGCAGGAGCGTGAGCAGGAAATCCCGGTTATGGGCGCATACATAGCGCATGGTTCCACCCATGCGGCTGAAAGTTTTGCAGTAACGCAGATAGTAGGCCGGGTTGTCCGCTGGCGGCTCACCGTTCTGTTGCCAGTCCCAGGAACTCTCCGCCAAATCCACAATAACCATGTGGTGATTCGCGATTTTGCGCCCCTCCTGCAATTCGAGGTTTTGGGACATGGACAGGGACTTCTCAAATACCATCGGGGACATGACGGCGGAACCGACCGAGAGATAGACGCCTCCCTCCAAATGATGAACCTGTTCCGCATAGGTGAGAAAATCCCGGAGCGCGACGCGTCCAATGGCCGCCCCGTGATTAAGCGGATGGTTATAGATAATGTCATGTCCGATCATCGGATGAGCCGTGAAGGGAATGTTCAGCCGATAGGCGGCAGCCTGGGCGCTGTAGCTCTTGAAGGGATGGAAAATGGACAGAAAGCCCGGCGGAAGGCGGAATTTTTGAATGGTGTCCAGCAAGTCGAGCGCTGCCGCGGCTAGAGCGGGGTCCTGTTCCATGGAATTCCCGATCGTTTCCAACAACCGCTCACGCGAGGGAATATCCAATCCATCCCTGTCAATCATTTTGCCGATGGCCTCTCCGTAGCCAGTTCCCTCGTAGGCTCCCACTACGAGCGCAAGGTTCAGGTTAAATCCGGTTTCCTCCCAGATGCCAAATTGTCCCTGGTCCACATTGGCCCGGACGTCCTCACTGCTCACCCCTTGGAAGGCAAACTCCCAGTCGTGAATGATTCCCGCCCCGTTGGTCGCCAGCAGCGTAACCCATCCTTGCTCGATAAGTTGGACCAGCACGGGGGCGAGGCCGTTCTTGATGGTGTGCGCGCCGAAGGCTAACATGACCGGACGACCGGCGCTCCTGGCGGCGCGGATTTTCGCGGCGCATTCCCTCACCGCCTCCGTGGCAGCCCGGGAAATGGGGCGCGGCTCCGCGTCCGGGGCCACGGCGTCTCGCACGATTTCGACCTTGTTGGAGCGAGCCTTCAAGCGGCCAATGCGCAGACGGGAACGGTCAAGTTGGGGATGCGGCATATTTAGCGGGCGGGGAGGTGAAGCAATCCCCAAAGTCTTTGCCATTGCGAAAAGTCAGGCACCAGCGCGTCCGCTCCGGCCCGGATCAGGCGCCGGCGTTTTTCGAGATTCATGCCAAAGCGCCGCAATTCGTCGCTGGCCACACCAATCCCGACGGCGCCACGCCGCTTGGCCTCGCGAATCTCCACCGGCCCATCACCGAAAACGATGAGTTGGTCGAACGCCCCCTCCACTCCGTTCAGAATGCGTTCGATCACGATCTTTTTGGCATCCTTGGCGACTTGGCCTATGGAACCATAGATGCCGCCGTTGAAGACGTCCGCATAGCCCAGGCAATCAGCTTCCCGTTTGACGTCCTCCTCGTCGGTTCCACTGGCGAGGTAAAGCCGCAAACCCGCGCCTTGCAGGGCGCGTAAAAAAGACACGGCTCCCTTCAGCGTGAAGTCGCTGATGCTGAGTTCACCCGCGGCCAGCTTGCCCAGACGCAGATTAACCAGCGCCATAAGTTCCTCATTGAAAATATCCTTGTATTGTGCCGCCGGCAGGATCTGGTCCTTCGGCACAATGGCGAACTCCTGAACGAGATCCACCAGTCCATGCATTTGCGAAATCGTCTGGATGCCCGTCGTGCGCTCAATAAACTCCTGAACCCGGTCTTTGACCCGCTTGAACATTTTTTCATCCGCCGGGCCGAATTGAGTCCCCATAATGGCTTTCGTCATCATGGGCTCCATAATCCGCTCCCAGCCCTCGCGCAGGGTGGAGATGGTGCCATCGTGGTCGAAGATGGCGTGCCGGAGGTTCAGAATCGGCAGCGGTTCGGTAATGATCTCGATCTCGGACCCGGCAACATGCTTCGCTCGCTGATGACCTTCGGCGAGCTCCGGATAAAACGCGTAATTGGCATTGGCCCCCAATTCCAGGATTTCCTCAGGAGTAGCCGTCCCGGTTTGCAAGAGTTTCTGGGCGGTTACAGCGGCCGCAATATTCGCGATACAGGCCGCAGCGGCCAGGTTCGTGCCGGTGGAAAGGGTGGCGGCAAGCGCGGAAGAGAAGGTGTCACCCGCTCCCACGGGATCCGTGCGGCCGGGCAATTGGAGGCCAAAAATCTGCCTGGGCGCGTCGCCGGAGAAAACCAGACAGCCGCGTTCGCCGCGAGTGACGACCAACGGTGATTCCCAGCGCTTGGAAAGATCTCGAGAATGCTGAACGAGGTCTTCGAGAGAAATCTCGTCGCCGGCGGCCGCCTTGCCACACGCCTTTAATACCTCGCGGCCATTTAATTTGTGAATGGCTTTGGGATAAGACTCATGGTACCCGCGGGAATCAATAATGAAGGTTGCTTTTGGATGCCGGCTCATCACCTGCCGCAGGCGCTTCCGAAAGGACGGGGAATCGTGCATGCTCCCGGTGACTTGGTGATTAACCAGGACGACGGAAACCTTGTCCAGAATGTCTTCCAACCTCGTGAACAATTCCTGCTCGGCCACATCTGACAGACGATTGAAATTTCCAAAATCAATGCGGCTCAATTCCTGATCGTCCACGCACGGCTTGATATAGGTCGGGGTCGCCCAATCTCCCTCTTGCGAAATCAAACCGCCGCTATTGACCTGGGAACTTTCCAACAACCGCCTTAGTTCGCCGCCGAAGGGATCATTTCCCAGTATGCCGCACGCATATACTTGCCGAACCCCGAGGGCCGCCAAATTCATAACCACGTTTCCCGCGCCGCCGGGCGCATAACGTTGGCGCCGGACCGGCTCTGTCTTAAGTCCGGTTTCCAATGAGATCTCCGACGCTGAACGATCAATTGTCCAGTAAACATCCAGGCAGAAATCGCCAATCACAGCCACCGAAACCTGGGACAAATTATCCAGAGTCGCAACCATCTCTGCGCGGCTCAGAATCTGACAGGGTTGAAAACGGCGGGATTCCATATCAATATCAGCAACAAAAATAAACCATTGGGACTTTCACAGATTCACTTCCGTGCTTGGCTGCCGGGGCTGGCCAGGATTTAAGGAATGGCCGCTGGTTGGCTGTTTTCATTGGTCGCCATCAACTTCGCATGAGTCGTGTTTGACCCGCCACAAATCACCCAACGGATTGACCTGGGCAGGCAAATGCGTGGATGAAATCATGCCGATAATTATGATGCACTCCCCGCTCATGACAATTTAAATGCTGACAATGTCATAAATAGCTGTCATGTCATATATAGCTGCTGTCAGTAGCCGTTTGCCATGCAAAAAGCCCCCCATAAAATGCGGAAATTAGCGTGCCAAGCACTCATCTGCACCAAATGCCAACGCAAGGCAGGTTCGTTTCAGTCCAGGGCATATGGACTTTAGCTGATATGACTACTTGAATGCTCCGCCCCCATGGATACCGGCGCGCGGACGCCTGGCACTTACAGCTCCAAAGGTCCTCCCGCCAGCCAGCGGTCCCTTAATCAGGTGAACCTCCACTTGCATTCGTCCAGGCCGGCGTGAGCGGGCAAACCGTGAGGGATTGAAGGGTGACGGAACCACCCTCGGCCTTCGTTGCGAGGCCGTTTTCATGCGGCAGGACGAATCGGGTGGATGAAATCTCGCCGTGGTTCACAAATACCTCGATGGAGGTGCGATCCACCAGAATTTCCACCGTCTTGATTTGATCTGAAACGGACGCGGGTTTGGTGCCGGACTCGATGGTTTTGGCAGTCAGGATGACCGGGATGCCACGGATGTTGAATATGAGTCTGGCTCCCGCGGAAATGCTCACCTCCGCCCGGATGTGAAACAAGCGCCCCGACGGCTCCAACGGCAGGACCTCGTCGGCTCGCAATGTGCGATTTGTCCATGAATCCTGGCCAGCGTGGAGCAGCTCAATTTCTTTGATTGGCTCGCGGAAGATCCTGGGACCATTCGGCGTACTGCGTAGCGTTAATTCGCAGGGAAAAGAAACCTGCTGATTGAACGGCATCTCCGGAAACGTGGAGTCCCGCATCCACGCGGCCTGAATTCTCCGTCCATCGCCCGTATCCGTGTTGCCCCAAGTTTGCGTGGCATAGAAATTGGGGCCGATGTCACAGGAAAAGCGCCCGGTTTCTTCCTTGAACTGGGTGCCGTCAAACGTGCCGAGCGAGTATTGGCCGTTGCCTTGGATCAGCACCCATTTCATCTGGTCGCGGTTTCCATCCACCGGCAGTTCAAAAAAATCAGGGCACTCAAAACTGTCCGGAATCGGATGTTGCGCGTCTTTCCATGCCAGCAGATTCGTGGAGGTAAAAATGTGATATTGGTTGTTTCCATACATCATCATGACCCAGTGGTTGCCCGGCGCATACCAGAAGACTTTGGGGTCGCGTTCGGGATAAACCAGTATTGGATTCTTCTCATAACGCTTCCAGGTGCGACCGTGATCCAAGCTGTAGCACAGGCAGTGCGTGCGCTGGTCGTTGCGCGTCCAGAAGGCGACCATCGGCGGGTTTGCTTTGTCGGGCGACAAGCCTGAGGTGTTGTTGTAATCCACCACGCAGGTCCCGGATTGATCCCCGGTTTCCGACTTCTCCTCCCAGAACGCAGGCTCCAGTTCCGTCCAGTGAACCAGATCTGGGCTCACTGCATGGAGCCAGCATTTCCACCAGCGCTGGGCAAACAGGTGGTACTCGCCATCGTAATAAATCAGGCCGTTCAGGTCATTAAGCCATCCTTCTTCCTTCGGCCCCGGATTCAGTCTGTCCATCGTCCATTGCCGGGCGGTGAAATGAAATTGTGGGCGCAAAGATTCCTGGTAAAGCGGCCCGGTCACCACTGGCAGCCGTTCCGGTTTATCCGTCTGCACAATATGCTCCACGTTGATGTGGCCCCAATCACCGCTCGCAGCGTCCACGATTTGCACTTGGGCCTTTTGGCCAAGGAACGGGCGCACGTCCCAACTGGCCGGCACCAAGCGATCACTTCGCCAGCCTACCGCACTGCGCATGATTTTGCCGTGAATGAGCAGGTTAATGCAGGTGTCATGCTCGTAGTCGCCGCCACTGATGCGAAATGAAATGTATCTCCGGGCGATCTTGAACTCTGGCGAGGTGAGCGTTCCCGTTGGCCCGTCACCTTCAACCTCGCTGCTCACGATTTGATTGTCGCGGGCGTTTTCAATGCCTAATTTGGCGAACTGCGCGCCGGCCGCCGGACCCGAATTGAACGCCGTTCCCGTGAGCTTCCAGTCCCCGTAGTTCGTGGGGCCGAAATGGCCGACGGCCAGCTCGTCTGCACGGCCGTTGGCAACGAGAGACAGGCTCATCACCAAAGCCAATAAGTTGAATCCGTTTGTGATTGCTGCGTGAGTTCTCATGGGATTATCAGTTAAAAGCTCTTGATTTAATTTGGAGGCACATAGTAATCGGTGCGGCGGCTCAACGGGAGGGCTTTATAAGCATCGCTGCCACCGGAGGCCAGATACCAATATGGCAACGGTTCCCAATTGGTCAACCTGTCAACCAGCTCCACATACGAATACAAAACGGGTCTCGCCTCAACCGGGTGGACCGGTATCGGCTGATCATGTGGGCTGAAGCCCAACGACGCCATGAGCATGGGGAAAAGCCCGGTCATTGATGTGTTTTTTCAATCTTCTTTTCCATGTCTTCCAGGGCAATCCGCTTGGTCTCCGGGTAGAACCACCAAACCACCGCCACCTGCACAATCATCATCACGGCAAAGAAGGTGAAGGGCGCACCCGCGTGAGGCTGCCCGGCATTCTTGGCGAAGATGGGAAAGGTCCATGAGATAATCATGGCCATAAACCAATGCGTGGAACTGCCCAAGGTCTGTCCTTTGGCCCGGACCGCGTTCGGAAAAACCTCGCTGATATAGACCCAGATGACGGCTCCCTGCCCGAACGCATGACAAATGATGTACCCCACAAGCAACCAGAGGAGCATGCCATGATTCCCGGTGCCGTTGAAAATCCAGGCAATCCCGGCGAGGGTCACCCCTGTTCCCACCGCGCCCCAAATTAGCAACGGTTTCCGGCCGCCGCGGTCAATAATCAACATGCCTGCCATTGTCGCCAGCAAGTTGGCGAGGCCAACGACAACCGACTGCATGTCTCCGGAGACTTTGGTGAACCCGGCCATCGAGAAGATGGGGTTCAAGTAATACATCAGGGCGTTGATCCCATCCAGTTGATTGAACATGGCCACGGTGATGGCAAGGAATATGGGCTTGGCGTGCGCGCGGCAAAACAGCGGTTCCACGGCCCCGCGTAATTCCTGGTGCAGCGACTCCCGAATCGCGGCGATCTGCGCCGGCACGTTCAAGGTGCCCAGGCTATGCAGCACCTCTGCCGCTTCCCCTTCCACCCCTTTCATCATCAGCCAGCGGGGGCTGCGCGGAATGAAAAATAACAGGACAAAAAACGCGGCGGCCGGCAAAGCCTGAACACCGAGCTTCCAGCGCCACTCCATTTCACCCAGGCCCAACCTGCCAAGACCAAAATTGGAGATAAACGCGAGCAATACCCCAACCACAATATTAAACTGAAAAAAGGCCACCAACCGACCGCGCCACGCGGCGGGCGAAATCTCGGCCAAGTAAAGGGGGCCCAGCACCGACGACGCCCCCACCGCGATCCCGCCGATGATGCGGAAGACGATCAACGGCCAGAAACCCCAGGCCAGAGCGCATCCCAGCGCACAGATCAGATAGAGCGCGCCAGCGGCCTTGAGCGAGTCACGCCGCCCAAACCGGTCACCCGGCCGGCCGGCAGTCAGCGCGCCGATCACCGTGCCTATGATGGCCGACGCCGTCATAAACCCCTGCTGAAAGCTATGGAGTTGGAACAACGCCTTCAGCTGGTCCTGGCAGCCCGAAATCACGATGGTGTCGAAGCCGAAGAGCAACCCGCCGAGGGCCGCTACCAGCGTGGCCCCCAGCAGTCTGGAGTTGATCTTCAACGGCTTCCCGGCAGCAATTTCATTCGGTGTCTTTTCCAAGGGTGCTGGGGGTGTGAGCATATTGGGGACATGGTTTGTGGGCGAGTTTGGAACTGACCCGCCTTGGGGGGCAAGGTGAAAGTTGACATTTGTCAACAAAGCTGTAAGGTCAACTTTGAATCGGCAACTGACCACATTTAACATGGAACCTTTGCTCAAACACCGCACCATTTCACGGCAGCTCACGACCGAAATCATCGCCGGGAAGTACAGCAAAACCGGCCGCTTGCCCAGTGAGGCGCAACTGGTGAAACAGTTTGGGGTCTCGCGCCCCACCGTCGGCCGGGCCATGCGGGAACTCCAGGAACAGGGGCTTATCGACCGCCGCGCCGGTTCCGGCACTTACGTCCGGCCGGAAAAAGACCGCGGCCATTCCGCGCATCCCACCATTCCGCAAATCGGTCTGATCATGCCCAGCCTGTTCCATACGGAGATCTTCGAACCCATCTGCGGCGAACTCGCAAGTCTCGCCCGCGTCAACGACTATGGCCTTTGGTGGGGGGCCAACATGTCCTCAATCGCCGAGACACAAATGAAGGCTGCCGAAGCCGAAGCTCTCTGTGAACAATTCATCGAACACGGGGTTGTAGGCGTCTTTTTCGTCTCCTTCGAGCACCAGACCGACCGGGAAGCCACGAACCTGCGCATCACCGAACGCCTGAAAAAGGCCGGCATCCCACTGGTCCTTATTGATCGCGACATAGGTGTCTTTCCCAATCGTAGTGAATTCGACATCGTCGGCGTTGATAATGTTGCTGGCGGTTATCTGCTCGCCGACCACCTCATCAAGCTGGGAAATCGCCGGCTGATCTTCGTCAACCGCCCGCTCACGGCACCGACCGTTGATTTCCGAATCATTGGCGCACAAAAGGCCATGCTCGACAATGGTTTGCAGACACCACAACCCTTTGTTTATACGGGCGAGCCCACCGACAGCAAGTTTGTCAAGTCACTCATAAAAAGTCAAAAAAGCGACGCCATCCTCTGCACTAACGATCACCTTGCGGCCGAAATGCTGCAGACCCTCACTCGCATTGGCATTCGCGTTCCCCAAGACATTCGACTCGTCGGCTTCGACAATGTGCGCTTTGCGAGTCTGCTTTCCACTCCGCTTACTACTGTGGAACAACCGGTTCGTGACATTGCTATCACTGCTTTCAGCGCATTGCGCGAGCGAATGACCAGCTCTACTCTGCCGCCACGCACGCTGGTTCTGACGCCCCGCCTGGTGGTACGGGAGAGTTGTGGCGCCTATCTGAACCAGAGTCGTAACCTCCAGTAATTCAAAAACCAAAACTGTCGTTGCGCCACCGAACGATGAGCAAACCCGCCTGGGCCGCCGGCGTCTGGTAAGGCTGCAATCATCATTCGTGCGGCCTTCCTCTCCGCGGCTCGGCTTGGTGGCTTGATTCTTAAACCCGGGGCCGCGCCCGCATTTGAATATCAGGCCACTTGGTGAATCATCCAAACCCGGGCGTCCAGGGACGGACGCAGCAGCCGCCCGGCTGTGGCCAGTTTATGCCACTTGAGAGCGCTGGCAGGCCAAACTACCCTGCCTTCAATCATTCGGCGGATGGCGCGGGTGCGCCACTGAATGCGGAAGTAGTTGGCCCCCGCCGCGGAATCCCGCGGTGAATTAGAATAAACATGAAATCTCTTATCGTTTTGTCTTTGGCTGCCTCCAGCCTGCTGGCAATTTCCAGCCCTGCGCAGGCCTTCCGGCCCCCCGCGGTGCCGCTCGTCACTTTTGACCCCTATCTCAGCATCTGGTCCTGCGCCGATCACCTCACCGACCGCAACACGCAGCACTGGACCAAGCACGAGCATGCCCTCGTCAGTTTGATCCGCGTGGATGGCCAGACCTACCGGCTCATGGGCAATGACCCCGCCACCGTGCCGCCACTCCAGCAGGTGCGCCTCACGGTCACCCCCACCCGCAGCATCTATGAATTTCAAGGCGCCCACGTTCGCGTCACCCTCACCTTCCTCACGCCCGCGCTGCCGGACGATCTGGACGCGCTGTCCCTCCCGCTGAGCTTCCTCACCTGGCAGGTGTCGTCGCTCGACGGCCAGAGCCACGCGGTCTCGCTTTACGACAGCACCAGCTCCGAACTGGTGGTCAATCAAACCACCGAGAAAGTTGAATGGACCCGCGCCCAGGCCGGGAATCTCACCGCCCTGCGCGTGGGCACGGTGGAACAGCCCGTCGTGGGTTCCTCCGGCGATGATCACCGCATCAATTGGGGCTACGCTTACGCCGCCGCGCCCGCCGCCCAGGCCGTTGCCGCCATTGGCGCCGACCCCGCCTTGATCGGCTCCTTCGTGGCCACCGGCCGGTTGTTGGCCGCCGACGACACGCGCATGCCGCGCGCCGTGAATGACAGCCAGCCCGTCATGGCCTTCGCCTTCGACCTCGGCAAGGTGGCCGCCGCGCCCGTGACCCGTCAGGTCATCGTGGCCTACGATGAAATTGCCGCCGTCAAGTATTTCGGCAAAAAGCTGCTGCCCTACTGGAAACGCAACGGCGCCACCGCCACCACCATGCTGGCCAAGGCATCCCGGGATTACCCGTCGCTCGCCCGCCGCTGCCAGCAGTTTGACGAGGAACTCACCGCCGACGCCACAAAGGTGGGCGGCGACAAATACGCCCAGATGACCGCGCTCGCCTATCGCCAATGCGCGGCCGGCTGCGGTCTGGCCGCCGACGCCAACCAGCAGCCGCTCTTCTTCCCCAAGGAAAACACCAGCGACGGCGACATCGCCACGGTGGACGTGTTTTTCCCCATGGACCCCCAGTGGGTTCTGCTGAGCCCGTCGCTCGCCAAGGCCACCTTGGTCCCCATCCTGAGCTACGGCGCTTCTTCGCATTGGAAATTTCCCAACGCCCCCCATGATCTCGGCACCTATCCCATCGCCCGCGGCACCGACGACGGCGGCGAAGGCATGCCGGTCGAGGAAAGCGGCAACATGCTCATCCTGTGCGACGCCGTCGCCCAGAGCCAGGGCGATGCGAAATGGGTGACGCCGTGGTGGCCGCAGTTGACACAGTGGGCCAAGTACCTGGAGCAATATGGCCTGGACCCCGAGGAACAGCTTTGCACCGACGATTTCATGGGCCATCTCGCGCACAACGCGAATCTCTCCGTCAAGGCCATCCTCGGCCTGGCGGCTTACGGCGACCTCTGCCGGATGCGGGGCGACCAAGCGGACGCCGAGCGCTACGCCGCCCTGGCCCGGACGGATGCCGCGCATTGGGTGCAGGCGGCCGCCGATGGCGATCATTTTCGGCTGGCCTTCGACAAGCCCAACACTTGGAGCCAGAAATATAACCTCGCTTGGGACCGCATCCTCGGCTTGAACATCTTCCCGCCCACCGTCGCCCAGAAGGAAGTGGCCTGGTACAAAAAGGTCCAGCAGCGCTATGGCACGCCGCTCGATTCCCGCACGCATATCACCAAGACCGACTGGTCCGTCTGGAGCGCCTCGCTTGCCGACAATCAAGCGGATTTCGCGGCCATCATCTCGCCCATTTACGATTACCTCAACGCCACCACCGCCCGCTCGCCCTTCGCGGATTCCTTTGTCACCGACGACGTCCACAGCGACGGCATGCACGCCCGGCCGGTGATCGGCGGCGTGTTCATCAAAATGTTGACCGACCGCGAGGTTTGGCAGAAATGGGCCGCCAAGGACCACGCCCGCGCCGGCGGGTGGGCGCCCCTGCCGGCCGCACCCCTGGTTACCATGGTGGTGCCCACGGCGCAGACCACCCCCGCGAACTGGCGTTATACCACCACCCAGCCGCCCGCCAACTGGACCGCCCCGGAATTTGACGCCGCCGCCTGGCAGGAGGGCCTCTCCAGTTTCGCCACCGTCGGCACGCCCGGCGCCGTCCGCAACACCGAATGGCACACCAGCGACATCTGGCTCCGCCGGGAATTCACCCTGCCCGACAACTCTTATCCCCATCTCCAGTTCTATGCCGCGCACGATGAAGATGTGGAGATCTACGTCAACGGCGTGCTGGCCTCGACCGAGGGCGGCTTTACCACCGGCTACGTGCCCCTCGATATCCGGCCGCAGGCGCTCGCCCTGCTCAAGCCCGGCGCCCGCGTGCTCGTGGCCGTCCATTGCCACCAGACCGAAGGCGGCCAAAACATTGACGTGGGCCTCGTGAACATCCAGGAGGCCAGGAAATAAATCCCGCCGTGCCGGAATGTCTTGGGTTCGCGCGGCGGTTTTGAAATAATGGGCCGACTTTCATGAAGCTATTGTTGCCGTTCGTTTCCATCGCCTTCGCCGCCGCGGCGGCTGCGGCCGCTGATCCCGCCACCAACGCCCCCGCGCCGTCGCCGTTTGCCGGCGATCCCACCCAGCTCTTGGAGCGCACCTGTTTCCAAACCGGCGCGCCGTGGGGCGAAAAATATAATCTCCGCTCCGACGTCGCCATCGTCTATGGCATCGACCCCAAATTGCCATCCCGCATCGCCACCTGGCGCGACCACGGCTACCGCATCCATGTCATGACCGGCGTCTCCTGGGGCAACTACCAGGACTACCTCTACGGCCGCTTCGACGGCATCAATCACGAGGACGAGGCCCAGACCGTCAGCGGCGGCCGCAAGGTCGGCCACGGCGGCGACGTGTACTACATGTGCCCCGGCACCAATTATGGCAAATTCCTTTGCGTGGGCGTCCAGCGCGCCTTGGATGCCGGCGCCGAAGCCATCCATCTCGAGGAACCCGAATACTGGGTCAACTCCGGCTACTCCGAGGGGTTCAAGCGGGAATGGCGCGCCTATTACGGCGAAGACTGGCAGCCGCCGCACACCTCGCCCGATGCCCAGTGGCGCGCCTCGAAGCTCAAGTATTTCCTCTACCGCCGCGCCCTGCAGCAGGTGTTCGACTATGTGCAGGACTACAACCAGCGCACCGGCCGCCACGTCCATTGCTATGTGCCCACGCACAGCCTCCTGAATTACGCCCACTGGCACATCGTCAGTCCCGAGTCCAGCCTCGCCCGCCTCAACGGCTGCGACGGCTACATCGCCCAGGTCTGGACCGGCACCGCGCGCACGCCCAATGTGTACCGCGGCGAACTGAAGGAGCGCACGTTTGAAACCGCCTTCCTCGAATACGGCGCCATGCAAAACCTCGTCCGCGCCACCGGCCGCAACGTGTGGTATCTCAACGATCCCATCGAGGACAACGCCAATCACGACTGGACCGATTACCGGCGCAACTGGGAATCCACCCTCACCGCGTCGCTGTTGCAACCCGCCGTTTGGAGCTATGAAGTCGCTCCCTGGCCGGAGCGCATCTTCCACGGCCGCTATCCGCAATCCGCCCCGCCCGACGAGCGCAAGTCCATCCCGCCGGCCTACGCCATCGAGTTGCAGACCGTCATGAACGCCCTGAACGATATGAAGCAGCCGGACGTCCGCTGGGATTGCGGCACCACCGGCATCGGCGTCATCATCGGCGATTCGCTCATGTTCGAGCGCGGCGAACCCGCCGCCAGCGACGAGCACATGAGCCACATTTACGGCATGGCCATGCCCCTCCTCAAGCACGGCATTCCCGTGGCGCCCGTCCAGTTGGAAAACGTCACCGTCGCCCATTACCTCGATGGTTTCAAGGTGCTCTTTCTCACGTATCAAGGCATGAAGCCGCAGGCCCCCGAGGTTCAGGCTCCGCTGGCCGATTGGGTGAAGCGCGGCGGCGTGCTGGTGGTGTGCGATGATGACTCGGACGTCTTCAACTCCGTGCGGGAATGGTGGAACACCGGCGACAATCATTTTCACACGCCGCGCGAGCCGCTGTTCGCGCAACTCGGCTTCAATCCCACCAACGCCGTAACCCGGGCCGGGCAACCCGCGGAGGATTCCACGCAAAGCGCCTGGAAATTTGGCCGCGGCCGGGTGATCTGGGTCCGCCAGAATCCCGTTGAGTTTGCCGCCAGTTTGGCCGGCTCGGATCAGGTCCTGGCGCTCGCGCGGCAGGCGGCCGGTTTCGCCAAACTCGACTGGCGCGAGACCGCGGCGCTGGTGCTGCATCGCGGCCCTTATGTCATCGCCGCCGGCCTGGATGAATCGCTCCCCGGCGATCCCGCGGTCTTGCCGGGCCGCTTCGTCAACCTGTTCGATTCCGAATTGCGCCTGCAGCAACAAGTCACCATCGCGCCCGGCAGCCGCCTCTTTTTGCGCGACCTCGATTACGCCCCCGCCGCCACGCCGCAGTTGATCGCCGCCGCGTGCCGCGCGCTGCCCGAGAAATCGGACGCCCAGTCGCTGTCTTTCCTGGTGGAAGGCGCCGCGGACACGCCGGCCGTCCTGCTGTTCCGCTGCGCCGCCGCGCCGCAGACCGTGACGCTCGACGGCCAGCCCGTGGACGACGTCAAATTCTCTGCGGCCGACAAGTTGCTCTGGATTCGTTTCCCAAACCAAGCGGCCCCGCGCCACCTGTCCCTCCGGTTTCCCTGAGCCGGAACGATTCATTTTTGGTTGCCCCCTTTTTTGTCTTCCATTACCACCGGCACGCCGCCAGCGGCTGCCGGACCCACCAGATGTGATGAGTTGAGATAGCCGTGAACTCACGTTCACAGCCACAGCGACTCTTCGCGCTCAATTGAGCACGGTCCCGCTGAAGCGCCTCCGCGCCTCGGCGGTTTTACGGACACCTCTCCGCCGCCGTTAGCGGCTAACTAAAAATCGTAAAAAAAGTGCGTTTTGCGTTAGCGGCTAACTAACACCCCCTCGAAAATTGTGTCATGCTGGTCGGGTGAAAGCTGCGCCTGAGCAGCTACGCCCGGCTATGGCCGCGTCCGCCCCGACGCAGCCCGCGTTCTCGCTCACCCACGCATCATCACCCTTTGCCGCGGAAAATCCCCATTTTGCACCCCGCATTCTGCCCTTAAATGGCCCTGAATTTCGCAGCGAAAATTTGCGAATTTCCCTGCAAAATCCCCCATCGTCAACCCTAAATTGCTTTTGGGCCCTGTGGCCGTTTCATGCCACATGACCGGAGGAGGTTTTCAACTTAGGTTGTATTCGATGCTCCATGAATTTCACCCGTCGTCCCGACCCGTCCCGGCGGTCCGTCGTTTGTCCTGCCTGAACGGCCTCGGTCGGTCCGTCCTCCTGCTGATCGGCGTGGCCATCGGCTTGATGGGTGTCGTCCGGGCCGATACTGTCACCGACGTCACGAACATTCAGGCCGGTGCCCGGGGCACGCTCTACCTCGGCAACCTTGCCCCCTTGCAGCCCAGCGCGCTCATGCGCCTGCCCATCGGCAGCATCGAGCCACAGGGCTGGCTGTTCACCATGCTGCGAACCCAGCGCAACGGCCTCAATGGCCTGCAGGAGCAGATTTCCCCCTTCCTCCAGTTCGCCACCAGCGATTGGACCACCACCAACGGCTCCGGCTCCACCCAGGGCTGGGAACGCGTGCCGTACTGGCTCCGCGGCTATTTCGACCTCGGCGCCTGTTTGCAGGATCAAACCGTCATCAGCAATGCCACCCGCTGGGCCAAGGGCGTCATGCTCTCCCAGCGCACCAACGGCTATTTCGGCCCCGCCACCGATTATGGCGACGCCACCACCACCTCGGACCTGGGCATCAACGCCCCCGATCTGTGGCCCGCCATGCCCATGCTCGACGCCCTGCGCTCCTATTACGAGTTCACCGGCGATACCAATGCCATGACCCTCATGCGCAACTACGCCCTCTGGGAAAATTCCCTGCCCCCTTCCGATTTCGGTGCCGGTTACTGGCCCATGATGCGCATGGGCGACAACATCGACACCATTTATTGGCTCTACAACCGCCTGGGCGAACCGTGGCTCCTGACCCTCGCCACCAACATGTATGCCAACATGGCCCGCTGGGACACCTCCAACTCGCTGCCCAACTGGCATAACGTGAACATCGCCGAATGCTTCCGCGCTCCCACCGTCTTCTGGCAGCAGTCCGGCAACCCCGCCCACCTCCAGTTCGCCGAGAGCAATTATCAACTCTTCAAACAGCAGTACGGCCAGGTGCCCGGCGGCGCCTTCGGCGCCGACGAAATCGCCCGCTACGGCAATTACGGCCCCCGCCAGGCGTTCGAGACCTGCGGCTGGGTGGAACTCATGCGCAGCTTCGAAATCCTCACCCGCGTCACCGGCAACCCCGTCTGGGCCGAACGCTGCGAGGACGCCGCCGCCAATTCCTTCCCCGCCGCTCTCACCACCAACCTGATGGAACTGCATTATCTCACCGCCCCCAACCAGCCCGAATCCGACAACGAGGGCAAGGCCCCCGACATCAACAACGGCGGGTCGCCGTGGTTCTCTTTCAGTCCGTCGGAGCCCAACTATTACTGTTGCGAGCACAATCACGGCATGGGTTGGCCCTACTTCTGCGAGGAAACCTGGCTGGCCACCTGGGACAACGGCCTCTGCGCCTCGCTCTATGCGCCCACCACCGTTCGCGCGCTGGTGGGTTCCGGCAGCGGCGTCAGCCTCGTCGAGTCCACCGGCTATCCGTTCACCGAAACGGTGCAGTTGTTCGTGGTCGCCACAAACTCCGTGGCCTTCCCGCTCTACCTCCGCGTGCCCCAATGGTGCTCCAACAGTTGGATTCAGCTCAACGGCCAAACCGTGGCCACCAACAGCCAGCCCAGTTCCTATGTCCGCATCCAGCGCACCTGGAGTAATGGCGACCAGCTTACGCTGAATTTTCCCCGCCAGATTTCCATAAAGACCTGGACCGCCAACAATAATTCCGTGTCCGTCTATTACGGGCCGCTTTCCTTCTCGCTCCAGATCGCCGAAAACTGGCAGCCCTACGGCGGCAACCCCGCGCCGTGGACGGAGTTGGAGGCCTTCCCGGCATCGCCTTGGAACTATGGCTTGGAGATTAATCCCACCAACCCCGCCGACTCGTTTACCGTCATCACCAATTCCGGGCCCATGGCGGCGTACCCGTTCTCGCTGGCCACCGCGCCCATTCAGTTGCAGGCCCGCGCTCGCAAAATCCCGGCCTGGACCTTGGACGGCATGTACGCCGTCGGTCCCGTCCAGCCCAGCCCGGTTTACAGCACGCAGGCCGAGGAAACCGTCACCCTTGTGCCCATGGGCGCGGCCCGGTTGCGGATTTCCTCCTTCCCCACCGTCACCAACAGTCCTGCCGCCACCCGCTGGAGCGCGCCTTACGCGCCAAGCGCCTCGTGGACGAATTCCACCGACACCGTGCTGGCCATGAACGACGCCTTGGAGCCGGCCAGTTCGATTGATACCACCATTCCCCGCTTTACTTGGTGGAATCATCTAGGTACCGCCGAATGGGTCTGCGCCACGTTCAACGGACTGTGCCAGGTTAGCCAGGTTTCGGTTTATTGGTACGACGACACCGGCGTCGGCCAGTGCCGCGTTCCGCAATCGTGGTACTTGGAATACCTTGCCGGCACCAACTGGGTTTCCGTCAGCGGCGCGGGTGTTTATGGCGTGGCGCGCAATCAGTTCAATACCGTCCAGTTCAATCCGGTGCAAACCACCGCCGTGCGTCTGTGCGTCCAGCTCCAGAGTGGTTTCTCCGGCGGCATTCTGGAATGGCAGGTCCCGGCCGAGCCCGTTTCCTCGCTGGCCACCCGTTACCCCTTGGCGGGCAACCTGGCCGATCCCATTTCCGGCCAAACCGGGCAGCTTTATGGCGGCACGTATGGCGCCAACCGTTTCGGAGTCGCCGGCCATGCGCTCCAATTCAACGGCGCCAGCGCGTATGCCGTCATCCCGCGCCCGAATTGGCTGGATTGGACCATCGCGTTCTGGGTCAAAACCACCGACACCGGCGGCACCAGCCAATGGTGGGCGGGCAAGGGAATGGTGGACGGTGAAGTCAGCGGCGTCGTGGATGATTTTGGCACCGCGCTCGTCGGCAGCCACGCCGCCTTCGGCGTGGGCAATCCCGACACCACCATCACCTCCACCGCGGTCATCAACGATGGCCAATGGCATCACGTCGCCGCCGTCCGCAGCGCCGCCTCCGGCCTCATGCAGATCTATGTGGACGGCACCCTGCAGGCCAGCGCCACCGGACCGTTCGGTCCCAAAACCTCGCCGCCCAATCTGCGCCTCGGCAGCATCCAAACCGGCGTTTCCGGCGGGTTCCTGAACGGGTCCATCGCCGACGTCCAGATCTTCAATCGCACCTTGGGCGCTTCGGAAATCTCCGCCGTCATGAACCAGTCCGCCATCCTGAATCCGGTCCCCAACGCGAATCTCAACGCCGGGCAATTCTGGTCGCTGACCAATGTCGTGGTGGATCCCTACTCGCCGCCGTACACCCTCGCGTGGAGTCTGCCGGCGGGTCCGGCGGGCGCGGCGATTGATCCCGCGGCCGGCGTGGTGGCTTGGCGCCCGGCGGCGGCGCAGGCGAACTCCACGAATCTTTTCACCGTGCTGGTGGCGGACAACGCCACGCCCAGCCTGTCCGCCACGCAGAGTTTCTACGTGGCCGTGGCGCCCGTGGCCAAACCACAATTGAGCGTCACCGCCCCGGCTGGCGCCTCCCCGCAACTGGTGGTCAACGGGGCCGCCGGCCCGGATTACCTCATCCAGGTCTCCACCAATCTCTGCGGCTCCGGCAACTGGCTGTTCGTCTTCACCAACAGCGCGCCCGTGCCCCCGTTCGCCTGGACGGACCCTGCCGCCACCAGTTCCCCGGCCCGATTTTACCGGGTTGTGCTGTCCCCATGACGCGGATTGCCTTGCTTTGCGGCGACGGGTTCATGAGGCCATTTTATGTCACATGACATCCTCGCCGCTTCCCTTGAATATAAATCAAATTTCAAACCTTTTATGAATCACGCCATGGATCTGGGGCGAAAAGCCCTCGTGTTGTCGGCCGTATTATTTGCCGTTAGCCTGAGCCTGCCGGCCCGCGCCGAGGTTCCCCGGCCGGAACATCCCCGGCCGGATGCGTTCCGCGAAAACTGGCTGAACCTGGACGGCGAATGGCAGTTTGAGATTGATGATTCGGGCACCGGCGAGTCCCGCGGTCTGGCCTCCGGCAAGGATCTCGCGTCCAAAATCACCGTGCCGTTTTGTCCCGAGAGCAAGCTTTCGGGCATCGGCCATTACGGTGTCATGAAGCACGTGTGGTATCGCCGCACCTTCGAACTGCCCCCGGCCATGCGGGACCAGCGCGTGCTCCTGCACTTTGGCGCCGTGGATTACCAGACGTGGGTCTGGGTCAACGGCCAGCGCGTGGGCGCCCACACCGGCGGCAGCGTCGCCTTCCAGTTCGAAATCACCCAATTCCTGCACGACGGCTCGAACGAGATCGTCGTCCACGCCTTCAACGACGTTGCCAGCGGCAATCAGCCCGGCGGCAAACAGACCGCCACCGTCAGCCAGAGCTGCTTCTACACCCGCACCACCGGCATCTGGCAGCCCGTCTGGCTCGAAGCCGTCGGCGCCACGTTCGTCGAGAGTTTCTCCGTGGTGCCTGATCCCGACCATTCCCGCGTGCTGATTCAGGCCGCCGTCAACGGCGGCGTTTCCAACCTCACGCTCATGGCCGAGGCCTTTGCCGACGGCAAAAAGGTGGGCCAGGATTCCTGTCCCGCCGCCTGGCGCAACAACCGCCTGGTGGTGCCGCTGGCGGTGAAAAAGTTGTGGGAGCCCGGTTCGCCCTTTCTCTATGATTTGAAATTCTCGCTGGTCCGCGACGGCGAAAAGGTGGACGAAGTGGCTAGCTATTTCGGCTTGCGCCAGGTGACCATTGACGGCCGCTCCATCCTGATCAACGGCAAGCGGGTCTTTCAGCGCCTCATTCTCGACCAGGGGTTCTATCCCGACGGCGTCTGGACCGCTCCCAGCGACGCCGAATTGAAGGCGGACATCGAGCGCTCGCTGGCCGCCGGCTTCAACGGCGCGCGCCTGCACCAGAAGGTCTTCGAGCCCCGCTACCTGTATTGGGCCGACCGGCTCGGCTACCTCGTCTGGGGCGAGTTCCCCAGCTGGGGATTCAATTACCACCCGGAGCATTACGCCGACTACCTCGCGGAATGGACCGAGGAGCTGGAGCGCGACCGGAATCATCCCGCCATCATCGGCTGGTGTCCGCACAATGAATCGCCGCGCGAAGCGGGGGAATTGCAGCGGCTCACCTGGCAGCAAACCAAGGCCATTGACCCCACGCGCCCCGTGCTGGAAACCAGCGGCTGGACCCACACCATTTCCCAGGCCGAAGTGCGGGACGATCATGATTACACCCAGGTGCCGGCGAATTTCCGGCAGCACTGGGAGGAAGTCTTTGCCGACGGCGGAGACTTGAAGCTGCCGGATCGCTACGGCCACAAGGCCGCGCCCAACCACGCCGATCTCGGCGTGCCGTTCATGGTCAGCGAATTCGGCGGCACCGTCTGGGGCGACCGCCAGACCGGCTGGGGATACGGCACCGGCCCGAAGGACTTGGACGAATTCTATGCCCGCTATGCCGGCTTGGTGGATGCGCTGCTCGATAATCCGAACCTGTTCGGTTTTTGCTACACCCAGCTCACCGATGTCGAGCAGGAGCACAATGGACTGTATTACTACGACCGCCGTCCCAAGTTTGATCTGCAACGGCTGCACAACATCACGGCCCGCGCGGCCGCTTATGAAATCACCGGCCCCACCGCCGGCCAGCCCGAGCCGCCGGCCGGCCGCCACTGGCAGGTCCTCGTCGGGGCGGCGCCGGATGGCGACCTGGCCCGCAGCTACCGTTTCACCACGAATGCCCCCGACATCGAGTGGTTCGCGCCCGAGACGGACGACCATTCCTGGCAGACTGGCCAGGCGCCCTTTGGCAATGCCCTGCCCGGGGTTCGCACGCCGTGGACGACGGGGGACATCTGGTTGCGGCAAAACTTTGATTTCGCCGGCGATGCCAACGCCATCAAGACCGCCGCCCTGGTCGTCTTCTTTGATGAAGACACCGAGGTGTATGTCAATGGCGCGGAGATCTGGCACCATGGCGGGTTTACCACCGCCTATGAAGCCTTTGCGGTGACGAACCCCCTCAGGCAAGCCTTGCACAAGGGGGTGAACACCCTGGCCATCCACACCCATCAAACCGTCGGCGGCCAATTCATTGATCTGGCCTTGCTGTGCGATGTGCCGTCGGCCACCCTCGCCGCCCTTCAATCCAAACCATCAAACTAGACTCGCCAAGATCTCCGGATTGCCTTAAGATTGACCCCGCTTTCAGTAATCAACCAATCGCAACGACAAACCATCCAAAATGAAAAAATCATTCCTCTGGACCACCGTCCTCGCTCTGGCTTCGGCCGCCTTGTTCGCCGGCTGCTGCTGTGCCGGCCACCATGGCGCGGCCGCCATCTCCGAAACGCCGTTTGGCACGGACAGCTCGGGCGCCCCCATCACCTTGTACACCCTGCGCTCCGCCGGCGGCGCCCAGGCGACAATCTGCAATTACGGCGGCCTGATGACTTCCTTGAAGGTGCCCGATCGCAACGGCAACCTCGGCGACGTCGTCCTGGGTTACGATCAGCTCTCCGGTTATCTTAAGAGCAGCCCGTATTTCGGCGCCCTCATCGGCCGTTTTGGCAACCGCATTGCCCTCGGCAAATTCACGCTCGACGGCAAGGAATACACCCTGGCCACCAACGATCCGCCCAACACCCTGCACGGCGGCTGGAAGGGTTTCGACAAGGTCGTCTGGCATGCCCGCCCCTTCCAGAGCCCGGCCGGCGCCGCGTTGGAACTGACCTATGTGAGCAAGGACGGCGAGGAAGGCTACCCCGGCAACCTTACGGTGAAGGCCGTTTACACGCTGGCGGACGACAACTCGCTGCGGCTGGAATTCACCGCCACCACGGACCAGGACACCGTTGTCAATCTGACCGATCACTCCTATTTCAATCTGGCCGGCCAGGGTGACATTCTGAATCACACGGTGATGATCCCCGCCGATAAGTTTACCCCCACGGACCGCACGGCGATCCCCACCGGCGAACTTAAACCCGTTGCGGGAACGCCGTTTGATTTCCGCACGCCCACCACCATCGGCGCGCGCATCGGCGTCGCGGATGAGCAACTCGTGTTCGGCCGCGGTTATGACCACAACTGGGTCATCAACAAGCCGCTGGGCGAAATGGGCCTGATGGCCCGGGTCTCCGAGCCCACGACCGGCCGCGTCCTTGAGATCTATTCCACCGAGCCCGGCCTCCAGTTCTACAGCGGCAACTTTCTCGATGGCACGATCACCGGCAAAGGCGGCTGGACCTATCAGCACCGCAATGCCTTCGTCATGGAGCCCCAGCATTTCCCGGATTCGCCCAACCAAGCCGGTTTTCCGTCGGTGGTGCTGCATCCCGGCGAAACCTATCACAACACCATCCTCTACAAGTTCTCCGTCCAAAACTAAATCGGAGCGGGGGAACATCCAACCGGAGCCTGAAATCCGGGTTGCCGAAAACGAGCTGCAGTGAAAAACCCGACGGGACGATCCCGCCGGGTGGCTGATGGGCTCCGATATTCGGGAATCCGTATGGTTGCGGTTGGCGGAAATGCGGTCTGGGGATTGGTTGCGGCCAAGGTCGTAGTTGGCACTTTGGATTGGCTTTGTTAGTATGTGGTTAACAAATGCGTCCAAAGTGTCAGCGTATCTTTTTGGTTTTGTTGGCGTTACTGCCGGCAATCGCTTTGGCCAGCCCCCCTGGGTTTGTGCCCCAGGATCTTGCGCTCAAGGCGTGGACGAAGCAGCAGGGACTGCCGGACGATGCCGTTAGCGCCGTTTTGCAGACCCATGACGGTTACTTGTGGGTTGGCACTGCCGGGGGATTGGCCCGTTTCGACGGCGTGCGCTTCGTCACCGTGGCGCCGGCCTGGCAGAATACCAACCGGCCCATTCGCGTGACCGCCCTGTGTGAAGACGGTGTCGGCCGATTGTGGGTGGGCACGCAGGGGGATGGCCTGCTCTGCTACGCGGACGACCTGTTGAAGCCTTATCACGCGCTGCGCCGGCCGCTGGATTCCACCATCAACACCATCGCCGCGGACGGCACGAACCGCGTGTGGGTGGGCACCCCGTCGGGACTGGCCGTGCTCGAGAAGGACCGTCTCTTGCAGTTCACCTCCCGGGACGGCCTCGTCAACGACTTCGTTTCCAACGTCCATGTCGCCCGATCCGGCATGGTCTGGATCACCACCCACGGCGGCATGTGCCAGTTCCGGAACGGCCAGATTTACCCTTATCCCTTTCAGACCGACAGTCCCGGCCGGAATCCGGAATCGCTGGGCGTTTATGAGGACCGTTCCGGCAATCTCTGGGCTTTCGGCGACACGTATCTGGTCAACTTGACCGAAGGCAAGCATCTCAATCATTTTGGCGGCGGCGACAACCTCTCCACCTTGCGAATCTGGAGCCTGTGCGAGGGCCGCTACGGGGAGTTGTGGATCGGCACGAGCGGCCGGGGCTTGTACTGCTTCACCGACGGCCGGTTCATGCCCATTAACCTGCACAACGGGGGCCTGACCGGTGAAGTGCGCGCCTTGTGTGAGGATCGCGAAGGCAATCTCTGGCTCGGCACGTATGGCGGCGGCTTGGTCCGCCTGCAGCCGCGCAACGTCCGGGTGCTGGATTCCGCCGTCGGCCTGCCCAACCGCCCCGCGGTTTGTCTGGCGGTGGACCGCCAAGGCCGCGCCTTGGTCGGCCTGGACGGCGGCGGGGTGTACGCCGGAACCCTGGAACGATTCGATCGTCTGACGGGGGAGGGCGCCTTCAGCCTGCAGAATCTCGTTTCCTGCGTGGCGCTGGCCCCGGATGCCAGCCGGTGGTTTGGCACCCCCGGCGGCGGCCTCTACTGCCTGGAGAATGCGCGCGTCATTCATTACAGCACCGCCAACGGCTTGGCGGACAATTTCGTTGCCTCGCTGACGGCCGACGAGCATGGGGTTGTTTGGGCCGGCACGATCGCGGGCGGTTTAAGCCGGATTGACGGGGGGTTGCTGACCAATTTTGGCGTCCGCGCCGGCTTGCCGTCGCAGCCCATAACCGCCCTGCTTGCCGCCAGCCGCGGCCAGCTTTGGATCGGCTATGGCGATGGACGGGTGATTCGCGGCCGGGGGGGGAACTTCACCCCCATCATTGAGCCCGGCGTGCTGCGGGGCCAGGCGGTTCGCGCCCTGCACGAAGATGCCGCCGGCAGAATCTGGCTGGGCACCGCGGGCGGCCAACTGGCCTGCATCCTCCCCGGCCGGTATCTCAATTGGGACTTGAACCTGCCGCCGGCCGATGACGTCATCCAGGGTATCCTCTCGGACGCGGATGGCGATTTGTGGCTCTCCACCGCCCGGGATATCTACCACGTGGTGCAATCGGACATCGCCTTGTCGCTGTTCCGGCAGATGCCCCTGCGCCCGCAGTTGGTTTTTGAGGCCGATTCGGCCGCCGGCGCGGCCGCGCCCGGCTGGCCGCAGGCCGCCAAATCGCCGGACGGGAAGCTCTGGTTCGGCATGGTGGCCGGCGTCGTGACCGTTGACCCCAACCGGCTGGTCGTGGATGCGCAGCCGCTGCCCGTGCTCATCGAGGATGTCACCGTGAACGGCCGCACTTTGCCGCACCATGAAATCATCCCGTGCACCGACACCACCAACCGGTCGCCCGCCTATGTCCGGCTGCCGTCGAACCTCCGCTCCTTGGACATCCAGTTCACCGCCCTGAACCTTTCGGATCCGGAAAAGGTCCGTTTCCGCCACCGGTTTGACGGCCCCGATTTTGACTGGGTGGAAGGCGGTGCCGAGCGCAGTGTCCATTACGAACACCTCAATTACGGCCGTTATACGTTCCGGGTGCAGGCGGGCGTGGGGGCCGTCTGGGACCACACGGATACGGTCTTCAGTTTTCTGGTGCCGACGCCGCTTTGGCGCACGGCGTGGGCGGAGGTGATCTATACGCTGGCCGCGGCGGCCATCGTGGCCGGCACGGCCCGGCTGGTGTCGCACCGGCGCTTGCGCCGCCGGTTGCTGATTCTCGCCCAGCAGCAGGCCATGGAACGGGAACGCATGCGCATCGCCAAGGACATGCATGACGAAATCGGTTCCAAGCTGACCAAGATTTCCTTCATGAGCGAACGCGCGAAAGGCGAACTGCACGGCAACCAGCCCGCCGCCAACCGCATCGAATCCATCGCCCGGACCTCGCGCGACCTGCTCCAATCCCTCGACGAAATCGTCTGGGCCGTGAACCCGCACAACGACACGCTGGAACACCTCGCGGCCTATCTGGGCCACTACGCCACCGAATACCTCCAGAACACCACGGTGGAATGCCAGCTGCACATCCAGCAAAACCTCCCCGACTATCCGCTCTCGGCCGAGGTGCGGCACAACCTTTTTCTGGCCTTTGGGGAGTCGCTGAGCAACGCCCTCAAGCATGGCCACGCCGCCCACATCCGCATAGTGATGCAGGCCGAAGCGGACCGTTTTGAAATCACGATCGAGGATGACGGCTGCGGTTTCGACACCCGGGCCACGGTGCTGTTAAACCCGGATCTGGTGACCCTCGGCGGCAAACGCGTGGGTAATGGACTGCGAAACTTGCAGCAGCGGCTGGCCGAAGCGGGCGGCGTCTGCCGCATCCGCAGCCAGCCAGGCAGGGCACCACCGTCACCCTGTCCTTCCCCTTGACGGGCGGAAAAAACGGCAAATTCCAGCCAGGCTTATTATGACGAAAGTAATCAAAGTTTCCATCGTGGATGATGAGGTGGACCTGCGGGAAAACATCGGCGGTTACGTGGATGCGGCGCCCGGGTTCCGGTGCATCGGGGTGCATGGCAGCGCCCGCGAGGCCCTGGCGAACATTCCCAAGGAAAAACCCGATGTGGTGCTAATGGACATTAACCTCGGCGGCATGAGCGGCATCGAGTGCGTGCGGCTCCTGAAGCCGCTGGTGCCCGAGACCCAGGTGGTCATGCTCACCGTCTTTGAGGATACGGACAAAATCTTCAGCGCGCTGGCCGCCGGCGCCAGCGGCTATCTGTTGAAGCGCATGCCGCCCGCCAAGCTGCTCGAAGCCATCCGCGACGTGCACGAAGGCGGTTCGCCCATGTCCGCGCCCATCGCCCGCAAGGTCGTCCAGTCCCTCCAGCCGGGGCCCACCGCGCTCGCCGGCGACGCCATCAGCCTCTCCCCGCGCGAACGCGACGTCTTGGACGGCCTGGCCGAGGGCCAGGCGTACAAACAGATTTCCGACCAGCTCGGCGTGAGCATCCATACGGTCCGCAATTATATCCGCCGCATTTATGAAAAACTGCATGTCTGCTCGCGGACCGAAGCCGTGGCAAAATATCTCCGCAAATGACCGGGGGCGCCGGACGCGAAATCGTGAACCTTAAATACATTCTCGGCCTGGGTTTGCTGCTGGCCTGCCGCTTGGCTGCGGAGGAAAGCTCCGCACCCTGGCAGCCCGTGGCCGGCACCGTGTTGACCCGCTGGGCGGACACCGTCAGCCCGACCAATGACCACCCCGAATATCCCCGTCCGCAACTGGTGCGGCCGGACTGGGAAAACCTCAATGGCCTGTGGGATTATGCGGTGACGCCGATGACCGCGACGGAGCCCACCAATTTTGACGGAAAAATCCTCGTCCCGTTCCCGATTGAGTCGCCGCTGTCGGGCGTCAAGCGCCGCTTCGATGAGAACAGCACGCTGTGGTACCGACGGCAATTTCAAGTCCCGCCGTCCTGGGCGGGGCGGCGCGTGCGCCTCCATTTCGGCGCGGTGGATTGGGCGGCCTGCGTGTTCATCAACGGCCGGGAAGTGGGCAGCCACCGCGGCGGCTACGACGATTTCAGTTTCGACATCACGGACGACTTGCATGGGCAGGGAAACGAGGAGATCTGCCTGGCGGTCACCGACCCCACGGAAGGGGACCAACCGCGCGGCAAACAGTCCCGCAAGCCGGAGGGCATATTCTACACGCCCAGTTCCGGCATCTGGCAAACCGTCTGGCTGGAACCCGTGCCCGGGGTGTGCATAGACGATTTGCGGCTCACCCCGGACGTGGACGGGCAGCTCTTGCGGGTGACCGTCGCCGCGGCCAGCCGCGCCGAATCCCTGGAGGTGGACGTGCGGGCGCTCGCCGACGGCCAGGAAGTCGGCCACCTGACGGGGCCCGCCAACCGGGAGTTGCAACTCCCCTTGTCGGCGCTGCACCTGTGGACGCCGGATGATCCCTTTCTCTATGATTTGCGCGTGACCCTCAAGAACGGCGGGCGGGAGCTGGACACGGTCGCGAGCTATTTTGGCATGCGCAAGATCGCCCTGCGCAAGGATCAGGACGGCGTCACCCGCATCATGCTCAACGACCATTTCACTTTTCAGATGGGCACGCTCGACCAGGGATTCTGGCCCGACGGCATATACACGGCGCCTTCCGACGCCGCGCTGCGGTTTGACATCGAATTTCTCAAACGCTGCGGCTTCAATCTCGCGCGCAAGCACGTCAAGGTGGAACCGGAGCGCTGGTATTATTGGTGCGACAAGCTGGGCCTCCTGGTCTGGCAGGACATGCCGAGCGGAAACAACACCACCCCGGAGAGCCGGACCCAGTTTGAAATGGAAATGCAGCGGATGGTGGAAGGGCGGTTCAACCACCCGTCGCTCGTGGTCTGGGTGCTGTTCAACGAAGGCTGGGGACAATACGACACCGAGCGCCTGGCAACCTGGGTCAAGTCCATGGATCCGTCGCGCTTGGTGGACGACTCGAGCGGTTGGACGGACAAGCGCGTGGGCGACATGATTGACATGCACAGCTATCCGGGGCCGGATTGTCCCTTGGCCGAATCGGACCGCGCCACGGTGCTGGGCGAGTTTGGCGGGCTGAGCCTGGGCTTTCCCGGCCATACGTGGTCGAAACAGTTTTGGGGCTATTTGCCCATGCCGGACGCCGCCACCCTGATGCTTCGCTATTGCAAGCTGTTGGACCGGGTGCATGTGCTTCGCAACACCGCCGGCTTGAGCGCCGCGATTTATACCCAGACGACCGATGTGGAGACCGAATGCAACGGCCTGATGACATACGACCGCGCCATCGCCAAAATCGAGCCGGCTGTGGTGAGGATGGCCAACCAGGGGGAGATGCGCGAGCGGCCGGCCCGCGTGCTGGTGCCCAACGCGCTGTACGGCCGGGTGGCGTGGAGATTCACCACCAACGCGCCCGCCGAGAAATGGTTCCAGCCAGAATTCAATGACGCCGGCTGGGACACGGGAATCGGCGGATTCGGCACGGAAGGAACGCCCGGGGCGGTGGTGGACACCACGTGGAGCACCGGGGACATCTGGCTGCGCCGGAAGTTCACCTTGGATGCGGAAGACTGGCGCAACGCGCAGTTTCAACTGCATCACGACGAGGATGCCGAAATCTATTTGAATGGCGTGCTGGCGGCACAGGCGGCCAGCTACAGCACCAATTATTTCGAAACCAACATCAATTCCGCCGCCATTGCGGCGCTCAAACCGGGACTCAACACGATGGCCGTGCACTGTCATCAGACCGAAGGCGGGCAGTATATTGACGTGGGCATCATCATTCTCCGGCCGCCGCCGGCCCCAGGAGCCGCCCAGTGAATTACTCTCCCAGCATGACACCGGCCGGCGCGGCGCACAGCCGTGGCCGTTTCATGCCACATGACAGCCGGCTGGAATTTTCCAAAACTGGTGGCAGGCCGTTGCATTTCCTGATTAACCGCTGGGCCTGTTGCGCCGATTCTCTATTATTAAGACCTTTATGAGCCGAACTCTCTTCCTGCTCGCGACCGTAATTCTCGCCTCCCTCCCCGCCGCGGCTGCGGACCGGGTCACGGTGATCCACTTGCCCGCCGTGGATGCCACCAATCATTTTTATGTGGGTAACCGCGAGCCGCTGGCGCCGGCGCGGTTCCTGGCCCTGCCGGATGGCGCCGTCCAGCCGCAGGGGTGGCTGCGCGAATTCATGAACCGCCAGCGCGACGGACTCTGCGGCCATCTCGGCGAGATCAGCGCCTGGCTGCAAAAGGATGACAATGCCTGGTTGAGCACGGACGGCAAGGGAAAGTATGGCTGGGAGGAAGTGCCCTACTGGCTCCGGGGCTACCTGCAGCTCGGTTATATCCTGAATGATCCCCAAATCATCGCCGAGAGCAAAATCTGGATCGAGGGGGCCATCCACAGCCAACGGCCGGACGGCGATTTTGGACCGGACGAGAGATTCAGCGACGATGGCAGCCGTGATTATTGGGCGAACATGCTGATGCTGTACTGCCTGCAATCCTATTATGAAAACACGGGGGACCCACGGGTCCTGAAGCTCATGACCCGATATTTTCATTACCAGCTGGGCGTGCCGGACGACAAGTTTCTCACCCACTACTGGCAGAAAATGCGCGGGGGCGACAATCTTTACAGCGTTTACTGGCTGTACAATCGCACCGGCGACGCGGAGTTGTTGAAGCTGGCGGAGAAGCTGCACCGCTGCACGGCGAACTGGGAGCAGAAACACGATTTGCCGAACTGGCACAATGTGAACATCGCCGAAGGCTTCCGGGAACCGGCGGAACATTATCTGCAAACGCATGACGCGGCCGAACTCCAGGCCACCTATGATGATTTCCGGGAAGTGCGCGCGCGTTATGGCCAGGTGCCCGGCGGCATGTTTGGCGGCGACGAGAATTGCCGGGCCGGCTATGCCGATCCGCACCAGGCCGTGGAAACCTGCGGCATGGTGGAGCAGATGCTTTCCGATGAGCTGCTCATGCAGATTAGCGGCGATCCCTTCTGGGCCGATCAATGCGAGGACGTGGCGTTCAACACGTTTCCGGCGGCGGTGCTGCCGGATATGCGCGCGCTGCGCTATCTCACGGCGCCAAACATGGTGGTGAGCGATGCGAAAAATCATTCCCCCGGCGTGCAAAACGGCGGTCCGTTCATGATGATGAATCCATTCAGTTCGCGCTGCTGCCAGCATAACCATTCGATGGGCTGGCCCTACTTTACCAAGCACCTCTGGCTGGCGACGCCGGACAACGGCCTGTGCGCCGCGATCTATTCCGCCAGCACGGTGGAAGCCAAAGTCGGCAACGGCGCCAATGTCCAGATTGCGGAGGAAACCCGCTATCCGTTCGCGGAAAAGATCAATTTTTCCGTCCACCTCTCGCGGGCGGCGAAATTTCCGCTGTACCTTCGGGTTCCCGGCTGGTGCCAGGCAGCCGCGGTTTCGTTGAACGGCCAGCCGCTCCCGGCGTCCGCCGCGGCGGGTGAATATTTGCGGGTCGAACGCGAGTGGAAGAACGGTGATGTGGTGGTGCTTGAGCTGCCGATGAAAGTGTCCGTGCGGCAGTGGACCGCGAATCATCAGAGCGTGAGCGTCAATTACGGGCCGCTGACGTTCTCGCTCAAAATCGGTGAACGCTACGAACGCAAGGATAGCGCGGCCACGGCCATCGGTGATTCGGCCTGGCAAAAGGGCGCGAATGCCTCCCTCTGGCCGGCTTTTGACATTTATCCAACGACCCCCTGGAATTTCGGCCTGGTCTTGGATGCCGCCCAGCCGGAGAAGACGTTGACCGTGCGGAAGCTGGCCTGGCCGCAGGATGATTTTCCATTCACCCCGGACAGCGCCCCACTGCAAATCGTGGCCCGGGCAAAAGCGATTGCCGAATGGACGGTGGATGCGAATGGCCTTTGTGGGGCGTTGCAGGACAGCCCGGCGGCCAGCACGCAGCCCACGCAGGAGGTGACACTGGTTCCCATGGGCGCCGCCCGGCTGCGGATTGCGGCGTTCCCGACGGCCAGCGACGCTGCCGACGCCCACCGCTGGCGCGCGTCCGCTGGCACGATCAAGCCGAAATACCCGACCACCGCCTCGCATTGCTATTCCGGCGACACGTTGGACGGGCTGAGTGACGGCTTTGAGCCCGCCAGTTCGAATGATCACGAGATTCCCCGGATGACTTGGTGGGATCATCGCGGCACCGTCGAATGGGTGCAATATGACTTTGCCGCACCCAAGACGATCTCGAGTACGGCGGTCTATTGGTTTGACGATAGCGGCGTCGGCGAGTGCCGCGTGCCGGAATCCTGGCGGCTGCTTTATAGGTCTGCGGACCTGTGGATTCCACTCGGGGCGGAGGCGGATTTCAAGGTGCGGAAGGATGCGTGGAATCGCGTTCAGTTCCCGGCGATCGAGACCACGGCAATCCGTGTGGAGGCGCAACTGCAACCCCATTTCTCCGGCGGCCTGCTGGGCTGGACGATCAACTGACCGGGGGGCGGACTTGGTCTGGGGGACTGCCGGCCACTGGCGCAGTCCTTGAAATCGGCGACATCAATGGCAATGCGTTTCTCCTGAATTAATGAATCTCGGGTGGAACGCGCCAACTGATTATGTCGCTTTTTTGTTGGCAGTTCGCCGCCCATGGCGCAAATTCTTCCTCTCAACCGAAATATCCATCGTCATGACCAATTTTATGCTTCGCCTCCGCCCGACGGTTCGCTGGTCGCTGCTTGCCGCTCTGCTGGTGGCCCGTTCAAACGCTCCGGCCGGGATCGCGCGGCTCGATTTATCCGGCGCTTGGGAAGTGTCGGCCGCCAATAGCAATGATTGGTTTGCGGCCACGGTTCCAGGCTCCATTCATACGGATCTTCTCGCCGCCAAGCGCATTCCCGATCCTTTCTGCCGCGACAATGAAAGTTCGCTCCAGTGGATCGGCGAACAAGCCTGGAGCTATCGCCGTTCGTTCAACGTCCCGGACGCTTTTCTGAAACAAAAGCACATTTTGCTGCATTGCGACGGTTTGGACACTCTCGCCACCATCTCCATCAACGGCCAAAAGGTGGGCCAGGCCGACAATATGTACCGCACGTGGGAATTCGATGCCGGCAAGTTTCTCCAGGCGGGGACGAACACCATCGAAGTGGATTTTGCTTCCGTCCTCCCGTTCATTCGCGCCAAGGAAAAGGAGCGTGAATTGCCCACTTGGAGTTATCCCGGTTCGGCTTACGTTCGCAAGACGCCCTGCAACTTCGGCTGGGATTGGGGTCCCACGCTCATTACCTGCGGCATCTGGCGCAACCTCTGTCTCTTGGGTTATGACACGGGACGCTTGAGCGATGTCCTCATCACCCAGGATCATTCCCAGGCGGGCACGGTGGGACTGGCGGTTCAAATTACCGCCGATCCACCGGCCAATCCGCCGCCGCTCAAGGCGCAGGTCGTCGTTCTCGATCCTGCTGGCAAGCGCTGCGCCGCGTCGGTGATCGAACTCGCCGTGGGGCAGGGCACATCGGAACTAGCCGTGACGAGACCGCAACTCTGGTGGCCCAACGGCCTGGGCGCCCATCCCCTTTATACGGTCAATGTCACGCTCCTGGATGAGCAGGGAAACAGTTTGGACAACGTTTCCAAGCGCATCGGCTTGCGCACCCTCCACGCCACCCAGCAATCTCCGTCATCGCCCATGCACTTCGTCGTCAATGGCGTGCCCTTCTTTGCCAAGGGCGCCAATTGGGTGCCCCCGGACGTCTTTCCCAATCGCATCACCAAGGAAATGTTGAGCCGGTATATGACCGATGCCGTTTCTGCCAACATGAATTCCCTGCGCTTCTGGGGCGGGGGCAATTACGAGCCGGACGAACTGTTTGACCTGTGCGACGAGCTGGGCCTTTGCGTCTGGCTCGATTTCAAATTCGGCTGCGCGACCTATCCGAGCTATGACCCCGCCTTCCTGGAAAACGTGCGGCAAGAAGCCCGCGACAACGTGCGCCGGCTACGCCATCATCCCTCGATTGCTCTCTGGTGCGGCAATAATGAGATCATGTTTTTCCGCGGCCAGGATGAATGGACGACGAATAAAATGAGCCAGGGCGATTATTATCGCCTCTTTCGCGATACGCTGGGGGAGGTTGTCCGCGCCGATGCGCCCGGGAGCGATTTTGTGACCGGATCGCCCGACTGCGGCGACGTTCACTATTGGGAAGTCTGGCACGGCGGCCAGCCCTTTGAACGCTATCGCGACATCCACGGTTTCATGAGCGAATTCGGCTTCGAATCGTGGCCGGTGCCCCAAACCGTCGCCGCGTTCACGGCGCCGGAAGATCGTGATTCGGTTTACTCCCACATCATCAAATACCACATGCGTTCAAACCGGATGTATGTGGGCGTGCATGAGGACGGCACCATTGGCACCGACAAGATCATGAAGCTGGTCAGGCTGTATTTCCGCGAGCCGAAGGATTTTGAGAGCACGTTGTGGCTCGGACAGATCAACCAAGCGTACGGCATCGAGTACGGCGTGGAAGGCTGGCGCCGGGAAATGCCCAAAAGCATGGGCTGCATTTTCTGGCAATACGATGACACTTGGCCGGGCACGTCCTGGTCTTCCGTGGATTATTTTGGCCGCTGGAAAGCGCTGCAATTTCGCGCCCGCCATTTCTATTCTCCCTTGCTGGTGTCGGGCAATGCGAACGAAAAAACCGGGGAAGTCACTCTCTGGACTTCAAGTGATCGGTTGGACAATGTCCAAGGCTCGTTGCGCTGGCAGGTCACCGATCTGGCCGGCGTGCTGCTGAACTCCGGTTCCCGGGAGGTCTCGCTGCCGGCGCAGAAGAGCCAGCTGGTCACGACGCTCAAGTTGCAATCGCTCGTGCAGCAATATGGCGCCACCAACCTGCTGGTTTGGGCCACCCTCCAGACCGCCGGTCAGACCGTCTCGGAAAGCCTGAACACCCTGGCCATGCCCAAGCAACTCCCGCTGCTCAATCCGGGGCTGCAGGCGGACGTTACGGGTGCCGGAACCGACTGGTCCCTCACCCTTCAAGCCGCACACCCGGCCTTGTGGACTTGGGTGCAGGTGGCTGATCCCGATGCGCGCTATTCGGATAACTTCGTGCACATCGAACCCGGCGTACCCGCCCGCATCACCGTGCATCTGACTCAGCCGGTCCAGAAGGCAGAGTTTGTCGCCGGCCTGCAGGTGCGAAGCCTCTTTGACACCTATACGACGCCGTGACGCGTTTGTTCGTGCAACACGGATTCATTGATTCGCCGCTTTCATTTGTCGCAATTTCCAGCGAATAAGACGCAGGCGAGGCTTTCCTCGGGCTGCCGGTTTTGCCATTTTGGCCGTGTCCCGTGAACCATTTGGATAAACAACAGATGCCTGAATTCAACTCGTCGGTCCTATGCTTTTGCCTCGCGCTTTTGTGGGGCGCCGCGTCTCTGCCCGGTCAAGACGCCTCCTCCCTGGTGAAGGGTACCAATCGCGCCTCCACTTCCCTCACCCAAGACGGGCAGCATCAAACGGCCGGCACTCCCGGTGCGGGCGCCTGTCCCCTCAGTCGGGTCGAACTGAACGGCAAGCGCATCCACGATGACAGCGTGGCCGCCGATTCACCGCGCCCGTTTCCGCAGCCCGATCGCATTCGCTACGATCGCCAATGTCTCACGATTGACGGGCAGGATCGCTTCATCTATAGCGGCGCGTTCCACTATTTCCGGTGTCCCAAGGAATTGTGGCGCGCCCGGTTTCAGAAAATCAAGGATGCCGGTTTCAACTGTGTCGAAACCTATGCCGCATGGAATCTGGCTGAGCCGGAGCCCCCCTCGTCCCTGGAGGATTTTTCCAAGGTCAACCTGCGGGATTTTGACGACTGGATGACCCTGGCCGAGAGCTTCGGCTTCAATATCATCGTCCGCCCCGGACCGTACATCTGCGCGGAATGGGACGGGGGCGGCTACCCGCAGTGGCTGGTCGCGCTGAAGAAACCGGCGAATCCCCTGCGGCACGAGGCTTGGTTGCGCACTGACGATCCCGTCTATCTGGCTTGGTGCAAACATTGGTACGATGCGGTATGTCCGGTCATCGCCCGGCACCAGGTGACCCACAAAGCGCCGGGACAACCCGGGGTCATCCTGTTTCAGATTGAAAACGAGTATGATTTTGTGAATTTGCCCGGTGAGGTGAAACTCCATCAACTGGAAGCGCTGGCCCGGGATGCCACGACCAATGGCATTGACGTCCCGCTGATCACCTGCTGCACCAAGCAAATTCGCGGCGTCACCGGCGGGCCGCTGCGGGGCGTGTTCGACTGCCTGAACTTTTATCCCCTGTGGAAAATCGAGAAGGATATGCGAGGCAAGCTGGCCGAACTGCGCGCACAGCAGCCCGATGCCCCGCTGATCACCACCGAGCTTCAAGGCGGCTGGTTCGCCAAAGTGGGCGGCACCTTGAGCGAGCAGCAGGATGGCGTGACCGCCGCGCAAATCCAGAACCTCACGCTCTTTGCCATCCAGAATGGCGATACGGTCATGAATTATTACATGCTGTTCGGCGGGGCCAATTATGACGACTGGGCGGCCCGCGATCTGATTACCAGCTATGACTATAACGCCCCCATCCGCGAGTGCGGCGGCGTGGGTGACCGCTACCAGCGGGTTTGGGCCATCGGTCATATGTTGCAGGAACACGGGGCGCGGCTTGCGCGGGCTGAGACCGTGGAGATTGAGGCTCAGGGGGCCTCCACCAATGTTGAATTTGCCGAGCGCCGGGCCAAGGATGGCAGCCGGTACATTTTTGTCCGCACCGAAAAACGGGATGGCTCTCTTCAGGGTACCGCGCACCTCCGCGAAAAGGACAATCCCGGGACGGAACTGGTTTTTGATTATCAGCTCGATCCGTTTGGGTCCAAAATCCTTTATCTGCCGCCGGGCGTAAACGACGGCGGGGCGGGGGAGTGGCTGCCCAAACCCGCGGCGGCGATTGCGCGGCCCACCGATCTTCCGGCTCCCGTCCACATCACCCGGGCGCAGCGCAGCAGCAACGTCGCGCCGGCGGATTGGATGGATTTGAATCCGGGTCAGAAAGTCGAGGAACTCGGCGTCTTCAATCGCCATTTCCTTTGCTATCGCGTTTCGGTCCAGCCGGGCAGCACGCTGGCTGTGCCGGAGAACCACGGCAACGGGATTGTCGCATTTGCCAAGGGAAAGTTGCTGCCGGCCACGACCAACGCCTCCGGTTTCATTTTCTCTGTCCCGTCGAATGTCCGCCAAGTTTCCCTGTTGTATGAAAACGCGGGGCAGATGAATTTCGGTGCGATCCCCGGCCTGCAACGCCTTAATGGTTTGGACACCAGCGCTCTTGGCAAGGGTATTAAAGTATCCGCCGATGAGCGTGAGCGCGGGCTTCAGTTTTCTCAATCCGCCCGGCGGCCCCGCGCCGGCAAATGGACGGAGGTTGCGGTGGTGCCGGATGTTCCCCCGGCCCCGGACGCGCTGCTCACGTGGTATCGTCTCCAGTTTGCCTTGCCCGATAAGAATCCCCGGCAATGGGTCCCCTGGCAGTTGCACCTGGAAGCCGGCGGCAACGGCTTTCTTTATCTCAACGGCCACTGCCTCGGACGTTACTGGCAGGCGGGGCCGCAGCACGACTACTATCTGCCGGAATGTTGGATGAATTTCGGCCCCGGGCAGACGAATGTTCTCGCGCTGGACCTGCGTCCGGTCAACCAGGGTGTGGCGTTGACGGCGGCGGTCGTTGAGCCGATCGCCCAGTTCGCCGAGAATCGGTAAAAGGCCGGCGGTTGATCTTGGCCAGGGCGTGGCGGGCTGGGTGGTGAAAATTCGCGCTCCAAAAAGGAGGTCGTTTCGCCCATCATTCCCCCGTGACAGACGCTGAAGCCCAGAAACGCCACGCCGACCTCGCCACCGAGATCCAGCGGCACGACCACGCCTATTACGTCGAAGGCCGGCCGCTCATCTCCGACCGTGAATACGACCAGCTTTTTGGCGAGCTGCAGAAGCTTGAGAAGGACTTTCCGGACCTCGCCTCGCCCGATTCGCCCACCCAGCGCGTCGGCGGCGCGCCCAGCGAAAAATTCGTCCGCGTGCGGCATCTCGTGCCCATGCTGTCCCTGGACAAGGTGGAGGCGGCCGAGCATCCGTCCAGCACCGAGGAACCGGACCACGACCAGCGCAACCGCGCCCGGGACGAAAATACCTTGGCCGAGCTTCGCGCGTTCGATGCCACCATTCGCAAGCACCTGCACCGCGACCAAATCCAATATATCATCGAGCCCAAGGTGGATGGAGTGTCCATCGGCGTTCATTATCGCGAGGGCAAACTCTCGCTCGGGGTCACGCGCGGAGATGGCACGGAAGGCGACGACATCACCGCGAATCTGAAGACGGTCCGGGCGATACCGTTGAAACTGGAGGCGAAGAATCCTCCGGCACTGCTCGACGTCCGGGGCGAAGCCTACATGGCCATAGACGAATTTGCGGCGATCAATGCCCGGCTGACCGCCGCGGGCGAAAAGCCATTTCCGAACGCCCGCAACGCCACCGCCGGCACGCTCAAGCAACTGGATCCCAAACTCGTGGCGCAACGCCCGATTCGCGCGGTGTTTTATGCCGTTGGCGCCGTGGATGGCATCGAGTTTGAGACGCATTCCGGAATGCTTGAAACGCTTCGCAAGTTCGGCCTGCCCACCCAAAAGTTGTGGTGGGTTTGCGACGGCATTGACGAGGTGCTCAAGGTTTATTCGGAAGAGATCATTGCACATTATGATGAGGACAAGGATTTGCGCCGGAAGTTGCCCTACGAGATTGATGGCATCGTGCTGAAGGTCAATACGCTTGCCGATTGGGCGCGCATTCCCGGGCGCAGCCGGGCGCCGGGGTATGCCATTGTCCACAAGCCGATACCTTGGATTACGCCCGCGGAAACGCTGCTCAAGAGCATCACGGTGCAGGTGGGCCGCACGGGGGTGCTCACGCCCGTGGCGGAGCTGGAACCGGTCTTCGTGCAGGGGTCAACGATTGCGCGCGCCACGCTCCACAACGAGGACGAGATCCATCGCAAGGACATCCGGATCGGCGACACGGTGGTCATTCGCAAAGCCGGCATGGTGATTCCCGAAGTGGCCGAGGTGGTCATTACCAAACGCCCGGCCGGCGCCAAGGAATTCGATTTGTTCGCATACGTTAAAGGAAAATGCCCGGCCTGTGGCGGGCCGATTGCGAAGGAGAAGGTGTCCGATGGCGAAGCGGACGAAGTGGCCTGGCGCTGCCAGAACATTGCCGGCTGCCCCGCGCAACAGATGCGGCGCGTGGAGTATTTCGCCCAGCGCAAGGCGTTGGACATCGAATCCCTCGGCGGCATCGTTGCCGAAAAGCTGGTCGAGCGCGGCTTGGTCAACGAACCGCTCGACCTTTTTGACTTGAAGCTGGAGCCACTGGGAAAGCTCAATCTGGGCACGGACGAGGAGCCTCGCATCTTGGGCGCCAAAAATGCGACGAAGATCCTGGACGCCCTGCAACGCGCCAAAATGGCGCCGCTCTCCCGCTGGATTTTTGCGCTCGCCATTTCTGATGTCGGCGAGGCTACCGCGAAACAGTTGGCAGCCACGCATGAATCCTTGGAAGCATTGCCGGGCTCCGGGGTTTTGCGCGATATCCGCGACCTCGGCGCCCTGGAAAACGAGCGCGCAGAAATCAGTCCGCGCTCGCGTCGAAATCCCCCGAAGACGGAAGCGGAACGAGCCGGGCGCGAGCAGCGCGACGCCACGCTGAAGCAGGGAATTGCCGCCATCGAATCGCGTCTGGCGGCGGGCGGATTGAAACAGCGCATGCCGGAAGTGGGGCCGGTGGCGGCGGCGAGCGTGCTGGATTATTTTGCCTCCGGAACCGGCCAAAAGGTGCTGGGCCGCATTCACGCCCTGGGGATTACGCCCCAAAGCGAGAAAGTCGGCATGGCGGCCCGCCGCGCCGGCGTGTTTGCCGGCAAGACTTTTGTGCTCACCGGCACGCTGCCCACCATGACGCGCGAGGAAGCCACGGCGAAAATTGAAGCCGGGGGCGGCAAGGTGACCGGCAGCGTGAGCAAGAAGACCGATTTCGTCCTGGCTGGCGCGGAGGCGGGTTCCAAGCTGGAAAAAGCGCGGCAACTCGGCATCAGGATTCTCGACGAAGCCGCCTTTTTGAAGCTGAGCCCCGAGCAATAGCGTTGAAAGCGCGCCTCCAACCTTGTCACTGCCACCCCCGCCGCTTACACTTGTTGTAATGAAAACTAAACATCTTCTGTTGCTCGTTGGTCTCCTGGTGGCGATTCGTTTTGCGATGGCCGGCGATACGAATTCCGCTTCCGCCTCCATCACCGCGGAACGCGGCTTTTCCGGCAAGGTCGTCGAGACGACGAACACCGCCGGTTATACCTATGTGCGGGTGGACACGGGAACGGAGAAGCTTTGGGCGGCCACCACGCAGTTTGCGGTGAAAGTGGGGGATACGGTTGCGATTGCGGCCGGCATGCCCATGAGCAATTACCACAGCAAATCACTCAATCGCGATTTTGACGTGGTTTATTTTGCGGGTAGCATTGCCGTCAATGGCGGCAATGCCGGGAGCGTGCCGGGACTGCCGCCAGGGCATCCGCCCATCGGTGGCGCCGCCGCCGGTCTGCCGCCGGGACATCCGCCGCTCACCGCGCCCGCCGCGGCGCCGAAGATTGATTTGACCGGCATCCAACGTGCCGCGGGGGGCAAAACGATCCAGGAGATTTACGCGGCCAAAGCGAAACTGGCGGGCAAGACGGTTTCGGTTCGGGGCAAGGTGGTGAAGTACAACGCGATGATTCTGGGCAAAAACTGGCTGCATATCCGGGACGGTTCCGGCCAGGCCGACAATGGCGACAACGATCTGACCGTGACCACCAGCACGCCGACCGGGCTGGGGGCCACGGTGCTGGTGACCGGAATTGTCTCGACCAATCGCGACTTTGGCGCCGGTTATAAATATAGCGTCATCATTGAAGACGCCGCGGTGACGGTGGAATGATTGGGGGCGGGCGGCCCTTGAAATTTTCATTTGCATTCGGCGGCAGGTTGGGGAAGGGTGCGGTATGACACTTGCAGCACAGACGCTCAACACCAGTGGTGTCGGCAGCTCCGGCGCCATCCATCTGCTGCTGACGGAAGGGGAGATAAAATTGATGGCGGAGAATCCGGACAGCGTGATGGAGGAGATCCAAGTGCGGGCCACGTTGGTCAGTTCAGTTCTGGAAAAGATTCTTCAGGAACCGCATGACGAGCAGTGGGAAGTGAACGGCTAGCAGACCCGTTTAGTGGACATGAATTAATTCGCCTCCGGTTGCGGCGGGAGGTCAAAAGGAAGGTGCGGTCAAGTTTCCTCACACCCCGCGATAGGCTCCCAAAGGCTTGCCCGGTGGTTGAGTCTGAATTTCATTCGCAAGCTTGAGGCCTTGGCTTAATCTGGCCGGATGTCGGAGCACAAGAATCAAACCGCCATTGCAAGCAGCCTGTTGCTGGTGGTGGTTTTTTGGGGCGGCAACAACGCCGGAACCAAGTGGCTGGTGGCTTCCTGGCCACCGCTGTGGACGGGGGGAACGCGCTTTCTTTTTGCCGGGCTCATTTTGCTGGCGGTGCTGCGGTACACGCGCTGGCTGGGGGACTTCCAGCCGCTGTCGTGGGAAGTGCGCCGGCGGCTGTGGTGGCGGGGCGGATTCAGCCTGGCCATTTACATGGCGCTGTTTTGCTGGGCGCTCCGCTTGACGGCGGCGGCGCACGTGGCGTTGTACATTGGCGCGTCGCCGATCTGGGCGCTGCTGGTGGAAGGGCGGCCGGAAAAAAGCTGGTCGAGCGCGCGGCGTTACGGGGCGGCGCTGCTGGCGGTTTCCGGGGTGGCGGTCTTGTTCTGGCCCGCGCTCAAGTCCAGCGGCTTCAATCTGGCCGGTGAAGCCTGCGGCTTGCTGGCGAGCGTGCTCTGGGCCAACTACAACCACCAAAGCGGCATCCTGGCGCGGCACATGAGCGGTCTCGAAGTGGCGGCGCACGCCATGTGGATGTCCGGCGTCTGGCTGGTTCCGCTGGGAGTGCTGGAGATTGTGGCCGCGCACGGGCTGCGCCTGGACGGCCCCCACCTGGCGGTGCAGGGATTGTGCATCCTGTTTGGCGGCGCGGTGCCGTATGCCCTGTGGAACTCCGCGTTGCGATACTGGCCGACCAGCCGCGTGATGCTCTTCAACAACTTCATTCCGTTGACAACGGCGACGTGGGCGCATTACACGCTGGGGGAACCCCTGACGCCGACCTTCCTGGCGGCGATGCTCCTCATTGTGGCGGGGGTGGCGCTGGGGCAGATGGATTGGGCCAAGGTTTTCCACGAGCCGGAAAGTTTTTGATTTGGGGGCCGCGAACGCCTTAAGGTGGTAGCAACATGGATATCAGGAACCTTGCAGACATGGCTCCGTTCATCACCAAGGACGGTTCGGAGATCCGCGAACTGCTGGCGCACCGCAATTCCGCCATTCGCAACCAAAGCCTGGCGGAGGCGCGGCTGCCCGTGGGGGGCGCCACGCAGGAACATTACCATCCGCGCGCGGAGGAGATCTACTACATCACGCACGGCACCGGCAAGATGCGCATTGCGGGCGAGACGCGGGAGGTGCGGCCCGGGGACGCCATCGCCATATTGCCCGGGCAGAAGCACAAGCTCTGGAACACCGGCCGGGAGACGATGCGGCTGCTCTGCTGCTGCGCTCCCGCCTACGAACACACGGATACGGTGATCAGCGAGAGCTGACCTGCGTTAATCCACGAGTTCGCGCTCGATTTCTTCCAGCGATTTGTTTTTGGTTTCGGGCAGTTTCAGGGCGACGAAGACGAGGCCAAGCAGGCAGACGGCCGCGTAAAGCCAGAACGTGTTTCCGGTGCCGATGGATTTTTCGAGCACGGGGAACGTGTAGGTGAGGATGAAGCAGGCGATCCACAAGGCGGACACGGCCACGGAGATGGCGGTGCCCCGGATGCGGTTGGGGAAGATCTCGGAGATGATCACCCAGGTGACGGGGGCGAGCGACATGGCATAGCAGCCGATGGCGGCCAGAACGAACACCAGGACGGCGGGGCCCGAAAGCTGCAGGTGGTAGGCAAGGCCCGTCAGCAGGTGGGCCACGGCGACGCCGGCGCAGCCGAACAGCATCAGGCTGCGGCGCCCCCAGCGGTCCACGGTGCCCAAGGCGACGAAGGTGAAGGCGGCGTTGACAACGCCGGTGATGACGATGAAGAGCAGGGTGGTGTTCACGCCAAAGCCGGCGTGCGCGAAAATATTCTGCGCGTAATTGAACAGCACGTTGATGCCGCTCCATTGCTGGAGCACGGCGAGCGCGCAGCCGATGAGCAGGATTTTGAACAGGCCGGGTGCGAACAAATCGGCCAGGCGCACGCGCGAGACCTCCTGGGAGGCGATGGTGCGCTGGATGTTGTCCGTTTCCGCGGCCGCATACTGCCCGCCGCCGATGCGGGCGAGGATGCCGCGGGCGCGGTCGGGGAGGCCGTTCTTGATGAGCCAGCGGGGGCTTTCGGGAACGAACAGGGCGAAGAGGAAGAAGAGCAGGGACGGCAGCGCCACGAGGGTGAACATCCAGCGCCAGCCGGCCTGACCGTTCCAGGAACCGGCAATCATCGCGGCGGTGGAACCCTCCGGGACTTTCCGGGCGATAGCCAGGTTGAGCAGTTGGGCGGCCAGAATGCCGATGACGATGGTGAGCTGGTTCAGCGAGACGAGGCGCCCGCGCATTTGGGCCGGGGCGATTTCGGCGATGTAGAGAGGCGAGAGGTTCGAGGCCATGCCGATGGCCACGCCGCCGGCGAGGCGCCAGAGGATGAATTGATGCAGGGTGCCGGCCCAACCCGTGAGCACGGAGGAGACGCCGAACAGCAGGGCGGCGAAGACCAGCAACCGCTTGCGCCCCAATTTGTCGCTGAGAACCCCCGTGAGCAGCGAACCGGCAAGGCAGCCGAGCAGCGCGCAACTATTTGCCCAGCCGCTCAGATTGCCATCGGTCACCATGACGGATTTGCCGTCCACCAAGACGTCCCGGGTGATGCCGAAGAACGGCTCGAAAAACGCCTTGGCGCCGCCGATCACCACCCAGTCCCAGCCAAAGAGCAGTCCGCCCAGGGCGGCCACGGCGGAGATCAGCCAGATGTAGCGGAGATTGAACCCGGCTTGGGGGCCGGCGGACTTGGTTTTTACGGGGGTAATCATGCGCGGGTGGGTGGTTTTAGCGAGATTTCATGCGGCGTGGTCTTGGGATAAATCCGCGGCGAGAGCGTGGTTGGGATCCCGCCGGAGCACCGTGGCGAGGAGCTTCCGGGCCTGGGACCGATGGCCGAGGCCGAGGTGCGCCTGGGCTTGGAGAAACAAGGCGGCGGTGGTTTGCCGGAATTGCAAATCGTCGTCGAAAATGAGCATGGTGGGCAGGGAAGTGGCAAAATAATCAATCTTCGCCGGCGTCCGCTGCCAGGTTTGCGCGTAGGCGAGCAAATCGCGGAACAGCTTTTGGGCGCGGGCGGGTTGGCCGAGTTGCCGCCACGCCAAGGCGGAGTAGAAAGTCATCTCGGAAAAGGCCCGGACGCTCATTTCCTGAAAATCGCCACGGAAAGTCGCCGCGGTGCGCCAATGTTCGCGCGCGGGTTTCGTTTCGCCTGACGCAGCCAGCGCGACGCCCAGCCAGTAGTGGATGTCGCTCTGGTTGGCCAGCAGATGCCGGGTTTCGCCGAGGTTGGGCGGCGATTGCAAGGCGCGGGCGAAATGGTCCGCGGCGCCGGGAAAATCGTGTTGGGCCAAGGCCGCACGCCCGAGCGCCAATTGGGTGCGGACATGCAGGCCGAGGGGACCGCCTTCGCCGCCTTCCCACGGTTGAAAATTCCGCTTCGCCACCAATTCCAAGGCTTCGCGGTGGCGTCCGGTTTGATTCAAGAGCGCGCCCAGTTCCACGGTGAGATCGTCCCGCTGCCGGACCAGGCCGGGATGCTTTTTGAGCTCGCGCAGGCGTTTTTGCGGTGTTTCGCCGAGCCGTTTCCAGAGCTGGTCGCGTTCAAAGAGCAGGCGGGCATCGGCGGGATTGGCGTGGAAGGCGCGGTCATAAGCCTGGCGGGCCTTGGCCGGGGCCCGGGAGATGTTGAGGTAGCCGATGCCGAGGTTGCGCCAGACGATGGAAAAGTGGGGATTCAAACGCGCCGATTTTTCCCACCATTGGATGGCTTCGGCGTGGCGCCGGCGGTCGTAGAGGAGGTTGCCCAGATAATAGGGCGCCCGGGCATCGTCCGGGTTGAGGCGCATGGCCGATGCGAGCACGGCGATTTCCTCCAGGCGGGAGGGAAAGCAATAATCGCCGGGGAGGGCCGCCGCTTGGCGATAACATTTCAACGCGTGCCGGGGGTCGCCGGCTTTTTCCCAAAGCCAGCCGAGGGTGTATTTGAGCAACGGCGCGGCGCCGAGATCCTGCGTGGGCAGGTCGCCGGCCACGGGCGTTTCATTTTCGAGCACGGCGCGGGCTTCGGCCAGGAAGCCGGCGCGGGCGAGATCGTGGGCGAGGTCGAGTTTGAGCTGCCCGTCACAAGCGAGCCGGTTTCCGGTTAACAGGCGGGCCCAGGGATCCAGCGGATTCAGGGCCAGGGTCTGGCGCAGCAGGGCCGCGGCCGCAGGCCACCGGTCGAGCCGGCGCAGGACCATTACCTTGAGGTCGCGCGCGCGGAGATTCTCGACATCCAGGCGCAGCGACTGGTCGAGATGCTCCAAGGCCGGCGCCCAACGCTGGCGGGAGCAATCAATTTCCGCCAGCGCGTGGTAGCCGGCGGCCATCCAGGCCTGATTCCAGCAGGCCTTGTAAAAGGCGTCATAGGCCTCGGCGTCGCGATGCTGAAAGCGCAGGCAGAGTCCCAGATTGTAATAGGCTTCGCCGTCGTAGGGATTCGCGTTGCGCTGGGTGAGGCGTTGAATGGCCTGGCGGAGGTATTTTTCAGCCATGGCAAACTCGCCGCGGCGGAGGTGCCAGCGGCCGAGCGCGTTGTTGCAGCGGGAATCCAGCGGGTCGCGACGCAGGGCCTCGCGCCAGTAGGCGGTGGGGCAGCGCGTGGCATGGCGGTATTGTTCCAAGTGCAGACCGGTGATGAACAGTTCATCGGCGCTGGAGATGGCTGCGGGCGGGGGCGGTTCGGTGGCCGGGGGCGGCACGGCGGCGGTGAGGCGGGCCTTGGGCGCGAACGCAATCAGTTCATTTCCCGCCGTGTCGGCGACGCGCAATTGCAGATCGGTTTCCGCGACGCCGCGCGGAAGGTGGATCTGCGTGGTGAAGGGGTGGCCCGGCGCGAGATGAACGGTTTCCGCGAAGGTCCGCTTCCCTTTGGCCGTGAGAACGATTTTGGCGTTGGGGAAATCGCGCGTGACGGAGACGCCCAGCGACGCGGTGGCGACGGGGCGCCGGCCGGCGCCGGCCCGAACCCGCAACGAGACGGCGGCGTCCAAATTGGCGTGCTGCGCGGGACCGATTTTCTGGATGGGATACCAGAATTGGCTCCAGGATTTGGTCTCGCCAGGCTGGAGAAAGCTGAAATCCGGCTGATTGTCCGTGTAAACGCCGGCCATGATCTCGATATAGGGGGCGTATTGTCCGTGCTCATCCTGGTCGGTGAGGTTGCGGTCCCAGGCGTAGCCGAAGTCATGATTGCCCCAGGTCCACTGTTTTTTGCCGGGGGAAATGTGGTGGTTGGCGAGGTGGATGATGCCCGCCTGGGCGGCGTGGTCGTAGCCGCCGAAGAAGTCCTCCCGGCTGCCCATGCACATGTAGGAAGTGGGCACGGGGATGTTGGCGTAGAAGGAGAGATCGTTGGGCGCGTAGCGGGGCAGAGCGCCATTGCGGGCGGCCGGGCCGGCGCAATGCGGCGGGATGAATTGGGCGGGGACCTCCGCCGGCGGGATGCCTTGGCGGCCGCGTTCGCCATAATTGACACCGTAGTAGAAGCCTTGGGCGAGGGGATATTGGCTCATCGAGCGGCGCGCATGGTCGGCCACGTAATAGACGTCGGGCGGGAAGAAACTCTGATAGGCTTCATGCACGCGGGTGGCGACGTTCGCCCACCAGAGGAAGGTCTGGACGCAGGGGGTGCGATTGTAGGCGCGCACCTTCAATTCCAGGCAGGCGGTGTCCGGATGCAAACAGATGCCGTGCAGCCCGCTCATGCGGGTCATGGGATCATGGTCGCCGCACCAGACGGTCTTGCTGCCGTCGGGATGGTTTTCGATATGGCATTCCACGGGCAGGAAGGTGGCGGGGCGGTGGTGCTGGGGCCAGTTGAACTCGATGCCGCCGGAGATCCAAGGGCCGGCCAGGCCGACGAGCGCGGGCTTGATGACGTGCTGGTTATAAATCAGGTCGTAGCCGTTGGTCTTGTCCTGAAGCACGTGGATGCGGCCGCCGAGCTCGGGCAGGACGAGCACCCGGAGATACCGGTTTTCGATCCAGACCGCCCGCCATTTGCGGTCCACGGGCTTTTCGGCGATGCGGTCGGTGAAGGGCAGGGGGTAAACCTTGCCGCTGCTGCCCTGATAGACCCGCTTTTCCAGAAACATGGGATTCCGGTCGGGCGCGGCCGGGAGGTAGGTCGGCAGCACGAGGGTCGTGCGAGAAACTTTGACACCAGTTCGGCTCATGGATTCGGTAATGGGCAAAGCTTAAGGCATCCGGCGAGGGGTGAACATGGAGGATGTGCCGAATGACATGGAGAATTTTCCTGCGGGCGGATATGTTGGGGGCGATGAACCGCATCCAGAAAGGCGAGGGATTTCCGGGGCAGCGCATTGTGGTGCTGCCGCAATCGGTGTTGTTGCTGGCGCAGAAGCAGCCGCTGACGAGGGGGCTGATGCCGACGGACGCGGGCTGTTTTCCGCGGGCGGCCGGGCATCTGCGCGAGCGGAGCCGGGGGATCGGGCAGGCGATTTTCATCTATTGCGTGAAGGGGGCGGGGTGGTGCGAGCTGGGGGGCGCGCGGCACGCGATCCAGGCGGGCGAGCTGCTGGTGATTCCGCCGGGCACCGCGCACGCCTACGGGGCGGCGGGGAAGGATCCGTGGACCATTCACTGGTTCCACGCGCAGGGGAACCTGGTGACGGCGTTTCTGGCGGAACTCGATGTGCCGGCGGCGCGGCCGGTGGTTTTTCTGGGCGAGGACCCGCAGGTGCTGGCCCTGTTCGAGGAGGTGCTGGAGGTGCTGGAGCACGGCTACACGCCGCAGCAGATGCTGCACGCGGCGCATGCGCTGGCGCACCTGTTCGCGGTGGTGATCCGGCACCGGCACGAGACGTGGCGGGTGCAACCGGACTCGCGCCAGAAGATCACGCGGACCCTGGCCTACATGAAACAGCATCTGGACCAAACGTTGCATCTGGATACGCTGGCGGCGCTGGCCAACCTCTCGCGGTCGCGGTACGCGGCGCTGTTCCGGGAGCAGACCGGATTTGCGCCGATGGACTATTTCAACCGGCTGCGGATGCACCACGCGTGCCAGTTGCTGGACACGACGGACTTGAGCGTCAAGACGGTGGCGAGCCGGCTGGGCTACCTTGATCCGCTTTATTTTTCGCGCGTTTTCCGTTCGATCACCGAAGTGTCGCCGATGGCCTACCGCCGCACCCGCAAGGGGTGATTAGGGCATCCGGTCACTGCGCTGGCGGCGCGCCGCGGTGGTGAGTGCGGCGAGCAGGCCGTCGGTCGTGTGGGTCTTGGCCTCCACCGCCGGCTGGAGGCCGAGGGCGGCCAGGGCCTTGCTGGTCTCGGGGCCGAGGGAGGCGATTTTCATTTTGGGGAACTGCTGCAACATTTTCGGCAGGTCGAAGCGCGCGTGGAAGAACTCCACGGTGGACCCGCTGGTAAAGGTGAGCCAGTCGGCGCCGTGCTGGCGGAAATCCTCGGCCGCGCCGGAGACGTCCTCGGTCTCGGGGACGGTTTTGTAAACACCGATGTCGTCCACGATGGCCCCAAATTCTTCGAGGGCGTCCGGGAGGTCGGGATTGGCCTTTTCGGCGCGCAGGAGGCAGATCTTGAGGTTTTCAATGCTGCCTTGTTTGTTGAGGTCCTCGGCGATGTTGCGGCCGAGGGCTTCGGCGGGGGTCACATCCACCTGGAGATGCAACTCGCGGAGCTTGGCGGCGGTGGCGGGGCCGACGGCGGCGATCCGGCAGCCGCCGATGTCGCGGAGGTCGTGGAAGCGGCGGAAGAAGAATTCAAAAAAGGTGGCCACGCCGTTCACGCTGGTGAACACAAGCCAGTCGTAGGAATTGAGCGCGAGGAGGGCGTCAATGAAATCCTCCTTGTTGTCCGGGGTCTCGCCCTTGACGGCGGGAATTTCGAGGACTTCGGCGCCGAGGGTGGACAGCTTGCGGCTGAATTTTTCGGCCTGGGCGCGGGAACGGGTGACGACGATGCGCTGGCCGAACAGGGGCAGGCGTTCGAACCAGTTCAATTTCGGGCGCAGCTTGACGACGTCGCCGACGATGGTGATGGCGGGCGGGGTGATGCCGGCCTGGGTGGCGAGGGCGGCGATGGTGGCGAGGGTGCCGGCGACGGAGCGCTGGCGGCCGGTGGTGCCGCGATGCACGATGGCGACGGGGGTTTCGGCCGGCATGCCATGGGAGACGAGCGCGGCGGTCCAGTCAGGCAGGTTGACCGTGCCCATGAGGACGACCTTGGTGCCGGGGATGCGGGCGATCTGTTCGTAACGCAGGGTGGTGGCGGGGTCGGCGGAATCGCTGTGGCCGGTGAAAACGGTGAAGCTGGAGCAATGGTCGCGGTGGGTGAGCGGAATGCCGGCATAGCTGGCGGCGGCCACCACGGAGGAGACGCCCGGCACGACCGCGAAGGGAATCTTTTGGGCCGCCAAGGCTTCCGCCTCTTCGCCGCCGCGGCCGAAGATGAAGGGGTCGCCACCCTTGAGGCGGACGACGGTTTTGCCGGCCTGGGCGCGGGAGATCATGAGCTCGGTGAGTTGTTCCTGCGAGAGGCCGCCGGCGCGCTTGGCGTTGCCGCGGGCGATGATTTCGGCGCCAGGCTGGACGAGGCGAAGGAGTTCGTGATTGACGAGGGCGTCGCAGATGACGACGTCGGCGCCGCGGAGGAGTTCGGCGCCGCGCAACGTCAACAAACCGGCGTCGCCGGGGCCGGCGCCCACGAGATACACTGTGCCTTTGGAGTTCACCGGGATAATTGTATCCAAATGGCACCGGCGGGCAATGCAAGAGGTGGCGGCACCGGCGGGGGGGCCAAAAGTTTTTCAGGGTTGACGAGGGTTGACGATGGGGGATTTTGCTGGGGAATCGTGAGATTTTGGGTGCGGAATTTAGGGCAATTTGCGGGCGAAATCGAGGCTTGGGACCGGGGAAACTCGGCGGCAAATTGGGACGAATGGGACGAGATGCGGGCGCGCGGGAACGCGGGCTGCGTGCGGGTGGACGCGGCCGTGGCCTGACGTAGCTGCGGGTTGGCAGCCTTCACATGACCAGCATGACACAGAATTCGCGAGGGCGTTAGTTAGCCGCTAACGGGAATGACGTAAGCGGTTGATGGGGAAACGAATCCAACACAAAAAAAGAAGTTGAACCAGAATTTTTGACACGCGAATTCCAGTGATCTTCTATCGTTTACAGTTCTCAAGAGCTGGCATATGCTCATCAGTTAATGTTGTATGTCGAAGCAGTTTATGAACATCAAAGTTAAGAATCCGGAGGCCAAGATGGCCGACGTGGTTTGCGTCATGGAAAAAGGAGTAGAGCAATGAACGGAGCACAGTACGGAAAAGGAGACCGCCCCAGGAACAATTGGGGACCGAAGTGGTATGCCAGCTATGACACCATCAATTGGCACCGGCAGGATGGCCGTCCCCCCCAAAATGGATTGATTTCACCGAAGTCTCGCACCGCGCCTTTATCCTCGGGCAAGGAGCCTGACGGTGTCCCCCGCCAATAAAGTCGCGGACTGATTGTTGACTGCGCAAGGGGCATGTCGGCGACGTCCGGTTCCAACACTGGTGGGATTAATCGCCAATCGAATGGAAAGGATTGAGGTGAGGGAGAGCGTCAAAACAGACTCTTCCTCAACCTATCGCCTCCCCCAGGTGAAGGTTTGTCGGGGTTCTTTACAGTTTTTGGGGTGGAAAAATCGGGAGGGAAGCCAATGCAAAATGCAATTAGAGAAGATAAACAGTGTAATTGCATAGACTTATCAATGTGCCGGCGGGCACCGCGGAGCTCGGCGCGATTGTTGCTAGCCGTTGGAACAGAGAATTTTCGGAGTGACGCAGTCCACCAGCAAAACCAGAACACGAATGAGATTAAATCGCCTTCCAGCCGCTGAGCGCGGTGCGGCGAAGGGTGGCAGCGCGAGGTTTGGGTGGGGAAGGGAAGCAGGGAGAGGAGTTGGGAGCGGGATCCGAAAAGAATCTTGGGGTCAAGGAGGCATGATGCAACGTTCAAAACGTTGATCAGTGCGTGGGGAGGGACCGGCGCCGGCCGATGCCAGTCGGCCGACGCCGGGCTTGGGGGACGGGGGGAGCGCATGGTATTTCACCTGGCGCAGATCGGACAGAAGCTTCCAGCGGGCGCTTCCGTCATGCCCTCCCGGGGCGCAGGAAAACGGGGGAGGTTGTCCGGGGGTATCGGTCCGCTGATTGCTCAACCAAGGTGTTTGATTCGCGGGGGCGAGCCGTGCCCCGCCCGTGCGCGGCGATTTTTTCTTTGCAAGGGGCGGCGGGGTCGTACATTCAAGGCATGGGTGCGCGAACAAAAATATTCTTCGCGGCGGCACTGATCGCCGGCTGGCTGGGAGCCGGTCGCGCCGGGGATGCTTCAATGAATGGAACGATTATGAAACTTCAAGTGACCACGACGGCTTTCACGCAGGGGCAGCCCATACCGGGGCGGCACGCGTATGACAAAGAGAACATTTCGCCGGCACTGAAATGGTCGGGCGTGCCGGCGACGGCGAAGAGCCTGGCGCTGATTTGCGATGATCCGGACGCGCCGGTGGGGACGTGGGTGCACTGGGTGCTGTATGATTTGCCGCCGACGAGTGAGGGGCTGGCGGAAGGGCAGCCGAAGACGCGGGAGCTGGCCGACGGCGCGAAGCAGGGGACCAACGATTACCAGGAGATCGGCTATGGCGGGCCGTGTCCGCCGCCGGGCAAGCCGCACCGGTATTTCTTCAAATTATACGCGCTGGACACGAAGTCCGGGCTGGCGGCCGGGCGGACGAAAAAGGACCTCTTGAGGGCGATGGAGGGCCATGTGGTCGCCGAAGGAGAATTGATGGGGACCTATCAGCGGAAATAAGGCGCGGCGGATTCACAGGGGGGCCGGGGCGGCCTGGCGGCGGCGGAGCTCGACGTGACGGATTTTGCCGTTGGTGGTTTTGGGGAGTTCGCCGACGAACTCGACTTCCCGGGGATATTTATACGGGGCGGCGGTGTGTTTGCAGTGCTGCTGGAGCTCGTGCTTGAGCTCGTCGGTGGCGGCCAGGCCCGGGCGGAGCACAACGAAGGCCTTGACGATCTGTCCGCGCACGGCGTCGGGTTTGCCGACGACGGCGGCTTCGAGGACGGAGGGATGTTCCAACAGGACGCTTTCGACTTCGAACGGCCCGATCCGGTAGCCGGAGCTTTTGATGACGTCATCGGCGCGGCTGATGAACCAAAAATAACCGTCGGCGTCGCGGATGGCGCGGTCGCGGGTGAGGTACCAGCCGGCTTGGAATTGGGCGGCGGTCTCCTTGGGGTTTTGCCAGTATTCGCGAAAGAGGCCGACGGGGCGGACGGGGTCAACGCGGACGGCGATTTCGCCTTCCTTGCCGGCGGGCACCTGGCGCAATTCCTCATCCAGGAGGGCGAGGGTGTAACCGGGGGTGGCGCAGCCCATGGAACCGGGTCGGACGGCGCGGTTGAGCGAGCGGAAATTGCCGGCCAGGATGGTGCTTTCGGTCTGGCCGTAGCCTTCGTAGAGGTCGAGTCCGGTGGCGGATTTCCACAGCTTCATGATTTCGGGATTGAGGGGTTCGCCGGCGGTGACGCAGTGGCGCAGATGGGGGAATTTCCATTTGGCCAGGTGCTGGCGGACAATGAGGCGGAGGGCGGTGGGAGGCGCGCACCAAGTGGTGATGGGAAAATGGGCGAGGATGTCCAGGGTGCGGGCGGGATCGAACTTGCCGTGGATGTCCATGGCAAAGACGCAGGCGCCCATGTGCCAGGGGCCGAAGAAGCTGGACCAGGCGGCCTTGCCCCAGCCGAGATCGGAGAGGTTCCAATGGACGTCGTCGGGCTTGCAGTCGAGCCACAATTCGCCGGTGGCGCGGTGGGCGAGGCCGTAGCTGGCCTGGGTATGGAGGACCATCTTGGGTTCGCCGGCGGTGGCGCTGGTGAAATAGATGATTCCGGGATCGCTGGCGCGGGTGGGTTCGGCGGAGAATTCGGCGGAAGCCTGGTTCACGGCGGCGGTAAAATCCACCCAGCCGGTGGGCGGCGGACAGGTGGCCAGCCGGAGGCCGTCGAAATCGGTTATTTTGTCGAGTCCATCGGCGCTGGTCAGGACGGCGCTGATGCGGGCGGCGCGGAGGCGGTAGCGGACATCGCGGGGCATGAGCTGGAGGGTGGCGGGGATGGGAACGGCCCCCAGGCGGGTGAGCCCGAGCATGGCGGCCCACCACTGCCAGATGCGGGGGAGCATGACGAGCACGCGGTCGCCGCGGCGGATGCCTTGGGCGCGGAAGACGTTGGCGGCGCGGGCGCTGAGCTGGGAGAGTTCACGGAAGGTGATTTTTTGCTCCCGGCCGGTGAGGCCGTCCACGCACCACAGGGCCAGTCCCTGGGGCCGGGTACGGGCCCAACCGTCAAATATGTCGCTGGCGAAGTTGAAATGCTCTGGAACAGCACCGGAATTCATTTTACGACAGGGTAACGATTAGAATCAATAGACCACCTTGTTCAGGGGGTACTCGATGATGCCTTCGGCGCCGGCGGCTTTGAGCTGCGGAATGAGTTCGCGGACGACTTTTTCATCAATCACCGTCTCGACGGCCACCCAGCCTTTGGTGCTGAGGTTGGAAATGGTGGGATTGCGCAGGGCGGGCAATTCGGCGAGCAGCTTGGTGAGGTTTTGCTCGGCGATGTTCATTTTGAGGCCGACCTTGGCTTCGGCGTCCAGGGCGCCCTTGAGGAGCATGGCCATGGTCTCGATTTTTTTGCGCTTCCAAGCATTCTTCCAGGCCTCGGGATTGGCGATGAGGCGGGGAGTGGAGCTGAGGAGCTCGTCCACGATGCGGAGCTTGTTGGCCCGGAGGGAGGAGCCGGTTTCGGTGACGTCCACGATGGCGTCCACGAGTTCGTGGGCCTTGACCTCGGTGGCGCCCCAGGAGAATTCGACTTCCGCATGGACGCCGTTCTTTTTGAGATAGCGTTTGGTGAGGTTGACGACTTCGGTGGCGATGCGCTTGCCTTCGAGGTCCTTGACGGACTGGATGGGGGAATCTTCGGGGACGCAGAGGACCCAGCGGGCGGGGCGGCGGGAGACCTTGCTGAAGAGGAATTCGCCGACTTCCTGGACTTTGGAGCCGTTCTCCATGATCCAGTCATAACCGGTGATGCCGCAGTCCAGGTAGCCATGCTCGACGTAGCGGCTGATTTCCTGGGCGCGAATGAGGCGGATTTCCAGTTCGTCATCGTCCACGTAGGGGACATAGGAGCGGGAGCTGACTTGAATATTGTAGCCGGCCTTGGCCAGCTTTTAGATGGTAGCGTCCTGCAGGCTGCCTTTGGGCAGGCCGAATCTAATTTTGTTGCTCATGTGAAAAATCTCTTCGCGTCGAAAAAGTAGTTTCCATTGTTACGGGAAAAGCGGGTGAAAAGCGACGTTTTTTTTGCCATTCATCCAGCAAATCTGGCCAAGCCGGCCAGGTTATTTGACGTCGGTGATCTGCCAATCGTCGTTGATTTTGGTGAGGTGAAAGGAGCGGAAACCGGTGACGGCGTCGCCGGCGTACCAGCGGCCGACGGCGTCCACGGTGCCGTTGGGGTTGGGGGCATTGATTTCGGTGCTGAGGATCATGGCGGGTTTGCCGGTGTCCTTGTCCAAGGGGGCGTGGCCGGGCTGGATGGCGGCGTGTTCGCTGGATTTGACGGGGGGGACGTGGCCGGGATACTTCTTCATGAGGGCGTCCACTTGGGAATCGTCGGTCTGGAGGAACACCGCGGAATAATCGGCGAGGTCCCAGAAATGGCGTTCGAGGAGGTAGCCGAAGATCACCTGTTCGATTTGGAGTTCATCGGCTTTTTCGAGGTCTTTGGCCGCGGGGTGGGCGGCGGTGCTGGCGGCCGCGGCGGCGCGGACGTCTGATTCGTCGGAAAAGACAATTTTGTCGTGGTTAGCGGCGCAGCCCATCGTCAAAGCGACGAGGGCCAGGGCCAGTGGCGTGATTACCTTCATAAATTTGGCGATACAGGGTTTTGTTACAGCGCTTCAGCAAAAACCATTGACACGATCGGGACCGCGGAACGGTGCACCTGACATTCCAGGTGGTTTGCGAGCACACGGGCAGACGGGACGGCGGGTCGGGGACCGGCGGGCCGTCACCCATTGGGACGCGTCTCAGGTATTTTTCCAGAAGACGCGGCGTCCCGCCACTGAAATCTCCCGGCGGGCGAGGGCGGCGAGGCAGCGGGGGAAGAGTTCGTGCTCGGCGGCATGGATGCGGTGGTGGAGGGTTTCGGGGGTGTCGTCATCCAAAACGGGCACGGCCTGCTGGCCGATGATGGGGCCGGCGTCCACGCCGGCATCCACGAAATGGACGGTGCAGCCGGTGACCTTGACGCCGTACTCGAGGGCTTGTTTCCAGCCTTCAAGGCCCGGGAAAGCGGGCAGGAGGGAGGGATGGATGTTGACGATGCGGCCGGCGAAGGCGCGCAGAAAGTGGCCTTTGAGGACGCGCATGAAGCCGCCGAGGACGACGAGGTCCACCTGAGCGTTTTGCAAGGCCGCGACGAAGGCCTGTTCGGCCGGCTCGTCGAGCTTGGTGCGGAATTTGCCGGGGGGGACGAACTGCGCGGGGATTTGGCGCTGGCGGGCGTGGGCGAGGATGCCGGCATCGGCGACGTCGCTCAGGACGATGGGGATCTGGGCGGGGATGCGGCCGGCGGCGATGGCGTCGGCGATGGCGAGGAAATTGGTGCCGTGGCCGGAACCGAGGAAACCGATGCGAAAAGTGCTGTTCACGCGAATTCAATAGCAGAGGGCGGGGGCAAAACAAAGTGGAAAGCAACCCTGAACCGGAAGATGGATGGACGAGCACCTCCCCAGGAACCTGGAAAACATTCAACCTTCGACAATCAACTTCCAACCCTGAACGAAGGCGGCAGCGCGAGCCCCTTCGATATTGGGCGTTGAATGTGGAATGTTTCGTCTGCGGTTCAGGGGTTCAATGCGCGAAATGGTTTGGCGGCAGGCCCGGGAGGGGCGGGCGGGCGCCAAAAAAGAATCAGGCTTGACGGGGCTTGACGAGGTGGGATTTTGCTGGGGTTTTCGCAGATTTTGGCAAATGTGAGACTGGCGGATTTTGAGGGCTTTTCGGAGGCAAAACTTTGACGCGAATTTCGCCAATTTACGCTAATGGGAGGGGTGATTCTGACAGGATTAACAGGATTAACGGGATGGACAGGGACTTGGGCGCGGGCGCGATCAGGCAGACTAAAACTTTGACGCGGATCATACGAATTCACGCGAATTTTTTTGGGCGCGACGCTGCCGTGGATTGGGGCGCGGCTACATGAATGGCGTGTAAGCTGGTGTTTGCGCGTGTGCGCGACGCTGCCGTGGATTGGGGCGCGGCTACATGTCGGCACCTGGAAGCGTTTGATTGCCAATCTCTTTCGTTGGCGGAAAACCCGGGAATCCTCAGATAATGCGCCCAAACAGTGGCCGGGCGTTCTCAGCCTCAATTTTCAGGGGATTGCCGCCCTCCCAAAATCGCCTGAACGTCCCGCGCCCCGTGCAGGACGCGCACGATTTCGATGGGGTGTTTTTCGCTGCGATAGATGATGAGGTAACTGTGAACATGCCAAAAACGCAGTGACTCTTTGGCCAGGTCCATGCGGGAATGCCCCAGGCCCGGCGTTTTGGCAAGTGTGTGAAAAGCCTCGAAAATCTCATCGCGGATGCGGTCGGCCACATCGGGGGTTAGAAGCTGGGTTGCGTAATAGTCCCAAATTTCATCCAAGTCACCCAGCGCGGCCGGCGCTATGATAAAACCGTTCATTTCCTGCTTTGGCGGAATACCCGGCTCTTTTGCTTCATCCGGGCATACGCCTCATCGCCCGGGATGCCCTCGCCACGGTCAAGTTGATCGAGGCCGGTCTGGATCTTCTTGCGGGTTTCATCCAAGCGCAGCTCGCGCAGGCGATCCTGGTCGTCCAGGAGCCGAAGTCCCTCGCGGATGACTTCGCTGGCGGACTGATAGAGGCCGCTTTCGACTTTGCGCGTCACGAGTTTTTCCAATTCCGGCGTCAGTGATACATTCATACGGTTTTTGACCCGATCTTTGATCCACCCTAGCACAAATAACAGAGAATATCCAATCCTGTTATTGCGTCGGGTGTGTGACGGCTAAGTAACCCAAAGCAAGAAACCAATGGAGGCGGTTGCTTTTTGGTTGCGTAGTGTATCTGTATAGATACAATACGGCCATGAAGCCAACCCTTGACGACCTGCTCCA
>Ga0181520_10000814_pt1 | contig 67339 bp, 51 predicted proteins | sample PEATcosm2014_Bin_29_FD_132451 | JGI IMG/M metagenome (GOLD analysis project Ga0181520, IMG submission 132451) | Peatland microbial communities from MTU Mesocosm Facility, Houghton, MI, USA - PEATcosm2014_Bin02_30_metaG | ecosystem: Environmental > Terrestrial > Soil > Wetlands > Peat | place...
GCAGACATGGACGACGGTTACAGCTACGGTTACACTGCCCGCGGGCCAGCAAACGCTGACTCTGAACGAGGACAACGCCGGCTGGAATATCGACTCGATGGTCTTCTCGACAGGCGGCGGCGGGACACTAGCCAACGGCACTTATACACTGACCCCGCAGAACGCTACCGCGCTGCGCTTGGATGACGAAGGCGCCAGGACCACAACCGGCAACGGGATTGATATATATTCCGCGAACGGAACCGCTGCGCAGAACTGGGCGGCAAGCAATACCGGCGTTACGCCTGCCGGCTATTACAACTTCTCCACGGAGGGTGCCTATTGCTTGACAGCTTCGGGAACTGCCAGCGGTTCGGCAGTGGTTCTGGATCCGTGCGTTGGCTCCTCTGCGCAGGCATGGGAGGCAGTGAAGTCGGGCAACAACTACAACTTCCATCCCGCCGACAGCACCGCCAATTGCTTGGATGTTCGTGGTGCAGGGACGGCCTCTGGAACCGTCGTTCAGGTGTATGCCTGCAACGGCACCAACGCGCAGAACTGGGCACTCACCATCAACTAGTATCGTCGCTGTGGTAGAGAGATGCTCAGGCTGGGCCCACTTTGGCGTTATTTGTTCGGTCAAAGTGGGCCAACGTCAACTGGATTCAATTTCAACAATGTCGCGTTATTCTCCCATTGAGAACAACGCAAATCCCACAAGTCGCGGTGGATTGGGCCGAATGGTCCTTAGCTTCGCGGTATGTTGTCCCGCGAACGTCGCGGCCCGAGAGTTCAAACTCGTCGCGCCGTAGTCGCCCGCGGAATGAGTTAGCTGATTCGAATCGACCTACTTTGACCATACCTTTTGTCGAAGCGGGCCAATTGAGACGAAGATAATTCGTTGATCACGTCGCCACTGTAGAAGGCCGTGAAGGTGATAGCCTTGGATTGTTTGCAGATCACAATTACGCAGAGGAGGTATTGTTGCACCATGCATTTCGTTGAAAAAGTTGGTGCGGCATACACCATGATGAAACGGCACACAGCAACTCTACTCTGTCTTCTGACTTTCGGGCTTCACGCGGCGCTCGCCCAGCAAAATCATAATCTGTTTAACGATCCAACACTGCCGGCGGAAAAGAGGATCGACAACCTGCTTTCTCTCATGACCATTGAGGAAAAGATCAGTTGCCTGGGTACCAGCACCGGAGTACCGCGGCTTGGTGTCATGAGTTACGGTAGCTCCGAAGGCATCCATGGGGTTGTTCAGCGAGAAACTAGAGGCGAGCAAACTCCGATTACAACGACGCAATTCCCACAGCCACCGGGTATGGGTGAATCGTGGGATCCCGAACTGGTCCGTCAGGCTGCCGGCGTCGAGGGCTATGAAGCGCGATTTATTTCGCAGACAGCAAAATACGATCGTCAGATTCTAATGCTGTGGGGACCGCAGTCTGATCTTGCGCGCGACCCGCGCTGGGGCCGAAGCGAAGAAGTGTACGGAGAAGATCCTTTCTTCAACGGAACTATGGTTGCCGCTTTTATCAAAGGCCTGCAGGGGGACGACCCAAAGTATTGGCAGGCTGCCGCACTACTCAAGCACTTCCTTGCGAACAGCAACGAAGATCATCGCAACAGTTCATCGTCCGACTTCGACCAACGGCTATTTTGGGAGTACTATTCGGTTCCCTTCCAGATGGGATTTATGGAAGGCGGAGCCAAAGCCGTCATGGCTTCCTACAATGCGTGGAATGGAACGACGATGGCCGTCAATCCAATTCTCAAAAGCATTGTCCGTGAGAAATGGGGCGTCGAGGTGATATCGAGCGATGGCGGGGCAGTTACACTTCTTGTTGATCCGCGGCATCTTTTCCCCAACCAAGAGGCCGCAGTTGTTGCGTGCCTCAAAGCAGGGATCAACCAGTTCCTCGACAAGTATCAGGATGAAACCAAGGCAGCACTGAAAGATGGCTCGATCAGCGAGGAGGAGATCGACGCCCTGCTTCGGCCCAAGTTTCGGGTCACAATCCGTCTCGGGCTTCTTGACCCGCCGGAGATGGTTTCTTACTCGAAAATCAAAGATTCTCCTGAACCGTGGAATATGCAGAAGGATCGCGCAGTCTCGAAACAAATTGCGCTTGAATCGGTGGTGCTACTCAAGAACGAGAATGCCTTTCTGCCTCTCAAGAAGGACGCCATCAAGTCAATCGCTGTAATTGGACCGCTCGCCGACTCCGTGCATTGGGACTGGTATGGTGGAACCCCGCCGTATGCGATCACGCCTCTCCAGGGAATCAAGAATGAACTAGGCCCAACTGTCAAGGTTACATACGCCGCCAGTGAGACAGGGAATGCGGCCGTTGATGCGGCACGCTCTTCTGATGTCGCGGTCGTAGTGGTTGGAAACGACCCGACCTGCGGTCCGGATATGCCGCACGACTGGTTCAGCACCAAGGACGGCGGCGGCGTAACACTCCCCTGCACGGTGGCCAGTGACGGGCGCGAAGGGCGCGATCGCGAAAGCATCACCCTCGAGCAGGAACAATTGGTCAAGCAGGTGTTTGCCGTCAATCCGAAGACGGTTGTCGTGCTGATCTCCAGCTTCCCATTTTCCATCAATTGGACGCAAGCCAACGTTCCCGCGATCTTGCACATGGCACACGCCTCGCAAGACGAGGGCACGGCGCTTGCGAAGGTACTCTTCGGAGAGTACAACCCCGGCGGACACTTGGTAGTCACTTGGCCCAAGTCCCTCGAGCAGTTGCCCCCGATGATGGATTACAACATCCGCGATGGCCGCACCTATATGTACTTCAAAGGAGATCCGCTCTATCCCTTCGGATACGGCCTAAGCTACACAACCTTCCAATACGCCAATCTGCGAACTAGCTCTTCGCGATTGACTAAAGATGGAACCGTCACAGTCATTGTGGATGTGACTAATACCGGCAGAGTGGCGGGTGACGCGGTCGTTCAACTCTACGTGAAGCATCCAAACTCGACAGTGGAACGTCCGCGTGAAGAACTGAAAGGTTTCCAGCGCGTGACGATCCAGCCCAATGAAACGAAGACCGTCCAGATTCCGCTCAAAGCATCGAGCCTTGCCTGGTGGGACGAGAAACTTCCAGGATTCCGAGTCGAGGCAGAACCCATTCGCGTGATGATTGGGGACTCTTCGAGCGACATCTTGCTATCCGCCTTGGTGCGCGTCGAGTAGACCCATCCGAACTGCTTCAGTTCGCGTCATTTTGCAATGCACTATTGGTGTGCCTCGCCAAAATTCCATCTGGACATGACGAGGGTTTGATGTTTGAGTTTGCAAGCAGCTCGTAACGATTGATGACAGGGGATGGGGGATGTTCGGTGACCACGAATCGTTACGAAGACACCGTTGAGTCGGTAGCGAAGGGTCGGTGGGCACAACTTTTCTGGGCGCTTCTTCAACATTTGAACCTCGCGGGACTCTACCGCGGCTGAATTCAAGTGAAGTCGAAATTGCAACAGTCAAACCACCCAGGGATAATCAAGGGAGTCCCACGGAATACGCTGTCTCTCAGTGGCGGCGAACCCGGTTCGTCACTCTTTCCAACCCTTCTTTATCCGTGAGTCCAGAATCTGACGGTGATCACTTTTATACTCCTCCACATCCCGCTGCTCCCGTGGCGTAATGTGGCGTATCTTTGATCCGGCGTTTAAACCTGTGCAAGCAAGTGCTTACTTATGCCATGAGGGAGGTCGCTGATGCCGTTTGATGAAGTGAAAGCCTCTATAATACAACTCGTTTACGGAGTGCTTACCGAGCGAGTTCTCATTTGGGAAGTGAACCGCAATATGTTGAACTAATGATATTTATATACATATCGTATCTCTGGTGCGCACGCATTTTCGGAATCCAGCGCGGGTCAATTCCCAAAAATTATTGAAGCTGCAAAATCGCCATCTTAGAGATTGAACAAACGGTGGCACTGACTTACGATCATCAAAAGTAAGAACAAACTGCTATCCGGAACCTTGAGCTTCGGTTTTGCAGTGTTGTTGTTGAAGGGGTCTCCGCTAGGGTGTTTCCGGCGCGAGATGATTACGGCGGGCATTCGTTGTTCCTTTGAGAACGGCGCCTGGTTTGCTGAAGATTGAATGAAGGGCTTAGCGTAAGGTTGATTTGCTAAGTCACAATGGCGAAGCCATACACAATTGATGCTCAACAAGAAGCAAGTTATTCATGCTTCACACTTATTGAAGATCGGGTAGCTGCTCGGTATCGTTTCCGCGGCGCGCCGGTTCCCATTGAGGCTTCGAGTGAATACACAGGCAAGCGGTCAAATCGAAGGTGCGCGGCACTTGCTGCACCCGGCAATCGCGGGCCAGGCGATTGAGCGCAAATGGTATGCGGTCTTCACCGTTCCGCAGCATGAAAAGACGGTTGTGAAGCACCTGGACATCCGCGAGGTTGAGAGCTTTCTTCCCACCTATGAAACGGTTCAGCTCTGGAAGAACAGGCAGCGGATGAAGGTCGTACTTCCACTGTTTCCTTCCTACCTGTTTGTGCATATCAATTACACCGAGCGCGTCAGAGTTCTTCAGTCTCCGGGAGTCTTGCAGATTGTGGGCAACTGCAAAGAGCATGCCGCGCTTCTGGATTCCGAGATGGAGTTTTTGCGTTTGGGAGTTTGCGGGCGGCGGGTCGAACCGTTCCATGACTTTGTCACTGGCGAAAAAGTTCGCATTAAGTGCGGTGTGATGCAGGGATTACAAGGAACGCTGGTGAGAAAGTGCAACAGCATACACTTTGTGCTGACGCTCGAACTGATTAACCAGCATGCCGCTATCCAGGTAAACGCTGAAGACCTGGAGCCGATTGCCGCTCTGGCATAAGGACCCAAACATAAATAGCGTTGTGGTTTCCCAGTCGCAGGGTGTGCAATTTGCCCGTTCTATCCAAAGACTCGGTGCGGTCCGACAAGATTCTGCTGGCGGCAGGCAAGTTGTTTGCGAGCCAGGGGTATCACGGTACCAGCACGCGTGAGATTGCCCGGCTTGCCGACGTGAGTGAAAACACGCTCTTCCGGCATTTTGTCAGCAAGGAGGAACTCTTCTGGTCATCCCTCCGCTCCCATTCTACTGGGCTGAAGTTTCGCCGGGACGTACTGGAGGGGTTAACGCAATGTGATCCGCCAGAAGTAGTCTTGCCGAAAGTGATCGAGATGCTCATGGATACGGTCAACTTCCGGCCGGAGATGCTTCGACTGATTGCGGTTGCCTTCGTCGAGTTGAACACGAAGACGGACGATTATTGTTTGAATTACCTGATGCCATTTTTCTCGACGCTCAATCGCTACATGGCGAGGAGTATCCGGACCGGGAGAATTCGCAATCTGGACCCCGCGATGCTGACCTCCGCACTGATCATGGTCGTGCTGTCGCATCGGGGAATTTATAACCTCATCGAAGGCACGAAGCCCGCCTACTCCAACAGCCTCGAGACGCATCGAGCTTACCTCCGGTTTTGGCTGGATTTGGTTGTTCCACGGCCGACCTATCCATTACTCGCGCAAGAGAGAAGCGCGGGGAATGCAATTCTGCAGAAAAAATTTGAGTGAGTGCGATCGGCATAATGGAGAGGGTGCTCCGCTGTTGATCATGGCGCAGGAAGCGCAAAAGATACGCATTGCCGGGATTTCAGAGGGGAAAGAAATGAATTCGGAATTTCAACACGTACAGCAGCATCGGATGAAGCATCTTGTGCGTCTATTGGCGAGATACCCGGTAGACCTGGCCGCATTTGTCCTCTCCGCATTCCTCGCATTCGAGTTGCGATTCGACGGTGCCTTGCCTGCCCAATACTTCCATCCGATGGTCGTGGCCCTCTGCGCCTGGGCAGGGGCAAAGTCCGCCGCCTTTATCGCGGGCGCGGTTAGCAGGGGAAGTTGGAGGCATACGTCCGTCTTCGATGCGGTGCGGCTGCTTCTAGCGAATTCAGCCGGATCAATTGTGGGAGGATTGGCCATCGTTTATCTGCTTGGGCCATCGCGCATTCCGCGCTCCGTGTACATTCTTGACTGGCTGATATCGAGCCTGCTGACTTTGGGTGGAAGGCTCACAATACGCGTGATCGTCACCGCCAGGAGCAGAAGCAGAGTCGAGGGCGAGCAGACCAGGACGCTGATTTATGGAGCCGGCAACGCAGGGCTGGCGCTTCTTTCGGAGTTGCAACAGAACCAAACCCTGATGTGCGATGTCATCGGCCTGATCGATGACGATCCAGACAAAGAGGGGCTGGAGCTGGATGGCAAGCCGGTAATGGGAACCGGAAAAGAACTTGCGTCCCTAGTGCGGAAGCACGCCATCAAGAGAGTGCTGATTGCGATGCCTTCCGCGACGGGGCCGCAACTGGTGCGCATTTTGAAGCTTGCCACCGATGCCAAGGTGGAATACAAGATGGTTCCGGGACTGGGTGAGCTTGTCCAGGGAACGGAATTGGGCAAGCAGATCCGGGAGGTGGCGGTAGAAGATTTGCTGGGCAGAAAACCCGTGCAGCTGGATCTGGAGCGGATTAGGGAGCGCATTCAAGGGCGTGTGGTCATGGTGACGGGCGCCGCAGGCTCGATCGGATCCGAGCTCTGCCGGCAGATTGCGTGCTTCCGTCCGCTTGCCATTGTTGGTTTCGATGAGGCCGAGACGCCCCTCTTCCATCTGGACAGAGAGATGGTGAAAAACTTCCCGTTCATTCCTTTTCACCCGGAGATCGGCAGTATCATCAGCCGTGCCGCCCTGAAGCGGGTAATGCAACACTATCACCCCTCGATTCTGTATCACGCTGCTGCTTACAAGCATGTTCCATTGATGGAGAGGCACATCTTTGCCGCCGTCGAAACCAATGTTTTCGGTACCTGGAACGTCGCCCGCGCGGCCATTGAATATGGAGTCGGAGATTTTGTCATGATCTCGACGGATAAGGCGGTTCGGCCGACCAGCATGATGGGCGCCACAAAGCGCACCGCAGAGCTGCTCATTCGCATGCTCCAGATGGAAAGCGGAACAAAGTTTGTTGCGGTGCGCTTCGGCAATGTGCTCGGAAGCAACGGAAGTGTTGTACCTATTTTCAAGGAACAAATTGCCGCGGGCGGCCCGGTCACAGTGACTCACCCCGAGATGATCCGTTATTTCATGACCATCTCCGAGGCGGTTCAACTGGTTTTGCAGGCATTCTCCATCGGCAAGGGCGGAGAGGTATTTGTCCTCGAAATGGGCCAGCCTGTCAGGATTGCGGACCTGGCCCGGAATCTGATTCTGCTCTCCGGGCTTCAGCCGGAGCGGGACATCGAGATTCAATACACGGGTCTTCGCCCTGGCGAGAAGATGTATGAAGAATTGAATCTCCAGGATGAGCACCTGATCCAGACTTCGCACGCCAAGATTCGCAGCTATTTCTGCCATCAGAATCTCGATGCCATGCAAATCAAGGCCAGTTTGCATCAACTGCAGGCTATTGTTGAAGGACAGGATGTCGCTAGCCTCGTCGTGCTGCTCAAGGAGTTGGTTCCTGACTACAATCCCGGGACCGCGCTTTTGAAGACTGCCCTGTCGGTCAAGCCATTCAATACCGCTCAAGAGAATCTTCCGGTTCGCCGCGCCCCAGCCGAATCCTCCGCCGCGGCCAGCCTGACGCAGGCAGCGCTGTTGAACTAGTCATCATTCCCTGCCGCGTCTTGTCTCCTGTCATCCCTCAACTGGATTTGAATCCGAGGCCTTCCACGTCATGACCAAGCAGTTTTCTTTGTTCCTTCTACTCTCTTGCGCGCTCTGTGCGGGACAGTCCACTGTAACGACTCCGGGCGCTCCGGCGCCGCTGCCGGTTCTCACTGGCGAAGAGGATGCTCCAGCCCAGGCGCTCCCAGCCATTCCCAGGGCGAATAAGGGGAATCCGGTGGCGCAGAAAGGCGCCCTCCCGGAAAAAGTGAAGGTGGAAGAGGATGACGAGGCCGCGACACCGGAACCGGCCAAAAAAATCCTTCCCATCACCGTGCCATCCGATTTTGAGAGGTTTGTCGAAGACGCGGTGGGACATCGGCTTATGGTGTACGGGAGAACGTACTTTGACGACGCGCCAACCACTTTCTCTCCCCTGGATCGCATTCCAGTTCCAGCCGATTACGCGATCGGACCCGGCGACGAACTGCTGATCCGGGCGTGGGGAAAGATCGACATTGATGTCAAAGTGACGGTGGACAGGAATGGACAAATCTCGCTGCCGAAGGTGGGAACCTTCAATGTGGCGGGCTTGCGCTACGAGCAATTAGACGGCTATCTTCGCTCCGCAATCAGCTCCATCTACAAAGGCTTTGAACTCAATGTGACGATGGGCCGTCTGCGCGCCATCCAGATCTTCGTGCTCGGAAGCGCTCGCCAGCCGGGCGCTTACACCATCAGTTCACTGAGCACGTTGCTTGACGCGCTGTTCGCATCGGGAGGCCCTTCGGCCTCCGGAACCATGCGGCACATTCAGTTGCGCCGCGGCGGCCGGCAGATCACCGAAATGGATTTGTACGATGTGCTGCGTAAGGGAGACAAGTCGCGCGATGTTCAACTGCTTCCGGGTGATGTGATCTACATTCCCGCGATTGGTCCCCAGGTGGCGATTGACGGCAGCGTCAACGAGCCGGGAATCATAGAACTGAAGGACGATACGAATATCGCTGCCGCTCTCGAAGACGTAGGCGGCCTGACCAATCTGGCTGCGACCTCGCGCGTTCTTCTCGAACGGATCGAGGATCACAAAAATCACCATGTCGATGGATTCACACTGGACGCAGGCGGCCTGCGGCGATTGCTGAGGGATGGCGATCTGTTGAAGATTTCCCCGATCTCTTCTCAGTTTGAAGATGCGGTGATACTCCGCGGCAATGTTGCGTCACCGGGCCGCTTCCCCTGGCATCAAGGGATGCGCGTTTCGGATTTGATTCCATCCCGAGGAGCATTGGTCACCAACGAGCATTGGAAGCAGCAGAACCATCTGGCCGATGCGCGGCACACGGACATAATGACCGATATAGCCGAAAGCAATGCGGAGATCAATTGGGAATATGCGGTGATCGCGAGACTCGACGAGCGCGATCTGAGCACACGCCTGATTCCCTTCAATCTGGGCAATGCCATCGACAACCCGGCGTCCGCCGATAACCAGCCCTTGAAGTCCGGCGATGTCCTCTCCGTCTTTGCGCGTAAAGACATACCTTTGCCGATGGAGAAACATCAGCTCATTGTTCAGGTAGGCGGCGAGGTCAATGCGCCCGGCGTCTATCGCGTGAATCCCGGCGACACCTTGCGGGAGGTCGTGGAGCGCGCGGGCGGAATGACTAAGAAGTCTTACCTCTACGCCTTGCAGTTGACCCGCCTCTCGACTCTCAAGATACAAGAAGAACAACTCCGGCAGTCGATTGACCAAATGCAAAAAGATCTCTTTTCGCATTATGCCAACGCGCAGAATACCGATGCGATCCAAGGCACAACGGGAAAGGCTGGGGAGGAGCAGGCGCAGTTCGGAATGCAGAGGGCGATGATCGGCAAGCTTGCCGCCATCAAGCCGACAGGCCGTGTTGTTCTCGGCATCAAGACCAATGCCAAAGCGCTGGCGGAGATTCCGGAGTTCCCCCTGGAGGATGGAGACAGCATCTACATTCCACCCCAGCTCGGCACCATTCAGGTAACCGGGGAGGTGTACAACGCTAACGCCTTGCGCTACCAGGCCCATAAGCGCCTCTTTGATTATCTGAACGATACCGGCGGGCCAACTCGGACGGCGGATGTGAAACGCATCTTCCTGATCCGCGCCGATGGGACGGTGGTGAGCAGGCAAAGACGCAGCAATCATTGGGCAGGCAATTTTGAAAAGATCACACTGATGCCTGGAGACGCGATTATCGTTCCGCCCAAGACCAAAACGCCGGGCGGGTTCCTGGAAGAATTGTCCATGATCACGCAGATGGCTTCTCAAACCGCAATGACAAGCGCCGTAATCAGCCTGCTTCACTAGAAGCTATCTCAAAAGTTCGACTGAATCAGAGTTTCCTCAAGGTGCAAAAGATGACTGAACAGGATATTCGCGCTAGCCGCCCGGAGGATGGATCGGAGACGGTCCTCTCGCCGGAAGACAACGGCACAATGTTTGGAGTCACCGGCCTCGCGATCGAGATTCTTGTGCAGTTCGCCCGCCGCAAGCGGCTGATCGCAATCGTGACCGGCGCGTCCATGTTCGTCGGCCTGCTCTTCTGCATATTGCTTCCCATCCAATATAAGTCAGTCACCAAGATCATGCCGCCGCGGCAGACGCAGTCCACGACAACATTTTTGAACAGTATGCCGGGGGGCGGAGTGATGAGCGATGCAATGTCGGGGGGACTGAACCTGCGAGATCCCAACGCTATCTACATAGGCTTGCTGAAATCCCGGCCCATTGCGGATGCGATCATCAATACGTTCAATCTGACCCAGGTCTATCGCGTCAAGGATATGACGGCCGCCCGCAAGCAGTTGCAAGAGAATACCGAGATCGTATCGGAATTGAGCACACTCATTTCCATATCCGTTACCGGCAAGGATAAGAAGCTCTCGGCCGATATTGCAAATGCATATACGGATCAGCTTCGCGCCCTCAGCAAGGCCATATCGGTCACCGAGGCATCCAAGCGGCGTCTCTTCTTCGAAGATCAATTGAAGAGCCAGAAGGATGTGTTGATTGCGGCCGAAGTTGCCTTGCAGCAGGTTGAGCAGAACAAGGGCCTGATTCACCTTGATATGCAGGCCGGTTCGATCATTGGCGGCCTCGCCATGCTGCGCGGCCAGATTTCCGCCAAGCAGGTGGAGTTGCAGGCGCTGCGCTCGTACTCGACTGAGCACAACCCCGAAGTGCAATTGGCGGAAAACGAACTCGCCTCCATGCAAAAAGAGGCCGCTCAGATGAAGCAGACGAGCCCGTCGTCAGGGGATGAGGATATGGGGTTGAAGGATATTCCCCAGGCTGGGCTGGATATCATCCGCGCGGAGCGGGAACTCCACTACCAGCAGGCATTTTTCGATACTCTGCTTCGGCAGTATGAAGCTGCGCGCCTGGATGAAGCCAAGGAAGCGGCGGTGATCCAGGTGGTGGAACCGGCTATCCAGCCGGAACGCAAATCATCGCCGCATCGCATGGTCATCTTGCTGCTGTCCCTGGTTGGAGGCTTTTTTGCATCCTGCTTGCTCACTTGGATCCTGTGGTGGAGGGATGTTGCGCGATCGGATGAGGAGATCGCCCGAGCGGTTCAGAATCTGAAATATTTCCTGAGGAGTTAGAGAGCCTGAATGCGTGCTGGTGCGGGGGATTATCAATGGACTCAAATGCATTGACGGGGAAAACCCTCCTGATCACGGGGGGAACGGGCACGTTCGGCAACGCCGTGGCGGAGATGGCGGTGAGCGAAGGCATTGGAGAGATTCGCATCTTCAGCCGGGACGAGAAGAAGCAGGACGATATGCGCCGCCGTCTGAATGATGACGCCATCAAGTTTTATATCGGAGATGTCCGCAACTACGGCAGCGTGCTGCAGGCGATGCGCGGCGTGGACATGGTCTTCCACGCGGCCGCGCTGAAACAGGTTCCTTCCTGCGAGTTCTTCCCGATTGAGGCTGTCCAGACGAACACACTGGGAGCCGAGAATGTAATGAACGCTGCGCTCGCATCCGGCGTGCGCAAGGTTATCGTTCTGAGCACGGACAAAGCCGTCTATCCGGTCAATGCCATGGGAATGTCGAAGGCGCTGATGGAAAAGTGCATGGTGGCAAAGGCCCGTATGTGCCAAGATACCGCAACCATATTCTGCGGCACCCGATATGGAAACGTGATGGCCTCGCGGGGCTCCGTGATCCCTTTATTCCTTGATCAGATTCTTCGCAATGAGCCGCTGACCGTCACCGATCCTGATATGACAAGATTCATGATGACCATCGATGGCGCGGTTGACCTGGTGCTCTATGCCTTCGCGCACGGCAAGCCGGGAGACATATTTGTGAAGAAGGCTCCGTCGGCGACAATCGGCACACTGGCAAGGGCTTTGCTGAATATCATGGATGCACAGAATGAGATCCGGGTCATCGGCACCAGACATGGCGAAAAACTCTATGAAACACTTTTGAATCGGGAAGAGATGTCCCGCGCCGAGGATATAGGAGACTACTATCGGGTATGCGCCGATGCGCGCGGCTTGAATTACTCATCGTACTTCAGCGAGGGGAAGCATGAAATCTCGGTGGCGGAGGATTATCACTCGCATAACTCGGCGCGTTTCAATGAAGAGGAGATGCGAGCTATGCTGATGAGTCTCCCCTGCGTTCACGAGGCACTATGCGGGAGGATGCAACCGGCATGATCAGAGTTCTTGTCACCGACGGCCAATCCTTTCTGGGGCGCAACCTGATTGTGCGCCTTCGCGAAAGGAAGGATTGCGAGAGCTTCGCGGCCAATCGGGATACGCCGCAGACCGACTTGCGGCAATGGCTGACGGCAGCGGATCTTGTGTTTCATCTGGGCGGCGTCTATCGGTCTCTGAATCCTGCCGAGTTCGAGCGCGTGAACGCCGGGTTTACAAGAGAGATCTGCGATATTCTAACTCGAGCGGGACGCGCTCCCCGCATCGTGTATGAGTCCTCTGCTCAGGCAGTTCTGCAAAACCCGTATGGAGCCAGCCGTCTGCAAGCAGAAGATTCCCTGCGGGCATTCGCAGCTTCGAGCGGAGCGAGCGTTGGAATCTTTCGGCTCAAAGGAATGTTTGGAAAATGGTGCCCGCCAAATGACAACTCGGTGACGGCAACATTTTGCTACAATATCGCCAATGAATTTCCGGTTGTCATCTCAGACCCGGCAACTGAGGTGGAGCTGCACTACGTGGATGACATCGTCTCCGCCTTTCTCTCGCAGATAGATTACAGCACTTCGCAGTTACCGCGGATTGACTTCACCCGCATTCGACTGGATGATCTCGCCGGCCGGATTCAGGCCTTTCACGAGATGAGAACGACGCTGCGGCTGCCGGATCTTTCGGATTCCTTCTGCAGGGCTTTGTATGCTACCTATCTCTCCTACCTTCCCGGTCCAGCGCGGGAGCAGCCGCTGGAGATCAAGACGGATGCGCGCGGCTCCCTGGCGGAGTTCATCAAGTCAGAGCATATTGGCCAAATATTTGTATCGCGAACCGCCCCCGGCGCGACCCGAGGCAACCACTATCACCATACCAAGTCAGAGATGTTTCTTGTCGTTGAAGGAAACGGGCTGATCCGGATGAGGCCGGTCGAGGGCGGGCCGGTGGAAGAGTATCCGGTACAGGGGACCAAGTATCAGGTTATCAATATCCCGCCAGGATTCACGCATTCCATCACCAATGTGGGTTCAGGCGAAATGGTGACTTTGTTCTGGTCCAGCGATGTCTTCGATTCTGACCGCGCAGATACATATTCCCTTCCGGTTGATGAAGGATGATGCCGCCGCCCGACAGAGCGCATACGGGATAGTATCAGAGAGAATGTCAGCCAGTAACTCGGAGGAGTCATGAAAATTGTCAGTATTCTTGGCACGCGGCCGGAGATCATCAAGATGTCGCGTGTGATGGCCGTATTGGACCGCTATACGGAGCACACGATTGTTCATACTGGCCAGAATTATGATTTCGAGTTGAATCAACTATTTTTTGATGAACTGGAAGTGCGCAAGCCCGATCATTTCTTGCAGGCGGCCGGGAAGACTGCTGCTGAGACCATCGGCATGGTCATCGCGAAATCAGACAGCTTGTTCGCAGAGATTCGTCCCGACGCAGTTTTGATTCTGGGCGATACCAACAGCAGCCTGGCCGCTTTGCCCGCGAAGCGGAGAAGGATTCCCGTCTTCCACATGGAGGCAGGGAACCGCTGCTTCGACGACCGCTCGCCCGAGGAGATCAATCGGCGGATTGTCGACCACATCAGCGATATCAATATGCCCTACAGTTCCATCTCCCGGGAGTATTTATTGCGAGAAGGTATTGCGCCAGATCGCATCATCAAGACCGGAAGTCCAATGTATGAGGTCCTTCACTATTACCTGCCTAAAATTCGCGAGTCGTCCATTCTTGAACGCTTCGCTCTGGAGCCGGGAAAGTTCTTTGTAGTAAGTTGCCATCGGGAAGAGAATGTAGACCAGCCGCGGGAGCTGGAACGATTCGCGGCCCTGCTCAACTCCCTTGCCGCCGAGCACAAACTTCCGTTGATCGTCTCCACGCACCCAAGAACCCGGAAGCGGCTCAACGAACTCGGGGTCAAGCTGAATCCCGAGGTGCAATTGAAGGAGCCGGTGGGTCTCTTTGATTTTGTGTGGATGGAAATGAACGCGAGGGCAACGCTCTCTGACAGCGGGACCATCACCGAGGAGTCATCCATCCTCGGATTTGCCGCCCTGAACCTTCGCGAGATGCATGAGCGTCCGGAGGGAATGGAGGAAGCAGCGGTGATGATGACCGGCTTCGAACTCGCGCGGGTGCGGGACGGATTGAGGATTCTCGCCGATCAGCCCGAAGCCCAACTGCGGATCGTGGACGAATACAACGTTCCGAATGTGTCGCAGAAGGTTCTGCGCATCATCATCAGTTATTTGAACTATGTGCACAGGAAGGTCTGGCATCAGTGCGCGCCGGAAAATTAGACGATTGAGATGATAAGACAAAACATCCTTGCCAACATGGCAGCCCGTGGCTGGGGCGTCTTTTCGGTTTACCTGTTTGTGCCGCTCTATCTCAGATTCCTGGGGATCGAAGCATACGGGATTGTCGGCTTCTACTCCACTTTGCTGGCCGTGCTTGCCTTTGCGGACATGGGATTCACAGCCACGCTGAACCGGGAGATGGCCCGGCTTTCCGCGCGTACTGACTCTGCCGCCGAGATAGGAGATTTGCTGCGTACCTACGAATCGGCCTATCTTTGCATATCTTCAGCTCTCGCTGTCATGATCTGGTTCCTGGCTCCCGGAATTGCCGAGCACTGGCTGCGCTCCAGGGTTTTACAGCCGCACGAAATGGCGGCTGCCATCCGCTTGATGGGAGTTGCCATTGCTCTTCAGTTACCTTCTTCTCTTTATATTGGAGGGCTGATGGGGTTGCAGAGGCAAGTGAAAGCGAATTCTGTCTCGATTGCGACTGGGGTATTCAGGGGAGTGGGAGCGGTTCTGGTTCTATGGCTCTTCTCTCCGACGATCTTCGCCTTCGCCTTGTGGCAATTGATCTCCAACGCCGCCTATTGCTTCACCGCCCGGTTCAGTCTTTGGCACGCCCTGCCATGGCGCGCAGATCTGTCAAATCCGCATTTCCGCTGGAGCGCCTTTCGCAACACCTGGCGCTATGCGGCTGGCATGGCCGGCATGGCGGCAGTCTCCGCGCTCTTGACGCAGACCGATAAGCTTGAGGTCAGCAAGATGCTCCCGCTGGAGATGCTCGGGTACTATACTCTCGCCAGCGCGCTGGCCGCCGCTCCGCTGATGCTGGCCAGCCCCATCGCTTTAGCCGTATTTCCGCGTCTAACGGCGCTGGTTGCCTCTGGGGACTCCATGGGAGTTAAGCGGCTTTACCACCGAACCTGCGCGCTGGTTGCTGTTGCCACGATTCCGGCCGGGATGACCTTGGCGTTGTTTGCGGGTGACTTTATCCGCGCCTGGACGGGTTCATCGCTTGCCGCGCAGCGTGCTGGAGCAGCTGCCTCCTTACTGCTTGGAGGTCAACTGCTACAGGCCACTCAGGCGGTTCCAGGATATGTTGCTCTTGCCCACGGCTACGTCCGGCTGAATCTGTTTATCAACATTGCCTCATTTATCCTGATTGCGCCGCTGCTGTTTTTTCTGATCGTTCGATATGGCATTGCGGGCGCGGGCTTGTCGTGGCTGGCGGTGAGTGTCTGCACAATGGCGCCCTTCATGATTCTGTTGCACCGGCGCTTCCTGCCCGGTGAGATGCGGCGATGGCTGCTCGGCGATCTGCTTCGTCCTTTGCTGGCGACTCTGCCTATTGTTCTATTGGCTCGCGTGGTCATTCCCGTCCCCTCATCGCGGCTGCTTACCGTGGGAGTGATCGGCCTGGTGTGGAGCGTCTCTGCGGTTGCGGCGGGATGCACCATGCCGGAGTTGCGCGCCGAGTTTATCGAGAAGACCAGAAGGCTGTCTCCAGGTTTGGTGAGCATATGCCGGCTTCGAGCAGCGGGTAACCATGGAGATGCAGCATGAATCCACCGCGGAAGATGATCCACACACTTTGGTATGGAGGCCGGGGAGGGAGCGGCGGGTACATCCGCTATCTCAACGGAGTGCTTGCCTCCGCTGCGGGACCTTCCGGCATCCGCGTAACTCTGGTGTGCAGCCCCTCGCTGCCAAAAGAACTAGGGCCTTTGGATTCGGCCGTCCGCGTCATCACCGTGCCAGCGCTCGATAACGCGATCTCAGCGCAATGGTGGGAGCGGATGCACTTCAGCAGTTTCGTGCGGGAGCTTAGGCCGGATCTCTTGTTCTATCCTTCGGGCAGCCTCGGGCGTTTTCCCGCCGAGGTTCCGGTGGTGGCGGCCTGTCATAACCTTCTGTATTTCGATGACACGGAGTACACAAAATATCGTTATTCCAGAATTTGGTGGAGGAATCTGCGGAGACTGCGCCATCGTCTTCGCGTCTCCTATCCCCAGGCCGGCGGGATCATCTTCACCTCAATGTATTCGCAGCAAATCGCAGCAGGCAAGGTTACAGGCATCAAGCGGTGGATAGTGATTCCCAATGGTGTTGAAGCGAGTTTCCAAGCAGACGGTCCCACGCCAACCATCGACCGGCCGCCGCGCAATGTTTTGTATGTATCAACCGTGACCATGTACAAGCACCAGTGGAACGTGGTGAAAGCGATCAGGCAGTTGCGCGAGTCTACAGGCGAGGATTATCAACTCTGGCTGGCGGGTGGAGCCGACTTGCTGGGCATGAGGAAGCTTGAGCATACTCTGGAGAAGGAACAAGCTCATTCATTTACGCACTTGCTGGGCGAAGTCAGCCACAATGCCGCGCCGGCTGTTTACCGGAAAGCTGACATCTTCGTCTTTGCCTCCTCCTGTGAAGCGTTTGGCATTACGCTGCTTGAAGCAATGGCTTCGGGCCTTCCGGTGGCCTGCTCGAATCGGACTGGGCTGCCCGATCTATTGCGCGATGGGGGCGTGTATTTCGATCCCGAGGACTGCGCCGGGATTGCCTCGGCGATCGCGCGGCTTAGTGCCGACCGGGTGATGCGCCGCGAGTATGTCAAGCGCGCCATGAGTTATGCGCGCGAGTACACCTGGCTCCGCTCGGCGCAGAGCACCTTTGATTTTCTGCGGGAGGTTGCAGTCACGGCGCGGGATCAGCGGGCCGCGTGATCCCGGCCGCCTCCGGCGGGGTGAGACATATCGAACCCTGCATTCGAGCAAAGCCACGATTTCCATGCCCATTCAAAGTTGATATGTGGTATTGATTTCTTAAGGAGATCAATACTTTAAGACTATAACCTTGGGTACACCTATCGTGGTTTTGCTATACAAACCGATTGAGCAATATGCGCAGTTGGTTTGCGCCTTCGAGCAGATGACGGTCTTCAAACCATCATTGCAAAACTCTCCGCAACCCAAGTAGTGATTCACAGGCTTTCAGCCGATTGTCGATAGCGGGCCGAATACGTATTCCAGACTCTCCTAGGGGAGGACTCATGCCAACCAGTGACTGCGAACTGCCTCCGGCACAGATACTCTTGTCGAATACATCCGATCCGAAGGTGCTGATCGTATGCCACCGCGCCTTCAATGACAAGGGCGGCACCGGCAACACCTTGGCCTCGTACTTCAAACAGTGGAATCCGGACTCGCTTGCCGAAATCTTTTTTCACGCCGAATTACCGTGCGGTCCGATGATCCGCAAATGCAGCCGGTACTATCGAGTCACCGATTTTGATGCGCTGAGAAGCGTTTTGGGGCGGCAGAGCTGCGGTCATCCTGTGACCAGTACTGACATTGCCGGGGCCACCGGGAAGGGCGATACCAGTCCCTCTCGCCTGCAGCAGCGGGTCTACGAATTCGGACGGAAGAGGTACGGGAGCGTGATGCTTCTGCGCGATATGATGTGGCGGGCGGCTCGCTGGCGGACCGATGAGCTGAATGCATGGGTGGATGATTTTGCGCCGCAGGTGGTATTTCTGAACGGCGGCGAATACAGCTTTGCCTACGGCATTGCAAACTACGTCGCCACTCGATGCTCAGCTCCTCTGGTCGTGTACCTCGGAGATGACTGGTACAACGTAACGAGCTTTTCACACTCGCCCTTCTACTGGCTGCAGAACGCGCTTCTTCGCCGCGCCATGAGACGCGTAGTGGGATCAGCAGCGCAGATTTTCCCGATTTGCGATCTAATGGGCGAAGAGTACAAGCGGATATTCGGTGTGGCTTGCACGACTCTTTCCACGGCTTGCGGCAGAATCGAATCAACGCCCGCATCGGGTGATCGCTCCCCGGTTGAGATCTCATATCTGGGAAAAGTCTCGCTGGGCCGCTGGACAACATTGCGCAGAATTGGCGAAGCGCTGCGCGCGATCAACGCACATCAGCAGCAAGCTATCCTTCGGATCTACTCAACGGAACGCCTTGACGCCAGCATGGTGAAATCTCTAAGCATTCCTGGAGCGCTGGAGTTTATGGGTGGGCTCAATGCAGCAGGAGTCAGCCAGGTCATTGCGAACTCCGACATCCTTGTGCATGTCGAGTCCATGGATAAAATGAACCGTAAACTCACCCGGCTATCCGTCTCCACCAAGATTCCCGAGTATCTGGCCAGTGGAAGGTGCATCCTCGCCGCCGGCCCGGCCGAAGTCGCATCGATTCGGTATATCCAGGAGCATGACGCAGGGATGGTTGTTACCGACATGGAAGCGCTTCGCGGCTGTTTGGAAGTGCTCGTTTCCAATCCGGAGCTCCGCAGGCGTTATGCCTTGAATGCCTTGCGGCTTGCGCGGCAGAGACACGACCCTGAGATTGTCACCAAACTATTGAAGAACACTCTCCGCAGTGTACTCGGCAGCAAGACGAATGCCTCCACCGTTTTGGCGACCAGGGAGCGTTAGCAGATGATAGACCCTGGGATCGTACGAATTCCTTCCGGTTGTAGCAGCGTCGCGGCAAAACGGCGAGAATCATGCCAGTCTCTATTTTATGCTCTCAACTGCATCCTCCCCGCAGCGGCAATTGTGCTGATGGTCCTGCCGATTGCTAGGGAAAACCTTGACGTTTGGTTCACCGTGGGGGTGCTTGGTTTGTGGGGGTACTTTGCTGTGATTCAGCGGCCGGAGTGGATAGGCGAGTGGCCTCGCACTTTCTACCTCATTCCGATTTGGCTGGCGTATGCCTCCTTTGAGGCGGTGAGAGTTGGAATGGATCTTCGATTCATCGGAGGCTATCTTCTCTTCCTAGCGCCCGCGCTGATCTATGACTACTATTGCAAGGACCGCAAAGCTCTGATGTTTCTTAGCCTGGTGGGAATTCTCGGCTATGTGGCTGGAGCCGTCATGTCCATCAGAATTCTGTGGATCAATCCTCTGGCTGCCAGGCTGGTCAGCACAAACCTTACTATTCTGACCGAGTATTGGCGGCTTGGGCACAGCGGGGTTGGCGATTTCCGGTTCACCTACGGCGTAGCCCTGTTGTTGCCGCTGCTGGTCGCGATAGCCGCCGGCTCCGGCAGAAGCAGGCGCCTGCGAGTGTTGTCTTTGGCGTGCGTCTGCCTGTTCGCGTACTTCCTGTATCTGGCTACCTTTGCCATGTCGATTTATATGATGATCGCCGGATCCTTGGTTGCGGTATTTCTGCATATCAAACGCCTGCCCCAGAAATTCATCGCATCGCTTTTGGCGCTCGTAGTTTCCATTCTGTTTCTGATCTTCGGCGCGGACCTGATGATGTTTGTAGCCGGAAATGTCAGGAGCGATGTGCTGTCGATGAAGGCGAGGGCGCTCGCATCCGTGCTCCCCGGAGGACCGGCAGGCGCCTCCATCGCCTCCGACCGATCAAGCTTGTATCGCATCTCGATCAATACATTCCTCGAAAATCCGATTGCAGGGACAGGCGCATACCACGCTGAAAAGGGCTTTGATATTGGCCTGGAGCACGGTATCGCCGGTCACTCCGAGATATTTGACACCCTTGCGCGCTATGGCTTGGTGGGCGCGGGCATCTTCTTCTCCATCATGTTTCCGCTGGCATTTCGCGCAGCTTCGGAGTGGAGGGGCGCCGCATACGGCAAATCTGCCTCGTTCATGGGTCTCATGTTTCTTCTGATGTGCTTTGCCAACCCGGTGTCGGGACAAACAGAGATAGGTGTGACGGTATTTCTGCTTTGGCCGGCTCTGCCAAAGGCCTTTGCGGCAAGAGGGCCGGCTTTCCTGAGTGCTCGGGCGTGCATGGCAGTGAGCGGCGCTTCGATGCGCCGATTGGCGCAGACGCAGTTTCAAGCGCCAAGCCCCGATTGTGGTAAGCCGTCAGAACTCAATTTCTTGATACGGTAGCGGGCTGAAGCCCGTGGCCAACTCGATGCAGGACCGCGTGAGTAGCGGCCAAGGAAGAATCCGTGCGAGCGACCATACTCTGCCGCAAATTGAGAAAGTCGATACTGTTGAACGGTTTCATCGCTACGCTCAAAACGGTGATCCTACTGCCGTTCGTATTCTCGAAACAAAACAAGGAATACCGGGCACGAAACGAAATCCAGCGAGAGTTCGACTGCAAGTACAACACCGACACAGGCGGAATCATTCCGCTGGCAGAGTTCTCGGTAGTGGACAATTCCAATTGGATGCAGGGAGTTCGATATGGCCCAACATCGCCCTCCCGCTTCCAGCAATGCCTCGCTTTGCTGCCCCTGCGGCACTCCGAGTACAGTGAGTTCACGTATATCGATCTCGGCAGCGGAAAAGGCGCGACACTTTTGTACGCATCCGAGCTGGGATTTGGCAAAGTCATCGGCATCGAATTCGTCGAAGAACTTCACCGAATAGCCGAGGAGAACATACGGCGTTATCCCGGTGCTCGCTCCAGGGCTGCTTCAATCTGGTGCGATGCCACCACATATGAGTTTCCGAACGCTCCCATGGTCATTTTTGCAAACCATCCATTTACGTCCGTTCTGATGATTCAAGTTCTGGCGAATCTCTTCCGGAAGTCCCACCAGACGTACCTGATTCACGAACACGCGGATTATGCATTGAGCGATCTGCCGGCTGCCAAATTCCTCCAACAAGTTGCGTCGGATCAGATGTGCAAAGTATATGCCTGCTGACCCCGTATAGAGTCTATGGCGACACATATTAGTATCCGCGATGCGGAGGCGGCTGACGCACGGTCAGCGCGAGAGGAGATCTATGCGACGCGTAGCCTTCTGTTTTGATCTCGACGGAACGGTGATCAATGGAGAGGTGCTTCCCCATCTGGCGCGATCACTCGATCTGTCCGATGAGATGCAACTACTGACAACGCTCACCATGCAGGGCGTTATTCCCTTCGAGAACTCCTTCCGGCTGCGCGTGAAACTTCTTTCCGAGATTCCCATCTCGTCGGCGCAGGAGATGGTCTCCCAGCTTACTTTGGACAGCGACATCATCCAATTCATCCACACTCACCTGAGCGATTCCTACCTGGTGACGGGCAATCTGGATGTCTGGGTGCGGCCGCTCATTGAAAAGATCGGATGCCGGTTCTATTCCTCGACAGCGAAATTCTGTGGCGACCGGCTTTTGGGAATCAATTCTGTGATGAAAAAAGAGAGCGCCATCAAAGACCTGAGAGATCGCTATGAAAAGATCGTCGCCATCGGCGATGGAATGAACGATGCCCTGATGTTGCAGGAGGCGGATGTAGCGATTGCCTTTGGTGGATTTCGAGACCCGGTGGAGAATCTTGTTCGCCTTGCGGATTATGTCGTTTACAACGGGAGTGGACTATGCCACGTGTTAGACACGCAATAGTATCCTGCGCCGGCCTGGGCAGCAGGTTGGGCCTGAACAGCGCAAAATGCCTGGTGCAAGTGGAAGGAAAGCGAATTATTGACTATATCCTCCCGCTGCTTGCCAAGATCGAGGACGTTCGTATCGTTGTCGGTTTTCAGGAGGCGGAGGTCATGGAATACGTCTCCAGGATGCGGCCCGATGCTGTGTTTGTAAGAAATCCGAGTTTTGCCTCCACGTCGAATAGTTACAGCGTGAATCTGGCCTCGCATGACCTTCACGAGCCATTCATGATCGTGGACGGAGACATGATTATCGAGCCGGCTTCATTCCGCAGCTTTCTTTTCGCGGCTGAAGACGGTGAAACGCTGGTGGGCGTCGCGCGCAGCAAGACCGACGAGGCAGTCTTTGTAACACTGGACGAGTCCGGGTATGTGCGGCAATTTCAGCGTTCTCCGCGAACGTCCTTTGAATGGTGCGGGGTTGCCTGCCTGTCGGGCATTCAAATCGAGCGAAGCGCGAAGTTTGTCTTTGATGAGATCGCGAAGTACCTTCCGCTCCGATCCCATGAACTCGAATGTGTTGAGATTGACACCCCGGAGGATCTCAAAATGGCCCAGCGCGAGGTGCGCAAATATAACTTCTCCGCCGCTTGACCGGCAATTGGGAAGCAGATTCCCGCCGCCGAAATGAAGATTGCGGATAACAACGCTAACTTGTCGCGAATTCAAACTCCTGAAACAGGGTGGGTAACTCGATGGAAGCGAGGGTTTGATTACTCGCTTCGCCTGCGGTTCGCTAGCAACTGTCTTTGCGTGAAGGTTGTACCTAGGGCTATGCCCGGAAGGGTTTTGGAATATGATTTACCAACAGTTTCTTGAAGCAGCGCAGACGCCGGGCTTCATCGCCGCCACTGCTAAACTGGGCGCAATTCGCAGAGGCATTACGTGGATTGGTGTTCGGGTGGCTTTCGTTTTCTTTCGACTGGGATTTTCCGCCAATCAAGTTTCCCTCATCGGCTGGCTCTTCGGTATCTGTGGTTTGGGCCTGTTCTGTTGTGACACACAGTTACCGCACTGGTGCGCCATCCTTGCGGTCGTATGCTGCTACGGCGGCGCATTTGTGGATTTTTGCGATGGATCGGTGGCCCGGGCCCGCAAGAGCGCCAGCAAGCTAGGCGACATTATTGACGGCATCACTACCGATTTCATCCGCTCCGGTCTCCTTGTTGTTCTGGGCGTTGTCTCCGGATCGGCTGCATATCTTATCGCCGGTCTGGTGTCGGGATACATAGTTGTTTCGCTCAGAAATCAATTTTTCACGCGACGGCTTCTCACGGCCGACGCGCCTCTCGGCATCAAGTGGGCCGCGTCCATGCTTCGTTGGGCGTTTTCGGTGCATATGATGATAGGCGCCCTTCCGCTCTTATTCGCGGCGGCAATTTATTTCGACCGTGTCCAGTGCTTTGCCAAGAGCATATTGGCTATCTATCTTGCGCTGTCGCTCGCCTGGTTCTGGCTGGCGTGCAGGGCCGTTCAAAGGGAAGCCACCAGGACATCAGCAACCCGCGAAGATGACACTCATTGAGAGACAGCGCAGGACGCGGAGATTCTTTGCATAGGAGTTCACAGTGACCGTCATGAATGCACGCACAGAAGAACTGCCCTCGGTGTCGATGGTGGTGGTTTGCCGCAATGAGGCAAGGTGGATCGGACGCTGCCTTGATTCCGTGATCCAGAACGGCTATCCGGCGGATCGAGTCGAGATTCTTGTCGTGGATGGCGACAGCAACGACGGAACTCAAGAGATTCTCGAGCAGTACGCAAGCCTTTGTGCTCGAATCAAAGTTCTGCATAATTTTGGGAGGTATATTCCCTTGGGATTGAACATGGGAATCAGGGCGGCCCGCGGCGAAATCATCATGAAGGTAGACGCGCACTCTGAATATCCCCCCAACTATATCTCCGATTGCGTTTACTATCTCACTCACTCCGGAGCCGCGAATGTGGGAGGAGGAATCGACATACTCCCCGGTTCAGATACTTTGTTCGCAAGAGCCGTAGCCAAGGTCTTGTCCTCCAGATTTGGGGTCGGCAACTCGGGCTTTCGAGTCAGCACCGGAGAACCCGTGTGGGCAGACACGGCCTACTCGGGATGCTACTGGAAGAGTACGCTGCTCAAGGTGGGCTTGTACGATGAGGCCGTAATCAGAAGCGAAGACATCGACATGAACAGCAGGTTGAGGGCGCTGGGCGGAAGAACGCTTCTGGTCCCCACGATTCGCATCCGCTACTATACGCGCCCATACTTCACGCAGTTTTGCCGGTATGCCCTGTCGAACGGCTATTGGGTGACCTTCCCCGCGCTTGCCAACAGAACGCGCTTCTCGACCCGCCACTTCGCTCCGCTGGCGTTTGTGACAGGCCAACTGGCTTTACTTGCCCTGTGCCGATTCTTTCCGCCTGCCCAAATTGCCTTGGCCTCCTTCGCGGCTCTATACGCAGCCTGCGCGCTGACTGCCTCCGCTCTTGCCTGGAAGCGCTGCTCTTCGCCCCTCATTGTGCTGGTGACCGCCTTTACGTACGCCGCGTATCACGAGCTGTATGGCCTTGGTTCCATCGCGGGTTTGATCGTGGGTGTTGGCCATCTCCACCAACGCCTCCGCCCCCTGCCGCAGGAGCCGGTTGCAGAAATGATCGTTCCGTCTGATCAAACCGGCCCTAGCGCTGAACTGCCCTTTGTTTCATTGGTTCTCGCCTGCAGGAACGAAGCGCAAAGAATCGAGAGTTGTCTCAGCTCTCTTGAGCTGAATGACTATCCTGTTGATCGCGCGGAAATCCTGGTCGTCGATGGGGAGAGCACCGATGGAACGCTGGATATTGTGAGACGGCACCCAGGCACCCGGTACCCTGTCCGCTTGATGACAAACGCGCTTCGCCTCAATGCCGTCGGCATGAACCTGGGCATCAGGGAATCCCTGGGCAGCGTCATCATGAAGATCGACGGCCACTCAGTGTACCCGCCAAACTACATCTCCGAGTGCGTGAGCAATATGCGTAAGTACGGAGCGGCCAATGTTGGGGGAGTCGTAGAAGCGGTGCCGGGAGCCGATACGACCTTTGCCCGAGCCGCGGCGAAGGTGGTCAGTTGCCGTTTCGGTGTGGGAAGCTCGCTGTTTCGCGTCGGTGTCAACAAGCCTACGTGGGCGAACACTGCCTATAGCGGTTGCTATCAGAAAAGCTGGCTGCTGAAGGCAGGGCTATATGACGAGAGCCTCTGCCGGGGCGCGGACATTGATCTGAATGGCAGGCTTTGGGCGCTGGGAGGAAGAACGCTGCTGGTTCCGGCGATACGGGTGAAATACTACGCCCGGGCTGACTTGGCGGAGTTTTGCCGGCGCGCGCTCTTGGACGGATACTGGGTGTCGTATGCCGCGCTGGATCGAGGCACGCGCTTAGCGATCCGCCACTTCGTGCCCCTGGCATTTGTAGTCTTCATCTTTGCATTCGCCTTGCTGGCGATTGCGTGCAACTCCGTCCGGCCATTTTTCTTGGCAGTGATCGCGGCCTACGCAATCTGCGCAGTCGGCGCCTCGGTTGCCACTTGGAGATCGCTCGCGTTGCTGCGGTTGATTATTACGACTGCGTTCACCTTCTGGGCGCTGCATACGTTTTATGGCTTTGGATCCCTGCTCGGTGTTGCTGGTTGGGCGGTCTCGCGCCGGCCCTTCCGCGGCTTGTGGCAATACAACTGGAGAATCTGATGGAGGATATGAAGTGACCCAATACAACATACCGTTTTTCAACTACGGCGCTCTCTTCGCTTCCAGCGAAGGCGAATTTCTTGAGGTGGTCAGCGACGTCGGCCGCCGCGGCGCATTTATTCTCCAGAAGGATCTCGAGGATTTCGAACGGCATCTAGCTGAATTTGTCGGAGCCAGGCGCGCCCTGGGCGTAGGCAATGCGACCGACGGCCTCCACTTCGCCGTGCGTGCCGCCGGTCTCGGTCCGGGCGACGAGGTGATTGTCAGCTCCCATACGATGATTGCCACTGCGGCAGCTGTTCACTTCGCCGGAGCTACGCCTGTTCCGGTGGAATGCGGCGCCGATCATCTGATCGATCCAGCGGCAGTCCGAGCGGCAGTGACCGCGAGAACCCGCGCCATCATGCCGACGCAGCTCAACGGGCGCACCTGCGAGATGGACGCGCTGCAAGCGATCGCAGATCGGCACAGCCTGGTCATCCTTGAAGATGCCGCGCAGGGTCTTGGATCGCGATTCAAAGGAAAATGCGCGGGAACATTCGGCATTGCCGCCGCCATCAGCTTTTATCCCGCCAAAGTTCTGGGATGCTTTGGCGATGGTGGCGCGGTGGTCACCCAGGACGCCGAAGTCGGCGAGTGTATTTGTCAACTGCGCGACCACGGGCGCGCATCGAGTGGCGAGATCGTTTCCTGGGGGCTGAACTCCCGCCTGGACAACCTGCAAGCCGCTCTGCTCGATCTTCAATTGAAGAGGTACGAGAGCGTCATCGACCGCCGCCGCCAACTGGCCGCCCTCTATACGGAAGGCCTCAAGGAGGTCGCCGAGATCGTATTGCCGCCTGCTCCGGAGTCTGATCCCGACCACTTCGACATCTACCAGAATTACGAGATTGAAGCGGAGCGCCGCGATGAACTCAAAGCGTACTTGAAGGATCGTGGCATCGGCACGCTCATTCCATGGGGCGGTCAGCCCGTGCACCAGATGCGGGCCCTCGGCTTCCGCGAGCATCTGCCCTTTACCGACCGGCTGTTCACGCGCCTGCTGATGCTTCCCATGAATATGTCGCTCACCAATGATGACCTGCATTGCGTTTGCGCGGCGATTCGCTCCTTCTTCGGATATTCGATATGAATGCCTATACGATCAAAGACTGTCGAGCGCTGGCCAAACGCATTCGCACCCACGCGCTGCGCATGACCAGCATGAGCGGCGGGTCGCACATCGGCGCGATCTTCTCCTGCGCGGATATCCTGGCGGTGCTCTACAGCGGCATCCTGAAGGTTGATCCCGCGGAGCCTGAATCCATCGGCCGTGACCGCTTTGTCTTGAGCAAAGGCCACGCCGGCGGCGGCCTCTATGCCGCACTTGCGGAGAATGGATTCTTTTCCCTCGAGAAGCTCCAGACTTATTACCAGGACGGATCGGATTTGAGCGGCCATGTATCGCACAAGCTGCCCGGTGTTGAAGTCTCCACCGGGGCGTTGGGGCACGGGCTATCAATTTCCACCGGAATGGCTTATGCGGGAAAGCTGAAAGCGGCAGAGCACCGCGTCTTCTGCCTGCTGAGCGACGGTGAGTGCGACGAAGGATCAACCTGGGAGGCCATTCTCTTCGCTGCCCAGCACGGCTTGTCGAACCTTGTGGCCATCGTGGACTACAACCGGATTCAGGGGATTGCTCCGATCTCGGAGGTCATTGAACTCGAACCTTTCGCCGACAAGTGGACCGCCTTCGGCTGGGCTGTCAAAGAGGTTGACGGGCATGACCACAATGCTCTCTACCGCGCTCTCGCGGCCCTGCCGTTTGCCTCTGGCAAGCCCTCCTGTCTGATTGCGCGCACCACCAAAGGCAAGGGCGTCAGCTTTATGGAAAACAGCGTGCTTTGGCATTATCGCGCTCCGCGTGGCGGCGAGTTTGATTCCGCGCTGGCTGAGTTGGAAGGCGGATCGTGAGAGACACATTCATTCATGCGCTGACTGAAGTTGCCCCGCAGAGGCCGGAGCTTCTGCTCTTGAGCGGAGACCTCGGCTTTGGCGTACTCGACGAGTACGCCGCCCGGTTTCCCCGGCAGTTTCTCAACGTCGGAGTTGCCGAACAGAATATGTCGGGCCTGGCCGCCGGCCTGGCGCTCGAAGGCCATTCCGTCTTTACTTACTCCATCGGAAACTTCCCCACACTGCGCTGCCTGGAGCAAATTCGCAATGACATCTGCTACCACAACGCGAATGTGAAAATCGTTTGCATCGGCGGCGGCATGAGCTACGGACCGGTGGGAATCTCTCATCATGCCACCGAGGATCTGGCGATTCTTCGCGCGCTCCCCGGCTTGCAGGTCTTTTCCCCTTGCGATCTTTGGGAGGCCGCCGAACTCACGCGCTACCTGCTCGCCTATCCCGGCCCGGCGTACTTGCGTCTCGATAAATCCACTGCGCCTGAAACCATGCGCGAGGGCGAGATTTTTCGCCCAGGACGCATTCGCACGGTTCGCGAAGGATCCGATCTGACACTGGCAGCCACCGGCGGAATTCTTGCCGAGGCCCTCCTGGCCGCGGATACCCTGGCCAGGCAGGGCATCCACTGCCGTGTTCTCAGTGTCCACTCGATCAAGCCGCTCGACATCGATACCCTCGCTTTCGCCGCCTCCGAGACCGGCGGAATTGTCAGCATCGAGGAACACAACGTCGATGGCGGCTTGGGGGGCGCCATCGCCGAATCGCTGATGGAGGCCGGAGTCTTCCCCCGTTTCTTTGTCCGCATCGGACTCCGTAATACATTCTCGTCCGTGGTCGGCAGTCAAATGTATCTGCGCACGGTCTACTCATTGGATGCCGCGTCAATCATTTGCGCTGTCCGCGCAAAGCTGGGGATTCAAGCCGAGGTTTGTGCATGAGGGTCAAGCGAGCTTTCGATATTCTCGCCGCGTCGCTTGGCCTGCTGGTTTTCTCGCCGCTGCTCGTGGCCGTCAGCTTGGCCATCTGGATTCAGGATCGGCAATCGCCTTTTTACATCGCGCAGCGGGCCGCTCGCGGAGGAGGAAGCTTCCGCATGGTCAAGTTTCGCTCCATGGTTATTGATGCGGATCAGATCGGCGGCGCGTCCACCTCCGCCACGGATCGCCGCATCACCCCGGTCGGCCGCTTGGTCCGCGCTTACAAATTGGATGAGTTGATCCAGCTCTGGAACGTGCTCAAAGGGGAGATGAGCTTGGTCGGTCCGCGGCCCCAGGTGCTTTGCGACGTCGCGCTCTACACGGATGTTGAGAAGCGATTGCTCTCCGTGCCGCCTGGAATGACCGATCCCGCTTCCATTATCTTTTCCGACGAAGGCGAAATCCTGAAAGGAAGCTCTGACCCTGATCTGCTCTACAACCAGATCATTCGCCCCTGGAAGAGCCGGCTCGCCTTGGCCTACATCGACCACCGCGGCTTCTGGATCGATCTCTGGCTGATCGTCCTCACTCTGGTCGCCATTCTCTCAAAGTCCACAGCTCTCAGAACGCTTGGAACGCTGCTCAACAACTGGAGGCTCGACCCGCTTGTTCTTCGCATGGCCGCGCGCCAGGAGCCGCTGTTGGCCTATCCGCCGCCCGGCGCTGATGGGGGCGTTCAGCGCGCCTAGTTCGAGCACTTCAATGGCGCGAAGTTCCTTCAGGCTGGCCCATTGGACGAAGTATTCGGCCAATTCCAGAGAGAGATCGGTTCAACATTCACCCTCGGCGCAGCGTGATCAGTGTGATCTCCGGTAAACAATCAAACCGGAACGGCAACCCGGATGTGCCGATACCGCGATTGACATACAATTGGAAGCCTCCGAGCTGGAACCATCCCTGAACATACTTCATGCCCAGCGTGGGCAATTGCAAAGCTCCCAACAGCGGCAGGCGAATCTGACCGCCATGCGTGTGTCCGCTCAACATCAAGCCGAGCGCTGCCCCTTCGGGAGACGCCAGCAGGTTATCGGCGTAGTCCGGAGCATGACAGAGCAGAACGACGGGCTCATTGGGCAGATTGCGTATCCTGGCAGGAATAGCCAACTCTGGATTCGGATGACCTACCACTGGATCATCAAGTCCCGCAAGCCAGAACCGGCCATTGGCGCGTTCAATCGGCAGGCAATTATTGTTGAGAACAGTGATGCCGTTGGAGGTCAGCGCCTCGGTAACTTCTCGTGGTCCGACGGCGTTGTCATGATTGCCGAGTACGGCATAGAGCTGCCGGCATTGAAGTTCTTTCAGAACATTGGCACATTGCCACGCCGCGCCGATGGCAAATTTCCTTGATAAAATTCCATGACTGACATAATCCCCAGTTAGAAAAACTGTATCGGGTTGCAGGCTGTTGATTCGCTGGATCACGCGGCGGAGGAAGAATGGCTCAGTGTATTCATCCATGTGAATATCGCTGATTTGCGCAATGCGAAAACCGTCAAAGCTCGCAGGCAATCCACGTAGCGAGATGTCGCGCCGAATGACATCGATCCAGTGACGCTCGATCTCACCCGCATAGATCGCGAGAGCAGCAGCGCCGCCCAGGCTCGCCTTGAGAAAGCGCCTGCGGCTGACGGGCGGAGGGGAGATGGATTTAAAGAGCTCCATATTTCATCATAACCAGGTCCCCCCTTGACCCAGAAATTCTGATCCCTATTCCCTGATTCACCAAAACGCTGTAGACTGCCTACTACGGCGCATGGAACGGATTTGATGGCCCGAACGAAACAAAAACAAAAACTCTTCAACGGCCGCGACCACTCCTGGATGCAGTTCAACCGGCGTGTGCTTGAAGAGGCCGAGGACGCGGGCAACCCGCTGCTGGAGCGGGTGAAGTTCCTGTCCATCACCGGAAGCAACCTCGACGAGTACGTTGAAATCCGCCAGGCCGGGCTGATGCAGCGCATCGAGGATGGCTACCGCGAACCGGGTTTCGACGGACTGCGCCCGGAAGAGTCGCTGGCCGGTCTGACTGCGGATATTCACAGCTTCGTCGACGCGCAGTACCGCTGCTGGAACGATCATCTGCTACCGGAGCTGGGCAAACAGGGAATCAGGCTGCTGGAGTGGGAGGAGTTGAGCGAGGAGGCTCGCACCTTTGCCCAGAGCTACTTTCAGCGCGAGGTTGACCCGCTGCTGACGCCGATCAGCATTGATCCGGCCCATCCCTTTCCGCGCGTGCTGAACAAGGCTCTGTGCCTTGCTCTCTTGCTCAGGCGCAAGCGGCGCAGCTCCGGCCCGCAAGTGCTGGGCGTGGTCACGGTGCCGCGCGCGCTGCCGCGTTTTGTCCGCCTGCCGAACGCCGAGGGCGCGTACGATTACCTGCTGCTGCAAGACCTGATTACGCAGAATCTGGCGGGAATGTATCGCGGCTACGAGGTGCTGGCTCGCGCCGCCTTCCGCGTCACGCGCAACTCCAACCTCTACTTTGAGGAAGAAGAGACGCGCTCTCTGCTGGAGACGATTCGCGTCGAGCTGCACAACCGCCGCAAAGGCGACGCGGTGCGCCTGGAGATCGAGACCGGTGCGGATGCGGAGATTGTCGAGCGGCTGCGTGTCAACTTCGAGCTGGACGAGGATCAGGTCTTCCGCGGCGAAGGCCCGGTGAACCTCTCGCGGCTGATGTTCTTTTACGGGGACGTGCGGCGGCCCGACCTGAAGTTTCCGCCCTTTACCCCGAAGACGCTCAAACTGAGCCGCAAGTCCAACAACATCTTCGACGAGTTGCGCTGCCACGACGTCCTGCTCCACCACCCCTACGACTCATACGACCCGGTGGTGGATTTCATCCAGCAAGGCGCGGAGGACCAGGCTGTTGTGAGCATGAAGCAGACCCTCTATCGCACCAGCAGTGACTCGCCAGTCTTCGCTGCGTTGATCGAAGCCGCGGCCAGCAAGGAGGCCACGCTGGTCGTCGAACTGATGGCCCGCTTCGACGAGGCCTCGAATATCCGCTGGGCGCGCTCGATGGAGGACGCCGGCGTGCAGGTCTTCCACGGCGTCGTGGGCCTGAAGACGCATTGCAAGCTGGCGATGCTGGTGCGCCGCGACGAGGACGGCCAGACCCGCCGCTACTGCCACCTGGGCACCGGCAACTACAATCCAGTGACTGCCCGCTTCTACACCGACATCAGCCTGCTCACCTGCGATCCGCAGATCACCGAGCGGGTGCACATGGTCTTCAATTACCTGACGGCTCACGCCGAGATCGACGACTATCGGCCGCTGCTGGTGGCGCCCCTGACGATGGCCGAGAGCTTTCTGGGACTGATCCGCCGCGAGCAGGAACACGCGCAGGCGGGGCGGCCGGCGCACATTGTCGCCAAGATGAATGCGCTGCTCGAGCCTTCGGTAATCGAGGCGCTCTATGCTGCTTCGCAGGCCGGCGTCGAGATCGACCTGATCGTCCGCGGCCTCTCGATACTGCGTCCGGGCGTGAAGGGTCTGTCGGAGAGAATTCGCGTTCGATCCATTGTTGGACAGTTTCTGGAGCACTCGCGCATCTTCCACTTTGCCAACGGCGGCAACGACGAAATCTATCTTGGCTCAGCCGACTGGATGCCGCGCAACCTCTTCGAGCGCTGCGAAGTGGCCTTCCCGGTGCGCGACCCGGCAGCTCTGGCGCGCATCCACGACGAGATTCTGCCGGCCTACATGGCCGATACCGCGAAGGCCCGCCTGCAACAGCCCGACGGCAGCTACCTGCGCGCCAATAAGCTGCTGAAAGACGCCAAGAGCTTCCCCAACCCATTTTCCAGTCAGGAGTTTCTGATGCAGTTGGCGGAGGGAAAAGCTGACCTGAATGCGATCCCTAAAGCCGCCGCCAAGCCGCCAGCAAAGGCCGTGGCAGTAAGGGCCAAAGCGGCGGATTGAGCGCGAGGCCTCCTGGAATGCCTATGGAAGCTGTTTCCAGTGAAGGAAAGGATTGACTCGGCAAAAAAATATCTTCGCTTCATGCGATTGCCTTGTGGCTTCACTTGGGGCGCGGCTTCATCGTGTTTAGAGTTGGACATATCATCCTATCCACAGCCATTTAGCGATTATCTTCGTTACTGACATATCGCATACCCCGCAATCTTGCTAAGCCCCTCAAATCGTTTCTAGTTGTGTTTCACGTCACGTCGCCACGCATTTTGTGGAAAACTTGCTCTAATTAATGTTGACATCATCACGTGGTACCTCTACCGTCAGTGTACGTAATCACTAAGAAGCGAGTTGAATTCCCCAATGACAGGGCGATACGGATGCCATGTCTAACGAGGATTGGCTCGTGGCTCGGCCTTGTTGTCTTCAAGTTTCTTTTTTGCCAAGGTTCGTTCTTGTCACCCATTTCACTGCAGTCGAGTAGTCGCGCCATGCGACCGCTCGGTGTTTCCTATTGAGGGTGGAATGGTCAACAGGGATAGTGTGCAAATCGCGCGATATATCCGCATTTTGCGCGGCGGATCTCAGCCCGTTCTGGTACAGGCGTCAGACGGGCTCTTCTACGCAGTCAAATTCAAGAACAATCTTCAGGGTGCCAATATCCTCTTGAATGAAGCTGCCGGAACCGAGTTGTTCCGCGCCTGCGGCCTTGCGTCTGTCCCTTGGAAGCCATTGCTCCTCACTCCCGACTTCGTGGACAAGAACCCTGATTGCTGGATGCGGACTCCCACCGGTGTACTTCGTCCGGAGCCTGGCCTCTGCTTCGGTTCTCGTTTCCTGGGTGCGAGCGGACTCAGACCGCTCGAAATCCTACCCGGAGCGTACTTCTCCCGGGTTCGCAACCGCATGAGTTTTTGGCTGGCACGGGTGGTTGACATTTGCGCTCAACACGCCGACAACCGGCAGGCTCTTTTCGTCGAAGATGCAGAGGGCTGGCTCGACGCTTTCTTTATCGATCATGGCCACCTCTTCGGCGGCCCCAAGGGATGCGCGCAGCCCGACTTGAAAGCGTCCGCTTATCTTGACTCTCGCATCTATGCCGATGTATTGTCGAACGAACTGGAGGGTTTTCTGCAACTTCCACGAACGCTGAACACAGACGATCTATGGCAGCTGGTAAACGCCTTGCCGGCTGATTGGAAAACAAAGTCGGCGCTTCTAGGCTTTGAGCAGTGCCTCAACCGGCTGGCAAACGAAAACTTGTTGCGCAATGTGATGGATTCAGTCGTCGACACCGAAAGACGGAGAACTGGGTTTGAACGAAATCGAACGCGTAATCAATTCGAGAACCGATCTGCCCTTTTGCACGATCGAATACCGCCCCAGCCAGTCCGAATCCATGACTGCGGCAGTTACTGGAGCAGTTGCAGCGCTGTTGGTTGATGACGGCGGCGGGGTTCAGATCTTTGCGGATCCGCGCCTCCAAGAGATTGTGCATGAAGATGATCTGGCCTACGTCGAATCCCTTTTGAATGACTTTGTAAAACGCGCCAAGCTTCATCCCACAGACCTTTTCGAACAGGTTTCATCGCTCGCCGTTGGCCCGATTGTGACCCACAGAAAGGGAACCACCTCAACAGACAGTGATTATCTGAAATCCTTCTGTTCCAATTTTCAACAACTGGCAAACGCCGGGGACTGAGCATCTATCCCTCTCGATTGATTACCACTAGGCCTTTGAAAGAGCACACATCCCCCCGGTAACGTTACATTCGTGTTATTATCAAAGATATAGGAGCCGGTAGCCCCCACTCGACCCCGCCGGACCACCCCCCAATGAACCTCTACCTCATGCGCCACGCCAATGCCGGACTTTCCAAGGGCAATCCCACTTTGGACGCCAGGCGTGCCCTCATTAAGGAGGGCAAAGAGCAGTGTATGTTGATGGCGCGGGTGTTGAGCGCGCTCAAGGTCCAAGTGGACGTGATCGTCTCCAGCCCCTTGAAGCGCTCGTTGCAGACCGCGCAGTTTGTGGGCACTGAGCTGGGCTACGACGCGAGGGTCGAGATCAGCCCGGCGCTGGGGCCTGATGCCGATTACGCCGACTTCCAGAAGATGCTGGCCCACTATTCGGGTTACGAGGGTGTGCTGGCCGTGGGCCACAATCCCAACGTCTTCCAGTTTCTCGGGCGGCTGATTACCGGCAACGGCGGCGCGGCGATCCGTATGCGCAAAGGCTCGATAGCGCGCATCGACCTCGACCGCCATCCGCCGCTTTTGCAGTGGCTCATCGATCCGCGCTCGGCCCGCTCCATCTACGCCAGCGTACAGAAGAGTTCGCGTCCAAAGACCACGAAAAAGTAATCCTCCTCTAGTGTCGTGTCTCCGAAATATCTATCAGATTTGCTGCTGTCATTCTGAGCGAACGGGTCCCAAAACGCTTTCCAGTTTGGGGGTGGTGAGCGAAGAATCAGTGTTTATTCTGCTAATGGCAATACGATAAACTTCAGACTCAGGACTCTACGCGCAGCGCCCAGAATGGTAAATCCGCGCGCGCTTGGCCTCTCATCTCTTTCAGCGACCAAGTAAATAAATTATTCGAATTTTGGCATGACCCCCGTTTCCCCTATATTCTGTGAACAAGATTCCATCATCATCATGCGGGACGATTCCGAAAGGAACCAGAGGAAAGGTCTGTAATGCCGAATGGATTGAGAACTTTGAGCGGGCCAAGAACAACAAGAAAAACAGGATCAGTGTGGATACCCCTGTCGATCTGCTTGCTGGCCATATTGCTTTCAAGCAGGAGTGCGCACGCAACCGAAAACGGCGGCAGCGCTTATCCGGTGGGCGCAGAGACTGTACTGCAAGGCACGATGCCGGCGCCGCACCAAACAGGAGCAGCCACCTTCAGCCTCTTCTGCTCGGCTAACCAGATGAATGACACCAACGGCAATCCTTACAAAATGGACTTCAAATTGAGGGTGGTTGGCAATGCGCTGAAGATCGAGCACAACTGGGGCGTTCCCGTGCTGGGCGGCACGCTGGAGAGCACGATTGCGGTTCCCGTTCTTTACGAGCAGGTGCGCGCCCCGAATGCTATGGATGTATCCGAGAAAACCACACAGTTTGGCCTGAGCAACCTGCTTCTTGTTCCAGTGGGAGTCGCTTATCACAAGGGCAACTGGCACGGCTTCTACCAGCTCGACATCTATCCTCCGGGCGCGCCCTACTCGAAGACTCCCGGCGCGCTCAACGTCGGCCAGCACAACTTTGCCCTTGCGCCGGTGGGAGCCTTCACTTATCTCTCCGACAAGGAGAAGTGGGAGGTCAGCTCCAAAGCGAACTACATCGTGAACTTCGAGGACGGAGACACGAAGTATCGCAGCGGCACCGAGCTGACCTGGGAGTACACCTTGATGCACTCCATCTCGAAGAAGGCGGCATTGGGCTTCAACGGCTACCTCTACCAGCAGACGACGGGCGATCAATTATCCGGCGTGGAGGTCAAGGGCGGCAATAAAGGCCGCGATCTGGCGGTTGGGCCGCAGCTTCGCGTCTTCTTCGGCAAGCACTGCGCCTTTGCGGTAAAGTACTTCCACGACACGCTCGTCGAAAATAAGCCAAGCGGCAATGGCTTCTGGTTTGAGACCGGCTTCCCGCTAAGCTTTGGCAAGAAGCAGTAGGAATTTGTCTAAATACTCGGATTTTGATGAAGGGTACGAGCTTTAGCCCGTACATCAAAGGTAGCAATCGTTGTGGGCTTTAGCCCCTGAGAGATGTTATTTCAAGCAATTTTTGCATTCCCTCGGCGGCTAAAACCGGAAGTCAAAATCGGTTCTCAACGTACGGGCTGAAACCCGTACCCTTCAAAACATAGTTATTGGACAAGTTCTATGAGTTGCGTAACTTGTGTCGGGCGCCGCACGGACGGCACCCGTCCTCAAGGCCGTTCCGCAGCAGACCCCGCCGCATTATGGCTTGCAAACCAGCCAATCACCCGCCGCTCGAACTCTCCGGGTTCGACTCCGGCTGCGCCGCAATGGCCCGCGTTCGCAGGCTCCCACAAAACAACCGCTGGACTGAGCACTTGAATCTCTTCCGAATGGCGCGGAGGTAGATTGGTGTCTTTCTTGCCATGAATCAGCAGAACAGGGACTTTGCTCGCGGCTACTGCGCGCTCGGGCGAGGCCTGCTCGAAGTCAACTCCATACTTCCAGCGAGCGTAGAGCAATCCCGCCTCGACGGCAGGAAGCAATACACTGCGCCCCGCCCATGCGCCCGCATCAAGTTTCTCTCCCAGGCGGTCATAGGAGGCTTCACGGAAATTTGCAAAGGTAGACTCGGCTACCACGGCACAGAATCCGGGCGTGGTCCGCAGAGATTGAAGCAATTGCGCGGCTCCCATCGATTCACCAAGGCCATCAATGCACCGTGGAGACTCCGACTGCTGAAGCCAATCGAACCAGCGGCGAATGTCGTCCGCTTCCTTCACCCCATAAGTCGCCAGTTCTCCACCGCTCACGCCATGCGTCCGCGCATCGGGCAGCAGAACCGCATAGCCGTGATGCAGCAACAGGTCCGCGTTGCCTAACATTCCAGCACGATTGTCTGTTTGCCCATGCAGCAGAATCACAGCGTCGCCATTGACCTGTAAGGGCCGGATGCTCCAGCCGCGCAGTGCGACCCCGTCGCTGGCAACGATAGAAACCTCAGCCAATTCCGCGTGATTGCGAGCGGCGACGACCTGAGCTTGCGCTTCCGCATTCGACTCCAACATACGACGCCCTGGATGCAGCGCCCACTCCATCGCGACAATGCCGATAGCAGAAGTGAAGACGAGCCAGACCGCAACCAATGCCAGGCCGCAGCAGAGAAGAATGCGCAGATGCTTCATAGGTCAGAGTTACGCAGCGCGTTCACTGTCCGTTCCCGGCCGGCACGGCGGGCGGAGATTGGCTAAAAAATCACGCTTACTCGACGACTACGTTGATATTCGCCTCCAAAATTGCGCCATTATTCGGGTGGGGGGTATCGACGTAATTCGCCGTGATGGCGTACTTGTAGGTCCCTGGCTCGATCCCCTTGTTGGTGATCCCTCCGCAGGCGTTGATTCCCGCCAAAGCTGCCAGAGCTCCCATCGCAATCGCGCTCAAAGCGAGCCAGCGTCGCGCTCTGCGGCGCAAACCGAATCCCAGCACCAAGCATCCAGCCATAGCCAGCCCAGCCGCCGAAAGCTCTCCTGAACGGCGCGCGTTCCCTTGCACTCCCCCAGGAACCGCGTCAAAAGCATAGAACTCCATGGTGCCGGTGAGCGTCTGGCCCGCAGTCACGGGAGTCCCAACCGTGGTAATGGGACAGTCGGGAATATTGGAGACGGTGTAGTCACTGTAACCACTGCCATTTGGTGTCATGGTGACATTGGTGGCTGTGAGGGAAATTGCGGGAATCGCCAACGCGCGCGTACCGGAAAACACAAAAATGACCGCTAAAATCAACCCAGAGAAAGAAAACAGACGACCTTGCATGGTAGTTCCTATCGTTCGAGAGAATTATACCCTTGTTAGCAGACTAAAAGGCTGGATACGGAGATTGTTTCCGCAGTGAAGCGTCCAGTCAGCCATGCTGCTATCCTTGATTAGATTAACTTTTCCGCGATGACAAATCAGACGAACTCCCTCGAAGATCCGCAAAAAGCACCCTCGACGCTGGCTGTGTGGGCGCTCTTGGCGGCCATCTTCGCCGCCGTGCAGTTTGCTTCGCTCTTTACGCCGCCGCTGATGGACGATGTGGACGCTAGCCACGCCCAGGCCGCGCAACAGATGGCCGAGAGCGGCGACTGGGTGACGCTGAAGGTCAACGGCATCCGCTATCTGGAGAAGCCGCCGCTGCCTTACTGGCTAGACGCCGCGCTCTATCGCGTCTTCGGCGAGAATGCATTTTCCACTCACCTGCCCAACATACTTGCCCTGCTGGGCTGCGCCTGGCTGGGCTGGCTCTGGGCCGGTCGTGCATGGGGGCGGCGCGCCGGCTTCTACGCCGCGCTCGGCATTCTCACCTCTGTCGGGCCGTTTCTCTATACGCGCTTCGCAATACCCGAGGCGCTGCTCAGTTTTCTTCTGCTCTTTGCGCTCTATTGCCTGTTGACCGGCTTCGATGGCAATCAGCCCCTTCGCATCTATGGAATGTGGGTGGCGCTGGCCTTGGCGGTGCTGACCAAGGGCCTGATTGCGCCCATCTTCTTTGCCGCGGCGGCGATTCCGTTTCTCTTTGTGACCGGCCAGCTTCGTCGCTGGCGGCAGTTGAAGCCGCTGACCGGCCTGCTTGTCTTCCTGGCCATCGCCGCGCCTTGGCACATCCTGGCCGGCCTACACAATCCAGATCAGGGCCACGCGATCGGCAATCACCCCACTCCCGGCAACGTCCACGGCTTCTGGTACTTTTACTTTCTCAACGAGCATCTCTTCCGCTTCACCGGCTCGCGCTTTCCGCACGACTTCAACAAGCTGCCCGGCCTGTGGTATTGGCTGCTGCATCTGGTCTGGCTCTTTCCCTGGAGCCTCTTTCTGCCCGCGCTGGTTGCGGTTGCATGGAAGACCCGCCGCAACTGGATGCAACACCTGCGCCGCGACACGAGCCAGATGCCCGAGCTTTCTCCCGATCATGCTCGGCACACCTTCCGGGCACACACCATCTGGCTGCTGAGCCTCTTTGCCGCCTTCATTTTGTTCTTCTTCTCTCTCTCGACCAATCAGGAGTACTACACCTTTCCCGCATGGCCTCCGCTGATCCTTCTGATTGCCGGCGTGCTGGCCGGTGTCGAGGAGCATCGCGACGCGCAAGGCCATCCGGAGCGAAGAAAGCCGCTGCTTTCCATGGTTTGGTTGACCGGCGCGCAGGCGGTCTTCGCCGTGGTGGGTGTGTTGGCCGCGGCGGCTCTGGGCTGGGGCTTGTGGGAGTCGCGCAAGCTGCCGTTTGTTGCTGACGTCGGCACGCTGCTGGCGCATCGCGGCGTGGGCGATTACACGCTGTCGATGTCTCATCTCTTTGACCTGACTGGACCCTCGTTTGCTGCGCTGCGCCTGCCCGCCGCGCTGGCCGCCGTGACTCTGCTGATCGGCCCCGCCGTGGGCTGGCTGTTGCGTTTGAAACGAAAGCATATCGCCGCCACAGTCAGCGTGGCGCTGACCGCCGCGGTCTTCCTGATCGCCGCGCACATCGCCTTTGCGCGCTTCGATCCCATGCTCGGCTCCAAGCAGTTGGCCGACACCATCGTCGAGAGAGGCTCGCCCGCTGACTCCTTTATCATCTTCGGCGATCAATCCGATGCTTCTTCTGTGGTCTTTTATACGCACAAGTTCTTCGCCAAGCCGGCCCTGCTGGTGGAAGAGCAGTGCTCGCCGCACGGAGACGGCTCCTCGCTGTTGTGGGGCTCCTGCTACCCGGACGCGCCCAAGATCTTCCTCAGCCAAGAGCAGCTCTCGAAGCTCTGGGGTACGGGCGAGCGTAAGTGGCTCTTCGCGCAGGACATCAACCAGTCCAAAGCCCAGCAATTGCTGGCCGGTCGCCTCTACGCCGTGCAATTCATCGCCGACAAGGCACTGTGGACCGACCGTCCGCTCTAGTGCCGTGACCGTATGATTCCGTAATGGATGATATGTAGCCTCGGCCACCTGGCCGGCTGTATTGCGGGCGTCCCGCCCGCGCTCGTCCACGGTGAATTACTAACTCATGCGGTCTGTTTGTAGCCAATTTCGCGGCCATCGGCAGACCGTTCCCGATGCGCCAGTACGACGGGCATTGTGAGTATGCTAGCCTGAAATCAGTACCGCCCGTCAGCAGGGCCGGGTCCTATGTCAAAGACCTCGTGAAATACGGTATCCCTGCCCGCCGGAGGGTTTTTTGTGAAGAAACTTGTCGACTCGTACTTTCAAGATTTGTATGCCGCGTTGGAGAATGCCCAGTATACCGGCCATCAAGGCGAGCAATTGGATCGCGCTGAAGCTTATGTGCGTACCCTGCGGCTGGCGATGGAGGCAACCGGCTGTGGCGGCAAGCTGATGTTCATCGGCAATGGCGGCTCAGCAGGAATTGCCAGCCACATGGCCATCGACTTCACCAAGAACGGCGGAATGCCGGCGATGTGCTTCAACGATGGCGCGGCTCTCACCTGCCTAGGCAATGACTATGGCTATGAGGAAGTTTTCGCCGGACAGCTTCGCGCCCACGCGCGCAAAGGAGATGTCCTGTTTGCCATCTCCAGCTCCGGCTGTTCGGAGAACATTTTGCGCGCGGTGACGGTTGCTCGCAGCCGCGTCTGCGCTGTGATTACCATGACCGGCTTCAAGCCGGGCAATCCCCTGCGCGCTCTGGGCGACGTGAACTTCCACCTCGGGTCGTGCGAATATGGCCTGGTTGAGGTCGCGCATACTGCCATGATTCACGCTGTGGTGGACCTGAAAATTGCGAGCTCGCTGATGGCGGACGCGCGGATTTCGGAATAGGCTCGCATGATTATCAGCAAAACACCTTGCCGTCTCAGCTTTGCCGGAGGCGGCAGCGATATAGAAAGCTATTATCGCGAGTTCGGCGGAGCGGTGGTCAGCGTCACCATCGACAAATACGTTTACCTGACCCTCCAGACCAAATTCGACCACCACATCCGCATCGGCTACTCGCGCACCGAAGAGGTCGAGCGGGTAGAAGACATTCAGCATCCGATCGTGCGCCACTGCCTGAATATGATGGGGCCGCGGCAAGGGGTGGAGATTACCTCTCATGCGGATATTCCCTCCCGGGGAAGCGGACTGGGGTCGTCCAGCTCATTTACCGTGGGGCTGCTGAACGGACTGTATGCATATCAAGGGCGTCATGCCTCTCCGCAACAATTGGCCGAACAGGCCTGTCATGTGGAAATCAATCTCTGCGGCGATCCCATCGGCAAGCAGGATCAGTTTGCGGCAGCATTTGGCGGTCTGCGTATGTACCACTTCCATCCTGACGGTTCGGTCGGCGTTGAACCCCTGATTTGCCACGCTCAGACACTGGTGAAGCTGCACCGCAATCTGATGATGTTCTACACCGGAATTACGCGCAGCGCGGGAGAGATTCTGAAGGAGCAAACACAGGCGCTGGGCAAAGAGACTTCGGCGATTGAGAAGATGCATCGCATCGTGGAGTACGCCCACGCGGTCAGGCACGAGCTGGAGAACGGCAATCCGGAGGGCGTGGGCGAGATCCTCCACCACAGCTGGATGATGAAGCGCAGCCTCGCCAACGGTATCTCGAACCAGGCTATTGACGATTGCTACCAGGCGGCGCGCTCATCCGGCGCCGTCGGCGGAAAGATTCTGGGCGCGGGCGGCGGCGGTTTTCTATTGCTCTACGTGCCGCAGGAACGCCAGGAGGCGGTCAAGAAAACCCTGGGAAAACTCCGGCAGATTCCGTTCAGCTTTGAGCGCGACGGAAGCAAAATCATCTTCTACAATCCCACGACACTCGATCCCGAGCGCGAGGATGACGAGTGGAAATCGCCTTCAGGGCCAACTGCCGCGCGAGTCGATGGAAAGGCGTAAACGGTGAAGGCGGTAATTTTAGCAGGAGGTAAAGGTTCTAGGCTCTCAGAGCTCAGCCAGGGGTTGCCCAAGCCGCTGGTGCCGGTGAACGGCAAGGCGCTTCTGGAGCATCAGCTCGAACTGCTCGCGCGCCATGGAGTGGAGCAAGTGACCGTGCTGTGCGGATACGGCGCGGCGGCCATCCACGACTTCTGCGGCGATGGCTCCCGTTGGGGGCTGTCTCTGAAGTGTATCGATGAATCCGCTCCGCTGGGGACGGCGGGAGCAGTGATCGCGGCGTTGGATCAACTGCCCAGCGAGTTTCTGGTTCTTTACGGCGACACCATGCTGAATGTGGACCTGCCGCGTTTTTATGCGGCGCACACGGCAAGCGGCGCTGACGCCACGCTCTTCCTGCACCCCAACGATCACCCGCACGATTCTGATCTGGTGGAGACCGGAGAAGATGGGCGTGTGATCGCAATTCATGGCTATCCGCATCCCGAGGGCGCGGTGCTTCCCAACCAGGTGAATGCGGCGCTCTATGTACTGAAAGCCTCAGCACTCAGCGGATTTGCCGTTCCCATGACGCCGCTGGACTTTGCCAAGCACGTCTTTCCGCGCTTGCTTCGTGAGAAATTCCACATCCACGGCTATCGCAGCCCGGAGTACATCAAGGACGCAGGCACGCCGGAGCGGCTGGAGCGCGTGCAGAACGACCTGCGCTCGGGAGTGGTGGCGCGCAGCTCTCTCGCGGTAAAACGTCCGGCCATCTTTCTGGATCGAGACGGCACCATCAACGAAGAGGTCGCCTACCTGACCCGTCCGGAACAGATCAAGCTGATTCCGGGCGCGGCCGAGGCCATACGCCTGCTCTCTGGCGCGGGCTACCGCATTGCAGTGGTGACCAATCAGCCGGTGATCGCGCGCGGCGACTGCACGACAGAGCAGCTGACACTCATCCACGATTGCATGGAGATGGCGCTCAGCCGCGAAGGCGCATTTCTCGACGGCATTTATTATTGCCCGCATCATCCTGACAAGGGTTTCGAGGGAGAACGCCCAGAGTTGAAATTCGATTGCGATTGCCGCAAGCCCGGCGGCGGCCTGATACGGCAGGCGGTGTGCGAGTTGAATCTGGATTTGACTCGAAGCTGGCTCATCGGCGACCGAACAGGCGACATCCAGACGGCACACAACTGCGGAGTGCGCTCGGTGCTGCTTCGCACCGGCATCGGGGGGACCGACCAGCGCTACGCCGTCGCCCCGGATTATCTCTTTGACGACCTGCTCGCGGCGGCGCGCTTTATTGTGCTTCAGAACCCCTCGGTAATTGAAAGATAAAGATGATGCATACCTTTTCCATTTTTCTTGCTGCGATTGCGGTGCTTGGAACGCTCTCATCCACCGTATTTCTAGCTCTGACGCTGATCGGAGCGCGGCGCTTTCACGGTATCGCCCAACAACAGCGCGCCTTTGAAGCTACACTCAGCGATGCGCAGCTTCCCTTCGTCTCTCTGCTCAAACCCCTGCACGGGCTGGAACCGCAGCTCGAAGCGAACCTGGAGAGCTTCTTCACGCAGGACTATCCGCAGTTTGAAGTGTTGTTTGCCGTGGATCAGAAGGACGACGAGGCGGCAGCCGTGGCGCGGCGCGTCATGGAACGGCATCCGGAACGGGCATCGCGGATCGTGGTCAATGGCGAGCCGCCATGGCCGAATCCTCCCGCATGGTCGTTTTTCTGCATGGCCAAGGAGGCGCGAGGCGAGATTCTCGTCACCAGCGACAGCGATGTCATTGTAGACGGCAACTACCTGCGCCAAGTGGTTCCGCCGCTTCTGCATCAGAAGACGGGGATGTCGACCTGCGTCTATCGCGGCCTGAACACAGGCGGCTTCTGGTCGTTGATGGACGCCATCGGCATGAGCGTGGAAATGACCGCCGGCGTCCTCATTGCAAATTGGATGGAGGGCATGAAATTCGGCCTCGGCCCGACCATCGTGGTGCGGCGCGACGCGCTCAATGCCATCGGAGGCTACCCGGCCATCGGCGACTATTTTTCCAACGATTTTGTGATCGGCAGCTTCATTGCAGCCAAAGGCTTCAATGTTGCCCTCTCGCGGCACATCATCTCCCACGTCGTTCCTCCCATGACCTTCCAGCGGATGTGGCAGCGTCAGGTGCGTTGGGCGGCAGGAACGCGCAGATCGCGTCCGCTCGGGCACCTGGGCACAGGGTTGGTCTACGCAGTCCCTTATGGCCTACTGGCGTTTATTGCCGCAGCCCTGCTCGGACACTTCGCAATGGGCGCTGCGGTGCTGGGCTGGTCAGTGCTGAATCGCTGCATTGAAGCGTTTGCCATTGGCTGGAAGATCACCAGGGACCGGGAGTGCCTGCGGCGCCCCTGGCTTTATGCCGTGCGCGACTTGCTGGGTTTCTCCGTATGGGTTGCCAGCTACATCAAAGGAAAAATCACCTGGCGCGACGGGCGTTTTGAGTTAATGGAGGACGGGCGGGTATTGCGGACGAGATAAGCGCTATCCGCCCGGAGCCGTCCGTCTTTCAGTTGTAATCACCTCTACGAGTCGGATCCCGCGCGCGCCGCACGGAAGATTCCAGCTGCGTGTACTCCGAGGGTGGCAAAGACCACGACGACAAATACCGGTGCAACCAGCGGCGAGATGCCGCCTGAGCCTTCACGGACTGATTGAAGAATCGACCACTGGATCCAGGCGAAGAGGCAGACCAGCTCCAGCTTGATCCAGGCGACCATCTGATGCGTCAGCGATTCCAGCCGGGCGCGGTTCTCGGCCGTCACTCGGATCACCGCGGATCGGAAGCCGGTGGGCAACAGGGAAATGACCGTGATGATCAGATAGAGCGCCACGGCGATCACCGGCAGAAACCACAGCGTCCCCGGCGGACCCCATGTGTTGGCGTTTCCAGACGCGTCAAAGTGGGTGGGAACCCGCTCCGGCAGTGGTACCGGCCCGTTGAAGGCCTCCCAAGTCATCCAGAAAATCAAGGTCAATCCAGCCAGCGAGAACACTTCCAAACCCTTGCGCATGGGGTCCTTTCCGCTGCGGCGGCTGTACCGAATCGATGCATTCTGTACTGAAACGCTACACTTCCATGGCCCCAGCTCACCGTATTCGTTCCAATTGTATCGAAACGATACGATCTTGCCGGAGTGCTTTTAAGGATGTCTTATTCATGCTACTCGATATTGTATTGGTCATTTTCTCGGCAATCATCTCAGCTCTCAAATACAAACCGGGCAAATCTATCTCATGATCTGCCCGATGATTCGATGAATTCCGAAGCGCTATCCCGCAAAGACCAACCGCCGGGCCTTTACAGCTCCATCGCATTATCCTCGATGGCCAGCCGCACGTTGCCGTCGCTCTTGGCTAGGCGGCGGACGGCCTCCGGCTTGTCGACTTTGGCTTTGAGCATGACCACGGCGACCGGCACGCTGCGTCCGGCGCTCTTGATGGTCTGCACGGCGGTTTCGCGGTCGATCTTGCAGGCGCACATCAGGATGCGGATGCCGCGCTCCACCAGCTTCGAGTTCTGCATATGCAGATTGACCATCAGGTTTTCGTAGACATACCCGAGCCGCGCCATGGCTCCGGTGGTGATCATGTTCAGCACCATTTTTTGCGCGCTGCCGGCCTTCAAGCGGGTCGAGCCGGAGACCACCTCGGCTCCGACATCGGCTACGATGACCATCTCCGCGGCTGCGGCCAGCGGGGTTCCAAAATTGCAGGTGACGGCGGCGGTGTGTGCGCCGCGGGCACAGGCGTAGGACACGGCGGCCACCACATAAGGAGTGCGGCCCGAGGCAGAGACGCCCACCACAATATCCTTGCGCGTGGGGCGGCGGCGGGCGATATCACGCTGGCCCAGTTCTTCGGAATCTTCGTTGACCTCGACCGACGAGGCCAGCGCCTTGGGTCCGCCGGCCATGATGTACTGCACCTGTCCGGGAGCTGTCGAGTAGGTGGGCGGACACTCTGCGGAATCGAGCGCGGCAATCCGGCCGCTGGAGCCGGCGCCAACATAAATCAGCCGGCCGCCGTCGCGCAGGCAGCGGGCTACCTGGTCGATCACCTGCGCAATCTCCACAATCGCGCGCTTGACCGCAGGCGCAACCTTCGCATCCTCGTGGTTGATGATGCGTGCAATCTCCAGCGCGGATTTGGTGTCAAAGCCTTGAGATGCCTCGTTCTGGCTCTCAGTGATCAGGTCCTGAAGCAGCGCGGACGGGTCTTTCCTGGTGTCAGATGTCTGTGTGCCGAGCGTTTCCTGGGTCGTCGAACTGATAAGCATCGCATCTGTCCCCAAGTTTTCATTGTATCTGCAAATTGGTCAAATCCGGTTAGAATTTACCAGCAGACTGAGCATCTTTATGTCGGGCCTCTCTCAGGAGACCGAGCCAAGAGGCTCAATAATCGGGAGGCAAATCAGTTGCCAACGCCCAAATTGGGCGCTACCGGCCCATGGCGGAGAGCGGATCGAGCGGCCGGAGCCAGCTACAACTCGTCCGACGGAACATCAAAATTGACCAATTCGGCTCGGAAGCCGCGCGTCTTCCACGCGCCGTAGACGAGACCGGAGGCGATCCAAATGGGGCCGGCGATCCAGGCAAGCCGGGAGAGATGAATCCAAATGAAGAAGCAGATCAGAAAACCCAGCACCGGCACAATCAGTTGCGAAGGGGAACGATCCTCGCCGCGGATGAAATAGCGCGTCAGGGAGGCGAGATTCACGCCCATGAAGGCGATCAAGGCTCCGAAATTCAGCAGTTCGACGCCGTGATCGTAGCCATGCGCATCAAGGTTTGCCAGTAGCAGCGCACCAACAAGCGCGATAGCTCCGACAAACAATACGTTGTTGGCGGGAATGCGTGTTTTGGGATGAATAGCGCCGAAGAATTTTTTGGGAATGGCATTGCTGCGCCCCATGCCATAAAGCAGTCGCGCCGCGCCGAGTTGAGAACCCATGCCCGAGCCGAGCGTTGCAATCAGCAGCGTCAGGCTGATGATTTTGGTCATCACCACTCCGCCTGCGATGCCGGCGACATGGCTGAATACGTTCTCATCTCCAAACTCCGCGAAGACTCCGTAATCCCTGCCGAAGTGAAAGTAGCTCAGCAGTTGCGCGCCGTACACTTCTGCGCCGGCCAGCACACCCGTGATCAGACAGACCAGTACCGTGGCCAGAAGGATATTGCGCCGGGGATTTTCAACCTCTTCAGAGAGCGTAGAGATTCCATCAAAGCCGATATAGGTCAGCACCGCAACCGAAGTGCCCTTGAAGACTGTGCTGACGCTGAACGTCTCCGGATTGTAAAACGGGTGTAGGAAAAAGGCGTGCGGATACTGCGGAATGTGAAAGATGAAGCGGATCGTCGTCCAGAAGAATGCCAGAATGACAGCGCCCATCACGGCGCACAGAATTTGATTGATGCGCGCCGAAGTCTCGACGCCGCGCAGATTCAAACCCGTGAACAGCAGGGCAAAAAATACCGTCCAGATCAACCCAGGGTAGGGAACTGCAAATTGAGTTCCAGCCAGCAGGTCCGCCATGGCTTTGGCCGACCAGATGGTGCAGATCAATGGATTCAGAATGTAATCCATGGTGATGCTCCAGCCGGTCACATAGCCGAGCGCAGGATGCAATTCGCGGCCAACATAGGTATAGGCCGATCCCGCGCTGGGATAGGCGCGCGCCATGCGTCCATAACTGAAAGCCGTAAAAACCATCGCCACCATCGCAATCAGAATGGAGGTGACGACGTGACCCTGGCCCTCATTGCTGAAAGCGCCATAGGCAGGCATCGGCGCAGTCGGTTGAATCACGATGATTCCGTAGAGAATCAGATTCCACAGGCCGAGCGTGCGATGGAGACTGGTGGTTTTTTGTTGAGCGTTTTCCGCGGCTGCCATCTCTGTCCTTGGTATTCTTTGAACCTGTCGATTTGTTTTGAAGAGTACAGGATTCTTGTTTTGAAAACTACCGACCTCTTGTTTTGAAGGGTACGGGCTTCAGCCCGTACACCCATGGCCAAATTTAATTTCCGGCTTTAGCCGCCGAGGGAATGAAATGGCCGGAAATAACATCCCTCAGTGGCTAAAGCCCAACTTTTTTGTTGCATTTGCGGCACGACTGAACTCTTGCCCTTGCACTTCTTGCATCCAGGATCGCATATTTTCTCAGCCAATAAAGCCCGCACACTTCACCAAAACAAGCCCCAAGACACGCTATTACCGCCCCGCGATAGCCGCCGTCGGTGTGATGGTTTCAGAAGCGACGTTCCAGCCTTCGATTTGCACGATAAAGTTATCGGCTGCGCTCTCCGGCAACAGCGCGGTCAGCGTGCGCGACTCTCCCGGCAGCAACTCGATCCAGTTGTCGGACCAGAAGACGGGCGCGATCAATCCGCCAGTCGGAGTGCGCACTGCGGCGCGAAGCTGGAAGGCCAATTCGACGGAGCTGTTGTCGAGACGCAAGCGCACTTCACGGCCGCGCGGCGTCTTCTCAGTCTCCGCGCGGGCAGTGACTTTGGCCGGCGGCAAGTGAGTCAGCGCGGCCAGGTCTTCGTGCCGCGCGGCGGGTGTGTGCGTGTAGTAGGTCCTTGTCCAATCGAAGGCGGTCAGCGTGACGGGCACCCAGTAGAAGTTGCGGCTCACGACAGTCCCCGAGGCATCCGCGAGAGTCAAGTCAATCAGGAGAATGTGATCTGCGCCTTGATAGAGGTTCTCCGGAATCGAGAAGACGCGTTGCGCACTGTCTGCGCCCGCGTCGACTGTTGATTTGGCGTTGTAAATTTCCTTCCCTGCCAGGTTGAAGACACGCAGGCCGGCTTGGAGCTTGGCGGCGGGCGCATAAGTGCTGTTGACGACTTCAATCGAGAGATCGTCGTACGAGTATTGAATGTGCAGCGGCTCGCAAGCCTTTTTGGCGGCAAAGTACCCGGCTCCGGCGTCGAGGTAGTAGTCGTAAAGGTGCCAGATCATCGACGGCCATGCGTTGTTCAGCATCCACTGAATGACGCCGGTGGATGCATACTTGTTTTTGCCGTAAGCCTCGAACATTGCGCGTTCGGAGTCATACTCCATCGTCTGCGCGATGCGCTCATACTCGGCGGCGGAATGCGGCTTGGCGTAGACAGCTTCCATGGCGGCATCTAAGACTTTGAGCGTGGAAAAATCGCCGCTGCCGAAGTGATAACTCCACGATGCGGTCGGCGGCCAAGCCTCGGCATCGGGCAGAAATTTTTGCCGGCTGGCCAGCGACGTCAACGCCGGTCCTGGGCTGGTCTCCGTATTGAAGCCGAATGCGCCGCCGAATTGTTTGTCGACATACCAGTAACTGGGCGCGACATAATCGTATGGCCCGTTCATCTTCACACCGCTCGGGCCGGTCACTGTTGTGGGCGTGGCCGAGGCCGATGAGAGCACCGGGTTGGGCCAGTGCGTCTCCAATTCGACTTTGAGGTAAGCGTTCTCGACATCGGCGGGCGGAGGGTTGTCGCTGCCGTTCAGCCAGACCAGTAGGCTGGCATGAGTGCGCAGGCGCAGCATCTGGGCGCGCAACGAGGCGGTAGCGATGGTCAGGTCATCGCCGGTCCACTCCTTCCAGTGCTCCCAGTGGTCGCAACAGCACCAGCCGGCCATCACTAGAATCCCCTGCTGATCGGCCAGATGAAAGAATGCATCGGTCTCCAGCTTGCCCTCCAGGCGAATGGTGTTCAAATTCATATCGCGCACCAGGCGAAACTGGTCGCGCAGACGGTCGTTGTCTGAGCGCAGCAGCATATCTTGCGACCAGCCTGCGCCGCGAATCAGAATCGGCTTGCCGTTGACGCGGAAGAGTCGGCTGCCGTTGGCCGTCAGCTCCGAGGTGATCTCGCGGATTCCGAACTCCACACTTTGCTCGTCCGAGAGCTGGCCTTGCACGCTGAAGCTCATCGTCAGCCGCTCCAGATGTGGTTCCCCCATCTGGTAAGGCCACCAGGGCTTAGGATTGCGAATGCGTAATTGCGGAAACACTTCGGGCGTGAAGACAACCGTGCGGTCCTCATGCGCAGCCAACTCGGCCGGCTGCTCGAAACGAACGCCGGCAGCCAAGCCGGCAACCACGCCCTTCACCGCATGATCAGTGGCGTTGTGCAACTCGGCGTAGACGGTCAGGCCGGCCGTGTCGAGCGCGCTCGATTCAAAGTGCGCCACCGCAAGCGGCGACCGCAAAGTGACCGCTCCGGTCGCGACCAGATCGACAGCTCCCCATAAACCCATGTCTTTATCCGGCGGGCAGGGATTCAAATCAACCCAGTTGATGCCCAGATCTTTTTCCGTAGGCGCGAACGTCTCCACCGCCAGAACATTCGTCTTGCCCGCTTTCAAAAACTCGGTCACGTCAAAGTCATAGGTGCGATAGGCTCCGGCAACCTGCGCCGAATCCGCGATCTTTTTTCCATTGAGCCAGATTTCCGCGCGATAGTTGATGCCGCCGAAGTGCAGCCAGAAGCGCCCGTCCTTCTCCGCCGCTGCGGGAGCCATGAACTCCTTGCGATACCACCAGCCGCAGCGATAGGGGCTGTTCTGCGCCATGGGCAGGTTGTTAAAGTCCTGGCCGATGGAATAGTCGGTGCCGGGAATCTGCCGCAGGTTCGTCCCGTAGTAGGGATCGGGAACTGCTCCGGCCGCTGCTTGCGCCGCCAGCACGGTCGAGGGCACGGCGGTCTTCAGCCAATCGCCGGTCGAGAATCCCTCCGCGGCAATCGCGTCGCCCGCTGCCTGGAGCTTGCAAGCCGACTGCACCTTCCAATCCTCGCGCAGTGGGGTTGAGCTTCCGGCGCGCATGGTTGCGGGCAGCGCCAGCAACAGCAGTGAAACAGTAGCAATCATTCTTTGACGGGTCATGGACAACTCCTTTGCGCCGGCAGAACTAGTAGGATGCTGAAAAGGGCGAATTACAGCGTTTCAATCGTTTGAATAGTGCATATATTCTCCCTCGAACAAGGCTTTGTCAAGTCCTTTTCCCTCCCGCACCAGATCGTTTCGGTTTCTTGGCCGCGCGCGCCGTTGACATTCGCACCACCAGCTCCGGCTGCGCCTTGTGCAGCTTCGGCTTGTGCGCGTTGCCTTGCTCCATTCCTTCGACCGCCTCTACCATCCACTCGGCCGCCATCAGGCCCATCTCCTTCAGAGGCTGGCGGATGGTGGTGATGCCGGGCGTGGCGACTGCGGCTGGTAGCACGTCGTCAAAGCCCAGCACCGAACAATCCTCGGGCACGCGCAGGCCGGCTTCGGTCAGTCCGCGCACCACGCCCAAAGCGGTCAGATCGTCGAAGGCCAGTACAGCTGTAAAGGGAGCGCCAGTGGCCAGTATGCGCCGGGTACAGGCCAGCCCGCCCTCGAAGCCCGACGCAGGGTCCACCAGGCCGGGAAGTTGACAGACCAGCCGGGCATCCAGGCGAATGCCTGCCTCGGCTGCCGCCTGTTGCACTCCGGCCCAGCGCGGCGCACTGTCAAAAAGCTCTTCCGGGCCGCGGATGACCGCGATGCTTTGATGCCCCAGTTCCGCCAGGTGGCGCATCGCCAAGGCGCCGCCCGCCTCGTTGTCCACTAGCAGCGAACTGACCCCGCGCCCGGTCATATCGCGGCTGATAATCACGATTGGAACATTGTTCTTCTTGATGTCGCTCAGCAGATTGGTCTCGTCGAAGATCCAACTGGCGATCACAATCACCCCTTCAGCGCGCCGCTCCAGAATCATCTGCAGGTAGTTGTCGAAGAGCACGCGCTGCGTCTGTGCGTCCATCACCAAAGGAAGGTAGCTGGCCGACTGCAAGCCCGCCTGAATTCCGCGCACAATGGGAATGCAGTACGGATCGGAAAGATCGTAAGCCAGCACGCCGATGGTCTGCGAGCGTCGGCGGCGCAGCGAGCGGGCGAACGCGTCGGGATGGTAGCCCAGTTTCTGCGCCGTGGCGCGGACCTTGTCGCGCGTCTTGGCTGCCACATTCTGCGCGAGCGGCGCGTCGCTGAGCACAATCGAAACGGTGGAGACGGAGAAGCCGCAGGCGCGGGCAACATCGAGCAAAGTGACATGTCCGGATCTCTGCTGGACCACTTTCCCCCCTGGCGCGACCGCTCCCCCTGGACGTTTGCTCAGGGTTGGGCGGCACAGCGTTATTCTGCCACAGCAGACCGGACCGCGACTCGCCTCCCGCGCTTCTCTCGCTCCGAGCATTCAACCCGCTCATTCCCCAGAGTCCCATTTCAGCTCCAAGGGATCGGCCAGAAATTAGGATACATCTTGTTGATTAAACGCTACTTAGCTCAGAACTGCCAGGTCTGAATTCCGAGCATCGTCGCGGGCAGGCCGACCAGGCCGTGGAGGCGGCAAGGCGAAGAAAATATTTATCGGGCATGAATTTTGCTTGACACCGAAACGCGCAAAGGTTACATTTCTTTCGTATTCAAACGTTTGAATACAGACACTTTTTCGGAGGGCTGTCCATGAGTATCGCCTTGAATTCTCGCAAAGCCAGCGCCGCTTCAATGGGCTGCTTCCTCTGCGTCTGCGTCCTTCTCATCTGCGTGGCTTCCGCCGCTTTCGCCCAGGCCGGCAGGGGAAGCGTAAGCGGCCTGGTCACCGATCCGAGCGGAGCCATTGTTCCCAGCGCCAAGATTACCCTGCTCAACCACGCCACCGGCATTTCCCAGCACAGCCTCACCACCGCGGCAGGCTTGTACACCTTTGTCTCACTCAACCCTGGCGTCTATCAAGTGACCGCCAGCATGAAGGGCTTTGAAAACGTCGCCCAGGACAACGTGAATGTGACTGTCGACCAGACCAGCACCGTCAACATCACCCTCCGCGTGGGCAGTGTCACCGACACGGTCACCGTAATGGAATCCGTCGACCTGTTGGAGAACAGCAACTCAACGGTCGGACAACTTATCTCCTCAGAGACAATCGACCGCGTGCCGATGGTTTCACGCGATGTCTTTCAGTTGGTCCAATTGAGTGCCGGCGTTACTCCGGCCAATGGTTCGCCCAACTCTTCTGATACATCAGGCGTCTTCTTTCAACGCCCCGGTGCGGATGTCTCCTCCTACACCATCAATGGCGCAATCGAGGGTTCTGTGTACTATATGCTCGATGGCAGCCCGCTGGGGATCGCCGAAAACAATGTTGCCGCGATTATCCCGGCAATGCAGGTTCCCGAAGACGGCGTAGATGAGTACCGCGTCGAGACCCAGAATACACCGGCTTCTTATCAGAGTGGCGGCGCGGGCGTCATCAGTCTGGTCAGCAAATCCGGTGGCGACAAGTTTCATGGAGACGCGTTCGTTTACATCCGGCCCAATGTCCTTGCCGCCAACGATTATTTCAATAAACAGGCAGGCAATCCGACACCGAACTACCACCGCTACCAGGAGGGCGGTGCGATCAGCGGTCCGATCCTGCACAAGAAGCTCTTCTTTTACGGCGATTATGAGGCCACGCAGCAAGCATCCTTTGATGGCTCAAATCTCTTTACCGTTCCCACCACCGCGGAACGGACCGGCGATTTTTCAGCCGACAGCTTTACGATCTACAACCCGATGGTTCCAGATGTTGCCACTGGGCCTCTCGCCGGAACACGGCAGCCATTTGCGGGCAACAAAATCACCACCGTTAATCCCATTGCTCAGGCGGTTCTGGCCAATTTTCCCAAGTGCAATGTCAGCACCACATGCGATTCATCCTTCAGCCCAGACAACCTGTATCTTCCCGGCCTCGATCCAATCAATGCGAAGAAGTTCGATGTTCGTCTCGACTATTTTCGCAGTGAGAAACAGCACATCTTCGCTCGTTACTCTTTTGATGATCTCTTCTTCTCCGATTACAACTCCTTCAAAAGCCCTTGGGATCTGTACTACTTCCAGAATATTACCCATGGGAACAATTTCCTGTTGGCCGACGACCTCACTCTGAATTCCACCACGGTCTTGCAGTTGCGCTACTCCTTCACGCGCCACTATGAGAATCAGACCGGAGATCCAGGCCAGAATGCAATCGACAATCTCACAACAATGGGATTTCCCTCATCACTCGCAGCGGATGAGACGTACAAGACTCTTCCCTACTTTACCTTTAACGATTATGGCAATAGTGAGCTTCCAGGGAGTGACGGAATCGGCGGCACTGCGAATTACAACACCTTCATCTTTGCCAGCGAGAACAGCGACATGAACGCTACCCTTACCAGGAGTTGGGGCAAGCACGAGATCAGCGCCGGCGCGGAGTATATGAAGAGATTCATGAATGTCGGCGCGCCTGGGGCGCCCTCCGGCAATTATGGCTTCGATTACTCCGCCACTGATCAGACCACTGGCGCGTCCTCACCGGTTGGCGGCAGTGACTTCGCTTCCTTCCTTCTGGGCATGGGATTGGCTCAGGGTGGTGAAAGTACGAATTTCACGCAAGACCTCTTCGCTGCGGAATCCAGTCCCTATTACGCAGCCTTTATCCAGGATACCTACCATCCCAATCAGCATCTCACAATCACAGCGGGGCTGCGTTGGGATATCTTCGGCGGCAAAACCGAGCGCCATAACCGCCTGGAGTATTTTGATCCGACCGCCGCGGATACCGTCAACAACGTAGCCTTCACCGGCGGTGAGGTCTTCGCCACCAGCGGCAACCGCTCGCCCTTCACCACCAATTTGACGAACTTTGGTCCGCGCCTGGGCTTCTCCTGGCAACCTGAAAAGCATTTGGTCGTCCGTGGCGGCGGTGGCTTCTACTTTGGCCCAAGCGCGCAGATGGTTGGCAGTGCTGTTCTAGACAGCGATGGATACAACACGGCTACTAACTGGAACGCCACTACCTGGAACGGGGATTCCAATACAATTGCTTTCGACGGTGGTGGCCAAGGCAATTCGATAATCAACTCCACGACGAACTGCCCAAACACCGGAAGTGTGACAGGATGCTATTCACTGAGCGATCCGTTTCCAACTTCCACGGCAGACCCGTCTGGTCTTGTTCCCCTCTCCGGTTCGACACTGGGTTTGGGAACCAATCTTGGCTCGCCTCTGAGCACAATGCTGCACTCGCAGCGCACGCAGGAGACCTATAACTTCAACTTCGGAGTCGAGTATGAATTTCCGCACAACGTGGTTGTCAGCGTCGGCTACGTGGGCAGCAGGGGGCTGTTCCTGCCTCTTTCCCAGGTTGATCTGAACCAGCTTCCTTTGAGCGTCATTGCATCGCGGCAGGCGTCCTTGTTCAGTTCCACGGTGGCAAATACTTGGGAGAATATCCAGCCAAACACGAATGCTTATTATGGGTCTTCTACCGTGCCGCTATGGCTCTCACTACAGCCGTATCCACAGTTTGGCTCAGGCAACTATGGCTCCGGCCAGGGAGTCAATGTGCATGGCTATCCGGGCGGCGATTCCGAGTACAGTTCTCTGCAATCAAAAGTTCAGAAACGCATGACCCAGCACTTCACCACGCTGGTCTCCTTTACCTGGGGAAAGATCATCACGGACGACGGCAATCCTCCGCTGGACTTCCTTGGCTCTCATGCAGGCACGCCACAGGACTGGAAAAACATGAATTTTGAGCATGCCGTCAGTCCGCAGGACGTGAAGTATCAGTTCACGGCTCAGGCATCCTACGATCTACCCGTGGGCAAAGGTAGGGCACTGAATCTGAACGGAGCTGCGAATACCATCCTGGGCGGATGGACAGCGAACGGAGTTTTTTATCTGAGCACCGGAGTTCCCATAATTTCGCCGCTTGTCGGAGCATCACCCTCATACTTCAATCAGCGTATGAATTTGACCTGCGATCCCAGCAAGGGTGCGCCGCATACAGCAGCAGTTTGGTTCAATCCCTCCTGTTTCGCATTGCCCGCCAGTTCGTTCGTGCCGGGAACGGCGCCGGCGTACCTTGACCACGTCCGCACTATGGGCGCCAACGATCTGGACCTCACCCTATCCAAGGATTTCAAACTGGGCAAGGAGCGGAATATCCGCTTCGAGGTCTCATCCTTCAACATTGCCAACAGGCCGCAGTTTGGAGCGCCGTCTGTGCCCTCGTATGCGGACTACAGCAGCGGTAATGCTTCATTTGGCTCGATTGGGCAAGACGTCAATACGCCGCGTCAATTCCAGTTTGCATCGAAATTTACCTTCTGATTTAGGCGTTCCAGCAAGCTCGCTGGAAATTCGCTCGACCTCCAATGGCAGACACGACCATGTGTCTGCCATCTTTTTTGTGTTTGAACCGAAAATTCTTGTCTTGGACCATGCGCCGGCCTGGAGACTGCTCATTTGTTACTGCCGGGTTACAACTTGAACAAAGTATTTGCACGGTATTCGCACGGGGTTGACAGTCCTTTTACACTTTCCGGCAGATACTGCTTCTGTGATCCCGCAAACTCATCATATTCTTCCGTTGAAGTTAGCCGTTGGTTCTGCCCCTCTGGTAGAACTTGGATTCCAAACAAACCTTCCATCCCTGCCCCCCGCCAAGCCGCGCATTCATGCCGAAGTTGGCAGTTACCGGCTGCGGCTGGCCGAGAGCCAGGAAGACCGCGAGGCCGCCTGCCGCCTGCGCTTCAAAGTCTTCAACATCGAACTGAACGAGGGGCTGGCGGATTCCTACCAAACCGGCCTGGATACCGATCAGTTCGATGCCTATTGCGAGCACCTGCTTGTAGAAGAGAAGCTCTCCCGACGCGTCGTCGGCACTTACCGGATGCAGTCCGGATCGACCGCCGCGCGCTACCGGGGATACTACTCCGCGCAAGAGTTCAATTTTGCGCCCTACGAGCCGCTTCGGCCCGACATTCTCGAGTTGGGCCGCGCCTCCATTGATCGCGAGCATCGAACTCCCGAGGTACTGACCTTGTTATGGAGGGGCATCGCACAGTATGCTTCCAACATGGGGCTGCGTTATCTGATCGGCTGCTCGTCATTGACTTCCAAAGACCCGGCGGAGGGCTGGCAGGTCTATCGCCAGCTTGAACAATATCGGGTCTCTCCGGAGTTCGAGACTGAGCCAACCATCGCTTACGCCGCTCCGTGCGAGCTAGTGGGCGCATCTGCACAGCTGTCGCCCTCATCAGAAGACTCATTGCTGCGAACTCCGCCCACCAAGGTGCCCAAGCTGCTGAAGACCTATCTGGCCATCGGCGCGCGCATCTGCGGACCGCCGGCATGGGACCGGGATTTTGGCACCATCGATTTCCTCACTCTGCTCGATCTGAGATTGATCTCGCCCTCGGCGCGCAATCGCTTCCTGGCTCCGCTGACTACTTGAGCTTTCGCGCGATTCGGCGCGCTGTGGCGCTGGGTTCGATTCTTGTCCTGAGCGTTCTCCGATTCTGGCTGCTGAGGCTGCGCGGACCGCTCACCATGGAGAAACGCGCCCTGTGGGTTCAGCAGACCTGTCGCATGATTCTCTCTGGAATGGGCGTTCGTTATCGCGTGGAAGGCCAGCCGCCCGCGAATGGCCTGGTGGTTTCCAACCACCTCAGTTACCTCGATGTTCTGTTCCTCTCCGCGGCCATGCCTTGCTTCTTTGTCGCCAAGGCCGAGATCGACAGTTGGCCTTTTTTTGGCAAATCGGCGCGCATCGGCGGTACGCTCTTCGTTGACCGCTCAAGCTTGGCCAGCGCCGAGAAGGTCTCCGCAATGATCGCCGAGCGGCTCAGTTTGCAGATTCCCGTCCTCTTTTTTCCCGAAGGCACCACCACTGATGGCAGCTCGCTCTTGCGTTTTCACTCCCGCTTCTTCGATCCAGCGGCGGTTGGCGGAATTCCGGTGACTGCCGCGGCGCTGCGCTACGTGATCGTCGATGGCACCCCGGAGAGCGAGCTGTGCTGGATCGGTGACGATGAGTTTCTTCCTCATCTCTGGAAGGTGCTGGGCACGGCCGGTTTCTCTGCCCGCGTGCGCTTCGCACAGCCGCGCGTCTATCCTGATCGCCGCACCGCCGCCGACAAAACGCAAACTGAGATCGCCGCCATGCGCAGGCAGATGCCGCTGCCTTGATGAGAGGGTTTACAACCGGTTATAGAGGAAAAATCACCTACGACAGTGCTGGCAAGGACATAACTATCGGAGAACCGCACTGTCCTTGGAGGAATGCCCGCTCGCAGAACAAAATTATCTCTAGGAGTTATCCGCCAGCAGCAGCCGCAAATCGCGCAAGTTGTGCTCCGTCGGTCCGGTCACGATAGCATCGCCCAACGCGGTGAACATCGGACAGGCATCAAAGGCCGCCAGCGAAGATTTCAGGTGGAATCCGAAGGCATGCGCGCGAGCAACAGTCGTGGGGTCGGCGACGGCGCCAGCCGCCTGCGTATTGCCGTCAATTCCATCCGAACCGGCGCTGAGTACCGTCAGACGCTGTCCAAGATAGCTCTCCAGCTCAAGAGCGCATTCCATCACAAACTGCTGGTTGCGTCCTCCGGCGCCGGGCGTGCGGTCGAGCGTGACCGTCACCTCGCCGACCGAGATCAGGCACAGGCGCGGATGATTGGCGCGCAGCTCGTGGAAGCGCTCCAGCAGATAGCGGGCGGCGTCGGCGTAGTCCCAGTCGTCGCAACTGTTGTCCACCACCACGTGGAAGCCGGCCTTCTCCGCCAGCGCGCGCGCGTTCTCCGCCAGGTCGTGGCTCGACAGCAGAATCTCGAAGACAGATTGGCTGAAGGCATCCACTTCGCCACTCATCGCCGCGGCCGCGGTGACCAGGCGCGTGGGCACCGCTCCCGGCATGGAAAACTTGGGGAAAAACGGCGGACGCCAGCCTTTGTTGCCCGGAGATTCAGGTAGGTCCTCGCGCTCGAAGAAGGCGCTCACCGCGGGCGGCATCTTCGCCTTCAGGTCGTACTTTTCCAGAAGGCCGCGCACCTCGGCAACGGTCGAGTGGTCGGGCGATGTGGGCCCGGATGAGAGCGCATCAAGCGAGCGTAGCGGAACGTCGGGCAGCAGCAGGCTGATCTTCGCAGCCTCCGGCGCGGCTATGGCCAGCCGCCCGCCCTTGACCGCGGAAAAATGCTTGCGAAGCGTGTTGACTTCGCTGATCGGAGCGCCCGAGGCCAGCAGCAACTGATGGAAGGCGATGGTGTCATCGAGAGAAATCTTTGGATCCAGCGGAAGATCAAAGAGGGCCGAGCCGCCGCCCGAGATGAGAAAGAAGATCAGTGTGTTTTTGTTGGCCTTCCTCAGCATGGCCAGCGCTGCGCGGGCGGCGGCGAAGGATTCTTCGTTGGGCAGCGGATGACCGCCTTCGAAGTAGCGAAAGCGCCAGTCGTGGCTCTTCGGCAGTTGGTTCGAGCAGCAGATGCCCCGCAGGCCGTTGCGCCGCTTCATGCGGCTTAACAGCGTATCAAGCATCGGAGCAGCTGCCTTGCCCAGCGCGATGACAATTATCTTTTTGTAGTGGGAGAGGCAGATCGACGCCGGCCCGCTGCCGTCCGGAATCAGGCGATGCAGCATATCGCTCTCAAAGCGAATGCGGCGATCAAAGGCCGATTGAATGCTGCACGCCTTGACAGCGCCGGTAAAAATTTCATTCGCCGTCGAGTGCAAGGCTTCGAGTGAGGAATCGGTAGCCGTGGTCATTGCAGTTGCTCCTTGAGCCAACCGGCGAGCGTCGACTGAAGCGGCTCGAGTTGACCGGTAAAAAAATGATCGGCGCCGGAAAGGAGCACCAACTCTTGGGGTTTGGCGGCGGAGGCGGCCAATTGCGCCAGTTGTGCGGCCGGCGCGTACTGGTCATTCGCTCCACTGAGGAAGAGCTTGGGAATCGTGCAGTTTTTAATATCTGGATAGTGGTAATCGCGGCCTTCAACCTGGGTAGGCAAACCAAGCATCGCCAGCGCGCGTACAGGTGCTGAAGACTGGGAAGCTCTGCAACAAGCCCCGAGCGCCATCATCGCGCCAAAGCTGAAACCAACCACCACCAGTGGACGTTCGTAATTGTTTCCGAGCCACTCCAGCGCCGCCCACACATCGTCCGCCTCCGCTTCGCCGTCGTGTACTCCCTCGCTCAAGCCCACGCCGCGAAAGTTGAAGCGCAGCACCGGCCAGCCCAGCCCCCACTCCGGGTCGTTCAGCGCTTTCATCGCGTGGTATACCACCTTGTTGTGCAGGTTTCCGCCGCCCAGTGGATGGGGATGGCAGAGCAGCGCGGCATAGCTGGCTTCGGGTGCGCCTTCATTCACCAGTGCTTCCAGCCGGCCAGCCGGACCAGGCAGATTCACACTGCGCACAGCGGCTGTCGACGGACCGTTTCCCGGTAAAGAGGTCGCGATGGTCGTAGTCATTCCACACACCATTCTACGCGATGAGATGATCACGGCGTGGAAACGATACATCCGTCTTGCGATTTGTCTTTGATTTGTTGGTTTTGCATTTTGTATCTGTGTAAAACTCGCTTCATTTGTACCAATGAAACAGCAAAATGGGTTGGGCTTTAACAACACTTTTTCCGCGCTTAAAACCAGAATCAATGTCGATGCTTACAGCGCTCTGCCAAATCCAAAAACACCGGTAAGGTATTCTGGTAGCACCATGACTGATCGCTCGCATATTGATTCCATTGATCCCATCCGCCTTACCCGCCAGCTCTGCGAGATCGAGTCCACCACCTACCACGAGGGCGTTGTGGGTGATTTCCTGGCCAATTTCCTCGGCGAGCGCGGCTGGCAGATCGAGAAGACTCCCGTCGAACAGCCGCTCGAGAGCATCACGGCCGGAGAGCGCTGGAACGTCTATGCGGGCGTCGCCGGCCAGACTCCCGACCTCGTCTTTTCCACTCACATGGACACCGTGCCGCCCTATATTCCTTTCCGCGAGGACGGCGAATTCGTCTATGGCCGAGGTACCTGCGACGCCAAAGGAATCATCGCTGCCCAGGTTGCCGCCGCTGAAGCCCTGCGCGCCGCGGGCTTTCGCGTCGGATTATTATTCGTCTCCGGCGAGGAGCGCGACTCTGCCGGCGCAAAGGCCGCCAACGCGGCGGCCAAAGCAAGCCGCTTCCTGATCAACGGCGAACCCACCGACAACCGTCTCGCTCTGGCCTCCAAGGGCGCTCTGCGCGCGGTCTTCAAGTCCACAGGCAAGATGGCTCACTCGGCCTATCCCGAGCTGGGTGACAGCGCCGTTCATAAGCTGGTCCAGGTGCTCGGTAAGCTGCTGGCGCTGCCGCTGCCGGAAACCGAGGGTATCGGTCCAAGCACACTGAATATCGGCCAGATTCAAGGCGGCCACGCCCCCAATGTCATCGCCGACAAGGCCGAAGCGCAAGTGCTGGTGCGCACTGTTACCGGCTCCGCGCCGGTGCGAGCGCAGTTGGTAGAATTGGCCGGCGATCTGGCCAGCGTCGAGTTCACTCTCGATATGCCCTTTATCCGCCTGCGCGCCATCGCGGGCCTGCCCACCATGGTCGCCAAATTCTCGACCGACATTCCGCAACTCACCAACTGGGGCGAGCCGCTGCTGCTGGGACCAGGATCGATTCATGTAGCTCACACGCCATTCGAGAAGTTGGCAAAGAAAGAACTGCTGGAAGCCGTCGAGTTATACATCAAAGTCGGCAAGCAATTATTGAGTTAGGCAGCGTTGCCAGCCGCTTTGCCCCTGCCTCCTGAAACCCGTGGCTGCGGTTCAGCCTGCTCGGCTGCCAGCTCTGCGACATTGGCTGTGCTCAGCACGCCCATCATCGCTTCCTGCGCCTTCACCCAGATGGGATGCGCCGGACAGTAGGATTTCCGCTTGCAACTGGCTCCGGTGGTCAGGCAGAGATTCAAAGAGATAGGACCTTCAATAGCCTCGATCACAGCGCGGACCGAGGCATTGCGGCCAGGGGGCAGAATCTCAAAGCCGCCTGATTGGCCTCGCCGCGAGGCAATGAATCCTGCTCGGCACAGGCCTTGCAGTACTTTGGATAGAAAGCTCATCGGAGCCTCGGTGGCGTGGGCCAGCGCGGGCAGTTGCACGCGTTGATTGGCGGGCAGCGCGGCCAGATGGATCATCACGCGAACCGCGTAGTCGGCGGCCCGCGTCAACTGCATACTAGAACCGGACTCTCCCATCGCATCGCTTCTCCCACCACCATCGTAACCAATCCTAGCGCGAATGCTCGCCACTCGTATGCGGATCACCGGCCAACGGGCAGCCCGCGCAGTGAGCGGCTCTGCGGCAATGCGCCTTGCCGACGGCGACCGTCAGGGCATGAAACTCATTGAAAAGCCGCGCCTGCTTCTCGGCGGCGTCGGAGGCGAAGGCCGCGCGGGTCAGGTCGGCCAGCGATTCGTATCCCTTGCGATTGCGGCCAGCTGCGGGTGTCACCAGCCCGTGCCGCTCGGCTATACGGCGCAGATACTCATCGGCAACCGGAACCGGATGACCGAGGGCGTAGAGCAGAATAGCATCGGCGGTCTCAGGACCGACACCGGGTAGGGTCAGCAAGCGGCGGCGCAGAGCGGGTGTGGGGCTGGCGGCGAGCTTCTCGAGCGTGCCGCCAAACTCCTCATCGAGCATCGCCACAAAAGCCTTCAGCGCGGGCGCTTTGCGGCTGTGAAAGCCGGAGGGCTGGATCAGCCGCTGCAATTTCTCGAGCGTCAGAGAGCGCAGGCCGTCCAGGGTCAAAGCTCCAGCCGCGCGAAGATTGCTCAGCGAGCGCTCCACAGCCTTCCATGCGGTGTTCTGCGTGAGATAAGCGCCGAGGATCATCTCCAAGGGCGTTTCGGCCGGCCACCAGTGCTGCTGGCCGTAGGCTTCGGCAAGCTGGTCGTGCATTTGGCGCAGGCGCTGGGCGGGCGTGGGTTTGGTTGCAGTCACGGCTGGTCACAGAATACAGGCTGGAGAGCGAATCTCAACCGGCGAAAGCTGAAGCCATCGAGGCCCGTCCAAAGCGATCCTGGCTTCAGGCTCGGGTTTTGACGAAGCGCCTTTTTTCCATGACAGAAGTAATTTTCATGTGATATAGATCACATCGCGCCTTCTTTTGTACTGATAGAAATTGTGTATCGTTCCGATGAATTGAGCAGATGGGTCCTGGGAGGTTGGGGGATTGGAGAGTCAGCGGCCAACGGTCGTTTTCCAGTGGCTGAGAGCTGCGAGCGCCGAACGGAATATAAGAGAGTAGTTTGCAACTCACTCAAGATTGGTCGTATACTGAAATCCGACTATAATGGTCGTATTTTTCAGGGTCCTGCATTTTCAGTGACCTGGCAAAGTTTGGGGGTCCGGCGATTTGACCGTTTTAAGCGAATTGAATGTGGGCGAGTGCGGAATTCTGGTCGGCCTCGACCTGCCTGAATCCGTGCAGAACCACCTGATGCACATGGGTTTTGTTCCCAATGCGCTGGTGATCGTGTTGCGCCGCGCGCCGGCTGGCGATCCTACGGTTTACGGAGTGGACGGCATGGAGATCGCCCTCCGGCACGAGACTGCCTCAGCCATTCGTATGCGGGAAGTTGGAGCCGAAGATGCTGCCCATGCGGTCGAGTTGATCGGATCCCAGCTCCCAAAACCCGGAGCTGGGGCACCCAGGATTTATAAGATTACTGAAAAGATCGAGGTCGTTCCATGAGCGCTTGCTGTGAGACTCCTGCCTTTGTACCGCCCAAGTCCCTGCCGGCCAGGCGGACGCTCCAGACTGTCGTGTTGATTGGGCCGCCGAACTCTGGCAAATCCACGCTCTTTAACAGGCTGACCGGTTTGCGCCAGAAGGTGGCCAACTTCCCCGGCGTGACAGTAGAACAGCGCATGGGCCTGATGGCCGGGGTGGGCCGCCCGGACTTGACGCTGATTGACCTGCCCGGCATCTACTCGCTCGACCCCTACAGCGAGGATGCCCGTGTCTCAATTGACGTGCTCCGCGGCAGAATGCCCGGCACGCCCAAGCCGGACGCTGTGCTGCTGGTGATGGATTCCCTGCACCTGACCCGCCAGTTGATGCTGGCCGCGCCGGTGCTGGCCGTGGGATTGCCCACGCTGATACTGCTCAACATGAGCGACCTGATGGAGGCTCGCGGCGGGCATATTGACGCGCTCAAGCTGGCACGAGAACTGGGCGCTCCGGTGGCCCAGATCAGCGCCGTCAACGGTACAGGCCTCGACGCCGTTCCGCTATTCCTTCATCAGCAAACCGACCGCACGTCAGCCCAGTCGGCCTCCAAGTCTGCCAAGCCTCTGGAGTTGCCGGTCCTCGGCAACGCCGCCAGCGCGCACAATTGGGCCGCGCAGATCAGCCGCCGGACAGACTACCGCGCTCCGCTCTCGGTCGAAGGCACGCGACGGATCGACGACGTTCTGCTGCACCGTGTCTGGGGACCACTGCTGTTTTTGCTGGTAGTGGTCGGCGTCTTTGAGGTGGTCTTCTCGATTGGACAGCCGCTTTCGGACGGCTGCGGAGAAATTTTGGCCCGCATCGGCGAACTGGTGCGGCCACTGCTGCCTGCCGGCTGGATTCAGTCTCTTATTCTTGACGGCGCATGGAAGGGCATCTCGTCGGTGCTGGTCTTTTTGCCGCAGATTCTGCTGCTCTTTCTTTTTATCGGAATCCTGGAAGACTCCGGCTATCTCTCCCGCGCCGCATTGATCGCCGACCGCGTGATGCGCACCATCGGACTCAACGGCAAGGCGTTCATTCCCCTGCTTTCGGCCTACGCCTGCGCGGTGCCGGCGATCATGGCCACCCGCACCATCGAGAACAAGCGCGACCGCCTGGCGACCATCCTGGTCACGCCCTTCATGACCTGTTCGGCGCGCCTCCCGGTATATATGCTGCTGATTGCCGCCTTCATTCCCAACACGGTTTACCTGCACGGCATTCTTGGTCTGCGCACGCTGGTGATGCTGGGCCTTTATCTGGCCGGATTTGTCGGGGCGATGACGACCGCGCGACTGCTCAAGAGTTCGATCCTCAAATCCAGCGATGCGCCGTTTATTTTAGAACTCCCACAGTACCGAATGCCGACGCTGCGTTCGCTGGCTCTGCGCCTGGTGGATCGCGCGCGCATCTTTCTGCGTCAGGCGGGCACGATCATTCTTTGCGTCACGCTGGCGCTCTGGGTGCTGGCTCATTTGCCGGTGATTCAGGCGCCGGGCGGGGCGATCTCCGCGCCGGAGCTGGCCGACAGCCTGATCGGGCGGCTGGGCCACTTCATCGAACCGGCGATTGCACCGCTGGGCTTCAACTGGAAGATCGGCATCGGCCTCTTGTCCAGCGTGCTGGCCCGCGAGGTGATGGTCAGCACCATGGGCACGCTCTACGGCGCCGATCCGGGAACACAGGCGCTCAGCCTGCAAACCGCTCTGCATCACGACATGACGCTGGGCGGCGCGCTGGCGCTGATGATCTTCTTTGCCTTTGCAATGCAGTGCACCTCGACGATGGCCGTGGTTCGACGCGAGACCAACAGTTGGAAGTGGCCGGCCGTGCAGTTTCTTTATATGCTGGTGCTGGCCTGGGGTGCGGCCTTCGCGGTCAACCATCTGGTGATGGCCTTCGGGTAGCGAGTCTGGATATAGGCAATCGAGCGGGTGTTGATTACGAAAGTGTACCCTACGGTTCGGTAAGTACCACAAATGCACAGGGTCAATCGCACTGAAATCGCTGATGATACTGAATAGACGGAATCCGACAGATGACCTTTTTAAATTGGAGCGGGATACCGGTTCTGGCCGCGGTGGCGCTGCTGATCTGCGCCTTTGCCTCGGTGGCGCGCCACAGCCATAGGTCTGTCTCTGGATTGTGGCTCACGGGCTGGCTGATGATTCTGCTCCATTTTGTTGCCGCCCTGTTCTACACCGTTCCGGGAATTTGGGGTGCTTTGGCGTTTACCATCGCCTCGGCTTCTCTGGGCTGGGCCGGAGTGATGTATATCTACGCCTCGATTGCCCACCACAAATACGTCTCCAGCCCCTGGATGCTCGGATCGGTTGCCGCGGCCGGAACGCTTTACGTCACAGTTCTCTGCCTGGGCAGCACTCTGCATTGGGCTTTGAACCTGGCCGCGCTCTTGCTCGGTATCTGCCCGCTGGTTGTCATGCTGGCATCGATGCGCAAGGATAGCTACCCGCTTCGCTGGGTGATCGTGACGCTGATCGGATCACTCTCGATCTTTCTGCTCATCTTCCAGAATCGCCCAGGAATTGGCCAGAATCTGGCTTGGAATTCCGTCATGTTTTCCATTTATCTGGGTTGCTGCATCGTTGTTTCGTATGAATACCGCCGCGCCACTGCCGGTGCCTTCGTCACCATTGCCGGCTTCTTCTTTTGGGCGTCGGTCTTTGTAGTGGCCCCGCTGATCGGGACGTTGCTGCCTCATGTTCATGTCGAGAGCGAAGTCTGGAACCTGCCCAAGTTTGTGGTGGCCGTCGGCATGATGCTGCTGCTGCTGGAAGACCAGATCGAGTACAACAAACACCTGGCGTTGCACGATATGCTGACCGGATTGCCGAATCGCCGCCTCTTTGAGGACAGGATCGCATTTGCTCTGGAGCGCTCGCGGCGCAGCGGGGCTGAGATGGCGCTGCTGGTGATCGACCTGAACGGATTCAAGCAGGTAAACGACACCATGGGTCATCACGTCGGCGACCTGCTCTTGCAGCGGGTCGCTTCGATCTTTGCCGAGCGCGTACGCCGCTCGGACACTGTTTCTCGAACCGGAGGCGACGAGTTCTCGGTAATTCTCGAAGAGCCAACCAATCGAGAGGATGCTGAACGGGTGGGAAGATCGCTGCGGGAATTGCTGGACGAGCCGCTCGATCTGGGCCAACACACGGTGCGCATAAGCGCCAGCGTCGGCGTTGCCGTCTATCCTGAAGACGCAGACGACGCCGAATTATTGTGCATTGCCGCCGACCTGCGCATGTACGAGGCCAAGAACTATGCGCTGAGATCATGCCCCAACCCGGCTTCCACGCAATGGAAATCCCAGCCAGATCAAAACTCCGTGATCACCAACCAGTTGGGGCTGGTCTAAGAACTCGCCCTCGCCTTGCTGGGTGCCCCATGTATGACAGCGCCGTCTCCTGTCAAGCGCGTTTTTTCAATTCGCGCGCAAAGTCTTCCTCTGGTGGCCGGGGCGGGGTCAAGGGCGCCGTACTTTGGCGTTCATCTTGACCC